>Ga0307475_10000003_pt1 | contig 162601 bp, 148 predicted proteins | sample atmos_gasesECM1C_FD_203317 | JGI IMG/M metagenome (GOLD analysis project Ga0307475, IMG submission 203317) | Hardwood forest soil microbial communities from Morgan-Monroe State Forest, Indiana, United States - atmos_gasesECM1C_515 | ecosystem: Environmental > Terrestrial > Soil > Temperate... | reverse complement strand
TACCAGAGCGCCGCTGAAATTCGCACGGATTTGCAGCGGCTGAAGCGAGATTCGGATACGACCCGTTCAGCCGCAGCGACAGCGCAGGTCGAGTCGAAGTCCGCCCGGAAATCCATTCGATGGGCGGCGCTCGCTGGCGCAACAATTGTGGTCATCGGACTAGCCGTGGGCGGTTGGCTGTTTTTCTCTCGCAAGGCGCACGCGCTGACAGACAAGGACACCATTGTCCTCGCCGACTTCACGAACTCGACCGACGATACGGTATTTGATGGCGCGCTGCGGCAAGGACTCTCAGTGCAGCTAGAGCAATCGCCCTTCCTGAGCATTATCTCTGACCAGCAAATCCAGCAAACCCTCCAGATGATGGGCCAGCCAGCCGACACAAAACTCACACCAACGATTGCGAGGGAACTCTGCCAGCGAACGGCGAGCGCCGCAGTCCTCGACGGTTCGATAGCGCAGATTGGCACGCAGTACCTTCTGACCCTAAAGGCCGCAAACTGCGTAAGTGGGAAGTCGCTGGCGAGCACGGAAGCTCAGGCCAGTGATAAGAATCATGTGCTCGATGCTCTGGGAAAAACAGCTTCGGAAATTCGAAGCAAGCTGGGCGAGTCGTTGAGCACGGTGCAGAAATTCGATACTCCACTTGAACAGGCCACAACGCCGTCGCTCGAGGCCCTGAAAGCCTTCAGTTTGGGTTTTCAATTTCATATTACTGCCGGGGATGCTGCGGCAATCCCGTTTTATAAGCAGGCCATCGAACTCGACCCAAATTTCGCACTAGCCTATGCATGGTTGGGCCTCTCGTTTAACGGTATGGGTGAACTCAGTATGGATGTTGAGTGTAACCGCAAAGCTTACGAGTTGCGCGACCGAACGAGCGAGCCTGAGAAGTACTTCATCACGGCTCGCTTCCATAAGGTAGTCACCGGGAACATGGAAAAGGCCGAAGAAGCCCTCCAGCTTTGGATACAAGCTTTTCCCCGCGCAGCACTCCCGCATATTTACTTAGCGGGGGCAATTTACCCGGATACAGCACAATATGAAAAAGCGGTGGAACACGGCAGAGAGGCGGTCCGGTTGAGTCCGAACTTTTCCCCCTCGTACTACGTCCCGATACGTGAATACATCGACCTGAATCGCATCGATGAGGCGAAGGCCACATATGAGCAAGCTCTCGAACGCAAACTGAAAAGCTCTTACTTCAATCTAGCCCTGTATCAGATTGCCTTTTTGCAAAATGATTCAGCGGGGATGGCGCAGCAGGTGGCAGCGTCGACGGGCAAGCCGGGGCTAGAAGCTACCTTGGTCGCGAACGAGGCCGATACCGCTGCCTATTCCGGGCGGCTTAGGACCGCGCGAGAGTTTTCCCGTCTGGCAGTAGATTCTGCCGGACGGGCTGGATACAAGGAAGCGGCTGCAACCTACTGCGCCCTTTCAGCCCTCCGGGAGGCCTTGTTCGGCAACGCAGACGAAGCAAGACGGCGTGCCACTTTGGCAATGAAGCATCCGGCAGGCCACGACCTGCAGTATGCTTCCGCGCTTGCGTGGGCCTATGCCGGAGACGACGAGCGAGCACAAAAACTTACCGACGATTTGGGCCAGAGGTTCCCGGAAGCCACAATCGTGCAGTTCAATTACCTGCCAACCCTCCGCGCAAAGATTGCGGTCAACGAGGGAAATGCATCTGAAGCCCAGGAGACTCTCAGAGCCGCCCTGCCGGATGAGCTAGGACGGACGACTTACAGTAGTTACGGCTGGACAGCGATGTATCCTGTTTTCGTGCGCGGGGAAGCCAATCTTGCCTTGCATCAGGGTAGCGAAGCCGCCGCCGAGTTCCAGAAAATCCTCGACCATCGCGGAATTGTGCTCAACGAACCCATCGGCGCACTGGCGCATCTCAAAATTGGCAGAGCCTATGCCATGCAAGGCGACACCGCCAAGGCGCGGGCGGCCTATCAGGATTTCCTCACGCTCTGGAAAGACGCCGACCCGGATATTCCTGTTCTCATCGCTGCCAAGGCGGAGTACGCGAAGCTGAAGTAATTTCGGTGCCCAGAATTGTGACGCCGGTGTGACGCAAAACCTGCCGACACTGGCAAAGTTGGCACCATTGACAGTCAACGAGAATTGACTTCAAACAACTTGTTTGTTTGCAAACCAGCCCGGACAATCCGGCTTACAAGCTCATCCGCCAACTCACCTTTGTTCTCAACAGCTTACAGATTAAGTGGCGCGGGTGTGACGCCCGCTGCGAAATCTCTTGCTGATTTTTCAAAGACTTGCTTACGTTCACCAAGACTTCTTTGCACTGGATGTTGAGTTTTACCATTTATGGTCCGACGCTGTAGGACGGTTCAGAGGCTTGGGTCGCGGATGGGGAGGACGCGGGTGCGGGCTACAACTATCAGTGGGTGGAGAACCAGCAGCTGGTTCAGTGGGTCGAATCTGAAACTGCACGAGGTCATCGTTGACGCAGCCGGGAAGCGCGTGGAAGAGACCGGCTTCTTTACGGGGACTGCGGAATATCGCGATGGCCGCTGGCAATTCCGCAACGCGCACTGGCCAGTCGCCGTCCCTCCCGCGCCCGTCCCATAGCTCGCCACTCTGCGCGCTAGCGCATCTGCAAGTGGGTAGAGCCTACGTTTTGCAAGGCGACACCGCCAAAGCCCGCGCCGCCTACCGGGATTTCCTCACGCTATGGAAAGACGCTGACCCCGACCCCGACATTCCCATCCTGAAGCAGGCCAAGGCCGAGTACGCGAAGTTGCAGTGAATCGCTCCGCCTAAGAACCAAGCAGCGAGTTAATACCCGAAATAGTCCTGGTCGCCTTCCAAGGTGCCGAGGTTCGAGATGCGCAACAGTTCCTTAATTCGGTCGTTCAAGCGGATGAGTTTTAAATCGCAGTGGTTCTTCTTGGCGTTGACCCACAGCCCGACGATTGAGCCGAGTCCCGAACTATCGAGAAAGCTGACATTCGTCAGGTCCAGCGCCACACGCTTGTTGTCAGCAATGAGAGGCCGGACCGTGTTTTGCAAAAGGGGAGATGTAGTCGATACGATTCTGCCTGTGCAGCGCACCACTACTGCGTCAGGTCTCTTCTCCGTTTCTAGTTTCAACTCTTGAGCGGGAGCAGCGGATTCCGACGTCATGGGCGAACCTCCTTTTGGCAGGCACAAAACATGAACAAACTTGGGCGGATTATATAGCAATACTGGAAAGCTGTGGGATGGACTTTCGGAAGGAGTATGTCCTGCCCTTTAGTTGAAATCCGAGGAAGAAGAAGCTGAAATAATCGTCACAGTTTGCGCCTATCCCTTTCGTTGACGCTCTATGCGGGGAGTTCTAAGATTGCGCCAGTCTCTACCGATGATTGGCCAAACCATCTCGCACTACCGCATCCTCGAAAAGCTCGGCAGCGGCGGTATGGGCGTCGTTTACAAGGCTGAGGATATGCGGCTACATCGCGCAGTCGGCTTGAAGTTCCTGCCTGCCGAAATACTCCACGACTCCGCCGCTCTGGAACGCTTCCGCCGCGAAGCGCAAGCGGCTTCGGCGCTGAATCACCCGAACATCTGCACCATTTACGACATCGGCGAGCAGGACGGCCAGCAATTCATTGCGATGGAGTTTCTCGACGGTGAAACGTTGAAGCACCGCATTTCTGGCAAGCCCCTGGCGCTTGAGCAAGTGCTGGAGTTGGGGATTGAGATTGCGGACGCACTGAACGCGGCGCACGCCAAAGGAATTGTTCACCGCGACATCAAACCCGCCAATATCTTTGTCACTGATCGCGGGCACGCCAAGATATTGGATTTTGGTCTAGCAAAGCTGGCACCTGCGGGCGGTGCCGTAAATGTTTCTGCGATGCCCACGGCCAGCGAGCTAGGACAACTCACTCGACTCGGCACGTCGATTGGCACCGTCACCCACATGTCACCAGAACAGGTGCGGGGCGAAGAGCTCGATGCACGCACGGATTTGTTTTCATTTGGAGTGGTGCTCTACGAGATGGTGACGGGAGTCATGCCTTTTCGAGGCGATACCTCCGGCGTGATTGCGGAGGCGATTCTGAATCGCAGGCCAGTTGTGCCGGTGCGACTAAATCCCGACCTTTCCCCCAAGCTCGAAGAGGTCATCAACAAGGCGCTGGAGAAAGACAAGAAGCTGCGCTACCAGAGCGCCGCTGACATTCGCACGGATTTGCAGCGCCTGAAGCGCGATTCAGATTCAGGCCGAGTAGCCGCTGCGACAGCACAAGTCGAGTCGAAGCCCGGCCGGAAATCTATTCGATGGGAGGCGGTCACTGGCGCAACAATACTGGTCATCGGACTGGCCGTGGGTGGTTGGTTCCTGTACTCCCGCAAGGCACTCGCGTTGACCGACAAGGACACTATTGTCCTCTCGGATTTCACCAACACGACGGGCGACCCTGTGTTCGATGGGGCGCTGCGGCAAGGACTGGCTGTGCAACTGGAACAATCGCCTTTCCTCAGTCTCGTTTCGGAAGAACGTATTCAGCAGACGCTACGTCTGATGGGCCATCCAGCTGATGCGAAGCTCACTCCAGAGATAGCCCGAGAACTCTGTGAACGAACCAGGGGCACCGCCGTCCTCAACGGCTCAATAGCACAGATTGGCACGCAGTATCTCCTGACGCTCAAGGCGGTCAACTGTGCAAGCGGGGAATCGCTGGCGAGTACCGAAGCTCAGGCGAGCGACAAAAACCATGTGCTGGATGCTCTGGGAAAGTCATCTTCGGAAATTCGGAACAAACTGGGCGAGTCGCTGAGCACTGTAGAGAAGTTTGACAAGCCGCTTGAACAGGCCACTACGTCCTCACTCGAAGCCCTGCAGGCTTACAGCTTGGGACGAAAAACCAGGGAAGAGAAAACGGACCCTGCCGCTGCTGTCCTCCTATTCCAGAGGGCCATTCGCCTGGACCCGAATTTCGCGATGGCCTATGCTGCGCTCGGGAGGAGCTACATAAATCTGAACGAGAACAAATTGGCGGTGGAGAACACCAGGAAGGCATATGAGTTTCGCGACCATGTGAGCGAGAGAGAAAGATTCTTCATCGAATCAGCCTACTACCACTCTGTCACCGGCGATTTAGAGAAGGCACGCCAAACCTATGAGCTCTGGGCGCAGACCTATCCGCGAGATGACGCACCCTCCAGAAGCCTGGCTGTCATCTACGCAAACCTCGGGCTCTATGAAAAGGCTCTTGCGGAGACGCGCGAATCCATCCACTTTAACCCGGGAAGCGGGCTGAATCACTCAAACCTCGTAAGCGGCCTTCTCAGTCTGAATCGTGTGGAGGAAGCTCGGTCCGCGGCCGATGAAGCTCTGGCGAAGAATCTCGATTCTTCTTTCCTTCGTTTTTATCTCTACAAAATTTTCTTCTTGCAGAACGATTCGGCGGGGATGGCAGAACAGGTGGCTTGGGGCACAGGGAAGCCTGGAGTCGAAGATGAACTATTTGACCTCCAGGCTAATACGGCCGCCTATTATGGACAGGTTGGGAAGGCCCGGGGGTTTTCACGGCAGGCGGTGGCTTCCGCCATGCGGGCCGAAGAGAAAGAGGCGGCGGCGGGCTTTGAAGCGAATGCTGCGCTGAGAGAAGCTCTCTTCGGCAATAGAGAGGAAGCCCGACGACGAGCCGCCGCGGCGCTCGCGCTTTCCACGGGTCAGGCGCACTATGATGCGGCGCTTGTGCTGAGCCTGGCTGGGGATACGGTTTGGCCACAAAGATTTGCGCAAGACCTGGAGAACCAGTCACCAGAAGACACACTTGTAAAGGTTGGGATGCTGCCGGTGCTGCGTGCTCAATTGGCTCTCAATGGCAACGATGCTCAAAAGGCCATCGAGTCTCTGCAAGTTGCCGCACCCTATGAGTCGGGTGAAGCAATCTCCTTTTATCCTGCCTTCGTGCGTGGCCAAGCTTATCTAGCCGCACATCAGGGCAGCGAAGCGGCATTGGAATTCCAAAAGATACTCGACCACCCGGGGATTGTGCGGAACGACCCCATCGGTGCATTGGCGCATCTCGGCTTCGCCCGTGCCTATGTGTTGCGAGGCGACTCCGTGAAAGCCCGAGCTGCTTATCAAGACTTCCTCACGCTCTGGAAGGACGCCGACCCTGACATTCCCATCTTCCTCGCCGCCAAGTCTGAGTACGCGAAGCTGAAATAATCACGGTGCTCGGAATTGTGACGCCGGTGTGACGCAAAACCTGCCCACAGTGCCACTGCTCGCCCTCAGCGTGCTCCAACGAAAATCTGCGGGTGTAAGCCCAAAGGCTCGGCATAAGTGACGAGTGTTTCCAAGCTGAACTTTGAGATCTTTCCCGTCAGCAAATCGCTAACCCTCAGCTGCGACTCACCGAAGCGCTTCTGCAAGTGCGCTTGTGTGTAACCTCGGTATAGCTTGTCGGTCTCTGGGGCCCGAACAGATTCCGGAATTGAGATAACGGTGGCGCTCGAAGCTGACATCGATGTTGACGGGGAGTGGAGCGCTGGGGCCCGGAATAGGCCTTGCCAGGCGGGTGCTCCCAGTGATGGCTTGACAATCCCGAACATAGATTGACAAGCGAAATACTTAACCTTGACAAAAAGGAAAGGCGGCGGCGACAGGAACACTTGACAATTCCCATAATACACTTGACAATCAGCAACATAACCTTGTCAATATCTTGGTGCCTTCCTGCGTAAGGAGATCGAAGCTAGAAGCGGAGTCTATGAGAACGCCAACGGACGCCCGAGGGCAGGAGATTCGCCAGTTTATCTTGGCGCGGGTTGGCGAACACCCTCACGATATTGCTCTATTGACCGCGAAGCAGTTCGGTCTGACACGTCAGGCTGTCAATCTCCATTTACAACGTTTGCTTGCCGATTCAGATTTGGTTCGACAAGGAAAGACTCGGCGAACTCGATTCTTTCTTGCTCCGAGGAAGACTTGGCAAAAGCGCTATGCTCGTAAGCAAAGCGAGTCCGATGTTTGGGAGAGTGATGTGCTCCCGCAGATTTCAGATTTGCCTGACAACGCTTTGGATATTTGGCGGTACTGTTTTACGGAAATGTTCAACAACGCCGTGGACCACTCCTCGGGCACACGTATCACGGTGCAGTTGAAGCGCACCGCCGTTGACGTGGAAATTGGCATCATCGACAACGGCGTGGGCATATTTAAGAAGATTCAACGTGCGATGAAGTTCTCGAACGCAAGGTATTCAGCGCTGGAACTGGCGAAAGGAAAGTTCACAACGGACCCAGCACACCACACAGGGGAAGGCATCTTCTTCACTTCGAAAATGCTCGACGCCTTCGACATTTCCTCGGGCGGCGTGTACTTCACCTCAGTGTCGCCGTTGAAAAACGCGAAGGGCACGGCTGTCTGGATGAAATTGAAAAACACATCTGACAGGTCCCGCAAGGAGGTTTTTGATGCGTACGCATCGCCGGAAAACGACTATGCATTCAGCAAAACAGTCGTGCCTGTGAAAATGGCGGAGCAAAGCCCGAACGATTTGATTTCGCGTTCGCAGGCGAAGCGCCTTTTGCTGCGCATCGACCGATTCCGAACGGTGGTCCTCGATTTTCAGAATGTCAATCAAATTGGGCAAGCATTTGGGGACGAAATTTTCCGTGTTTTCGCGCGTAGTCATCCGGGCATAGATGTGCAGTTCATAAACGCGAATGAGGAAGTGCTCAAGATGATTCGCCGAGCGCAGAACGCATAAAAAGGAGAGAAGTAAGAAACGATAGAGAACTCCACCCTCGGCTGCGGAACCGCCTGCGGGCAAGAGGGCACAACTTCAAGCCAATTCGCCAGCGAAAAGTCTCGACGCTAAGCCGAGTATGCGAAGCTGCAGTAGTATTGGTGCTCGGAATTGTGACGCCGGCGTGATGCAATTCCTGCCGACACTGCCAGCCCTGACATCATTGACAGTCAACGACGATTGATTCCAAACAGCTTGTTTGTTTGCAATGCGGCCGGGACAATCCGGCTTACGGGCTCATCCGCCATTCCATGCTGCGCGGCGCCGTGCTGTTTCTGAAAGCAACCTCTCTCCGCAAAGATCCTTCGCCCGGTGTTGCTCAGTAAACAAAGCAACGGTAAACGATTTGCGAATCGTTATTGGACGTGTTCTAAAAGTTCCGAACGTTTCCGTGGACGTCAAATGGGTCGAATGTTAAAATCCCCGCCAAGTCTTACCTGTAACGGGTATGCATCGGTAGTTGCTGAGTTTAGCGGTGCATTGGAACGAAGTCTAAAAAGCTGGGGCGCTTCAGATTCCCCCTCCAGGGGACCGGAGCCACCAGCACGAGGCGCATAGAACCTCGCCCATTTTCAGTTTTCAGTCGAGAGAATAAGCATGCTAGCTGATATTCAACAGCAAGAGCGACTCCAGAAAATCTGCCGCATGGCAGAATCTGGCTCGCATCGCAGCATCCGCGATCTTGCCGTCGAATTTCACTTGAGCCCCTCCCACCTTCAGCACTTCTTCAAGCAGAGCACCGGCGCTCGCCTGGGGCGCTGGTTGGCCGAACGAAGGCTGCAGCACGCGGCTCGGCTGTTGACGGAATGCAACATGAGCGTCAAGGAAGTTGCCTACGCCGTTGGATACAAGCATCCGTCAAGTTTCGTCCGCGCGTTTGAGCGCTTGTTCGGCCAGGCCCCCGGACAGTTCCAGCACAAAATGCTAACCAAAAGACGTTTCGGCTAATGCGTTTCGCTTGAAACGGTCGGCGGCACAAGAGTACAAACCTGCCCGGCGATTGAGTTTCTGAAATCGCCGAGCCATGGAATCATCGTTCGAGCCAGGGTTGGGGTGTCGCGACGGGCTACACGCTGCAGATGGTCCAGGAAGCAAAAGAACTGCGAACTGGTATTGGAATGGGTCTAAGAGCAAGCCGTCAGCTGTGCTTGGCGGGCGGCATAGCTTCTATCTCTTGAGCTCACGCTGCGCACGGGAAACTCAGCTAGGCATATCTCTATATTCCTTTGGACTTATGCGGATCTTTGTGCCGTCGGCAACCAGCCCACGGAACGCGAAGATCACCAAAAGTGGAACGTGCAGCCTCAAGGAGGATCCGGATGAAAACAGTCAGGCTGGTGCTGGTCTTGACGTTCTTGGCGGCTCTGCTGCTGATGCCGGGAACGGCGTTTGCCCAAAGTGATCCCGGCGTTCGCACCGGAGCGATCAATGGGCAGGCAGGAGCTACGAAAACCAACCCATTGCCGCTGGCTTCTGTGGTGGCCAACAGCCCCCAAGGAAGCTTGGAGTTCTTCCAGAACGGTCTCGGCCGCTTCCAGGACGTGGAGTCTGTCTCGGGCAGCCCCGCCGGCAACAACGGTCTGGGACCGCGCTTTAACCTCAACCAGTGCTCGGGCTGTCATTCACAGCCCACCATCGGCGGGACAAGCCCCAGTGCCAACGTATACCCCAATGTCGGCCCGAATCTGGAAGCCGAAGTAATTGCCAACGGAGTCGTCAACGGCAACTTCAACACGATTCCGTCGTTCATTACCGCCGCCGGCCCGACCCGCGAAGCGCGGTTTCCGTTCTTCTTCAATTCCAACGGCAGCGTGAACACGAACTCTCCGAACGGTGGCGTGGAAGACCTCTACACCGTCTCCGGACGTTCCGACGCCGGCAATTGCAACATTCCTCAGCCGAGCTTCGCTTTCGCTCAAGAACAGAACGACATAATCTTCCGCATCCCCACGCCCACGTTTGGCGCAGGGTTGCTCGAGAACCTCGACGACTCAACGCTGCTCGCCCTGGAGGCCGCCAACGCCAACAATGGTATGGGAATCAGCGGAACTTTCAACCACAACGGCAACGACGGCACGATCAGCCGCTTCGGCTGGAAGGCCCAGAACAAGTCGCTCGAGATTTTCGCCGGCGAAGCCTACAACGTCGAAATGGGCATCAGCAACGAACTCTTCCCGCAGGATCGTCCCCTCCCGGGTGAAGACATGTCCACCGGTCTTCCGTCCAGCTGCCTCAACCTGAGCGGGAATGGCTATCCGGAAGACACCACGAACTTCGCGCCCACCGTCACCAGTTCGGATCAGTTCGCTGTGAACGCTTCGATCCCCAGCGACGTGGTCGCGTTCGCGATGTTCATGCGCCTGCTGGCGCCTCCTACTCCCTCCACCACTTCTCCCGGCGGCGCCTCTTCGATCGCTAACGGAAGCAGGCTCTTTAGCGCCATCGGCTGCGCCAACTGCCACACGCCGGCCATCAACTCCACTCAGAATTCCAATTTCACCTCTTCGTTGGCCAATCAGTCCGTGAACCCATTCTCCGACCTCGAAATCCATCACATGGGTACGGGCCTGGCGGACAACGTCTCGCAGGGCGGTGCGGGCGGGGATCAGTTCCGCAGCGCTCCTCTTTGGGGTTTGGGCCAGCGCATCTTCTTCCTGCACGACGGCCGTACCGCCGATCTGCTTAGAGCCATCGAGGCTCATCAGGGCAATGGCTCTGAAGCCACGCAGGTGGAGGAAAACTTCGATTCGCTTTCCGCCTCACAGAAACAGGACCTGCTCAACTTCCTGCGGTCGCTTTGATTCGGATTGGGTAGATTGCGATCGGCGAATGAGGGCTCTAGTTGCACGTTTGACTCGGTAAATGAGGAAGCGGCGGGCGGGACACAACGTGTCTCGCCCGTTCCTCCCGCTTCCTTCAATTTCCCACCGGCATATTTGTCCGCGACGCGGCCGGCGGCCTGCTCCGCGGCGCCTGCCCAAACAGGATGCCGGTCTCGACCTCCATTGCCTGCCCGTTTCGCACGAAGGGTTTAAACGTCCATTGCAACAACGCGTCCGTGATGGCCTTCGTTTGCTCCGGGAACGCGCTGATGAAGTGGATGTGCTTCACCTTGCCGTTCGCATCGATGATGATCCGCACCGGGATGGGATTGAACCGGCGCTCGGTAAGCGCCGGCTCAACGCGGTTCGTTACATTTTCCTGGCTGGCGTAATCCTTCACGCAAACAGGGACGCCTCCTCCGCCCATTCCTGCCGCGGGATCGGCCTCCGCCGGCAATTGAATCCTGTCCATATTCTTGACCAGGCTTTCCAGCAGGGAAGTGTCACGGCTGGTCATGATGAACTCCACGGCGTGGCACCGCACTTCGGTTGCCAGAATGTACCAGTGCAAGTCCGCCACGGGCGCTAGGTAATCGAAGCGAAGGAACGAGTGACCGCCGATCTGCAACGCCGCCGGTTGCCGCTCCACGCGATAGTCTTCTTTCAATTTGTCCCGCGTGTGCTGGATCAATTCCGCCGCATTCGCAGCGGGCGCCAGCGTGAAGAACATGTCCTGAGCGGTAATCAGAATCGACCCTTTATTCGGGCCTTTGAATGTTGCCGCGGGCTTGATTTGTGCCAATACGTAATAGCCGGAATCGGAAGGTGGCGGACCTTTGAACTCCTCGCGCCAATCGGCAGGCAACGGAAAAGAAAGGCCAAAGTACGGGTTGGCATAGAGGGCCTCGGTTATGCTCCCACCTTCCGGCAGCGGCGTCACCGAATCGCTGGCGCTCGACCACGCCCCCTTCACCAGAATCACGCCGGACGGAACTTTTCCCGGTTCCGGACTCTGCGCGTGAGGCGGAAGCGCTCCCTGCCCGGTTCCTGGTCCAGCTCCTGACACGGGCGCCTGGCCCGGTGAAGCTCCCTGAGTCTGCGCGAACAACGCCGGCGAAAAACACAGCAGCAGCGCGGCAGCCAATCGTTTCGACCTCACGACACCCCCTACCCCCCGGAACCCGCTGCATTTTAATACAGGAGTGCCGCCATCTTCCTTTTCATTTTTTCCTTCACGCCTCGTGCCCCCACCGCCCGCTAGATAGCCGATTTGATGCCTTTTAGCGAGTCCGGCGGACGGACAGATTCTGAGTTAAATATCCCAATTGCCATAGCCATTACCATCCCGGCACTGCCTGTACTGTTGCGTGATTGACAGCGATGAAGTCCCCTTGCATCCTCAAATTTCGCGCCAATCGCGTTACCGAAATGCGTCCAAGCTTGGTCATCCTCGTAAATTGCCCCGCCAACGTTGCTCCGCTTCGAGCAGCTGCGCCATGGTCACCTTCGCCGCGTCAGCACACCGGACCTTCGCGACGGCTCTTTTGGACAGTCGCGATCATTCTTCTCGCGACGCTCGTAAGTACTCCCTATGCGAACGCCCAAGCGCCGGATGCTCAGTCCTCTCCCGAGTCTTATGAAGGGGAACCGATCCCGATTCTCAGTGCCGGAATGGGATTCATCACGCCTTTTGAAGGGGGCGCACCTCACCTCGATCCCTTGATCTCTCCCGTTATCCTCATTCCCCTGGGGAACCACTGGCTCATCGAATCGCGGGACACCTTCGAAGCAAGCTTCGTTCAGCCCCCGGGAAGCGGCGGCTTTCGAGGAAAAGTTCTGAAGGAAGTGGACTATGTCCAGCTGGACTACATCGCGAACCCTTACCTCACTGTCACCGTCGGCAGGTACCTCACGCCATTTGGAATATTCAACGAGCGCTTGTACCCGATCTGGATTCGCGATCTTCAATCCGACCCTCTCATCCTGCCCATCGGCATCGGACCAAGCAATGCCGGAACCGGCGCCATGGTGCGCGGAGGCTTCGCCGCCGGTCCCCAAATTCGAATCAATTACACCGCTTATTTTTCAACCTTGAGCACCGTTTCGCCGATGGACTCCGACCGCTTCGCGGGCGGACGCTTGGGAATCTATTTGCCCGGGCCTCGGCTCGAGTTTGGCGGATCCTTTCAGCATCTTCTCGAGCAAGAGCGCTCCAATTCCTTCGGCTTTCATTTTGCGTGGCAACCGCTTCGCGTTCCGCTCGACCTCCGCGGAGAGTACGCCCGCTCGATCCATGGCAGCGGCTACTGGATCGAATCGGCGTACCGTTTGCGCCAGGCTCCGTTCTGGAACAACGAACTGCGTCGAGCGCAGGTCGTTGCGCGCGCTCAGCAATTTTTCGTCGGCGCTCTGCCGGCTGCCTCCCTACTTCCGGTCAATACTCAACAGGTGGAATTTGGTCTCAACTATTACTTCCGTGACGATCTCAGAGGCGTCAGCAGTTACGGCCGCCAATTCAGCGCGCTTGGTAATGAAAATATATGGACCGTCGGACTCACGTACCGTTTTGTCGTTCCCCTGGGTCGCGCGGAGGCGCGCGGAGCGAACAACTGATGCCCCGGCATCTCATTCTATTTTTGGCGTCGGTTATCACCGTCGGCGCTGCGGTCTGGGTTGGCGCGCAGGAACGAACGCCGGCACCCGCTGCGGCGTCAACGGCTGTTGCGACTGCGCCCGGTTCCGCGCACAGCTCCGCCGTTACTCCGCGTGCCAATGCCGCGGCACGGCTTGAAGGCGAGAAGCGGTTTCGCGCGAATTGTGAGCGCTGTCACGCTGCACCCGGAAAATTTCCGCCGCGGATGATGGCGACAATTGTCCGCCACATGAGAGTTCGCGCGAACATCACAGGTGAAGATGCGCGGCTGATTCTGAACTACATGAGCCAATAACAATGAGACTTCTCGAAGAGGCCCTAACGGACCATTGGTCGCTCAAGCGAACTGCCGTCGCTCTGATCGCGCTCGGAATGTTCGTGCCCGCGTTCCTGTGGTCCTTGCTTGGTCAGGACTCGCACGCTCAGTCTCCCGTTAACACCCAACCGTCGCCTCGCCTGATTGAGGTCCTCGCCGGCCACGACAGCCGCTATAAAATCCCTGGCCAGCAGAAGCCGGTCATGACGGTCAAAGCGGGCGAGTCGATCCGCCTGCGAGTCACGGCGATCCAAGCAAAAAATCGGAATCGGGATGGTTCGGTGCACGGATTTTCGCTTCTCCGCGCGAAGGACAAATCTCCGGTCCCCGACTGGGATCTGCTCCTACAACCGGGGACTCAGGAATTCATTCTCACGGCGCCGACCGAACCAGGAGAGTACCAGGTCGTTTGCACCGTCATCTGTGGTGCCAATCACGAACAGATGAACATGCGATTTGTTGTCGTTCCGAACGGACCATGATTCACTGGTAGTGAAGTCTCGGACGCTGGAGAAACGAAAATGTCACTGCCTCGATGCTTTGCCCTTTGTTGCCTGGCTGCTATTCTGCTCGCCCTTGTCAGTCCGGCCCTGCGCGGGGGCGACGAAGTCTTCACCGGTGAACTCGCCGACTCGCAGTGCGCGATGAACGTGCATTCCTTGACCCGGTCGCATAGCGAAATGCTGCAGGGCAAAGAGGTCGGAAAGACGGGCGCCGACTGCGTTTGGTATTGCATAAAGGAACGCGGGGGCAGGTTTGTTCTGCAGGTCAAGGGCAAGGTTTATAAGCTCGACAAGCAGGATCTGGGCCGCGAACTGGCTGGCAGAAAAGTGAAGGTCGCCGGTACTCTTGATCCAAAAACGAACACGATTCACGTAACGCGCCTCGAGCCGCTTGGCGACGCGAGTTAGAAACGTGGGACCTGCTGCTTGCTAGCATGGGTAGCGCCAGAGCCTGCCGAACGTGTCCGCCGGCTCCTTTCTGGCCATCGCGCGGTTCGCGCCCCACACCGATGGGAGCATCCCTACGACATCGGCTGTGCCTACGACATTGACCAGCGCGTGCTCCGCCACCACGCCCGCCTCGGCCGCCATATTCGCACCGCGCTCGAAGGTGTAATCCAGAACTGCTACGACAGTCACCTCGGACTCCATCATCCGCCCTGTTCGCGCCTACACCCGCATCACCCGCGACGGGCCATGGTTCAAACCGCCTTCGCACGTTATGGTCCGATCGGGTCGACGCCCCGCAAGACCGCCGCCTCACCTCGAGGTTCAACCCGCATTCCAATTCACACCTCCAACAACTGGCATCCCAACCAAGGAGGGCCATGCCGTCGAACCGGTTCCCGAATGCCAATTAGAAATTACGAAGTTGACGCCTGGAATTTTCCATCGGACGGCGCGATTCGCGTGGTACGGAACAGGAAACAAGGGGCTGCGCGCGTGGCGGTTCCGCAGTATCCTTGGTTGTACTCCTTATGCCGTTCCGGGGAGCGGGCGCAACAGGCTTGGCGCGCCTCGTCGCCCGCGTGGAGGGAAGCAACCGTGGACGCTGAAGCGTCTCTCGCGTCATCAAGATCCAGCGCAAGCCGCAGCGTCGATTCCAGTGCCAAAAAAGCCGCGACGCGAATCGAATCCGACAGCATGGGCAAAATCGAAGTGCCCGTCGACCGCTACTACGGCGCGCAGACGGCCCGCTCGCTTCTGCACTTCGACATCGGCCGCGACACCATGCCGCCCGAACTGATTCGCGCGTTCGGCATCTTGAAAAAAGCCGCCGCGCTCGTGAATCTCGATCTGGGAAAATTGCCTGCGGACAAAGCCCGCCTGATCGTGCAGGCCGCCGATGAAGTGATTGCCGGAAAGCTCGGCGAGCATTTCCCGCTGCACGTCTGGCAGACCGGCAGCGGCACGCAGACCAACATGAATGCGAACGAAGTGATTTCGAATCGCGCCATCGAAATCTCTGGCGGCGTCATGGGCAGCAAGAAGCCGGTGCATCCCAACGACGACGTCAACATGTCGCAGTCGTCGAACGATACGTTTCCCACCGCGATGCACATCGCCGCAGCTTCGCGCGTCGCCGAGGCACTGATTCCCGCCGTCGAGCGCCTGCGCGATGCGCTCGACGCCAAAGCGCGCGCGTTCGCGGATACCGTCAAAATCGGCCGCACGCATCTGATGGACGCGACGCCGCTCACCGTCGGCCAGGAAATCTCCGGTTGGGTCAGCATGCTCGACCGCGATGTCGCACGGCTGAGGGAAGTTCTGCCGGGACTTTGCGATCTCGCCATCGGCGGGACTGCCGTTGGCACCGGCCTCAACGCGCCTCCCGAATTTGGCGAGCGCGCTGCGAAAAAAATCTCGGAATTAACCGGACTGCCGTTCAAGTCGCATCCCAACAAATTTGCGGCGCTCGCGGCGCACGACGAAATCGTCTTCGCCAGCGGTGCACTGAAAACCCTTGGCGCATCGTTAATGAAAGTTGCCAACGACATTCGCTGGCTCGCTTCCGGGCCGCGCGCGGGTCTGGGCGAATTGAACATTCCCGAAAACGAGCCGGGCTCGTCGATCATGCCGGGCAAAGTAAATCCCACGCAGTCGGAAGCGATGACCATGGTGGCCGTGCAGGTTTTCGGCAACGACGCCGCCATTGGCTTTGCCGGCTCGCAGGGGAATTTCGAGCTGAACGTTTTCAAGCCGGTGATCATCCATAATTTCCTGAATTCGGTGCGCCTGCTCACGGACGCCTGCCGCTCCTTTGTGGACCACTGCGTCGTGGGAATCGAGTTGAACAAGGAACGTATCGATCAGAACCTGAAGAATTCGCTGATGCTCGTCACCGCGCTGAGTCCTAAGATTGGCTACGACAAGGCGGCCGAAATCGCGCATAAGGCGCATCATGAAAATCTAAGCTTGCGCGAGGCCGCGCTGAAACTCGGCTTCCTCACTGCCGAGGAATTTGACGCCCTCGTGCGCCCCGAAAAGATGACCCACCCGTGATCGCTCGCTTATGAAACACCCCACCGCTCCGTTTTGGGGCGGGTGTTCCATGGCCAGTTCCCCAATTGGTTTCCCTTCGGTTTCCTGTTGCACAATGTGAAAGCTTTTATTTCTTGCGCCGCGATTTCGTTTGACACACTAGGGTCATTCATCTGGATTCCATCTCCCCCTTTCAAACTTCTCAGGAGTCCCCCCTTTGGAGGAGCTTTCATGCGTCTTCTCGTCTCCGGAGAACGATCCTGCACTTGGCACGCTCCTCGAGCGCGGATTCGACGGAGAGCATTACCTGGTCGATCTGACGAGCGATGGGGAACGCACGCGGTCTCTCGTCGAAGAGCGCGAGTACGATCTCGCGATCCTGGACTTGAACGTGCCGTACCCCAGCGGACTCGAAGTGTTGCAGCAACGGCGCGCGCGGCACAGACAACTTCCGATTCTGGTTCTCACGGAACCGAACAGGGTCGAGGATCGCGTGCGAGTGCTCCGTTCAACCCCTGACAGGCCGAACCGAACATCGGAAAGCCGCGAAGATTCTTAGCGAGAGTCGCGGCGCAGCCTGTAAGGCTGCGCCGCGAATTCGTTGTCCGAGTTTATTGCTTCGAAGCTTGTGCCTGAGCCTGACCTGTGGCGCTCAACACCATTTGTGTGCCGCTGTCCAAATGCACGTTTTGGGTGGTTGAAGTGATCAACGATCCTTGCGCACTTCCCGCGGCAACCGAAGTTAGATTGAGTCCGTTCAGACCAAAGACGCCCTGGCTATTGGAAGTCAATTGCCCCGCGGCGTTTAAGCCTCCGACTGTGCCGCGCGCCGCGCCGGCGACGTTCGCCGTCGAGTTAACCGCTCCGCCAGCCGCGCTTGTCGTTGAGCCGACCGCACCGTTCGCCGTGCTGCCGACGTTGGTCGTCGAGCCGGCGACGGCGCCGGCCGCACCGCCGGCCGTTGAACCAACTCCTCCGAGCGCCCCTCCACCGCCCGCCCGCCGGCCAGACGCCATACCGCCGCCCGCCGCTCCGCCGCTGAGTCCGAGTTCATCTCCACCAGCGGCGCCCGATGCCATGCTTGAGGCTGCAGCCATCGCCTGAATCGTGACGTTCAAGGGCACTTCTTGTCCGTTCTTCAGAATGGCCTTATCGAACACGATGCCAAGTGCGGACTCCGATTGATTCTTCGAGCGGGTTTGAGCCTGACTGACATGTCCGACCAACTGTGAGCCTTTCGGAATGACTACTTGCCCGTCTGACTTCGTCGCCTGTGTGGTACGCGCCGTCACCGGGTCGCCCGGCTTATTTTTCTTCGCATCCACGGGGCGGGACAGTGCAGCGTTCATGGTGGTGCCGCTTGCAAGGCTCGCCGAATTGTTGCCGGCCCTTGCCGCGGCCGCCCCCGAAGAGCTGCTTGCAGCCTGTGCGCCCGAAGTTCCGGCTTGGGCCGAGGTGCTGCTGCTTGCCGAACCGCCCGCCTGCGCGACGGGCTGTGACCCGGAGCTTGATTGAGCCGCAGCGCTCCACGCCAGCAAACTACCGGCAACCAACACCAGTGCGAATCGTTTCATCGTAGATTCTCCTCTACCGAAAAGATCTAAACCGGCTGGGTAAGGCCTGTGCGTATATTTTCCCTCATCGCGATCCCGCAAGCACGCGATGTTTTCAAACGGCAACTACACGGATCACTGTAGGCCAGGAGACGCCACTCTGCGCCTTCCCAGCTACTCCATTCCATAAGGGTACGACCGGGCTCAAAAAATATAGGGGCTGCGCGTGATTCGGTGGTCGAGCTGCGCGAGTACCAGCGGCCAAGCGTCTTCGTGGCGTTTTCTTGAAGTTTCGTCAGAAAAGCCCGCGTGCGTGAGACGGAGTGTAGTACCGCTGCCGCTTGGCGCGAATTCCACGGTCACAACTGTCTCGGCCCCGGCGGTTGCGGCGGTGAGCCAGGTCATCTCAACGAGGCGGTCGCGTTCCAGCTTCAGGAACCGGCCGTAGTGGGGATGACGGGCACCTTCGAATTGCGTCTGGAAAAAGAAAACTGCATTTACGTCTCCTTTCATGAGAACCGTCCCGGGAGCCGCAAACCAGCGATCAAACTGCTCGGTCCAGGCACGGAAGAGCTGCTGCGGTGTCGCGAGCATTACGCGTTCGCAAGCTAGGCGAGACGGGCGAGCGGAAAGATCCGGTGGGGCAAAAACAGAATTAGATTCCATGTTCGTCCTCGCAAAGCTGAACACGTTCTCGTGCAGTTCAGGAATCACAGAATGTCATATCACAGACTTCGTTCCAGGTTCCAGCTTTGCCCTGAAGCGAGGTTGCGCGGACAGCTCGGAGGCTTGCGCGCGCATCTTTCCGACGCGTCTGAGGGATTCGGCGAAAAAAAGGCCGGCAGTTTTAACTGCCGGCCTTGCAGACTTTCAAGTTATGGGTAGAACTTACCTGCGTCCGCCTCCCCCATGACCGCCTCCATGACCTCCTCCACCATGGAAGCCGCCGCCGCGGGATCCACCGCCGCCGTGGAAGCCGCCGCCAACCGAGCCGCGTCCGCCACCATGGAAGCCGTTGCCGCCGCGGAAGCTGCCATTGCCGTGGAAGTCACGGAACCCGCCCCGATCACGGAACCTGTCCCGACCACCGAACCGGTCGCGATCGCCGAAGAAGCGACCGCGCCCGTCGAAATCGCCCCTAAAGCCAGGTCCCCAGAAGCCATGGAACCACGGGCCAGCACCGATGAAGATGCCGTTCGAGAAATAATCCGGACCGTAATAGCCGTAGGGCGCGCACGCGTACGGATAGTAGCCATAGTAACCGTAGGCGCAAACGGGGGCCGGCCCTACGTACCCACCTCCGACTCCGATGCCGACGGCAACCTGCGCCTTGGCACTGCCCGCCGCTAGAAGAAGGAAAAGTCCGAGCAAAACGAAGTATTTAGAGTATCGCATTCTGTACCTCCCTGCCGGACCCGCGCGGTCAATTTCAACTTTTTCAACTGCGCCGCCGACATCCAACTACTTCTCATCGAATCTTGAAACCGCCTCGAGCGTTTCTTTATCTCGGAGCACGCTCGTAGTAGTGCAAGAGCGGTGCCAAAGGATGGCATGCCGGACCAGTAGCTGTATAATATGTATAATCAGTTAGATACACGTATACTGTTCGAAAAAACTGAGCGGCTCAGCACACAGATACTGGTTGCGATCAGCCACCGTTGCTGATTTTCAGCCACCCTGGCCGAGTACTGCTCGGAGGGCAGGCATTCGCAGGGAGGCGCATCAGCCGCCTTAAATGAGAGCGAGGCATCGGCCAGTGGACGATGCCTCGCCGGTGTTTAGCTGAAGCTTTGCGGCTCAGCGAGGCTTCGATGGGGATACATGTGAAGCCGGTGGCGGCTGCCGTTGTTGCAGGTGCTGCTGCTGCTGCGTGTGGCGCTCGACCATTTGTTGGGTCTGTTGCTGGTGACGCTGTTCGGTCTGTTGGCGGGTTGCTTCGTTGGCCTTTTGTTGCTCCAACCGCTGATGGTCTTTCTCTTGTTGCTGCTGGAGCTTCTGGCGATCCTTCTGCTGGTTCGCGTAAAGCTTTTCCTGCTGCTGCTGGTATTTCTGATCCGCCTTAGCGTTGCCAGAGTTCGAAGGAGCGGGGCGCTCTATAGGAGCCAGATCCCGGACGTGCGATGGATTGGAACGAGCCGCACCGCTCTCTGAACGAGCGGCGCCGGTCTCGGAACGCGAAGGCGCGCTGTTGACCCTGCCACCTTCGCGGGCCGAAGCGACGCCGCGGTCACTAAATGCGCCAGGGCGAGGCGTGGCTGCGACCGCAGGTCTGCCGTGGTTTGCGGATGCGCGTAGCTGAGGGTTCGACCGGGCGGCTTGGATGTGTTGGGTTTGTGCCGCCACCGGGCCAACGTGCCGCTGACGCGCGGCAGCTTCTTCTTCAGGCCTGGGACGGTCGGAAATGCCACCGCGGCCGCCATTGTAGCTGACGCGGGTAGCCCTGGTGTCTTCGACTCGCGTCTCATAAACGTTGTGAACGATGTTGATGTCGACGTTGTTCACGGCGCGATTGTAGAAAAAGTGGTCGTGATCCCAGCGTCCGCCCTCATAGCCGTGGCCGAAGTAGCCGAAGCCATAGTCGATGCCGCCATAGAAACCGACCACCGGGCCCCAGTAGCCTTCATAAAAAACGAATCCGCTTCCGCCCCACCCCCAGTAGGGTGGTGTCCAGAAAAAGCCGGCCTCGGGAGCAAGAACCCATGTGCCCGGAACCCAATAATAATCGTCGTCGGCGTACGCCCAGTAGCCGGGCGTCCAGATGTAATCGTCTCCAGGGCAAATAGGCTGGTCGTAGATGGGCAGCTCGGGCGGGGCGACGGCGACAACGATACTAATTTGAGCGAACGCGGCCGCCGGCACCACCAGAACTACCAGCGCAAATAGCAACGCACGAATGTACGGGAGAACCCGCATTGTGTTTTCCTCCGGTTGATTGTCCCTCGCGTGCCCGCTTCGCTTACACCGCATGGATTTTGTCGGCGAGCTGCAAGGATCTGAGAAGTAGCTCGGGGCCGAGAACGTGCCGATGTGTGCCAAACAAGCGAAATTCTAGGGCCTGCGGGCTCGAGGTGCCCATACAACGAACAATGTACGAAGCGATAGGGAAAATTGTAGGCACTGGCAATGCGGCGGAAGAGATAGGGCGGGAGAAAATAGTCTTGACAAATGCAAGTTCGCAGTGTATTTAACAACAGTGTTATTTAACAGGAGTGTTTAGCACCGTATGGCGACCGACCCATTGAGCACCACGCTATCCGCGCTCTCTGATCCGACCCGTCGCGCCATTCTCGCACGTCTGGCCTCGGGCGAAGCCTCGGTTACTGAGCTGGCAAAGCCTTTTGAAATGAGCCTGCCTGCCGTTTCGCGGCACCTCAAGGTTCTGCGAAAAGCAGGGCTGATCACGCGAGGCCGCGAAGCCCAGTGGCGGCCTTGCCGCCTCGACGCGAAACCACTTCAGGATGTTGCTGACTGGGTGGAGCAGTATCGCCGGTTTTGGGAAGAGAGCTTTGACCGTCTAGCAACCTACCTGAACGAGATCCAAAGAAAGGGGAAGAGAAATGTGTACAAAAAGTCGTGAGGGAAGAGCCGCGAGCAGAAAGCCCTCCGCCAAGAGCAGCCCGGCGCGTTTGTCCGCGCACCAGCTGAGCCAAGGCGATGTCGTTCTTGCGCGCGTGTTCAACGCGCCGAGAGCGCTGGTGTTCAAGGCTTGGACAGATCCAAAACTGACTGCTCAGTGGTGGGGACCGCGCGGCTTCACGAACCCAGTTTGCGAAATGGACGTGCGGCGCGGCGGCGCGATTCTGATTCACATGCGCGGACCAGACGGCATCGTGTATCCGATGAGCGGCGTCTATCAGGAAGTCGTCGAGCCCGAGTGCTGCGCTGGACAAAGCGGGCGAGCCGCTCTTCGAGATACGGAACACCATCACATTCGTCAAGAACGGAGTGGAACGAAGCTTACGGTGGAGGCGCTCGTGGTGAAAACGACAGCAGCGGCGGCTCCGCATCTAGCGGGCGCCGTGGTGGGCTGGTCACAAAGCCTGGAGCGGCTCGAGGCATTCTTGTCGAAGACCTCCGGTTAAGCGCGAGCTGAACCAAGGAAGAAGAAACATGAAGCACGGAACGCAAGGAACGAAGGACGCCAGGAGCACAACGGAAGCGGGAGATCGTCATGACGCGGGTGTTCGACGCGCCGCGCGAACTCGTTTGGAACGCATGGACCGACCCGCATCAGGTAGCGCAATGGTGGGGACCAAGAGGATTTACGACCACGATTCACGAAATGGTCGTCACACCTGGCGGCGTCTGGCGGCACACCATGCACGGGCCTGACGGCACAGATTATCCGAATCGGAATATCTTTATTGGGGTTGTGAAACCCGAGCGCATCGTTTACTCCCTTAGCGGCGGTAAGACGGGCGATTCGAGCGTCCAATCTGAGTTGATCTGGACCTTCGAAGAACAGCACCAAGCTAACATTGCGCATGGTCTTCCCATCCGTAGCCGTTTGCGAACATGTCGTCAAGACGTACCGAGCCATCGAAGGTGGCAACCAAACGTTGGACCGTCTTGGAGAGTTCTTGGCGAACCATCAAGACGAGCTGTGAAGCCAAAGGCCAGCGTATAGCCGGGTCGGCGCGAAACATGATAAACAAGATTCTGGCGAACGGCCGCATGAGGCGGATTCCTGAACACTGGAAATAAAGAGGACTTCGACCGATGATTCTCCAAGCAGATTTGCTCGTTCGTGATCTAAGAGTTGCCCTGCGCTCACTCGCGCGCACCAAGGGGCTGGCGATCACCGTCGTGCTCACGCTGGCTCTCGGCATTGGCGCCAATGCCGCCATCTTCAGCGTCGTGCGAGGCGTGCTCCTCCGCCCGCTCGTCAACCGCGACGAGAACCGCCTGATCTACATCCGCCAGAGCGCGCGCGGCATCGGCGTCGAGAACACTACATTCTCGGTTCCCGAAATTCAGGATCTGCGCGCACGCGTGAAAACCTTGAGCGCTTTCGGCGACTTCTCCACCATCGGCTTTTCGATGATCGGTCTCGGCGAGCCGCGCGAGGTTCGCGCTGGAGTTGTCGGCGGTTCGTATTTCGAAGTCATGGGATTGCACCCGGTTCTCGGGCGGCTTCTCGACGCGCACGATGATGGTCCCAACGCCGCCGGTGCTGCGGTGTTGACGTATCGTTTCTGGACGACCGTGATGAAGAGCGATCCATCGGTGATCGGCAGAACCGTGCGCCTGGATACGCGCACGGCCGCCATCGTTGGCGTCCTCGAACCCTCGGTACCGTATCCGGCGGAAACGGAAATTATCGCCAACGTCGTTACCAGTCCGCACCACCTTTCGGCGACGATGGTGACCGGACGAGTCCATCGTATGACAGAGCTATTCGGCCGCCTCGCTCCCGGCGCGGACATCGACTCGACCCGCGCCGAGCTTCGCGCTGTCCACGGCGCGATGATCGCTCAGCACCCGGAAACTTATTCCGCGAAGTCCGACTTTCGCATCGACGCCGTGCTGCTCCGAGACCAAATCACCTCGCGTGCGAGAACCGTCCTGTGGGTGCTGCTCGCCGCTTCCGGGCTGGTCTTCATCATCGCCTGCTCAAATGCCGCCAACTTGATCCTCGCGCGCACCGTTCGGCGCGAAGGCGAACTCGCCATCCGCGCCGCGCTCGGCGCAACCACCGGCTCGCTGCGCCGCACCTTGCTCGCCGATAGCCTGCTGCTATGCGGCGCAGGTGCCGCGCTTGGAGTGGTCACCGCGCGGCCCATGGTGGCGATCCTGGCTCGCTACGCTTCTCGCTTTTCAGTGCGCGCGCTTGAGCTCACGGTGGACTCCAGCATGCTTTGGGTCGGCGCGCTGCTCGCCATCGTCGCCGCCGTGCTTCTTGCCTATGTCCCTCGGCTGCCGTCCGCGGACGCGGCGAACGGGCTGAGTCTCGCGAGCGGCGGCGTGCGCATCACCGGCAGCACGGGGCGCAAGCTACGCGTTTTCGCCGTCACGCAGATCGCCGCGTCCTTCATGCTCCTGGCCGGCGCAGGCATGCTGCTCAAGACGCTCCTATCGCTGCAAGAGGCGCGCACAGGCTTTGACACCCGGCAGGTGCTGGCCTTAAACGTTCCGGTAATCTCCTACGGACGCACGCCCGAGCAAGTCCAGCAGTTCTACAAGGAAGCGATACGCCGCATTAGTGAACTCCCCGGCGTTGACCGCGTCGCCGTTGGCACCGCCGTGCCGTGGCGCGACGCGGGCATCTTCGGCCCGGGTTTCGAGTTCTCCGCGGACAACCAATTCCGCGCGCCGGGCGCAGAATATCCGCGCGCGCGTTTCCGGACCGTTTCGCCCGGATTTTTCTCCGCGCTCGGCATCCCCATCATTGCGGGACGCGATTTCAACGAGGCCGACCGTCATGGCGGCGAGCCGGTGGTCATCGTCAGCCAGAGCATCGCGCAGCGCATGTTCCCGAACCAGGACGCGGTCAACCACAGTGTCATGTGGACCGACCCGGTCATGAAATTCATCGACGTCAGCACCGGGCCTCGCCGCATCGTGGGCGTCGCCGCCGATGTCGACGACGAGAACGTCGTCCCGGGTCCGGCGCTCACCGTCTATCATCCGCTCGATCAGGAAATCGGTGGAGGCCGCCTGTTCGTTCACGCCAGCACCGATCCTTACGGGCTGGTGGTCCCGGTCACCCACATCATCCGCGAAATGTCTGCGGACCAACCCGTCGAACGCGCGGCGACACTCGAAGACGTGCGCGCCGAAGTGCTCACGCCTGACCGCCTGAACGCGCTAGTCTTCGGTGGCTTCGCGGCAGTGGCACTGGCCATCGCGGTGATTGGCGTCGCTGGCGTGCTGGTGTTTTCAGTCAGCGGCCGCACGCGCGAGTTCGGGATTCGCCTCGCGCTAGGTGCTCATCCCCGGCATCTTCTTACGCGCGTGATCGCCGAAGGCGCTGTGATGGCGTCGGCAGGTGTCCTTGTGGGGGCGGCATGCGGTTACGCGGTCGCGCGTCTCGCGGGAAGTTACATCCAGGATATGCAGATGCCCAGCCTCTTGCCCGTCGTATGCTCGGCTCTCGTGCTGCTAGCCGCCGCAGTAATCGCCTCGATGTTGCCAGCAGCGCGAGCCGCGCGCGTTGATGTCATGCAGGCGCTGCGTTCCGATTAATTCGTTCAATCTCAACCCAGGCGCCAGCGCGCAATTTAGGCGAAGACGGCGATGAATTCGCCAACAGGGAGAACACTCATGAACTATACGTTGTGGATCATACAAGTGGTGCTCGCGCTAGTTTTTTTATTCAGCGGCGGAGTGAAGTTGGTCGTGCCCATTGAGATGCTGGCAAAACAAACGGCACTGCCCGGGATTTTCCTGCGCTTTATAGGGGTGTGCGAGGTGCTCGGCGGGCTGGGCCTGATTCTGCCCGGCCTTCTGCGCATCAAGACTGCTCTTACGCCGCTAGCCGCCTCTTGCCTTCTGGCTATCATGATTGGCGCCGTGGCGGTCACGCTGCAGACTGGAGGGGGCGCAAAAGCGCTGATCCCGGCGCTGCTGGGATTGCTGCTGGTGTTCATAGCTTACGGCCGCTGGCGGCTCGCGACGGTTCGCCGATCATGACGTCGCGTTCGGTTGGTGAAGGCCAATTCTTCGACCGCTATTCAGCAGAAGAATCACCGCCACCGCTCACGTAGGACGCTGGCGTCCGAACTGTTCGCGGTAATAGTGTTCGAGCACGTCATCAAAGAGCGCGACGATCTTTTCAATCAAGTTTCGCGCTTCATCGTCAGACATCTTGCCGATCGTGGTTTGAACGGCTCGTTCGTCTCCAGCCGCGGAGTCTTTTGCTGCCACGGCCTGGAGATAGCGAAACTGGGGAATGAGGTGCAGTGGAAAATCTTCGATGTGCAAACTACTCATGTCCTTTGCCATGACCTTTGACAACCGGGCCTGCAATCCCTCCGTGCTGGTCGCCATTTCGAGTATCGCTTCCGAAATCTTCGCCACGCAGTAGTTGATCCGGGCCATGCGGCTTTATAGCACAGTGTTCCGGCGATCGGGGAACGCTGCATGAAGCTCGCACGGATTTGAGCATGCTTCTGGGTCTCGTCTTTCTGTTGCTCGTCGGTGGCGGCGCTTGGTCGTTCCAGGCCCTGCGGACTGAAAAACCGGATCGTAGCGCGAGCTGACCTGCCAGCTAGTTGTTCGGGGAGGAGCCCGGCGTGGCTGGCGAGGGAGATGAGACCTGAGCAACTTCCTTCACCACTCGTGCGGCCAGCTGTCTGCTGACAGGGCAGGAGGTATCGTTGATACGGCACTGCGCGAGAGTCAGCCTACAGCCGCAATCACAGCTCTCTGAATTCAATCGCTTGAGGGCTGCTTTCTTTTGCTCTGGTGTGAGTCCCGCAAACTCAACGCCGGGAAGGGCGGTTGCCAGGGCGGCATTCTTGAGGAAAATCTGCCCGGTATCTTCAAAGGTCTGAATGGAGGCGTCGACGGGCATGTCCAGAAGTGCGCGAATTTCGTCCTCGTAGATGAACGTGGGATACAGCCCCACATGCTTCTGCACGATGCGCCCCTCGCGATTGACAATGTAGGTAGTGGGCAGAGCGGGGACTCCGCCGTACGGCGAAATGATTTCGCGGCCACCCATGATGATCGGGTAGTTGACGCCCAGCCGAGTGGCGAATTGTTTCACCTCCGCAGGAGAGGCATCGTCCATAGAGATACCGACGATTTGCAGCGTGTCCTGGTAACGGTTTGCAAGATCGATCAGTTCGGGAATTTCCTCGCGGCAGGGAGGACACCAGGTGGCCCAGAAATTGAGGAGTACGACTTTGCCACGAAATGCTGCGGTCGAGATGACATCGCCGTCGAGGTCGTTAACCAGGAATGGCGGGACCGCCTGAGGGTTGTTCGCGAAACGGATGACCCGTTGTCCTGTGGATTGCGTTTTGATGTCGGGCCCCAGCGCACCCTGGGAGATACTCACGTTGGAATCAGTTGCCGGTAATTTGGCGGAGAGCGCGTGGTGTACCCGTGGTGCAGCGACGCCAATGGCCAGGCATGCGGTTCCCGCGAGTGCAACCAGTAGCGTGAGGAAGGACTTTCTCATGTTTCGAACGACGATTCTATTATGCGTCAGACATTGAAAGTGAACAAGGCGGGAGAGAACGATTACGACACCAACTGTGTCGAGAAAGGAAGCAGCAGCGTGCGTGAAAAGTTGCGGAGTGGAAACGGTGCCGAGCCGGGCAGTGCTTCCCGAATTGAAATCAGCGGAGGCGAGGCGGCTGACGGTGAGTTGCCTAAGTCCTTGAAAAGGTGGGGTCGGGCAGAACAGCGGAGAGAAGCCTTCGGCAATCGTCTCGCACACGGAAAGAGCGTGGGTCGCGTTCCTACACGATCCGCACCGTCGAGTGCATGGGGAGGCGAACGTTCATCCGCAACGGGACACATTCGCAGCCGACGCCTTTCTGCGCAGGTGCTCCACCGAACAGGTAGCGGCTTATCTCGGTGACGACGTGAAAACAGTCGCAAAACATTATGCGGAGTTCATGACCGAACGCCAGGATCGGGCAGATGAAAAACTGACCGGCGGCAAGGGCCTTTTTGGAGACAGCCGCAGGATAGTGGGTCATCAGTTTCCGTTAAGCGCGTCAGAACGTTTATCAGAAGGACTTGGCCACCTGCCTCCCAAACCTGATCCACAGCCACGCCACGCTCATGACGAAGTTGCGATTCGAATAAAGGCGTGCATATTTAAGATTTTCGTCGGAGTTTAATCACCGATTCTGTTGCCAAACTGTTGCCGAATTGGCGTCCGCAAGAGTCCGCAGAAGAGCTAGGAGACCGTTGAAAATCGCCTTAAATCCTTATGAATCGCGCATCCCCATTGTTTCGAAGGGCATTTGCTGAACGGGTTGTTCCCACCTGCCTCTCCAGAGGGAAGCTAGGATGGATGACCCCAAGCGGGAGCCCCTGTTTTCTGTGCCATGGACGCCCAGCAGCTTGAACCTGAGATAAATTTCCAGAGCTTTTCTAGGCAGCCGGGAGCTTGCGCAGGACGGGAATTCTTGCATCTCGCAACACGTGTTCTACGATGGATTCCTGCAGGCGCGAAGCGTCGTATTCGAAATGCAAGTGGTTCGTCTTTTCGTCAAAATGGTACCTCTGAAGACCGTAGGTATTGGCGAAGCGCCCGAGAGCGCGAAAATCTTCGGGTCGAAGTGGATGCTGAAGTTCGTAGGAAACGGTCATGAACGTCATGCACGCGATTATAGCAGGAGACGACTCGCCCGGCGGAGTCGTGGAGATCTCGGTGCGCAGCTAAAGCTTCAGGCGGCGAAGACGCAAAGCGTTCGCGATAACCGAGACGGAACTGAACGTCATCGCGGCGCTCGCGAGAATCGGGCTGAGATGCAAACCCGAGAATGGGTAGAGCGCGCCGGCGGCGATAGGGACGCCGATGGAGTTGTAGGCGAACGCAAAGAAAAGATTCTGGCGAATGTTGCGCATGGTCGCGCGGCTAAGCGCTCTGGCGCGCACGACCCCTCGCAGGTCTCCGCCCAGCAGCGTGATGCCTGCGCTTTCCATGGCGATGTCGGTTCCGGTAGCCATGGCGATGCCGACGTTGGCTTGCGAGAGCGCTGGCGCGTCGTTTACGCCGTCGCCTGCCATGGCGACGATGCGCCCTTGGGACTGAAGGCGTTTCACAATCTCCGCTTTGTCACCTGGCAAAACTCCCGCGTGAACCTCCTCGATCCCGAGCTTGCGCGCGACGGTTTCCGCGGTAGCGCGACTGTCACCCGTTAGCATCACGATGCGAATGCGTTCGCGGTGAAGGCGCTCGATCGCTTCAGGAGCGGACGACTTCACGGGATCGGAAACGCCAATAATGCCGGCGGCCCTCCCATCTGCGGCGACGAACATTACCGTTTGGCCTTCGGCTTCGAGGGGCTTGGCGCGATCGTCAAACTCGGCGAGATTGATGCCGAGATCCGCGAACAGGGCGCGATTGCCCAACGCGACTTTCGTTCCGTCGACAATTCCGGTGACGCCTTTTCCCGTGCGCGAATGAAAATCGGCGAGATTACCGAGTTGGAAGTGATGTTCGTTCCCCGCTCGGAGAATAGCGGCTGCCAGCGGATGTTCGCTTCGGCGCTCGAGCGTCGCGACGAGGCGAAGGACTTGCAAATCGCCTACGCCCGCAGCGGTTGCGATGAATGTGACTCGGGGACGCCCCTCGGTCAACGTGCCCGTCTTGTCGACGACGAGCGTGTCAACTTTTTCGAGAATTTCAAGCGCCTCGGCGTTCTTTAGCAGGATGCCGGCAAGCGCGCCGCGGCCGGTGCCGACCATGATAGCCATCGGCGTCGCCAGGCCCAGCGCGCAGGGGCAGGCGATGATCAATACGGCGACGGCGTTCAGCAGCGCGTTCGCCATCTTCGGCGGTGGTCCTGTTGTGCCCCAGATTGCGAATGCTGCGAGGGCGATGAACACGACGGCTGGAACGAAGTACGAGGAAACGCGGTCGGCAAGTTTTTGCACCGGCGCGCGACTTCGCTGCGCCTCGCTCACCATGCGCACGATTTGCGCGAGCAGCGTTTCGCTGCAAACGCGTTCGGCACGCATCAGGAACGTTCCCGTCCCGTTGACGGTGCCGCCGATGACGCGGCTGCCGGCGTTTTTTTCGACGGGAATCGGCTCACCGGTCATGATGGATTCGTCGATCGAGCTGTCGCCCTCGACCACGACTCCATCGACAGGCACTTTCTCTCCGGGCCGCACACGGAGTTGATCGCCTGCCTGGATATGTTCGAGCGGGACATCGATCTCTGTGCCGTCGGAGCGAACCAGGCGCGCGGTTTTTGGCGAGAGTTTCAAGAGACTACGAATCGCGGTGGAAGTCTGGCTGCGCGCGCGCAATTCGAGCACCTGGCCAAGCAACACGAGTGCGGTGATTGCGGCCGCCGCTTCGAAATAGACCGGCACGCCTCCGCCCATATCGCGAAACGAACCAGGGAAGATTCCGGGGAAGAGCACCGCAATCACGCTGTAGACGTACGCTGTGCCGGTGCCGAGCGCAATGAGCGTGAACATGTTGAGGCTGCGATTCACCAGCGAAGTCCAACCGCGCTCGAAAAATGGCCAGCCCGTCCAGAGCACGACGGGAGTTGTAAGCAAAAGCTCGATCCACGCAATCGCGTGCATTCCAAACCAGCGCGGAAATGGCTGGCCGGGAATCAAATCCGACATGCCGAGCGCCAGGACGGGAACGGTAAGCGCAACGCTGATCCAGAAGCGGCGCGTCATGGAAACAAGTTCGGGATTTCGATCTTCTTCCGTGAGAACTGTGCGCAGCTCGAGAGCCATCCCGCAAATCGGGCACGAGCCGGGCTGCGCGCGAATGACTTCAGGGTGCATCGGGCAGGTGTATTCGGCGCGAGGGAGGGGAGCGGACGGGAGCGCTGGTTCGAGCGCCATTCCGCATTTCGGACAGGCGCCGGGACCATCCGCACGGACCTCCGGATCCATAGGACACAGGTACGATGTGCGTTCCGCGCCGGTCGTTTTGGGCGTTGTTCGCCAGCCGCCCAATTCAGGAGGCGGCGACGGAGCGGAACGCTTCGCTTTGTGGACAGGACTGTTCGGCGGCGTTCGCGGAGTCAGATACTTTTCGGGATCAGCACGGAACTTGGCGGCACATCCGGCGCAGCAAAAGTAGTACGCCTTTCCGTCATGTTCGGCGGTGGAGTTGGCGCGCGGCTGATCAACGTTCATTCCGCAGACGGGATCGCGTTCCATAGTTCAGTTGTATCTCCGCTTCCTTATCAATATTGTTGTCGATTCCTATCAGCTTCCTACCGGGCGTGCGTGTACATCAGGTGCAGCAGCTCGTCGTACATGGCTTCGGCCTGTGCCGGGCTGCCCTTGCGGATCGCCTGAGCGGCGCAGTGCCGAAGATGGTTGCGCATCAGCGCGCGGCCAACGGCACGCAGCGCCTCCTGTACGGAAGAAAGCTGGACGAGAATGTCGGCACAGTAGCGATCGCCGGCAATCATTCGCTGGAGGCCGCGGATCTGTCCTTCAATCCGGCGCAAGCGATGGTGATTCGCGGTTTTCACTTCGGGATCGACCGCGACGGCCTGGCGTTTGCGGGCGCGTGTTTCGCAGGCGCACGCGGCAGCACCCGCGTGCCTGTGATCATTGCGTGTCGGCATGCCATATACCCCCTATGGGTATACTAGGTGGGCGAGACCTGAATGTCAAGCGCGCCACGGCGGCGGCCGAGGGGAAAAAGAGGGAGAAGGCTGTGCTACTTGGAATTGAGAAGCGTGTCGAGGTAAGCGGTCAGGTCGGGGCTGGTCCAATCCTGGGGACCGATAATTTTGCGGTCGATGCGGCCTTCGCGGTTGATAATGTAGGTGTCAGGGTACATGGTGGTACCGTACGAGAGTGGGATTTTTTTGGACAGGTCGCGATAATTAGGATAGGTGAGATGGTAGGTCGCGAGGAAATTCCGGTAGGCATCCTCGTCGTCGTCGACGCTGACGCCAAGAACGGTGCCGCCGCGCGGCGCTATCCTCTGCTGCAAGAGATTTAGGGAGGGCGCTTCATCAACACACGGCGGGCACCAGGTAGCCCAGAAATTGAGCAATACCACTTTGCCGCGCAGATCCGATAAATGCGCCGGTTTGCCGTCGAGCGTGAGCGAGAAATCAATTTCCTTCTGCCCATGCATGCTGGGCTCGCCCTGCCTGTAATCCGGGCGCGCGAACAGGAAAAGCAGTCCGGCGAGGAACGCGAGAACCAGGCCCGTATTGAGTTTCCGTTTCAATCCTATGTCCGAGCCAACTATAATAAGGGCATCCGCCAGCCGAAGAGAACATTAAAAAGCCTCCGCGGAACGGGAAAAAGCGCTTTGGTCTCCGCCATCATTCCAGCGAGAAACGAAGAAGCGTCGATCGCGCGCGCCGTCGAATCCGTGGCGCTTCAGGCGGAGGTCGATGAGGTGATTGTAATCAACGATCAATCGACCGACAGGACGGCCGCGATCCTCGTGGAGCTGTCCGAGCGCGTGCCAAAGCTAAAGGTTTTGACGATGGGCGAACTGCCTATCGGTTGGACAGGGAAAAACTACGCTGTTTCGATTGGAGCTGCGGCGGCGAAAGGCGATTGGCTGCTATTTACGGATGCGGATACCTGTCACTATCCGGGAGCCGCGCGTCGAGCGCTGAGCGATGCGGTTGAACACGACGCCGTACTGGTCTCGTATTCACCCGAGCAGGAGGTGGAAAGCGTGTGGGAGCGCGCCTTGATTCCGTTCGTATACTGGCGCCTCTCCAAGCACTATAGCTACGCGCGGGTGAACGATCGCGCGAAGCGCGATGCTGCGGCGAACGGCCAGTTCTTGATGGTCCGGCGCGATGAATATGACGCCATCGGAGGGCATTCGGCGATCAGAGGAGAAATCCTCGAGGACCTGGTGCTGGCGAAGCGCGTGAAGCAAACGGGCGGCGCGATCTATTTTGCGCCCGGGTTTCAGATCGCGAGCACGCGAATGTACCGCGATTTCCGCTCGATGTGGCAGGGATGGACGAAGAATCTGTATCCTCTCATCGGCGGAACGGCGGGTTCGCTCGCCAGTGAGCTTGTCGAAGTTCTTCTGTTATTTCAGGTGACGATGTTCGTTTTGCTTTGGCTGTATCTTGCGCATTCCTACGGACTCTCTATGCTATGGCTGCTGCTGTTTCTGCTATCGGCTGTCGTGGAGGGCCACCTGGCATACGCATTGGAGCTGCGCCGGAATCTATATCCCGCGTCGCACATCCAATATTACTCGGTGAGTGTGTGTCTCTACGCAGCGGTTCTTGTGGCTTCGTGGTGGAGGAACACTTCGGGTGATGTGGAATGGAAGGGAAGGACCTACCCGGTCCGCACGCCATGATTCGAATCACGCGCAAAGTGGAGTTCTCGGCGGCGCATTTTTATCACAACCCCGATTTGTCGGCGGAGGAGAACCGGCGCGTTTTTGGGAAGTGCAATAATCCGCATGGGCACGGGCACAACTACGTTTTGGAAGTGACCATCGCGGGCGAGCCTGATCCAACGACCGGAATGCTGCTGGACTTGAAGGAGCTGAAGGACATTCTTCAGCGAGAAGTGGTAGATCGCATGGACCATCGCCACCTGAATTACGAAGTCCCTGAGCTGGCAGGCCAGATTCCGACGTGTGAAAACATCGCCGCGGTTATTTGGAAGCTTTTGGCTCCGACGATCCGGAGAGGAACGCTGGACCGCGTGAGGCTCCACGAATCCCCAGATTTGTTCGCGGACTGCGCGGCCGATTCAACGAATCGCGCGGGAAGTGGCGCATGAAACTTCTCCGCAAGGTAGCCATGAACATTTCCCCCAAAATATCGTTGACCCGGCGTTATCGTTTCGCCGCTTCGCACCGGCTGCACAGTCCTCAGTTGAGCGAAGAAGAGAATCAGCGCACCTACGGCAAGTGCAGCAATCCCTTGGGGCACGGACATAACTACGTGGTTTGGGTGACGCTGACAGGGCCGGTCGATGGGGCGACGGGGATGATCGCCAATCTCGGTGAGCTCGATCCTTTCGTCGAGAGGGAAGTGATTGAAGCGTTCGATTATAGGTTCCTGAACGAAGAGGTTGCGGAGTTCCGGGCCACCGTTCCGACGACGGAAAACGTGTGCCGGGAAATCTACCGGAGGCTGCAGAAGTTTCCGCGTGCGCGGCTCGAGCGCATCCGCATCGAAGAAACGAGCAAGAATAGCTTTGAGTATTCTGGAGAGCATGCCAAAGGCAATTCACTGGGAGTGACCCCGCTATGAGCGAGACAACTGAAATCGTGGTGCGTGAAACCGCCCAGACCGAGAGCATCGCCGATTTAGTTCGCCGACTGCTGGTCCTGGTCGGCGAGGATCCCAACCGCGAAGGGCTGCGGCGCACGCCCGAACGATTTGAAAAAGCGATGCGCTATCTTACGAGCGGCTACCGCACCGATCCCGATAAACTGCTGAATGGCGCAATGTTCAGTGTCTGCTACGACCAAATGGTGGTGGTGAAAGACATCGAGCTGTACAGCCTTTGCGAACACCATCTTCTGCCATTCTTCGGAAAATGCCACGTCGCCTACATCCCCAGCAAGAAAGTCGTGGGACTAAGCAAAATCGCGCGTCTCGTGAACATGTACGCCCGGCGGCTGCAGATTCAGGAGCGGCTCACGAGCCAGATCGCGAAGGCGATTCAAGAACGGCTCAGCCCGGAGGGCGTCGGCGTCATTATCGAGGCGCGGCACCTGTGTATGGTCATGCGCGGTGTGGAGAAACAACATTCAGCGGCAATGACCAGCGCCATGCTGGGCGCGTTCCGTGAGAACAAGCAAACGCGGGATGAGTTCCTCGCGCTTATCAAAGGCGGCAAGGGATAGATGGGCAGGGGGCGGGCTCGACCGGTTCTGCCTTCCTCGTTGTGACTTTCCTGGGCGCTCTTTTTACAGTACGCTTCCGAGTCGCAAATTCATTTGAGGAGAGGTTTGCGTGCGCCGATTTGCGGAAACGATTTGTTTAATTGTTTTGGGAGCAATTGCACATACGCAACTCGACCCGTTCACCATGCGTGCGACGATAAGTCCGGAACAGGGTTGGAATACGCTGGTGGACGAGTATTTTGAGCAGGTCTATTTCAAGTTCTCCCCCACAGCGGGCACCAGCGCCGGCCTGCATCAGTATGATCGATTGCTCGAAGACTATTCGCGCAAAGGCGCAGAAGCACAAATCGCAGCGCTGCATCAATTTGAAAAGCGCATTGCAGCGGTGGATCCGAAAGGCCTCGATCAAAACCAGGCCATCGACCGGGAGATGGTCCTCTCGAACATTCGCAGCAACCTGCTGACGCTTGAAACCATCCGTCCATGGGAAACGAACCCAGACAATTATTCGAGCGGCATCAGCGGCAGCGTGTACACGCTGATGAGCCGGCGCTTTGCGCCACCGGATGAACGGCTTCAGGCGGTCGTCGCGCGCGAAAAGTCGATGCCCGCCGTCTTTGTTGCGGCACGCGAGAACCTGAAGAATCCGCCGCACATCTACACGGAAATCGCGCTCGAGCAGCTTCCCGGCCTGGTTGGCTTCTTTCAGAATGATGTCCCGGCGGCGTTTACAGACGCGAAGGATGCGGGTGTGCGAGCGGAATTTGCGAAGACCAACGCTGCCGTTATCTCCGCATTGCAGAATTACGAGCAGTGGCTCAAAACCGACCTGCTTCCTCGATCGAATGGTGACTTTCGCCTCGGCTCCGACACTTTTTCGAAGAAGTTGCTCTACGACGAGATGGTCGATGTTCCCCTCGACCGTTTGCTCGTCTTGGGCCGTGCCGACTTGCGACGGAACCAGGGCGAGTTTAATCGCCTGGCGAAGGAACTGGAGCCAAATAAAACGGCGCGCGAGGTGCTCGCGGAACTGGACGCGGACCATCCGGCGCCAGACCATTTGCTCGAAAGCTTTCGCGATACGTTTAACGGGCTTATCGGGTTTATTCGCGAGAAACACATCATTACCATACCGTCCGAGGTTCGTCCCATCCTGCAAGAGACTCCGCCGTTCGAGCGAGCCACCACCTTTGCGTCGATGGATACTCCGGGGCCATTCGAAAAGATCGCGACGGAGGCTTATTTCAACGTGACGCTCCCCGCGCCGGGAGCCACGCCCGAGCAGATCGAGGGCCATATGGCGGGATTCAACGTGGGCACCATCGTCAGCACCGCCGTTCACGAAGCCTATCCGGGACACTACGTGCAGTTTCTATGGGTGGGGTCTGCGCCGACAAAAGTTCGCAAATTGATTGGAGCCGCTAGCAACGCCGAGGGATGGGCTCATTACTGCGAGCAAATGATGCTCGACGAGGGTTACGGCCAGCCCGGCACTGGCGCGAAGGACTTGCGCGAATCCAAATTGATCCGCCTCGGGCAATTGCAGGATGCGTTGCTGCGGAATGCGCGCTTCGTCGTGGGAATCGAGATGCACCGCGGCACGATGAGCTTCGACCAGGCGGTGGAGTTTTTTGTGAAAGAAGGCTATCAATCGAAAGAAGTGGCCCTGGTCGAGACCAAGCGCGGCACCGCGGACGCGACATATCTGTATTACACGCTCGGAAAACTTCAGATAATCAAGTTGAGGGAAGAGGTGAAGCGAAAGGAAGGCACGGGATTCTCGCTCGAGTCCTTTCACAACAATTTCATGAAGCAGGGATTCCCCCCGATCAAAATTGTGCGACGGTTGATGCTGGGAGGCGATTCGCCCGCGCTTTAAACGGGCAGTTTTGTTATACAGCAACGCCGAGCCACCACTAGGCGTTTGCCGGAAGTCCCGCCTGGAGCGATTTTTGCCCCTGTTTTACGAAAAATTCTTTGTTGGCACAGGTTTAGCGGTGTGCTAGCATTTTAGACTCGAAGAAACAGACATAGAGCGTAGGGGTACGGCGTTTCAGATGAGGGGGCGCGGGTGAGCGAACTTAAGGCCGAATTAATCGAGCAATTCCGGACGCATCCTAAAGACACGGGTTCGCCGGAAGTGCAAATCGCATTGTTGAGCGAGAGAATCAACTACCTCACCACCCACCTGAAGTCCCATGCAAAAGATCATGCTTCACGACGCGGGTTGATCATGATGGTCAATAAGCGCCGGCGGCTGCTGGACTATCTGAATCGGCGTGACCCGGATCGGTATCGCGAGATTGTGGAACGACTCAGCTTGCGCAAGTAGCGCGGAAATCCTGGCGAGCATCGCAGGCCGCACCTTTTCCCCCCGCACACACCAGAGCTTTCAGGCGACATGCGGGCTCGTAAGGCCGCTTAGCGTGAGGTCGTTTGGCAGTTAGTTATCCCGCTCCGCTTTCTCCTCTTTGTCCCTTCGAAAGATTTCCCGAGAGTTTTCTCTCGCATCCAATGTGTGTTCCCGGCGACCCGGGGCAGAAGGAAGTGAATTGATGTTTGAACAAGTGAGTGTGGATCTAGGCGGACGTCAACTGACGCTGGAAACCGGCAAGATGGCCCGGCAGGCGCACGGCGCGGTGATGGCGCGTTACGGGGATTCGGTTGTGTTGGCAACGGCCTGCATGGATAACAAGGCTACCGAAAAGGATTTTTTGCCGCTCACGGTCGACTACCGTGAATACACCTATTCCGCCGGCAAGATTCCCGGAGGATTTTTTAAGCGCGAAGGCCGTCCTTCGGAGCGCGAGATTCTGACGTCGCGCTTGACAGATCGCCCGCTGCGACCGTTGTTTCCCGAGGGTTGGGCGACGGAAACGCAGATTGTTGCGATGGTTCTTTCGGCCGACAGCGAAAACGATCCCGACGTGATCGCGCTCACAGCTTCTTCCGCTGCCCTGTATATTTCGAAGATTCCCTTCAACAATCCTATGGCAGCCGTGCGTGTCGGATTGCTCGACGGCAAACTGGTTATCAACCCTACTGTCCAGGAACAGAAGAGCAGCCAGTTGAATATCGTGATCGCGGGCACTGACGAGGCCATTGTGATGGTTGAATCCGGCTCGCTCGAGGTATCCGAAGATTCCGTCGTGGAAGCGCTCGAATTCGGCCACGCCGCGATTCGCAAGATCATCGCTGCGATCCGTGAGCTCCATTCGCGCGTAAAGCCAGAGAAAATCGCGGTGACACCTCCGGCGTTCGACGAAGCGCTCTACTCGAGCCTCAAGCAAAAGTACGGTGCGCGGCTGCAGGACGCCGTTGATACGGCGAAGCATCCGAAGCTGGAAAGCTACGGCCTGGTGGACGGAATCAAGAATGAGATACTCGCCGAGATTGCGGAGGAGGACGAGGAGCGCCGCAAACTCGCGTATCGCGCTTTCGAGCGGCTGCGTGAACGCATCTTCCGCGACGAAATGCTCATTCGCCGGCGACGCCCCGATGCCCGCGCGTTCGACCAGATTCGCAAAATTACCTGCGAAATCGGCGTGCTGCCTCGCGTACACGGCTCGGCTCTGTTTACTCGCGGCGAGACGCAGGCATTGGTCACCACTACGCTCGGCACGAAGGAAGATAAGCAGCGCCTCGATCTGCTGTTCGAGGAAGAATCCTTCAAGCGATTCATGCTGCACTACAATTTCCCCCCTTTCTCTGTGGGCGAGGTGAAATTCCTGCGGGGTCCCGGCCGCCGAGAAATTGGCCACGGCGCGCTCGCCGAGAGGGCGCTCGGGAACCTTTTGCCCGCCGAGGAGGATTTCCCCTACGCCATGCGCGTCGTTTCCGACATTCTCGAGTCCAATGGTTCGTCCTCGATGGCTACGGTCTGCGGCGGTTCGCTTTCGCTGATGGACGCGGGCGTGCCGCTGCGATCTCCCTGCGCTGGCATTGCCATGGGGTTGGTTGTCGAAGGCGACAAGTACGCCATTCTTACGGACATCGCCGGCGCGGAAGACCACTACGGCGATATGGACTTCAAAGTGGCAGGTACGCGGCAGGGAATTACGGCGCTGCAGATGGATATCAAGGTGACGGGCGTGAGCATCGCCATGATGCGAGAAGCACTCGCTCAAGCGCGCAAGGCGCGTCTGGAAATCCTGGACATCATGGATCCCACCATTTCGACGGGACGCACCGAGATTTCCACCTACGCTCCGCACCTTTACATGCTGCAGATTCCGACCGACAAAATCCGCGACCTGATCGGGCCGGGCGGCAAGAAGATTCGCTCGATCATCGAAGCCACAGGAGTGAAGATCGACGTGATGGACGACGGCAAAGTCCACGTCTTCGCTAGCAACGGCGCCGCTGCAGAAGCGGCGCTGAAGATGATTCGCGACGTTACCGCGACCGCCGAGATCGGGAAAACCTACCTCGGAACGGTAGTACGCATCGCTGAATTTGGCGCGTTCGTTGAGATTTTTCCCGGCACGGACGGGTTGCTGCACATCAGCGAAATTGCCGAGCAGCGCATCCGCGCCGTCCGTGACGAGCTAAAAGAAGGCGACCAAATCCTGGTAAAGGTGCTCGCCATCGAGGGGAATAAGATTCGTTTGAGCCGCAAAGCAGTCTTGCGCGACCAACGGGACAAGCTGCAGAAGACCGAAGCTGCCGGCTAAGCTTTCCGGATTCTCACAACTCGGAGGAGTTATTTGAAAGGGAGGCGATTCGTCGCCTCCCTTTTTTCCTATGGGAGGCTAACTGACGCGTTCGATGCGCGCGCCGATCGCGCGAAGCTTCTCTTCGATTTGTTCGTAGCCGCGGTCGATATGATAGACGCGGTCAATCCATGTGGTGTTATTCGCCACCAGTCCTGCAAGCACCAGCGAAGCGCTGGCACGCAAATCCGACGCAGTCACAGGCGCCCCGCTGAGCGGCGTGGGGCCGGTGACGACGGCCAGATTTCCATCAATGGTAATGTTCGCACCCATGCGCATGATTTCGCTCGCGTGGAGATAGCGATTCTCGAAGATCGTTTCGCGCACGCGTGAAACTCCGCGGGCCTGGGTCGCCAACGCCATGAACTGTGCTTGCATGTCGGTGGCAAATCCCGGGTACTCCCCGGTGGCAATGTCCGCGGCGACGAGTTTTTTCCCGGCGCGAACGCGAAGGGACCGCGGGCCTTCGCAGCGGATGTCGATCCCGCACTCTTTGAGCTTTTCGGTTATGGCCGTGAGATGGCTTGGATCGCAACAGTTCAGCAACAATTCGCCGCCGGTGATTGCTCCCGCGACAAGGAATGTCCCGGCCTCGATTCGGTCAGGGATGATGGTGTGCGTGGCCCCATGCAGGCGCTCGACCCCCTGCACGCGAAGTGTGGATGTGCCCACACCTTCGATTTTCGCGCCCATTTTTATCAGCAACTCGACCAGGTCAGTCACTTCCGGCTCTCGGGCGGAGTTTTCGAGAATCGTCTCACCCTCCGCAAGCACAGCGGCGGTGAGAAGGTTTTCTGTTCCGGTCACCGTAATTTTCGGAAAGTGATAGGTCGTCCCGCGCAGCCGCTTCGCGCGAGCTTCGATGTAGCCGTGGTCCATGTATATCTCGGCGCCGAGTTTTTCAAGCGCCTGAATGTGCAAATCGACGGGGCGCGCTCCGATCGAGCAGCCGCCGGGCAAAGAAACTTTCGCATAGCCGAAGCGCGCGACCAGCGGGCCAAGAGTCAGCACCGAAGCGCGCATCGTTTTCACCAGCTCGTAGGGCGCTTCGGCGTGCGACACGGTTTTCGCCTGAATGATGAACTCGCTCGGAGGAATGTCGGGGCTTTCGACGCGGCAGCGCATGTGCGCCAGCAACTTCGCCATGGTGATGATATCGCGAACGTGCGGAATATTCTGGAGCCGCACTGGCTCGCTGGTCAGAAGCGCGGCAGCCATGGCAGGCAGCGCTGCGTTCTTTGCCCCGCTGATTCGTACGGTGCCCTCGAGCCTCGATCCGCCTTCGATTTTGAATCGCTCCATCGCCTGTCCTCGGAGTTGGTTCGCGCCTAGCCCTGCCGGCTTCTTTTGCTCGCGCGCTTCGCCGCGATCGAATCAAGCGCCAGGCGCACGCTTCCGCCTGAACTCGCGAGCGCCTGGCGAGCCACCCGAACGCTTACGCCGGACCTGAGCGCCACAAGCGCTGCGGGCAAGTCGTGTCCGGATTGCCGCAGCGTACGTGTCGCCACCGACGCACTCACGCCCGCCGCCTCTTTCAGAATTCGTGCGCCGCGCCGCCGCAACTTCTGATTTGTCTGCGCCACATAGATCATCCAGTTCTCATAAATTCTGCCGAGGCGTGCCATCGATGCCGTCGAAAGCAAGTTCAACACCATCTTCTGCGCCGTTCCGGCCTTCAGCCGCGTTGAGCCTGTCACTGCCTCCGGTCCTGTATCCGGTGCGATGACAATTCGCGATTGCCGTGCAAGCGGTGAATGTCGATTCGATGTTAAGCCGACCGTGACGGCGCCGCGCCGCCGCGCCAGCCCCACCGCGCCGAGGACGTAGGGCGTCGTTCCGCTGGCCGCGATCCCGACGACCACATCGCGTCGCGTAACTTTCGCTGCCGCCAGATCGCGCGCTCCATTCACCGCGGAATCTTCAGCGCCTTCTACCGACTGCCGAATCGCTCGCTCCCCTCCGGCAATCAGCGCCTGAACCATTTTCGTGCTCACGCCGAATGTCGGCGGGCATTCCGACGCGTCCAGGACGGCCAGTCGTCCGCTCGTGCCCGCGCCCACATAAATCAGCCGTCCTCCACGGCGAAATGCTCGGACGCTCGCGTCGACGGCGCGGGCGATCGCCGGAAGCTCGTGACGCACGGCGAGCGCCACGCGAGCGTCCTCACGATTCAGCACCCCCACGATTTCGAGCGCCGACATCCGGTCGAGACTCCTCGTTCGCGGATTTCGCCGCTCCGTCTGGATCGATTTCAAAAGACGCCTCCACAAGATTATACCGGGAGTGCCCGGCCGGATTGCCGGAGAGGACGGATTACGAGAGGCTTTGTGCCGAGCAAGTTATCGACCCGTGGCGTGCTCCGTGGCTAGACCAAGCGCCTCAAGAACGGCGTCATGAAGCGCCGGGCGCACTTGGCGGATTTTGCCGTTCGCGCGAGTAGGATTCACGCGGTTCGTCAGCAGGATGACGAAGAGCCCGCGTTCCGAGTCGATCCAGAGCGACGTGCCGGTGAAGCCAGTGTGCCCGAAGCCGCGCAGCGAAAAATAGTGGCCCGCGGAGGAGTTCTCGGTCGGCACATCCCAACCCATGGCGTGCGCTGAATCTCCGATCTTCACTCGGGCGGTGAATTCCTGAATCGTGTTGCGCGTGAGAATACGATGATATGCATAGACCCCGCCATTCAGAATCATCTGCGCGAAGGCGGCCAGATCACCGGCAGTCGAGAAAAGCCCGGCGTTACCCGCCACTCCGCCCATCGCCCAGGCATTTTCGTCGTGCACCTCGCCCAGCACCAATCGCCCACGGAATTGCGCGTCATTTTCGGTGGGCGCGATTCGGGCGCGAAGCGATTTCGGCGGATGGAATCGCGTTTCTGTCATCCCTAGCGGCCCGAAGATATTCTGCTCCGCAAACGCGTCCAGCGTTTCGCCGGTCACACGCTGCACGATCTCACCAAGCAGAATGAATCCCAAATCGGAGTATTCCACCTGCTTGCCTGGCTCATGGACCAATGGCTCGGCCATCACCCGCGCGAGGACGGCGTCGTAGCCCTTGGCATCTTTGTAAAAATCGCGATGCCCAGGCAGGCCCGCATCGTGAAGCATCAGCATGCGGACAGTCACGCGCGCTCGCCAGTTTGGGTCCGGATCCGACTTCGCGCCCGCTGCCCACTCAGGCAGCAATCGCGCCAGAGGCATGTCCATGTCCAGTCTTCTCTGCTGCACAAGCATCATGAGCGAAGTAGTTGTCGCCACTACTTTAGTGAGAGAGGCGATGTCGTAAATCGTGCTCGCGTTGACGGCCGGAGCTTTCGAGCTTACCGATAATTCCCCGAACGGATGGACCACAACCTGATCTCGCAGCCCGACAGCGACAACACCGCCGGGAAACGCGCCGTCGGCCACAGCGCGATCCAATAATTCGAATGCGGGTTTCAGGCGGACGGACATCGCCGCTGGCGCGGAAGTCAACGTCATTGAATTTGCCGCGATGCGCAGGCCGTCCCCCCGGTTAACGGTCCCCGGAACCGTCACTGGAATCTGCCCGCCGATGGCGACTTGGCCAAACAGGGCTCGTGCTACGGCGCGTTGCGACACGTCATTCGTTGCAAATTCGGCAACCCACGTCTTGGCCGCAGGAAAGTGTTCGATGAGATAAGGGCTTCCGAATGCCAACACGGCGCAGGGTTTGCCGCTCGCGAGCAGTTGATTCACAAACGCGCGCTGGTCATCGGGAAGGCCGACGTTTCCCTTACGATCGGTCACCCGCACAAACAATGCCGCGAGAGCTACGTCATACGATTCCGGCGGGGGAATTTTGAGCGTGCCCACGTCGGTGAACTGCGTATCGGCGCGCAAGACTTTCAGCGAGTCCACCCGCCAGCGAATTTCGGGCTCGAGGTCCTGCGCCGGATAAGGATCGGGATCCGCCGAGAGCGCGACGAGAAGCACGCGCAGCGGCCTCGTCGCATCGAGTGGTATAAGCTGCGCCGAATTCCGAAGGAGTGTAACGCCCCGGTCTGCAATCCTCAGCGCTTCTGCCTCATGAGCCGGAAGACCGAATTTCTCGTTCAATTTCCCCACATCGACCACCCGGTTTCGGTCGAGCCCCACGCGCGCTTTGGCTTCGAGAATGCGCCGCACCGACGCATCAACACGAGCCAGCGCAATTCGGCCCGATTTCACCGCCTCTTCGAGCCCTGCGAGCGCCGCGTTGGGAATCAACGGCTGGAGAATTACGTCCGCGCCCGCCTCGACAGCGCGCACGGCAGCCTCTCCCTGCGGATAGAGCGACGTCACACCGCCCATGTCCATCGCGTCGGTAACGATAAGCCCCCGAAAGGCCATTTCCTTGCGAAGCAGTCCGGCCAGGATTTTTGAGGAAAGTGTGGCGGGAATTAGCGCATCGGGCTCCAAAGCCGGCACCGACAAATGTCCCGGCATGATCGAGCTCACGCCAGCTTTGATTGCTGCACGGAAGGGAACCAGTTCAGTGGCGTCGAGTCCCATGCGATCGCCCAGTACCGTTGCGATCCCGAGATGAGAATCCACGCTGACGTTCCCATGACCGGGAAAATGCTTCGCCGTCGCGAGAGCGCCATTTTCCTCTACTCCGCGAATGAATTCAGCGGCAAACTCCGCTACGTGCTTCGGATCCTCTCCAAACGAGCGGATATTGATAATGGGATTGTCGGGATTGTTGTTCACGTCCACATCGGGGGCGAAAATCCATTGCACTCCGGCGGCGCGCGCTTCCCTGGCGACGACCTTGCCGATCTCGCGCGCGAGTTTTGGATCGCCCGTTGCGCCTACCGCCATTGCCGATGGAAACGACGTACCCTCGTCAAGCCGCATGCCCGTGCCTGATTCAAAATCTGCGCCGATCAGCAGCGGGATTTTAGCGTGGCGTTGAAGCTCATTCGTGAGCACGGCGGTCGGATAGGCCTGGCTGCGCTCGATTCCCAGCGGCCCGCGTTCCGTGCCGACGATCAGTCCACCGACGTGGTTCTCCTCCACCTGGTGCAAAAGTTCCTTGTAATCGGCGCTTTCCGTGGACGTGAATCCGGCAAAAAAATAGGGCATCAGCATTTGCCCAAGCTTCTCGCGCAGCGTCATTTTCTGCAGCGTTTGTTCGATCCAGGCTTTCGAGCCGGCCGTCGGGCCAGCCTTTGCTTGCGGGGATTTTTGCGCGCGGGCGGAGGTCATGAGAAGAAGCAGCGGCAGAACGAAAACTCCCGGCAATCGATTCCACTTACGCATCGTTTCGAATCCCGGGGTTCCATCTTGACGCCTGGATCCCGCGGCAGTATAGCAAAGGATGCATGCCCGACAATCAAGCGTCCCCACGCGTGTTTCGTTACCGTCTCCTGCCGCTGGCCGCGTTCCTTGCATGTTGCGTCCTTCGCCTTTTGGTGCAGCGCAGTCCCGCTCGGAGGGTGTCCCCACGAAGACTGGGATCGATGTCCTCGCGGAAGAGCATTTCACGGCGTTCGCGGCAAGCGCGTCAGTTTGATCACCAACCAAACGGGCGTTGACTCGAAGGGACGGCGCACGAAAGAACTCGCGCCGCAGCGAGTTGTACGCGCGGCTAGTCAATGCTGCCTGGGGATCGACTGGCGAAGGTAGGGGGTGAAGGTAGGGGGCGAAGATAGGGGGCGAAGGTAGGGGGTTGACCACATGCGTCCAATCTGATACGAAATGTCCGTCTTCGGCCGCTCACCGCTGCCGAATTTGCCTACGTCGCAGGAGGGGAATGGCAACGATATTTATCAGCCATTCGAGCCGCAACGACGGCCTAGCGACCTTGCTCGCCACGTGGCTTACGGCTAATGGGTTCGACGATTTCTTCATTGACCATGACGACATTCGCTCTGGCGACAAATGGACCGATGAGCTACGACGAGCTAAAGGCTCTTGCCGTGTGATCTTGTGTATAGTCACTCTGGATTGGCTTGCCTCAGATGAATGCTATGGAGAGTTCTCCGCCGGTTGGTATGCCGGCAAGCGACTCATTCCGCTTGTTGCTATCGATGGCGCTAAATTAAACCAGAATCAAGAAACCCGTCTGAGAAGAATGTTGTCCGAGGATCAAGGGGTGGATATCAGCAGGGCGGGTGCGCCACATACCCTTGATCTTGACTCTTGTCCCGCCGTCGCTGAACCTCTTAAGGCGGGGCTGCGTGCTGCCGGTGCACTGGCGAAAATAGGGCTTGACCCGTGTGCTTTCGGAGTAGATGCCCTCGCTCAACCAGAACCTTTTCCCGGGCTCGGGAGCTTCAACGATACGGATGCGGATGCAGCAATTTTTTTTGGCCGCAGTCCCGAAATCGCAAGGTGTTTGGAAGATCTGCGCGAGATGCGCGCGAGCGGGGATAAACGGGCGTATGTGATCGTCGGTGCAAGTGGTTCAGGCAAGTCATCTTTGATGAAGGCAGGCGTATTGCCTCGCATCCGGCGCGAACGCCCGTGGATCGCACTCCGGTCATTTCGTCCCGGTGCAGATCCCCTATCTAGTTTCGCTGAAGCAATTGCGAGGTCGGCGAGCGAAACTGGCCTACCTATGGCACCGGGTACGATCCGCGATGCGCTCCATGCAGCTTGGGCCAAAGGAGAAAACCTGCGGGCGAGACTTGATAGCACGATTGTTCCTCTAAAGGAAAAATGGGATCGCATCGAAGCGACCACTCTTATCGCCATCGATCAGGGCGAAGAACTGGCGAGGACGCCCGGGGAAAGTACCGAGGTTTTGAGCGCCTATCTCAAAGCAGCATTGGAGGAAGCGAAAGAGGGTCGACCTGTACAGTACAGTATCGTAATAACGGTACGGTCCGACTGCTTGTGGGAATTGGAGACCGGTAAGTGTCTTGAAGGAGTGGGCACCAGAGTGCAAAACATCCGGCCCTTGCCCGTGTATCGCTTTGCCACTGCGATTGAGCAACCATGCTTGCGGTATGGAGTCGAAATCGAACCACGGCTGATCGAAGCGCTTATGGAGGAGTCCGGGGGGGAAGACGCTCTGCCGCTTCTAGCATTTACATTACAGCGCTTATGGAGACAGTATAGTAAAGAGAAATGTATTCGCGGAGAACACTACCACGCTATCGGAAAGCTTTCAGGAATAATCGAAGACGCCGCGGAACGAGCGCTGATGGGCGATCAACCCTCATCGGCGCAACGGTCGCCCCTCGGGAAGATCTCTGACGTGCTGGACAAGCAGGCTGCATATATGTTTCTGCCGGCGTTAGCCCAATTGGATGACCATGGAACGCCAATTCGACGTGTGGCGCCACTTTCCATTTTCGGTGACTCGCAAAGCGCTTTAATAGATGCATTCGTTGAATGGCGATTGCTGGTGAAGTCGGTTGGGACTCTAGAAGTGACGCATGAGGCCATATTTCGCGAATGGCCGCGATTCCAACGTTGGCTTGTGCCTGAAAAGGAACGGCTTGAGGCCCTCCGAGGCCTTGAAAGCGCTGCCGCCATTTGGAGTAAGAGAAGCCGTGACCCCGAGTATCTGACGCATCGTGGCCACCGCCTTACTGAGGCTCGAGCGTTAACTCAGGTCGACAATTATCGAGCCCAGCTGGATCGGAATAGTGATGCACGGGACTATTTAGAGGCATGCAAAATTGCACAACGTCGGCGAAACATAAGGGCAGGTGCAGCAGTCGTTTTAATCGCGATGATATCGTTGTTAGGTTTTTCGGTTCCAACGCTTCTTCGAAAATGGGCCGCAGCATCAGAAAAGACGAGACATCAACGGGCAGTTTCCTTGGCAGAAAACTACCGAGCAAGCTCTCCGGTGCTCACGGCGCCGAACGAAGCGGCTAACCTGCCGCCGCATTCGGTATTCCGTGACTGCGCCGATTGTCCTGAGATGGTGATCGTCCCTGGCGGCACTTTCTTCATGGGTTCGAAAGAAACAGAGCCTGGACGAGGTCTCGATGAAGGGCCACAACATGTTGTGAACCTGCCGACATTTGCGCTCGGCAAGTTCCAGGCAACATTTCAGGAGTGGGAAACGTGTGTAAATCACGGTGGATGTCGACGCAATCGATCGCCTGATGACGCTTCTTGGGGCAGAAATCGGCGTCCGGTGAAAGGGATCTCGTGGAATGATGCCAAGGAATATGTTCAGTGGTTATCAGCCCACGCCGGCGTGACCTATCGCCTGCCGAGCGAAGCGGAGTGGGAATATGCGGCACGGGCGGGGGAAACAAGGGCATTCTGGACCGGGGATTCGATAAGTACTTCTGCCGCGAATTTCGGAGATTTTATCCACAAGACGGAACCGGTAGGCTCTTACGCGCCAAACAGATTTGGCCTCTATGACATGGTTGGTAATGTGTGGCAGTGGGTCGAGGATTGCTTTCACCGAACATACGATGGCGCACCAACCGACGGATCACCCTGGCTATCTAATAGCGACTGTTCGCTGCATATGTTTAGGGGTGGCGACTGGTATCTCGATGTGAACTATATGCGCTCAGCAATCCGGAACGACGCGAAGTCTACCGACGCCCTGGACAATGGCGGTTTTAGGGTGGCTCGGAGCGTTCCGACTCGGTAAGTGCCACGTGCCGTAACATGTGCGCGGCGGTGTCGCCATGTGTTTGGATAACAACGGCCACACCTTCGCTCTGGCAAATGCCGCCGCAGGTAAGGAGGAGAAAGTCGCGAGGAAAACATGAGCGGCAAATCTGCACGAACGGGAAGAATGGATAACCAGTCTTGGACGAGTGACGGCACTTGGGTAAATATCGGCGGCGACAGAAATTGGCGCAATAATAATCCCGGTAATCTTGAGGATGGAGATTTCGCCAAAAGTCATGGCGCGATTGGGTCCGATGGACGATTTGCGATTTTCCCTGACTATAAGACAGGAAAGGAAGCATTGCTGTCGCTTTTGATGACCGAAACTTACAAGGCACTCACATTTGTCGAGGCTATTGAACGGTTCGCCCCAAGCATAGAAAATGACGTTCCAGCATATGTGGCGTTTATTGCCAGGGAAGCGAAAATTAGCCCCCACACCGCATTATCAAATATGACGGAGGAACATTTGGCAGCGCTAGCTGCAGCTATAGAAAGATTTGAGGGAGTACGCAAAGGTGTCAGTTATGACCTGAGCGATCCGAGCGTCGCGGAAAATGTAGCGCAGATTCAACAGATATTTAAGACCTAAAGGATGTAAGCGTCCGAGCCATGTCAGTGTGTGCGAGCGGGGATGATGGCCTTTTGTGGACACAACGATCGTGTCCAGAGAGGTGGATCGTGGACATTTCCGAAAAGGCCCTCGCTGTCCGGTACAACACATTTCACCTGTTTCAGGATTCGATGTTCCTATAACCCCCTGCTTTCTCCAACTGGGCTGGAGGACGGACCGTCAAAGGCGAGCGCAACTGGTGCCGCAAACGTTGCTTGCGTGACATGTACACCTCCATGGCGTACGCTGCCCTGGCCCGAACCCTTCGTTCCCAGACAAGCGGCGCATTGGAAGGTCGCGGATGAGCTAGCATCGCGCTAATAAAAGCTGCCTCCGTGAGGCTGAGCTTATTTGCGGCTTTGCCAAATACTTTTTGCGCAGCCATCTCGGCCCCTCTCAGGCCGAAGCCAAAATATGCGCATGCAAGATACGAATCAAGAATTTCAATTTTGTCGTAGCGAAATTGAATCAATATCGCCAAGAGCACCTCGTATAGTTTTCGTTTCAGAGTATGCGCTCTGTATCCCGTCGCGGTTCGAACAAATTGCATATCGATTGTACTTGCACCGCCATATTTCCTGCCGGTGACTAACTTAACTACCTCCCGAGCCACAGACCATTTATCGACGCCCACATGACCGACAAACCTCCTGTCCTCTAGAACCAGCACCATTAACTCAAGCTTGCTCAGTTCGACCCGACGTTTCTGAGATGCGCGCCGAAGAAGTTGGTCCATGCGCGACAAATCGTGTTTCAGCTTCGCATGCCAGTTCATACGCCCTCGACCGCCACAAATCACTTTAGGAGTCAATCTTACGCCCAGGATTGGCAGCCATACAGATTATTTCTGCATGTGGGGGCTTACTGTATATCACTCGAGCAACTGACGCCTCACGTCGGTGGTTAGATCAAGTTCCTGACAAACGAGCGATCACGTTGTGAGTGATCCTTGCTGTCACGGTCCGCAAAAGATCCCCACTGGACACGCAAGCCTCAAGGCCCCTGGCCCAGTCGGTCGTCGCTGCATTGAATACCGTACCGCCGGATCGGGGGCTCGTGAAGATTCCCATTGCCGCGTTACCAGGCGTCGCCCAAAACGGTAAGTCCGCGAGAGCCAGTACTAAATAGTTAGTCGGTGTGCCATCGGAACCTGTCGGAACGGGGTTACCACGATTATCGAGGATATAGTCGACGCCATTCGTTTCATACGATAGGAGCCTTTCATCGGCAGCATGGCCAAAGCGATCGCCTCTGCGAAGCTCGGTGCCTGAGAATGCCCAATGATCCGGCCTGAACACCGTGAACGTCCCGAGGTCGCGGCCTACACCACGCCATGCTCCTGATGCAACCCCAGCGCCGAATGACATATTCTCCGAGTAACCCGCATCCCGCCAAGTACCTGTCTTCGGTCCCAAGTCCGTATTGGGCTGTTCTTGGGGATTCTTATAGCAAGTTTGCAAACGGTTTGCGGCACCCGTTTTCTCATCGGGATCCAAACGTATCTGCCAATAGCATGTATTTCCACCGAGGATTGCCGCGTTGCCGCCTGACTCGATAAAGACATCAAAGTGTCTTCGCATTTCGCGAGACCAGTACTCGTCATGGCCGATTGAAATGAACAGTCTACATGAGCCAAGCAGTGCGCTGTCCTCGTGCAGGTCATTGTTGGTCACAAAGTCCGCCTGATACCCTACGGCTTCCATCCACTGGACGAATGCTTTGATCCTCAATTTCCATTCGTCGACAAATCCGTAGCCGCGGGGCCATAGTGCATCCGATTGTTGCGGACGATTGAAAGAAACGGAATGTGCTCTAAAGGGCTGCGAATTGTATCCATACAAACTCGCCCCGCCCCAGTTGTTGTAGGCGTTGATTGTGGTCGTCGGAAGTTGAATGACCATAGGCATGGGGGATTCCCGACGTGAGTCTCTAACTACAAAGTAAATATCTTCCGAAGTGGCGGTTCCGTCGTTGACGCGCGCAATATAGACTCCCGGTCGCCAACCACGATCTATGGTTGTCGCGTAGCTAAGTGACCAAGAATTGTTCTCCCATGCGCGAGTGGCTGGAACGGGGGAAGCATGGACTGCGGCAACTCCTGAGTCGACCTCCGTTTCGGTTAGACCGAGCCTAATGATGCGAATAGGCAGACGAACGGAATCGGTTCCGTGTAAGTTTGATATGAAAAACTTAATTGTCTGACCGTGAGCCACGGATTGCCGGTCTGTGTAGCCATATATCCTTGCGGGAAGGGCGCGGACAGTGCGCTCCCGCGGGGTTTTCTCTGTCGGTGTCATACTGCTCTAAGAACTGGGTTCTTCAATATGGGTTCGATCATCTTTCGGTGGCCCGCCCGTCGCATTTCGTTTTCCCTTTTCTCCGTGCGGCGCATATCCCACGGCCACGAGCGCGCGGATATGGCAGAGCTTCGAGAACCTCCGTTGCTGCTTCAGCAAATCGCGCAGGCAGAAATTAGCGTGTCTCCCGACCTAAACTAACTTCGTGCTTTTCCAAGTCACAAAGTCCTGGTCTGTCGGCCATACCCAGCCGGGGCAATCTGTCGGCTTAATAGCCCGGTGTGGAAGTACACGCGCGAGATCGACCGCGTAAGCATCCAACAGATATTTGCAAAGCTGAACCAGACTAGCCTCTTGCGGCGGAGTGGTTCCGGCAGCAGTATTCCACGCAACGACCTCGATCCCAATCGACTCCTGGTTCACTTCTTTTTTCCTCGAATGCCAAGCCGTGTCGCTGTCGCTCACCATCTGCGTTATGCTTCCATCACGATCAACCAGGTAGTGCGCCGAAACCTGCGAGGCAGGATCCTTAAAGCGGGTTATCGCCTTACTTAACGTGGTATCTGTATTGTGCAGAACGAGCGTATTAATCTTGGTACCTTGCCGCGATGCAAAATTTGGGGACGCAATCCAAGTGACAGCAGGTTTCGCAGCCTGGCCCGACCCCGCATTGACTTGAAAAACGCGCGTCGACGGGTTCGTTGTTGCTCTCTTTCTTCGAATCGTTCGATGAGCAGTTCGCTTTCGCCGTATCTTTGTTCTCTCTTTTGTCATAATTTGCACCAGCGATGAGATAACTATCTCACAATCGAGTCTCAAGGATTGCAAGGTTCCAGTAATTCGCGAAAAGAGGGCTTCGGACCTGGACGAATCCGCCACGCGTCAACAATATCTGATTTATCATGGAAACTCCCGAGACGAACTCTGCGAAGCAACGATCCATCCACGACCTCAACGCGGCCGCGCGCATGGCTTGCCTGGAGCAGCGGAAAAGACAGCGCATGGGCGCTCCATACGATTCGTGAGCAGAAGGAGTTCGAAATTGTGGCGCTGCTCACTACCGTGAACAGCGTGTACCACCGCGTAGCGATGCACGCCGTACGCGAGAGCCTGCTCGACCTCCAAGCCACCGCGGCACGCCTGCCGTTGGTGAAGGTGCCGATCCCTTCGCCGTGCTCAAACGAGATTTATGAACAATCGATGGCCGCGGCGATGGCTCGCGCGCGTGCCGAGGGTGTGCGTCACGTTGTCTTCGGCGACCTTTTTCTCGAGGACATCCGCACCTATCGTGAACGCCAACTGGAGGCCTGTGGAATGAAGCCTCTGTTTCCGCTCTGGCGCAGAGACACGCGGCGGCTCGCCGACCAGATGCTGGCGAGCGGCCTATCGGCATATCTCACTTGTGTTGACCCTCGCAAACTCGATCGCTCATTCGCCGGAAGACGTTTCGACGCCGCACTGCTCGCGACTCTTCCAACAGACGTCGACCCGTGCGGCGAGAATGGCGAGTTCCACACCTTTGCCTGCGCTGGGCCAATGTTCGAAGCGCCAATAACAGTTGAGGTCGGAGAGGTTGTCGACCGCAGCGGTTTTGTTTTCGTCGACCTTCTCCATGGTGCCTCTGCAAGCGGAGCGGGTTAGAATGGCACTCGCAGGCACGATAATTCGGGGAAGAAATGCGGACATGAGAAACTGATGCGAATCTGCTCTTTGCTTCCTTCCGCCACGGAGATTCTGTACGCACTTGGTCTGGGCGAATCGGTAGCCGGAGTCACGCATGAATGCGATTTCCCGCCTGAAGCCGCCAAGAAGCCAGCGTTGATTCGTCCGCGCGTGGACCCCCTGGCCCTTCCCGCCGAGCTTGACCGGCAAGTGACCGAACTCGTCCAGCGCGGCGAAAGCATCTACTCGGTCGACGCCGCTCTGCTCGGCTCGCTTTCACCCGACTTGATCGTCACGCAGGATCTTTGTCATGTATGCGCTGCTTCGCCGGACGACCTTGCGGCTGCGCTCTCTCGTTTTGCTAAGCGTCCTCAGGTGCTCGCACTTACGCCGCATTGTCTCGCGGACGTCTGGAACGATATTCGCCGCATTGGGGAAGCGACGCAGCGGCGGCGCGAAGCACAGGCATTGGCAATCACCCTCGAGCAGAAAGTTGCGGCAATTGAAGCGAAGGCCGCGCGGGCGGCGCCTCGGCGCGTTCTCTGTCTCGAATGGCTTGAGCCATTTTATGTTGGAGGCCACTGGGTTCCGGAAATGGTCGCGAAAGCGGGTGGCAAGGATGTGCTCGGGAGCGCTAGCAAACCGTCGTTTCGGGTTACCGCTGAGGAGGTTGCCCAAACGAGTGCAGACGTGATCGTGGTGATGCCTTGCGGCTATAGCACCGCTCGCACCGTCGCAGAATTCGACTTCGCTAAGCTACCGGAAACCTGGCGCGATCTTCCCGCCATGCGCGAGCGCCGTATCTTTGCAGTTGACGCGAACAGCTATTTCTCTCGGCCCGGCCCTCGGCTCGCCGACGGCGTCGCGCTCCTGGCACACCTCTTCCATCCGAAATTGTTTCCCGGAGAAGTACCCGCTGATTCGTTCCGTTCTCTCTAGCCCCTATCGATCATCCTGCGCTGAGTTCGCCAAAGGACAACAGGTTGCTACTCCGGGAAATTCGGAAAAGTACTATGGACGAAATTCGAAGAATATAGGAATCCTATATTCGTCATGAAGAAGCGAATCAGATCTAAAATCGCACGAGGCAGCGCGGAGTTGGCGATCCTGGCGCTGCTGTCAAAGCAGTCCTCTTATGGCTCCGAGATCTCGAAGCGCATTGAGGAGGACTCCGGCGGCGCGTTGCGCTTTGATCTCGCCTCCCTCTATCCCATGCTCTACGCACTCGAGAAGCGTGGCTGGGTGAAGGGTAGATGGCAAGCGAATCGCGCCGGGCGCGACCGGCGTTACTACTGCCTCACGCCTGCGGGCAGGAAGAAGCTTGCTCCACTGCGGCAAGAATGGAATTTCTTTTTCAAGGCGCTCGACCGTCTGGCGGGGGTGTCGGATGCCTGATTGGAGGAATCTCGTTCAGGAGCGACTGGGTGTGATGGGCGCCGTTCCCGCGCAACATATGGAAATCGTGGCCGAACTGGCCAGCCACTTGGAGGATTTGTACGAAAACCATCGAGCGCAAGGCGTTGGGGAATCCGAAGCCATCGAGCTTGCGCTCAAGGAACTCGCGGACGGGCGGCGGCTCGGACGAAGGCTCCGAAAAGCAAAGGAGAACATCATGAACGAACGCACCAGGAAATTCTGGTTGCCGGCGCTTGCAAGCGTGACGGCTGCATGCTTTCTGGTCGTGGTCACGGCGCAATTGAGCTATAAGCCCCACATAATTCTGCTGCGCTCCCACGCAGCGGCGCTGGTTTATCCGCTCTGGCTGCTTGGGCAGCCGCTCATGGGCGCGCTCGGAGCTTACTGCTCGCGTCGTGCTGGGGGAAATCGCCTCACGCGACTTACGGCAGGACTTTTTCCCTCGATCGTGATGTTTGCTGCAATTTGCATCGTCGCGCTCGCGCAGGGGCTCTCCTTGGGCCGAGGCGAATTCGGCCGGATGGACTTCACGATGCTGGCGCGGGCGTTGATGGGAGTGATCGTGATTCCGAGCGCGGCCATGCTCATGGGAGCCATGCCTTTCCTGAGAGATCCCGAGACACAAGTTCTAGTGCGAAATTGAGGGCTGGTCGGCATCTGCTTTGGCGTGCCAATAACGGTAGAAGACGAGTCCGCTGAGAATCAGCGCGAGGCCGATCGACGAGCGCACCGGGCGCTCGATCCAAATGCTGATCGTCAATGCAAACGCACCCGCCACGAATAGCGATGGCACGATGGGATATCCCCAAGTGCGATAGGGTCGCTCGAGATTCGGCGCGATTCGGCGCAAACGCAGCATGGCCACAACTGAGAGCCCGTAGAAAATCCACGCGGCGAATACGAACAGCGAGGTCAACTCCTCGAAGGTTCCCGTCAGCGCCATCAGGCCTGCGAGAACACCCTGAAAGATCAGCGCGCCGCCCGGCGTTCGATATCTCGGATGCACGCTTCCGGTGATCTTAAAAAACAAACCGTCCCGCGCCATGGCATACGGCACCCTCGCGCCGCTCAGTAGCGAGGAATTCAGGGTTCCCAGCGCCGCCACGATCATCGCCAGCGTGATCCAGAAAGCGGCGCCGTGCCCTGCGAAGCTCGCGACCACATCGGATGCGACGTGCGATGAAGCCGCGACGGTGGCAAAAGGCAGCGCGTATAAACACACCGCGCTAAAAACCAGATATATCGCCGCCACCAGAATCGTTCCGCCCACAAGCGCCAGCGGAATATTTCTCTGCGGATTCTCGACCTCGGACCCGACGCGGTTCAGGTCCTCCCATCCGTCGTAAGCCCAAAGCGCGGCAGCGAGCGCGGCGAGAAAGCTGGTCAGCGCGGCTCCGCCCGCGTGAGCGGGCCAGAACGGGTGAAAGTGCTCGATACTTCCGTGGCCGAACCAGAATCCCGCCGCGACGATCGCAAGCACCGCGCCTATTTTCAAAAATGTAAGCGCAACTTGAACGTTTCCACCGACACGCACTCCCAGGTAGTTGATGAACGTAAACAACAGGATTATGCCAGCTGCCGAGGGTTGCGCCCAGGTGAACACGAACTCGTAGGGCCGGCCCGAGAAGGGAAGCGTGATGTGCCAGGAAAAAATGGGAACCGCAATCGCGGGGATCAGAAAGCTGGAGAAACGGGCAAACCCGGCGGCAATCGACGCGGCGGAACTTGACTCGCCCACCGTCGAGTGCATCCACCCGAATAGAAAGCCATACACCGGTCCAAGGCCCCGCTTCAGATACGCATACTGGCCGCCAGCCGCGGGAATTGCCGCCCCAAGCTCGGCGAACGACAGCGCGCCAAACAGTGACAGCGTGCCGCCAGCAATCCACGCCGCATATACGATGCTCACCGAGCCGCCCACGGCCGCCATTTCGCCCGGTTTCAGAAAAATCCCCGTACCGATCATCGTTCCGACGACAATCGCGGACGCCGCCCACGGGCCAAGACCCCGAACGAGATCGAGTTGCTCTCGCTGCTTTGGGTGGTTCTCGATATTGCCTCCAACTGTTGTGGTTATGTACTTATCCCGCTATCCAGCTTCGATCGCGCGTGCCGGATCGCGCTTTCGGCGGAGCCGGCGGCGAATGTGACGACTGTCCCGATCAGCACCTACCAGGTCCACGCCAGGTACGCAAGTCTATGATGCTCGACGAGGCCAGCGAGTTCAACGAGCCGCTCGCGTTTGACATCGCCACCGCAAAGATGGACGCCAGGACGATTCCAGCGAGTCCTCGCGGCATTTCACGCACCATAAATTCAGGAAATATTCGATCCGCATCGCCCGCCGGAACCGGAAAAGCCGAATGCTGCGTGTAAACGAACCGCAGCACGCCAATCACCAGGAACTTCGTAAACGGAACGAATACGATCACTCCGCTGGCCAGCAGCGCTGTCTTGCTGTCTCGTTCATTCCGCGCCGCGAACAAACGCTGCACCATCGTCTGTCCGTCCCGTGGCTCGCCATGGTCAGGAATGCACCACCCGGAATCGCGGACCAAAAGGTATAGGTTTGCGTCGGGATCAGCGTGAAATCGAACACCCGCAACTTTCCACCCGCCGCGGATCGTTGGGTCACGCTGGTCCACCGGCCGGGAATTTTGTGCCAGAAGGATAAATGCTGCCGCCGAGCCGCTGAGATACCGTGCGAGCTGCACCGCCCCCGCCGACTTCATTCGCGCACCGAATCGCTTCCCCAGAAGCTGGTAAGCCGTGTAGAATTCGCCTTGAAAGTAGTGCGGGATTAGGACCAGACAAAGAATCACTCGCGCGATCAGATAACCCAGCACGAGCTGTAGAAAGCCGAGGTTTCCGCCGAAAGCGATCGCCGGTGTCCCAATCATGGTGAGCATCGAGGTTCCGTCGCCACGATCGAGCAGGCGAGCGCCCACCACGGTGCGCTGTGGCCCCCGAGGAAGCGATCACGCAGACTGTTTTGCCCGCGACGAAAGCGCGCGCCGAAAAGCGTGATGCCCGTGAGGTAGGGAACCAGAATGGCGAGATCGATAAGACTGGTTTGCATGGCACCGCGCCTGGCAGGTCGCGCGATGCTAACCGCCCGCTTCAAACACTGTCAAGCAAGTGTGACCCACATGGGTGAAAACTGATGCCGAACAAGATCACTACGACCGATCGGAAGTATTTCCTCGGTTTCGACGGCGGCGGGACCAAGACGCAATGCGTTCTAGCCGACGCGCAAGGCCTGGTCCTTGCGCGCGCCTCCGCCGGCCCCTCCAATCCACTGCGTACCGGTTACACGCGAGCCTGGTTTTCCCTAAGCGGCGCCGCGGACTCCGTCCTCGGCCAGCGAAAACTTCGCGCCGGCGATATTTGTGGGATTTGTGCTGGTTTGGGAGGTGCCGGTCGCGCGGGTGTCGCCAGGAGCGCGAAGACGTTCTTCGAACGCGGCTTTCCGAGCGCGCAGGTGCGAGTGACGACTGATCTGGAAATCGCGCTGGAAGCCGCGTTTGGCACCGGCGACGGGATCATCCTTCTCGCCGGCACGGGATCGGCTGCGTTTGGCCGCGACGCCAATGGCCGCACGGCACGCGCGGGCGGCCGCGGCCCATGGATCAGCGACGAGGGAAGCGCCTTCGATATCGGCCGCCGCGCGGTCAGCGCCGTGGTTCGCTCCGAAGAGCATCGCGGCCCGTCAACGGCGCTCTCCAAGCGCCTGCTGAAGTGGCATGAATGCCGCAATTGGGATTCCCTCCTCGAGCTTATTGCCAAGAATCCGGACGACGTTTTTCCGAAGACCTTCCCGCTTGTCGCCGAATTGGCTGATGCCGGTGACGCCGTCGCGCAGAAAACTCTTTCAGGTGCCGCCGCGTCCCTTGCGGAACTGGCCGCGCTCGTCTCCGGCGACCTCGGATGGAGTGATCGCGAAATCTTGATCGGCCAAGTCGGCGGTGTCTTCGGCCGGTCAAAGTTCTTCGACAAAGCCATCGAAACGGAATTGAAGAAGGCCGCTCCGCGTTCTCGCCTGGTCGAGAGCAAAATGTCTCCCGCGGAGGCGGCTGTCCACATGGCGATTCGGCAGTCACGCGTAAAAGGAAATGCCGCCTAAGTTGGAAGTTCTCTCCGAAAGCGCCCGGCGAGCCTCGGCAGACCAGTTGAAATCGCTGATCCACGAGCTCACCGGCGAGGAATCCCTGCTTGCACTACTCCAAAATCCGAATCTCGATCAGGGCCACGTCCATCGGCTGCTCCAACGGCTCGATCTCCCCGCGAATGTTCTCAGCGCAATCGCCGAAACAGGAAAATGGATGGCAAACGAGTCTACGCGCCTGCGCTTGGCCAGTCATCCTCACACGCCGCGGCGAATCGGACTGCCCCTTCTTCGCCAACTATTTCTGTTCGACCTCGTCAAGCTCTCCCTGCTTCCATCGGCGCCCGCCGAACTCCGCCGCGTCGCCGAGGAAATGATCGTCACGCGGGTGCCTCACCTGCCCATCGGCGAAAAATTAACTCTGGCGCGCCGCGGTCCAGCGCGAGTCGCCGGCGCCCTCCTTGCCGAGGGCCACGCACAGGCGGTCAAACTCGCGTTAGCTAACGCATTCCTCACGGAGAGCCAGATCCTCAAAGTTCTAGCAAAGCCCGACGTCCCCGAGCGTTCCGTGGCGGCCATCGCGCAACACCCAAAGTGGTCGTGCCGGTACAATGTACGCATGGCCTTGGTGCGCAATGCGCATACGCCTGTGCCTTCGGTGCTCGCTTTTCTTTCCAACGTCACCACGGGCGACCTCCAAGACATCGCAACGCTCGAGGGCCTGTCGCCGCATCTGAAGAAATACATTCATCAGGAACTCACGCGCCGCAAAAACGCTGCGCGAGCTGACGGCGTCTAGAAACGTCCCACATCCGGAAGGGAAGTCGAAAGCGGTAGTCGAGGCATTCGTGGCCAAACGATCAAATCAAACGCGTTGGATTATCGCGCTGGGCGCAATCGTGCTCGTTGCAGTCCTGGCCTACTCCACCTATTTGCAGATGGGCACAGAATACGAGGTTTGCCTCACCTTCAAAGGTTCGATGCATTGCGCCAAGGCCCGAGGCTCCACACGAGAAGAAGCGATGCGCAGCGCGCAGGACATCGATTGTGCGACTCTGTCGAATGGCCGTGATGAACTGATGGTCTGCACCGAAACGCCGCCGACCAGCGTTCGTGAAGTGAAGTAAGTCCCGAATTCCAGCCCTATAGCCGCGAGTTTACTTCCCGGGCTTGTTGAACGGTTCCGGCGCCGGCGTGCCGAGAATCCGCAAGTAGGTCATCAATTGGGCGCGATGATGTATTTCGTGGTCGTTCATGCTAAACAGCATTACCGCAACCTTGCGCCGGAATCCGATCCCGGCATGGGCGCGCTCTTCTTCGAACAACTCGGCCGGCTGTGCGGCAATCGCCCTAAGCGTTTCCTGGTGTACTCGCTCGAGGTTTTTCAGCTCCTCCTCAAGCGAGCCTATCTTCCCAAGGACGGCTGCCAAGCCTTCGGGAATGCGCTTTTCGTAGTAGGCGAAATTGTCGTCCAGCACCACACGGCGGACTCCTTCTTCAGACGTCCACAAGTGCTGCAGCATGGCACCGACGCTCAACGCACCTTTCTCGGGCTTCCACGGCATGTGTTCGGCGCGGAGCAGCGCGAAAACTTCTTCCGACCGCTTCCGGGTTGCCACCTTCTGCTTTAGGAAGAACTCTTGAAGCGTAGGGTTCATGCAGGAATTATACGTCAATCGTAGCGCAGCTTTCGTTCGTCTAACGGGACACGCTATGGTGTATTTTCGGACCGCGTGACTTCGCGTTGACAGCGCGGCCATCGCTGCATAGCATCAAATGTTGTAGGAGCATGCCGACGGAATGACGAGATGCCTTAATTGCGGAGCCGATCGCGATACCGATATTTGCGCGGCTTGCGGCCTGGGCGCGTCCGCGGCGGAGCTTTCACTTCGCACCAAGCTGCTGAATCGCACCGGGCTTTTTCTTCTGGGTGCGCTCGTGTTTATCGTTGCCAGTCAGCGTTATCCGGCGCTCGAGCTCGATGGAATCCTCATCTTCATTGGTTTGCTATTCTTCTTGACGCTGGGCCTCGCTATCTGGGTTGAGCGCCGCGCCTTGCGGCATACGGAGGTCGAAGCGCTCAAGCGCATCTACTATGGCCTTATCCCCCTTCCGTGGCTCCTTGCCGGACTCTTATTCGGCAATGGCGCTCTCGATCACGCTCCGCCGCAGCCCCAGCAAGTCCGGGTGGTCGGGAAATTCTCGATGCCGGGACCGGTCCCTAACCGCCGCCTCGTTGTAACCTCCTGGAGGGAAGGGCGCCGCATCGAACGCGTTCCCGTGGATCGCGGCGACTTCGACCGCTTCAGCGTCGGCGATATGGCGGTGGTGGAAGTAAAAGGCGGCTTGGTTGGGATTCCCTGGGTAGCCGGTGTTTCGCGTCCTTAACTCGCTGACGCTGTGGCCGGTTAAACCTTCGCTGGATTCTGACGCTGGATAAACTCCCCGGCACCCGGCTTTCCCGTAAACCTTCCGTTTTCGATGATGGTGCGTCCGCGCGACAGCACGACTTTCGGGATACCTTTCACGCGAATTCCTTCGAACATCGAGTAGTCCACGCGCATGTGATGCGTTTTCACGCTGATCGTCTGTTCCTCGTCCGCGTTGAAAACAACAATGTCCGCATCGGAACCGACCGCCACGGTGCCCTTACGCGGATACAATCCGAACAATTTCGCCGGCGCTGTCGAGACAAGCTGCACGAAGCGGTTCGCCGAGAAGCGCTTCCCGTGCACTCCGCCGCTGTACACCAGGCTCAGCCGGTGTTCGATGCCCGGCCCGCCATTCGGAATCTTCGTGAAGTCGTCCTTACCAAGTTCTTTCTGTTCCTTGTAGCAGAACGGGCAGTGATCGGTCGACACCGCCTGCAAATCATCCTTCGCCAGTCCCTGCCACAATTTTTCCTGATTCCATTTTTCACGCAGCGGCGGCGTGAACACGTACTTCGCTCCTTCAAATCCCGGCGCGTCCATATTCTCGAGAGAAAGATACAAATATTGCGGGCAGGTCTCCGCAAAAGCGGGCAGCCCCCGATCGCGCGCCTCGCGTACCTTCTCGAGCGCGTCGTGGCACGAAAGGTGAACGATGTACACCGGCGCGCCCGCCATCTCCGCCAGCGCAATCGCGCGGTTCGTCGCCTCGGCCTCGGCCGTCGTCGGACGCGTCAGCGCGTGATACTTCGGCGCCTTCTTTCCTTCCGCCAGCGCGCGCTGCACGATCATGTCGATTGCGCCTCCATTCTCCGCGTGCATGCAGATCATCCCGCCGGAGTTTGCCGCTGCCCGCATGGCACGAAAGATCGAAGCGTCGTCCAGCATGAACACGCCGGGGTAAGCCATGAACAGCTTAAAAGTCGGAATGCCTTCCTTCACCAGCGCCTTCATCTCATCCAGTTGTGCATCTGCCAATTCGGTGATGATGCAGTGAAACGAGTAATCGATCACCGCCTTGCCGTCCGCCTTTTTCATCCAGGCTTCGTACGCCTGGCGCAAAGTCTGGCCTTTGTACTGGATCGCGAAATCGATCAGCATCGTCGTTCCGCCAAAGGCCGCCGCCACGGTGCCGGATTCGAAATCGTCCGCGCTGGTGGTCCCGCCGAACGGCATGTCGAGATGCGTGTGCACGTCGATTCCGCCGGGCATCACCAGTCGCCCGCCCGCTTCGATCACCTTGCCCGCGTTTTCGATCGGAAGGCTTTTCCCGATGGTTGCGATTGTGCCGTTCGCAATCCCCAGGTCGGCCGCATAGGTGTCGGTCGCGGTAACAATCGTTCCGTTGCGGATCACGGTATCAAAGCGCATGTGCGAGAAATCCTCCCCCCATTGGCGTGCAACGCGAAGTAGCTTACACCGCTTCCGAAGACTTTGGCACTCTGCTGCGGCATCTTGCCGTGCTCATCCCCTTGCTATTTCGGACCGCGTAGGCGCTGTAAAATAGCGACATTCGCTGCGAAGCGCACTAGAATGGCGTCTTTCCGCGAGCCATCGACGCCGAACGAGGGATTATGACGCTCCGCGAAGTCGCTCCCAAGCTCAGCCCAGAACAATACGAGCAGAATTTTGCGGAAATCGCCCCGCCACTGAACGGGCGCCAGGCCGCGATCGAAGCGGGCCGGTGCCTGTTCTGTTTCGACGCGCCGTGCACCATCGCTTGCCCCACGCACATCGACGTTCCAGCCTTCATCCAAAAAATCTCGACTGGCAATCCGCGTGGTTCGGCGCGCGTGATTCTCGAAGCCAATATTCTTGGTCAGAGCTGCGGCCGTGTTTGTCCCACCGAAGTCCTCTGCGAGGGCGCCTGTGTGATGCTTGAAAAGGGCGCCAAACCGATCGAAATTGGCCGCCTCCAGCGCTTTTCGGTGGACTACGTTCTGGGCCGCAATATTCAGCTTTTCCGGGCTGGCAAGCCCAATGGCAAGCGCGTGGCTTGTCTAGGTTCGGGCCCCGCGTCGCTCGCATGCGCCGCGGAACTCGCAAAAATGGGATACCGCATCACGGTTTTCGACCGCAAGGAATTTCCCGGCGGCCTCAACACCTACGGCATCGCTGCTTACAAAACCCGCGCCACAGACTCGCTGCGCGAGGTTGAAATGGTTCGCGCCCTCGGCGTCGAATTCCGCCAGAAGACCGCCGTCGGCCGCGACATCTCCTTCGCACAGCTCGAAAAGGATTTTGACGCCATCTTTATCGGCATCGGCCTCGGCGAAACGGAAGCCCTAGCGCTGCCCGGCGAAGATCTGATCGGCGTTCGCGGCGCTATGGAGTTCATCGAACAAACCAAGCTTGGCTCGTTCGCCGAAGTCGAGGTTGGCCGTCGCGTTGCATGTATCGGCGCCGGCAATACGGCCATTGACGTTGTCACTGCCGCCAAGCGCCTGGGTGCGGAAACGGTTCACTTGATTTACCGCCGCGGCGAAAAACAGATGTCCGCGTTCCGCTATGAATACGAACTCGCAAAACTTGACGGTGTCGTTTTTTGCTGGTTTTCTCAGCCTGTGCGTGTGATCGGGGAGAACGGAAAGGTCGCCGGTATCGAGTGCCTGCGCACTCGCCTCGAACGCGATGGAGTTACCGGACGCCTCAGGGTCGTTGCGATTCCCGGCACTGAATTCAGGCTCGAGGTCGACATGGTCGTCCGCGCCATCGGCCAGAAACCTGTCACCGATATTCTTCGCGGCGTTTCTGGAATCGAACTCCGCGCTGACGGCACTGTCGCTGTAAACGACCGCCATCAGACGGGCCACGCGAAGTACTTTGCCGGTGGAGACTGCGCGAACGGGGGCAAGGAAGTGGTCGACGCCGTTGCCGAAGGGATGGCGGCAGCGCGCGGGATCGACGCCTGGATCGCTGCGCTTCCCGGCGCGACGCCTGGAAGGAATTAGCCGTGCGCGTGCCCGAATTCCTCTCCGAGCGGTTTCCGGTCCTAGAAGTTCTCGAGGACCCCTGGGAGCCGGTTCCGCGCGCTCTGGTTGTTGTCTGGCTTCTGTTTTATGCGCTGTTTCTCTATCAGGCGGCGCGCGGCGAGGGATTCCTGCTGATGATCGACCTGGTCTTGATTCCCATTCACGAGGGTGGACATTTGCTCTTTCGCTTCTTCGGCGAGTTCCTCGGCGTCGCAGGTGGCACATTACTCCAGTTCTTCGTGCCCGCGGCGCTGGCGATTTATTTCGTGTTTCGCCGCCAAACACAGGGAACCGCGTTCTGCGCTTTTTTCCTCTTCGAGCAGTGCCTGCCGACCGCGCGCTACATGGCAGACGCGCGCGCGCAGGAATTGCCTCTTCTCACTGTAGGCGACGCGGAATACGTGATTCACGACTGGAATTATCTTTTCGGCAAGCTTGGCGTGCTCGATCACGACATTCAAATTGCTGGTGCGGTTCGCGCCATCGGTTGGCTTGGCATGATTGGCGTTACGCTCTGGTTTGCCTGGCGCGGCTTTCGCGACGTCGCGCCGGCGAAAGATTTGGTTCGGGGGTGAAGTATGGCTGATCTACGCGTGAAGTTCTGCGGCATTGAATCGCCAAATCCGTTCTGGCTTGCGTCGGGTCCGCCGACCAACACGGGTGGCCAGGTGATGCGCGCATTCGACGCCGGCTGGGGCGGCGCAGTCTGGAAAACGATTGGCGAGCCGATTCAGAACACCAGCTCACGTTATGGCGCCCTCGATTACCACGGCGTGAAAATGATGGGTCTCAATAACATCGAACTCATTAGCGACCGCCCCATCGAAGCCAATCTTCGCGAAATCGCCGAGGTAAAAAAGCGCTACCCAAAACATCTGGTCATCGCTTCGCTGATGGTCGAATCAAAACGCGAGGTTTGGCACGACATTGTCCATCGCGCCGAAGACGCAGGTTCCGACGCGCTCGAATTGAATTTCGGCTGCCCGCACGGCATGAGCGAACGCGGCATGGGGGCGGCCGTGGGGCAAGTCCCGGAATACACCGAAATGATCACATCGTGGGCCAAGGAAGCGGCGCGCACGCCGGTGATTGCAAAGCTCACCCCCAACGTAACCGACATCGCTCATGTGGCGCGCGCAGCTGAACGCGGCGGCGCGGATGCCGTCAGCTTGATCAATACGATCAACTCGCTGATGGGCGTTGATCTCGAAACATTTGCGCCGCGTCCCGACGTGGCCGGCAAGTCCTCTCACGGCGGCTACTGCGGCCCGGCCGTGAAACCGATCGCGCTGCATCTGGTTTCCAGCGTCGCAAAGAAAGTAAAAATTCCGATTGTTGGAATCGGCGGTATCGGAAACTGGATTGATGCTGCCGAGCACATCTCGCTCGGCGCTTCCGTAGTGCAGGTGTGCACCGCAGCGATGCACTACGGTTTTCGAATTGTCGAAGACATGAACGACGGTCTCAACGCCTACATGGACGACCATGGCTTCCGCACCATCGACGATTTCCGCGGGCGCGCGGTGCCGAACGTCATGGACTGGGGCGACCTGGATTTGAACTACAAAATCATCGCGCGCATCGAAACGCAACTGTGCATTGGCTGCCAGCTCTGCTACGTCGCTTGCGAAGACGGAGCGCATCAGTCGATCGAGCGCGCTGTTGTGAACCACGGCGGCAAGCGCAACCCGCAAGGAATGGAAGTCCACGTCCCGCGCATCATCGACGAGGAATGCGTGGGATGCAATCTTTGCGCGCTGGTTTGCCCCGTCGACGGCTGCATCACGATGGAGCAAATCGACAACGGCCTGCCGCCGATGTCGTGGAAGCAGAAAACCAGCGCCGCTCTGTAGTGCGCGCGATGCTACCGAAGCCGAAGCCCGCGACGCAAATCGGGCGGATGGGGCAATTCGACGTCGAGGAGCCCGCCGTAATCCTGCAGCGTGAGTTGTATCAGCTCCGCCGGACCCACGTCGCGCACCGTCCAATCGCTCGTGGGAATCACTCGATCGGACTTCGCGAAGTCGTCGCTCTCGAAATCCTCTCCCTTGGCCTCGAGCTCGGTTGGCAGAACGTAGTACGCGGCGCGGGCCTTCGTGTCTAGCGCGATGTAACGGTGTCCCAGAAGAATCAGAACGATTCCAAAGTCGTGTTTTTGCTCCTTCTTGGTTGGCAGGTAGGCGCCCGACTTGAGCGGTATCTTGCCGTCCAGCTTCACCTGCCCCGCTTGCACGGGGACCCAGTGAATACGGGTTGTGTCGCCCGCCCTAGCCGCGCCTGCGCTGATTGCGGCGATCGCCGCGCCTGCGAGCAGGATTCCGCCGGCGCCGAATCGGAGAAGTAAATTGGGGGTCATGAATTGTCTTGCTTCGCGCTTTCCGCTGGCGGCTAGTAAATGCTCGATTCGCGCTTGCGGCCGGTATAGTCGATGTAGACGACCTTCACTTCGCTGTAGAAATTGAGAGCCTCGTGGCCTACCTCGCGCGGGCCGATTCCCGTTGCCTTTGTCCCGCCAAAGGGAACGTGCGCCTCGCCGCCCACCGTGGGCGAGTTCACGTGGGTCATGCCCGTTTCGATTTTGTCGATGAAGTCGAAAATCTTGTTCGAGTCGGCGGTGTAAACGGAACTCGTAAGTCCGAAGCGAACCGAATTCGCCGCGCGCAGCGCCTCCTCATAGTTGTTCACGCGGATGACGCTCAACACCGGGCCGAAGATTTCGTCCTGCGCGACCTGACTGTCCCACTTTACGTGATCGAATACGGTGGGCGCAACGAACCAGCCGTCGTCGAATTTCGGACCGGCGAGCCGCTGGCCGCCGCACAGCAGCTTCGCTTCTTTTTTGCCGATGTCGATGTACTTCAGCACCGTGTTCATCTGGCTTTCGTCCACCGACGGGCCCATCTCAACGCCCGGCTCGAGGCCGTCGCCCACGACATACTTCTTGGCGCGCTCGACGAGCATGGCAACGAACTGATCCGCGACTTTTTCTTCGATCACCACGCGGCTGGTGGCGGTGCAGCGTTGGCCGGTCGAGGCAAACGCGCCCGACAGCGTTGATTCCATGGCGAGTTGCAAATCCGCGTCCGCGAGGATGACGACTGGATTCTTACCGCCCATTTCGCACTGGCACTTTTTCATGCCCAGGGCACCCGAAGCGTAAAGCTGCGCTCCCACTTCGTTCGACCCGGTGAATGATAGTGCATGCACGTGCGGATTTTGCACAAGCTCGTCGCCTGCCTCGCGTCCAGAGCCCATCACAAGATTCAGCACGCCCGGGGGCAGGCCCGCCTGCTCGAAGATTTCCGCGATGCGCATGGCGGAAAGCGGGGTCAGCGTGGCCGGCTTGAAAACGACGGTGTTGCCGCAAACAAGCGCCGGCGCGATTTTCCAGATGGGAATCGCCACGGGAAAATTCCATGGCGTAATCGCTCCGCAGACTCCGAGCGGGACGCGCAGCGTGTAAGTGAAATTCTTCGGCAGTTCGCTCGGCAGGGTAATGCCGTCGAGGCGCCGTCCTTCACCGGCCATGAATTCCAGAATGTTGATGGCCCGCTGCACTTCGCCCAACGAATCCTTCAGCGCCTTACCCTCTTCGCGCGTCAGCAGGCGAGCGAGATCTTCCTTCTGCTGCTCCATGATGTGCACGGCCTTGAAGAGGATTTTGCCGCGCGCGGGGCCAGTGGTTTCTCGCCAGCCCGGGTAGGCGACCTTCGCGGCGATGATGGCTTCCTTCATTTCCTCGCGGGTCGAAAGCGGGATGCGCGCGACCACCTCCTCCGTGTTCGCGGGGTTCCGCCGCTCGACGATCTTCGTCGATTTGGAGTCCACCCATCGCCCATTGATGTAGTTCCTGCAATGTGTCGTCGTTTCCGTTGCCGTCGCCATTTGATTACCTTTCCCACAAGGAATCGATCTAAGATTTAGGAACTTCTGGTGCTCCGCGCATTTCCGTTGCTCTACTCCCCGCTCGCTTTGCCACGGTCAGGCCCATGAGACGCGGACCTCGCCGAAGGATTTGTCCAGGAGGCGGATGGCCTCGTCGACGTCGCCCTTCGAAATATTCATCGGCGGGGCCATGCGGATGGTGTTGCTAAGCAGGCCGCCTTTGCCGACGAGCAGGCCGTTCGCGCGCGCTCGTTCCATCAGTTGTGTTGCTTCGGCGGCGGCGGGCTCTTTGGTCTGAGGGTCCTTCACTAGTTCGAGCGCCTGCATCATGCCCATGCCGCGAACGTCGCCGATCAACGGATATTTCTGCTGTAACTCTTCGAGTCTCTTGCGGAAGTAGCCGCCAACGACGTGCGTATTTTCGAGTAGGTTTTCCTCTTCGATCACTTCAATCACCGCTCGCGCGGCGACGGAGGTTACCGGATTGCCGCCGAATGTGGAGATGGTGAGGCCCTGGAACTTGTCGGCCAGCTCGGCCGTGGTAACCGTCAAGCCCACCGGAACGCCGTTCGCCATGCTCTTCGCGGAGGTGATGATGTCTGGCGTCACTTCCCACTGCTCGATGCCGAACCATTTCTTGCCGGTGCGTCCCCAGCCGGTCTGCACTTCGTCCGAGATAAAGAGCCCGCCGTAATTCTTCACGATGCGGTAGACGATCTTGAAGTATTCCGGTGGGGGCGTGATGAATCCGCCGACGCCTTGAATGGGCTCGGCAATAAACGCGGCGATCGAGCCGCTCGTGCCGGTCTGGATGAGATTTTCCACGTCGTTTGCACACGCCACATTGCAATCGGGATAGGTCAGATGCAGCGGGCAGCGATAGCAGTAGGGATTTATGGCGTGGGAAATGCCAACGCTGATCACGCCGCTTTTGCGCCAAGGAGCTTGGGCCGTAACCGCTTTCGCGAGCATCGAACTGCCGGCATAGGCGTGACGCAGCGCGACAACGTCGTAGCTTGGGCCGACCATGCGGGCGAGAAGAATTGCGGCCTCGTTCGCTTCGGTGCCGGAACTGGTAAAGAAACTCTTCTGCAATTTTCCTGGAGTGATTTGCGCGATCTTTTCTGCCAGCGCGACGATCGCTTCGTTCGGGAAGAGCGTCGAGGTGTGCTGGAGCTTGTTCACCTGAGCATTTATTTTTGCGGTGACTTTGGGGTTGCAGTGGCCGACGCCGATCGTGACGATGCCGCCGAAGAAATCAAGATACCTGTTGCCTTCGATGTCCCAGAGGTATTGCATCGAAGCGTGGTCGGCAACCAGCGGCTTCTGGTAGTAGTTCGTAACTGCCGGCCAGATAAATTCCTTGTGTTTGCGGACTACTTCCTCGCTTCGAGATGGCATCACTTTCGGCTGGGTCGTCATTCGCTCTGTCCTTTGAGATCCTTTGCTCGCTCAGGATGACGATGCTCGTCGCATGGTCAGTTTGCCGCGTCGGCGGCGCGCGCGGCTGCGAGGGTCCTTGAAATTTCGCCGTAGGATTCAGGGCGGCGGTCGCGGTAGAACTGCCAGGTCGAGCGCACCTGATCGATTTCCTCGAGATCGAGGTCAGCGATGAGCACTTCGTCCTCATTGCGGCTGGCCTGCGCGACGATTTTGCCGCGCGGATTGCAGAAGTAGCTCTTGCCGTAAAACTCGCCGATGTTCCATGGCGCTTCTCTTCCCACGCGGTTGATGGCGCCGACAAAATAGCCGTTGGCGACTGCGTGCGAGGGCTGCTCCAGTTCCCAGAGATATTCGCTGAGGCCCGCGACCGTGGCCGAGGGATTGAAGACGATTTCGGCGCCGTTCAGGCCCAAAATGCGGGCGCCTTCGGGAAAGTGGCGGTCGTAGCAAATGTAAACGCCGACGCGCGCGAATTTCGTCGGGAAAACGAGATAGCCGGTGTTTCCCGGCGTGAAGTAGAACTTTTCCCAGAATCCCGGATGGCAATGCGGAATGTGGTGCTTGCGATATTTTCCGAGATATTTGCCGCCCGCATCGATCACCGCGGCGGTGTTGTAGAAAACGCCGGTCATTTCACGCTCGTAGACGGGAACGATCAGGACCATCTCGTGTTTCTTGGCGAGTTTTCTCATGCGCTCGATGGTGGGGCCGTCCGGCACGCCTTCGGTGAGTTCGTACCAGCGCGACTGCTGCTCGGCGCAGAAATACGGGCCGTTGAACAGTTCCTGGAGGCAGAGAACTTGGGTTTTCTTCTTGGCCGCCTGCTCGATGAGTTTTTCGTGCTTCTCGAGCATTTTCTTGGAGATGTCGCGGATCGAATATTTTTCCGGTGACCACTCGCAATGCGCTTGAATCAACCCGCAACGCACCAGGCGCGGCATGAGACACCTCCCGTGCAAAAGTTCGCGACAAGTTTACTCTGCGAATGGGCAGGCAGCAAGCGAACGCTGGCCGGCTTATTCAGAGTGCCCGGCACTGTTTGTTTTCTATGAGTTAGATGCGTTTCTGATCGCGGATTCGCTATTAGGAATTGCGCGGCAAACGACAGGCCACTGCCAGGGAGCCTGAAGGGCGCCCGCGCTGGAGGTGCTGCAGCCAGCAGTGCCGGAGCCATGCTGACTGTGGGAGGGCTTCTTGTCCCCGATTCGGGGCCACCCACCGATAATTACTAGGGTATTTTCATTGGACGATGTTTTTAGCACATTGAGTGCGACGGTCAGGTGGCAATGGTCCAGGGAAAGCGGAGTCGTCGAGGAACAGTGGGCGGAAAAGCGTTGAAACCACCGATGAACGCAGATGCAAGGACAGCCGGCCCCTCGGGTTCGCGAAAGGCAGGTGGGCAAGGTCGAGGCGGGATAGAGATGCTGGCGTTAGGAAAACCGGGCGCCGCTGGGGAGCTGTTGACGACGCCGCGGGATTGGCAAGCATGAGCGCCGTGCGCAGCGTACCGCGACGATCTGGCGTAAAAGAAAATGCGCGGTTTTTGGTGGTTCTCGTATAATTCGGCGGGCAACCATGCTTTTGCTAATCCGCAACCTGTATCGGGCGCTGGGGCGCGTCTTCCCGGATTGCGTGACGCTCAGCCAGGCCATCGCCTTCAACATGTTTCTGGCATTTTTCCCTATGCTGCTGTTCGCTATCGGATTAGTGAGCAGCACGTCGTTCTTTCAGGTGGCCTTGCGTGAAATTCCCCAGCGTCTGAGCTTGATACTTCCTCCAGGCAGCACCGATGTGGTGTTCGCCTACTTCGTCCGCAATAACCCGCACCCAGGTCGATGGATGCTGCTCGGACTTGGGGGGACGTTTTTCGCGGGGACGCAGGTGATGTTGGGATTCATCGAAGGCTTTCGGGTGATCGAGGGAGACGTGCTGCGTCCGAGCTACTGGCGACTGAATTTTCGCGCGCTGCTACTGATTTGCTTGACCATCGTGCCAATCCTCGGGGTGATCGTACTGACGGTATTCGGGAAACAAGTGCGTCCCTGGCTGATCCGTTACACGGGATTACCGATGTTGGTGCACGCGATGGGGTACCTGTTTTACGCGTCGATCGTCTTTTTGCTGGCGATGGGTGTGCTGCTGGCGGTATATCGAATTGGGCGGCCGGGGCATCGCGGTAACCAAGCGGTGCTGCCGGGCGCTTGCGTGGCGACGATTCTGTGGTGGGCAGTGGACATTTTCTTCGGTTTCTACGTGCGCAAAATGCCGTACGACCTGGTGTACGGGGGCCTGGCTGCGGCGATCGGCTTACTGTTGTGGATGTATTTGACCGCGATCGTGGTGCTGGTAGGCGCGGCATACAACGCCGAGGTGCGCGAACACCAGGCCGCGCTGGAGAACTCCGAGCGGCGGCCGATGACCACAGAGCGGGTCGGTACCGCCTAGAGGGGTTGCGCGGGAAAGAAGAAGGCCGGCTCCCGATCGAGGAATCCGGACGCAAACGACGCGGAGGCCGGTTAGGAAAGCACGACGGAGGCGCGATGACCGAGATTCGCGTCGAGTGTCATGCGGGGCACCGAGCCGACGAAAGGCCTCTGCGTTTTATCCTGCGCGGGCGGCCGTTTGAGGTCGACGAGCTCGATGGGCGATGGTATTCCCCCGATGCGAGCTATTTTCGCGTGCGCGCCGATGATGGGAACTATTACGTCCTCCGCCATGATGAAGCGCAGGATTTGTGGACGCTGGACGGTTTTCGCGCAACGCGGGATACGGAAAAGGAAGCCGGCCAAATGGGGAAGGGACAATTCGAAAGGCAACAACGGGAGGCGAAGCAGAAATCGGGCGAACGGAAGGAACTGCGGAAGCACCAGAGACTGCTGGTTCCTGAAGGCCGAAAGATTTCCGCCGAAGCCACCGGCCTGGAGCTCGACGGCACGGTGAGTGTGATCGGATTGGGCGGGATGTTCATTCGCACGCGGCGTTTACTTCCCCATGGACGCTCGTTCCTGCTGGAGCTGAAAGATACATTCATCTCCTTTAGTTCCGAATGCACGGTGAGGTTCGTTAACGAAAACGGGATCGGCGTTGGGATTACGCAAATCAGCCCCGAGAACCAGCAGAAGCTCAAAATGTTGCTGCTCGACCTCAAGCCCTAGCCGAAAAACGAGTCCACGCTGACCTGAATTTCCTCGTGTTGTTGACTCGTACGCCGCGCTTCGCAACTTTTCGAATCCGGCAGGGTTAAACTGAAGGGAGTCAAAAACCCAGCGACGGCACGGTTGCGCCACGATCGTACGCGGCCACGTCTGGGGAAGCGCTGAGGGGTCAAGAAAATGCATGGATCGAAAAGAAGGGGCGAGCGAATCGACATCGCGGGCGCCGGCTTTCTCTCGGGGGCCATGGCCGTGATGTTGGCGCTGACGCTTGCCCTCCCCGGTGCGAACGCGGATAAGGACAAGAAAAAGTCCGTCGCAGATGCCTCTGATTCCATCGTGCTGGACAAGAAATTCAAGGGCGAGCTTCCGATTACCGAGCTGACCGAGGGCCAAGCGATTCTTCACGCGCTGAATCGCCTGGGGTACGGGCCGCGTCCCGGCGACGTAGAACACCTGCGATCGATCGGGCTTGATAAGTGGGTCGAGCAGCAGCTGCATCCCGAATCGATACCCGATGCCGCGCTGGAGAAGCGGCTTGCGAATTACCGGACGTTGCGCATGTCGTCGAAGCAGCTTCTTGAAGAATATCCTCCGCCGAATCAGGCGGCCAAGAAAGAAGGAGTGACGAAGGAGCAAATCAAGGCGGAGCGGAGGGAAAAGGTTCGCGACGCCGAACCGCAGCTTCGGGAAACGGGCAGCGAGAACATCGATAAGGCGCAGCAACAACTTGCGAAGGTTCAAGGGCCGGGAAGAATCAGCGCGGAGCTCGGGATGGCCAAGCTCGACCGCGCGATTTACAGTCAGCGGCAGCTCGAAGCGGTCATGGAAGATTTCTGGTTCAACCACTTCAACATATTCGTGAACAAGGGAGACGACCGCTGGCTGGCGACTGCCTACGTCCGGGATACGATTCGTCCGCACACCATGGGCAAGTTCCAGGATTTGCTGATGGCCACAGCGAAAAGTCCCGCGATGCTTTTTTATCTGGATAACTGGCAGAGCGTGGACCCCGTGGCATTCAAGGAGCACCAGCAACAAATGGCCATGCGGCGAGGCGGACGCTTCCAGGGCGGATTCCGTGGCGGCTCGTCGCCGCAGACGGGTACTTTCCCCTCGCCGTCCGGGGCGCCGGCGCAGAACGCGGGGAAGCCGCAGCAGAACCAGGAGCGCGGGCTCAATGAGAATTATGGGCGCGAGGTGATGGAGCTGCACACGCTCGGCGTGGACGCCGGATACACGCAACAGGATGTAATCGCGATGGCCGAATGTCTGACCGGTTGGACGATTCACGAGCCGCGCAAAGACCCCGAGTTTGTTTTCAAGCCCGAGTTTCATGCTTCAGGCAAGAAAGTCGTGATGGGCCGCACGTTTTACGATGGCGGCATGAATGACGGCGAAGAGGCTTTGAAGATGCTCGCGAATCATCCGAGCACGGGGCTCTTTGTATCAAAGAAGCTGGCGCGGCACTTCGTGAGCGACAATCCTCCACCGGCGCTGATCAATCGCATGGCTGAGACCTATGCGGAGGCGAACGGCGACATCCGCAGCGTGCTCAAGACCATGATTTACTCGCCGGAATTCTGGTCGAAGGACGCGTACCGCGCGAAAGTAAAAACGCCGTTCGAGCTGGTGGCCAGCACCGCGCGTGCGCTGGATGCCGACGTGACAATTTCGTTTCCGCTGGTTCAGTGGACGGGACGCATCGGCGAGCCTCTCTTCCAGTGCCAGCCGCCCACGGGCTACTCCGACAAGGCCGAGACATGGGTAAACACCGGTGCGCTGCTGAATCGCTTGAATTTCGCGCTCTCCTTCGCCTCCGACAAAATGCCGGGAGCGAAAGTAAGCCTCGCGCCGATGTTCGGACCCCAGGCCTTGAGCGATCCCGATAAGGCGCTCCAGCGGGCGCTGGAGATTTTCCTGGATGGGCAGGTGGCTCCAGGGACGCGGGCGACGCTCGAGGCCCGGCTGAAAGATCCGCAGATTTTGCAGGCGCGGCTGGACGATCCGGTGAAGAAAGTGAATGACGGGTTGATCGGAGGACTGGTTCTAGGCGCGCCGGAATTTCAGCGGCGGTAGGGGCGATGACGCGAGTCACGCGGCAGCGCTTTTCTGTCGGGAGTTTTGAAGTGAAGATATCACGGCGATATTTTCTCAAGAACGGCGGCATCGCGATGCTGGGTATGGCGTCGTTGCCTTCGTTTCTGCAGCGCGCGGTGGCTTCCACGATTGCGCCGAACAAGAAGAAGATGGTCGTCCTCTTTCAGCGCGGGGCGATGGATGGATTGAACGTCGTCGTGCCGTTCGGTGAGCGCAACTACTACGCGATGCGGCCGACGATTGCCATTCCGCAGCCTCGCGCCGGCGCTACCGATACGGCCATCGATCTCGACGGCTTTTTCGGGCTGCATCCGAGTTTGCAACCGCTCGAGCCGCTGTTTCGCAAGGGGCAGCTTGCCATCGTCCACGCTGCCGGCTCGCCCGATCCGACGCGGTCGCATTTTGACGCACAGGATTTCATGGAGTCCGGTACGCCGGGCCTGAAATCAACCGACAACGGCTGGCTGAATCGCGCGTTGCGGTCCATGCCGGAAGAGAAACCTTCGCCGTTCCGTGCGGTTGCATTCGGCCCCTACCTGCCGAGAACTCTACAAGGCCTAGCGCCTGCCGTTGCGATTCCCGATCTCAAGCAGTTCAAGATGTTCGGGCCGCAGCAGACGGTGGAGGGCGGGTTCGAAGCGATGTACGCGCAGACCGTCGATGCGGCGCTTCGCGGCGTGGGCAACGAGACTTTCGAGGCGATCGATCAACTGAAGAAAATTAATCCCGACAACTATCAGCCCGACAACGGCGCGGAATATCCGAAGAACCGGTTCGGCCAGAGCCTTCAGGAGATCGCGGAGCTGTTCAAAGCCAACCTGGGGCTCGAAGTCGCATTCCTCGACAGCGGCGGTTGGGACCATCACGTCAATGAAGGCGGCGTCGAGGGGCAGCTCTCGAATTTGCTGCGCGACCTGGGACAGGGAATCGCGGCGTTTCATCAGGACATGGGTGATCGCATGGGCGATGTGCTGTTCGTTAGCATGTCGGAATTCGGGCGCACCGCGCGCGAGAATGGAAATCGGGGCACCGATCACGGTCACGCGAACTGTATGTTCCTAGTGGGCGGCGCAGTGAAGGGCGGCAGGGTTTATTCGCGCTGGCCGGGAATGAGCGACGGCGAACTTTATCAGGGGCGCGATCTTGCTGTTACCACCGATTACCGCAGCGTGATCGGCGAAATTATGACCAAGCATTTAGGGAGCCGCGATCTGAAGGCAGTCTTTCCAGGGTTCGCGAACGATCCGAAAAAGTCCCTGGGGATCGTCAAGGCGTAAGGATGGGAGCCGGACCAGCGAACACGGCCGCGATTGTCGCGAATCTCACCGGGCGTCCGCCGCGGACTCGGCCTAGGAAAGAGACAAATCTAGCGCTTAGCCTTTCGCGACCTTGATGCGCATACCGTAGAACGAGCGGTAGACGAAGATAAACGAGACGACAAAGAATCCAGCCGCCAGGGCGTTCGTCGTCGCCGATCCCGCATCCCGAGTCAGCTTGACTGCCAATTCCACCGCCAACAGACCAAACAGAGTCGTGAACTTGATTACGGGATTCAGCGCGACGGAGGAGGTGTCCTTGAATGGATCGCCGACCGTGTCACCGACGACGGTTGCGTCATGCAGCGGCGTGCCCTTTTGTTTGAGCTCAACTTCGACGATTTTCTTGGCGTTGTCCCAGGCGGCGCCGGCGTTGGCCATGAAGATGGCCTGGTATAGACCGAAGACGGCGATGGAGATCAAATAGCCGACGAAGAAGAACGGCTCGATGAAGGCGAAGGCCAGAGTGGCGAAAAATACCGCGATGAAGATGTTCAACATTCCCTTTTGAGCGTACTGAGTGCAAATTTCTACGACTTTCTTGCTGTCGGCGACGGAAGCTTTGTCCGAGCCTTCGAGCTTGATATTCGCTTTGATGAATTCGACGGCGCGGTATGCCCCCGTGGTGACGGCTTGCGTTGATGCGCCAGTAAACCAGTAAATGATGGCGCCGCCCGTAATTAAACCGAGGAAAAACGGAGCGTGCAGGAGCGAGAGTTTGTCGACGTTCTGGGTGACGCCGTTGGTGAGCGCCATGATGATGGAGAAGATCATGGTTGTCGCACCGACGACAGCTGTGCCGATCAAAACCGGTTTGGCGGTAGCTTTGAAGGTGTTGCCGGCGCCGTCATTTTCTTCGAGCAGGTCCTTGGCGCGCGCAAAATTGGCGTCAAAATGATAGTCATTTCTGATTTCCTGCTGAATGTTGGGGATGGTTTCGATCAGCGACAGCTCGTAGACGGATTGGGCGTTGTCTGTCACCGGGCCGTAAGAATCGACGGCGATGGTTACCGGACCCATGCCCAGGAAGCCGAACGCGACGAGCCCGAACGCGAATACGGGCGCCGCAATCATGAGGCCTCCCAGTCCGAAGGTGGAGACGAGGTAGCCGATGGTCATCAACATCACCATGGCCAGGCCCAGATAGTAGCCGGAGAAATTGCCGGCGACGAAGCCTGAAAGAATTCCAAGCGATGCGCCGCCTTCCTCGGCGGATGTTACAACTTCGCGGACGTGTCGCGATTCGGTGGAAGTAAATACCTTCACCAGCTCGGGAATCACAGCGCCTGCCAGCGTGCCGCAAGAGATGATGGTGGCCAGCTTCCACCATTGCGAGCCGTCGCCCAGCTCCGGAATGATGAAGTAGGAGATTATGTAGGTCATGGCAATCGAAACGAGCGAGGTGATCCACACCAGTGAAGTGAGCGGAGCTTCAAAATTCATTTTGTCCGCATTTGCGTAACGCGCCTTGGCGATGGCGCCGTTGATGAAGTAAGCCGCTGCGCTGGCGACCAGCATGGCGATGCGCATCACGAAGATCCAGACGAGCAACTGAACCTGTACCACCGGGTCCTTCACCGCCAGAAGGATGAAAGTAATCAGCGCGACGCCTGTTACGCCGTAAGTCTCGAATCCGTCGGCGCTCGGGCCTACGGAGTCGCCGGCATTGTCGCCGGTGCAGTCTGCGATCACCCCGGGATTGCGCGCGTCGTCTTCTTTGATTTTGAAAACGATCTTCATCAGGTCCGAGCCGATGTCGGCAATCTTGGTGAAGATGCCGCCGGCGATTCGAAGCGCTGCGGCGCCGAGCGACTCACCGATAGCAAAGCCAATAAAACACGGGCCGGCGTAACTGGCGGGAACGAAAAGCAGAATAAAAAGCATCATGAGCAGCTCGACGCTGATGAGCATCATGCCGATACTCATGCCGGCTTCGAGCGGAATGCGGTAGATGGGATACGGTTTGCCGCGAAGGCTCGCGAAAGCAGTCCGTGAATTCGCGAAAGTATTCACGCGAATACCGAACCAAGCAACCCCATAACTTCCCGCGATCCCAACGACGCTAAAAAGCAGAATGATGATTACGCGGATGGCTTCGTACTTCAGCAGCAGGCCGAAATACAGGACGATCACTACAGCGATGAACGCCTCAAGGAGCAACAGGAATTTTCCTTGGGTGATGAGATAGGTCTTGCAGGTTTCGTAGATGAGCTCGGAGATTTCGCGCATGGCGCGATGCACCGGCAGATTTTTGAGGCGGCTGTAGATCGTCAAACCAAAGGCCAGCCCGAAGACGCAGAATAAAATGCCGAACAGAAGCAGAGTGTGACCGTCGAGGGCAAGGAATTTCACCTGCGAAAGGTCCGGGAGCTGGAGATTCGCTTCGCCGCCGGGTGCCTCCCCCGGCTGTTGAGCCTGGGCGGCCGAGGCGCTAACGAAGAGGCACACCGCGATTTCTGCCGCGACGCTGCCAAACCGGCGTGCGATCTCGCAAAGCTTGCCGAAGCCCAAGCCTGTGCCGAAGGCTTCGGTTGGCTGCGCAGTCACACTTCGAATCTCGCCTACACTTGCATCCTTCGACATTCTTCCTCCGGGTTAAGACTCCTGAACGGGAGCCTACGATCGCGAGAAGTTACGGAAACAGAATTCACTTTTGTAGCAGGATTCATGAAATTCGTCAAGAAAATAGGGCAATTCTCGCGTCGGCGATTGCGAGCAGGGAGCCTTGATTTGGAATTCCCGAACCGCAAAGACGCTCGGGGACGATGCTTAGAATGGAACGACCGTGGCGCTGACACGAACGGGGCGGCCGGCACGATCGAGCACCAGAATACAGGTCTCGCCCGGCTTTCCGTGAAGAGCTTCGAGGACTTGGCCGAACGTCGCACCACTGGTCTTCAGCTCGCCGGCCTGGATCAGTTTGTCCCCTGGCTCGACTCCATCCATTAATTTCTGGCCCTTCCGTTCGGCGATGCCAATCACCGTAAAACTCCCGTCGAGTTCGGGATTGATGGTGATGGGAACCTGATCGAGGTCGTGCGGGTCAAGCGGCGCTTCGGGAAGCCAGTACGTCGCATTGTCTGCGTAATCGAGCTCGAGGCGAAATGATTTCAGAACATTTCCGCCGATCCATCCGATGACAGGCTCCGGTGTTTTTTTCGAGTACCACGCGAACATGTCCTCGTGGTCGGTATCGACGGTATTTTGAAAGCCGGCAAATCCGATCTGCTGAAGTCGCAGCGTGCCCAGCAAAAGTTCCGGAGCGCGCGCTATAACGGCTGTTGCTTCATCGCTGGCGCCGTTCATGTTTGCATCGCCCACGGCGCCCGTGCCGCGCAACCAATCGGGATTCTTTTCGATCCACGCCCCGACGACCGGCTTTGAAAACCAGCTGTAGGCTGAGCCGTTGTCGATCGCAACCGGATAGTTCTCACCGGCGATCTTCATGTGCACAGAGAGCATTCCAGTTTCGGGGTTCACCCGGCATGGGACGCGCGTGCCTTGGTGGCGCAGCGATCGCGGCGGAGCCAGCGTCAGCGTGCGCTTCGCATAGTCGAGGACGACGTCATAATTCTGCAGGATGGTGGACGGAAGGCTGGCTTCAATCCGGTGCTCGCCGTTGAGCGTCGTGTCGCCGGGAAGGCCCGCCATGCTGAGCTTATTCTCATCAAAGACGAGCGCCATGCCTCCCAGGCGGATGTGAATGTGCTTCGCTTCATCGAGATGCAGGCCGTCGATCAGGGGTCGCGCCACAACAAGATCAGCGCCCGCGCCGCTGTCCACCAAGGCACGGACCGTGCGGCCCGGTCCTCCATCACCGGCAAACTCGAGGTCAACAAAGACCCGATTGTGATCCATCAGAAAGGGAACCGTTACCGAACGCGCCTGCTTCTGATCCGCAAGACAAGCTAGCGCCCAGGCGAACATCAAGCCGGTGAATAGAATGGCGAAGCCGCGCTGCATGCTTCAGGGCGTCTCAGCGCTATCGAGGTGCACCTCGAAAAACATCAGCGGTTCCTTGGTGGGAACCTTCACCGCGTCCGGCACGTACAACTGGCCCTTGGGAACGATCGCCATGTGGCGGCTCAGGTTGAAATACAGGAAGCCGTGAACGGTGCTTTTCGGAGGAATCAAGTCGGCATCGAGCGCCAGCGGCCGCAGGATGGCCACCAGCTTTTCTGTTTTCGAATCGTGGCCGGGGAGGGGAACGGGCAGGCGGCGAGTGGTCGGGCCCGCCACACCCTTGGGATGGGCGACAAAATTGGCCACTTGCTCCGGGGTAAGCCAGTCGATTTGCTCACGGCCCGAATCGAGGTGAAATTCGAGCTGCACGGTTTCCAGGTTGACGCGAATCGGCTGCGGCGTATCGTTCCGGATGAAGACTTCGAGCGGAAGAATTCCGAGCGGCAGCGGGTTTGCTTTGCCGAAGGTATCCTTGGCGCGCGACTCTTCGACATAGGGGTCGGCCGAAATGGCCATTCCGTCGTGCTGATCGTGCGCGAGGATTTTCGGGGAAGGGGCGTGCGTCTGGGAACCCGTTTGCGTAAAGGCGCACGCGCACGCCACCAAAATTCCCGCGACGACGCAAAGAAATTTCATCGTCCACCTGCCCTTTTGTCAAACCTTGTTTTCGGATGCCGGATATGGTGCGGGAAGTTGTGCGTATTCCGCGCCCGCAGCGCCTTAGTATAGGGTCCGGATGCCGTCACGGGTGCTGCGCATTTCCCAATGGGACCTCGAAGAACATCAACGCCCTTTCGGACGGTTCGACAACAACATCTGGAACGGAGACGCTCGATTTCCACACCAGGCTCATGTCGTGGCCTATTCTGAAGAACAAGAATCCGTGAATCGAACTTCTCTCTGGAATGAGATCCTTCTTGAGGATCACGCGATCGATCTTGATGGCTTCCGACTTTGCATCCCACGTTGCACGCGTGTCCTCGTAAGGGTGCTCAGAATTGGGCGGCCCCGTCGGATTGATTATGGCGTAGCCGACGTCGGAGGCTCGAAGAGACCGAAGGTGCTGGGCTTCCACGCCAGGCTCATGTACGTCGAGCGTGATGGTGTTCAAGTCGATGCGGACTGGATACTCAGAATCATTTTGAAAAGTAACTTCGATGGGCACGACTCCCGCGCGCCATAAGTCGCCGCTCTTGAAGCTTTTCTTGATGCGTGGGAAGGAATCGTACGGATCGGCGGAGAGGGTTATTCCGTCGTGGGTTTGGTGTGGGAGGGAAGCGGAAACACCGCCCCCTGAGAGCGTCCTCGAGGTCGGAATGGATTGTGCCAACGCGTGCCCACGGCACAGCATCATCACGGCCAACAAGACAGGGAGCCGTGTCATCCTTTGATCCTCCCGCAAACAATCTGCAAGCGAAGTTGTGCGTGTTCCGCGCCCGCAGCGCCTATAATACCCGGTTTGCGCCAGGAAGAAAGTCCATCGAGGCGGCTCACTCGGACCCAATGTACTTCCTTTATCGCATCCTGACTGCTGCCGGCATATTTGTCCTGGCGCCGTATTTTGCGCTGCGCGGGTGGAAGCGCGGCGAGGCATCGCGCGGTGTCCGCGAGAGGCTGGGGAGCTTGCCGGAGGGCATTGCCGCGCGTGCCGCTGTTTCTCCCGGGTCCATTTGGGTCCATGCCGTTTCGGTTGGAGAAGTGCTTGCTGCAATTCCACTGGTTGAGGGAATGAAGCGGCGATTTCCAAATCAGGCGATCTTCATCTCCACCGGCACGGAAACGGGCCGACGGCTGGCGCGCGAGCGATTGGGGTCCGCGGACGGCGTCTTTTACTTTCCGCTCGATTGGATCGTTCCGGTGCGCCGCGCCTTGCGCGTGATTCGGCCTGTCATGATCGTGATTGTGGAAACCGAGATTTGGCCGAATTTTCTCCGCGAATCACGGCGCATGAGAATTCCCGTGGTTTTTGCGAATGCTCGCGTTTCGGAGCGTTCCTTTGCGCAGTTTAGCCGCTGGAAATTCGCTATCGGTGAGTTCTACAAACGCACGCTCGATGACGCGCAGTTGTTTTTGGCGCAGTCTTCCGATGACGCGGTGCGGCTTATTGAGATGGGCGCGCTCGATAGCCGCGTCGAGGTGACAGGCAATCTGAAATATGATGGCGAGCCGCCCGCTGCTACGGATTTCGTTACTTGGCTCGATGCGCAGATTCGTGCGCAGGAACGCTGGCCCGTGCTCATCGCGGGCAGCGTGGTGGCCGAAGAGGAGCAGTCGGTCCTGGAGGCGTATGACCTTGCGCAACGCCAGTGGCGCCACGCTCTGCTCATTCTTGCGCCGCGCAAGCCGGACCGCTTCGATGCGGCGGGCGGGATCGCTGCCGCCGGGGGATGGAAGGTCGTCCGACGCAGCCGGCTGGACACCTCCGAGCCACTCGATGAGAATTCAGATGTACTGCTTCTCGATTCCATTGGCGAGCTCGCAGCGCTGTATTCGCTTGCGGACGCAGTTTTCGTTGGAGGATCGCTGGTGCCTGCAGGTGGGCACAACATCCTGGAGCCAGCTTGGTTTGGACGACCTCCCGTCTTCGGTCCGTCGATGGAGAATTTTCGCGAAATGGCCGACCAGTTTCTTGCGGCGCACGCGGGGATTCAGATTACCAGCGGCACACAGCTTGGCAAGACCTGGGTGCAATTAATCGCAGACGATAAGGCCAGGGAGCGGATGGGCAAAGCGGCCCGAGAAATAACGCGGCAGCACCGCGGCGCTACGGCACGCTCTCTCGACCGCATCGCCGCGATTCTCGAAGCCAAAGGATTCCGTTCGTGAATTTCAGGCAATCTCTTCTCTGGCCGTTGTCCGTTCCCTACGGAGCGATTGCGCACTTGCGCTCCCGGCTCTATCACCAAGGCCTGATGAAGCAGCGAAGGCTCAAGGGGAAGGTGATCAGCGTCGGGAACCTTACCGTCGGAGGCACGGGAAAAACTCCCATGGTTATTTGGATCGCCGATCGGCTGCTGAACGAGGGCAAAAGCGTCGGCATCCTGACTCGAGGATACGGAGGCGAGCGTGTTGCGACCGCCTCAAATGTAAATGACGATGGTGGCGTGCAAACGGAAATCACGAGCGATGAAGTCAGGATGCTAAAAGATCGCTTGGGAGACTTTGTGACGCTCGGCGTCGGAGCGGACCGTTTCCAGCAGGGTCAGCGGCTCGCGAACCTTGGCGTTAAATGGTTCGTTCTCGACGACGGCTTTCAGCATCTTCGGCTCGCCCGCGACGTCGATATCGTGCTGATCGACGCAACGGATCCGTTTGGAGGCGGGCATCCGCTGCCGGCCGGGCGTCTGCGTGAGCCGAGGACAGCTCTGAGGCGCGCGGATATTATGGTTATCACGCGCAGCAATCACTCTCCGGCTGTGGAAGCGGCTATCCGGCGTGACACGGACGCTCCGATTTTTTACGCACGCACGGAGTTCGATTCGATTCGCGGCGTGTGGAGCGAGCGGCTGAACGAAGATAGTGCTCGGCAAAGAAGATTGTTCGCGTTTTGCGGAATCGGCAACCCATCGCAGTTCATCGCCGATCTACGGGACTGGGGTTTTCAAGTGGCCGGCCACAGATTTTTCCCAGACCATCATCGCTACACTCAGCGCGACGCAGATGAAGTGGAGCAATCGGCGCACGCCGCGGGCGCTTCGAGCGTAATCTGTACGGAAAAAGACCTGTCGAAGCTTTCGAAGATCCATTGGCGCACTTGCGATCTTTTCGTATGCCGCATTTCAATGCATGTTGAGCGCGAAGATGATTTTTGGCGCGCCGTGATGGCCAAGGCCGCCAGCGGCGGCGCCGGGCGGTGAGCTAGGTCCGAATTTCCAGGCACGAATTGTGCTCGAAGCAACGCTCAATTGCTGCCTTCCTTCGCGCTGTGATACTTTTCGTCGTGACTTCGTGTTGCGCCATTTAGGAGTTGTGTTGAGCACGGTCCGAAAAACAGGCGGGCAGCGGCCGCCACGAGCTACCGTCTCAGTCGCCGACAGCGCCATTGACCTGACGCGGCTGCTCGACGTCGTCGCCGCGTTCCCGCGCCAAGCTATCTGCGTGATCGGCGATCTGGTCCTCGACGAATTTGTTTCTGGCGAAATTTCCCGCGTCTCCCGCGAAGCTCCGGTCCTGATTCTTCGCCATCGTCACAGCGAGGCGTATCCGGGAGGCGCGGCGAATGCCGTGAACAATCTGGCGGACCTTGGCGCGCGTGTTTTTCCAGTCGGCGTGGTGGGCGACGACGAAGGCGGACGAATTCTCCTCGATTATTTCCGCCGAAAAAGGATCGACGTTACCGGCATCGTGCAATCGCACGGCTGGGTCACCACCACGAAGACGCGCTACCTGGCCGGTTGGACCCACACCACCGAGCAACAAGTTCTACGCGTGGACCGCGAACCTCCTGCCGGACTTCCGGCTAAAGTGCAGGAAATGATCGAACGCAAGGGCCGCGCGCTCGCCCCTCGCGCGAATGCCGTGCTTATTTCCGATTACGGTTTGGGCGCCGTCACTCCGGCGTCGGTACGAAAGTTGCGTGCAGCACTTGTCACGCTTGATTCCCGCTACCGCCTGCTTGAGTTTCGCAATGCGGGAGTGACTGCCGCCACACCCAATGAGCCGGAGCTGGAGAACGCCTATCAGGCGCATGTCGGAACAGATCGAAGCAAACTCGACGCGCTCGGAGAGCGCGCGCTGCGCGATCTCGGCCTCGCGGCGCTGGCCGTCACCCGCGGCAAGGACGGTATGGCGGTATTCGAACGCGCGCAACCGCCTCGCCACTTTCCCATCTATGGCTCGGATACGCCGGCAGACGTGACCGGCGCGGGCGATACCGTGATTGCCGTTTTCACGTTGGCGCTTGCCGCTGGCGCTTCCTATCTTGAAGCCGCGCACCTCGCCAATTATGCCGGCGGCATCGTGGTCATGAAGCGGCGCACCGCAACGGTAACTCGCGCCGAACTTGAAACAGCCTTGCGCCGCGAGGCCACGGCGCTGCGCTAAAGCCTCGATGGACACTCGCGAAAAAATTCTGTCACGCGAAGGACTGCACGACGTTCTTGACGAGCATCGCCAGGTCCGGCGCAAAATCGTATTTGCAAACGGAGTGTTCGATCTGCTTCACGTGGGTCACGTGCGTTATCTGCAGGCAGCGCGCCAGGAAGGAGACGTTCTCGTCGTTGGCATCAACTCGGACGCGAGCACGCGCAAGCTGAAAGGCGAGGGCCGACCCATCCTCACGGAGCGCGCCCGTGCGGCTCTGGTGGCCTCGCTCGGAGCGGTCAGTTACGTCGTTATCTTCGACGAACCCGACGTTAACGCGCTTCTGCGCGAGTTTCAGCCCCACGTGCACGCGAAAGGCACCGACTACACGCCCGAAACGGTTCCGGAGCGCGACTTGGCGCAACTCCTCGGCATCCGCATCGCCATCGTCGGAGATCTGAAGCGCCATTCGACGCATGAGCTGCTCGCCCGCCTGCGCGAAGGAAACCATGGCTGATCTGCACGTCGGACCCCGGTTTCTGCTTGTCCGGCTCGGCTCCTTTGGCGACATCATTCACGCACTTCCCGCCGCGTCGGCTCTTCGCGATGCGTTTCCCTCGGCTCGCATCGACTGGATCGTTGATCCGCGTTGGAGCAGGTTGCTTGAAGGAAATCCCGATCTGAACGAATTGATTCACGCGGATCGCGCGAGCGTGGGTGGGATCGGCTCGACGATTCGCAAGCTTCGGGCTGCCAAATACACGTGCGCGATCGACTTTCAGGGACTTTACAAATCGGCGCTCCTTACCATTGCTTCCGGAGCATCGCGACGAATCGGTTTTCAATCGAGTTACGCACGCGAGGGTCCAGCCGCGTGGTTCTACACCGACCGCATGAACCCTCGCGGCGCGCACAAGGTGGAACACAATTTAGCTCTTGTCGAACAGACCGGCGCCGCAAAAACGAAAGCGCGGTTTCCCCTAGCCATACGCGCGGACGAACACGAGGTGGTTGCGCGCGAGCTTTCCGCGCAAAAACTCAGCGACTACTTTGTGCTGCATCCTGGCGGAGGCTGGCGATCGAAATGCTGGCCAGCCGAGCGATATGGCGAGCTCCATGGCGCGCTCGCCGCTCGTTACGGTTGGCGCGGCGTTATCAGTTTTGGGCCGGGCGAAGAAGAATTAGCGCGGCTGGTAATTGCCGCCGCAGGAAGTCCACAGCCGGTCGCGATGGCGCTCGATCTTGGGCCGTTGATGGCGCTTCTGCACGGTGCCAAGTTTCTTGTTTCGGCTGACACCGGCCCGCTGCACCTGGCTTCGGCGTTGGGCACGCCGGTGATCGGACTGTTCGGTCCGACCGACCCTTCGCGAAATGGGCCGTACTCGCGGGACGATGTTGTGGTGCGAAATCCGCGCGCAAGCGAAACGACCTATGATCGTGGCGCGTCCTATTCAGATTCCATGCTTTCGATTACCGTAGACCAAGCGTCGGATGCGGTGGAGCTCCGGTTGAGGTCCCGCTCATGAGCACCGAGAGAAAGTTCTGGATGCGGTGGCGCGTGCGCCTGGGCTATCCAGTCGCTTTGATTTACTGGATGCTTGCGACTCCGTCCCTTCGCTCGATTCTGATCGGCGGAAGTATCACCTTGTTCGGGCTTTTGGTTCGCGCGACGGCTGCCGGTTACTTGCGTAAGAGCGAGCAACTCGCGACTTCCGGTCCTTACGGGCGAACGCGGAATCCACTCTACTTCGGCAGCTCGCTTCTGGCGGCCGGTTTTGCGATCGCCGGCGGCTCGTGGTTGGCCGCCGGAGTGGTGATTGTGTATTTCGCAGTGTTTTACTACGCCGTGATGCGCAACGAGGAAGAAGAACTTCGCGACCAATACGGCTCGGCCTTTCAGGAATACGCCGCGCGGGTTCCGCTTTTCTTTCCTCATGTGTTTGATGCCAACTCCACGTCTGGCGCGGGCAGCGGGCCACCCGCCAAGGAGTTTTCCTGGGTGCAATACCGCCGGAATCGCGAATACCGGGCTTTCCTTGGAACGTTTGCGGCGCTCGGATTGGTCTGTTTGAGGATGTGGTTGCCGGTCTGGGTGCCGTGGTTCCGGCGTTGAGCGCTATTGCAGGCGGTAAACGGCGTGCATAACCCGCTGGAACTTGGGCCGGTAGAGCAAATCGAATGCGCGCCCTTTGCCTGGAAACAATTTCAGTGCGAAGCGCCGTGTGGCGGCGATCATTTCCGCGGCTTCCTCGGGGCTTAAGTCGCCTTCCGCGATGGATTCCATCGTGAGTTGGACCAGGATGCGCAGGCGGCGAATCCGCCGGCTCTCGTCATCAATCTGCGCTTGCGTAGGGGATGGTGCTTGGCGGCGCTTCGTCATCGTCGAAATGCGGGGCCCATCGACAGCCGGTGTCGCTAGCAGAACGATCATCAACCTGAAACGGAAGACGCGCAATAGTACCTGCGGACACTGTACCGCTGTACGGTCTCCGGGAGCGGTTCATTCGGTTGTGGTTTGAAAAACGCGTGTACAACCATGCTTTGAGTCTTCCGCGGTTCCGTGCGGCGTGAACGGTATGTCGGAATCACTCGGGCGGCAACGAAAGAGGGAAGTCTCATTCGCGTCGGTGGAGCCGCACCAAGGTCTCCATGTGAAATGTCTGAGGGAATAGATCGAAGATTTGAATGTCCGAGATTTCGTATCGTGCCTGGCAAAGCGCCTTTAGATCGCGAGCCAGAGTCGGCGGCTCGCAGGAAACGTAGGTGATTCGCGCAGAACCAAGTCCCGCCAGCCGTTCGGCAGCTCCCGACTCCATTCCGGCGCGAGGCGGATCGAGAACGACCAGGTCAGGGGGTTCCCTGAAGCGCTCGAGGAACCCTTCGACGTCTGCTGTGCGAACCTCAATCGTTCCCCGACCGCGCACATTATTTTCCAGGTCGCGCGTCGCCGCCGGATTTGACTCGACGGCGACAACTCGCTCGAATCGCCTTGCAAGCGGCACCGAAAACAATCCAACGCCCGCATAAAGATCCAAGGCCAGTCGCCCACCGGGATCGCGATCGACCACTTCCTCGACCATCTGGTCCACCAGAAAGCTGTTCACTTGAAAAAAGGAAAAATGCCCCACGCGAAATTTAACGCCGCACGTTTCCGTTTCGATGAACCCTCTGCCAAATAGTTCCATGCGGTCTCGCCCGGGATCATGGAACAGCAAGCTCTCGATTCCCGGCATAATCTCGCGAAATCTCTCGGCAAGCTCCGCCGCGAGGGAAGGGAATCCCGCGAAAACCGCGGTGACCAGGAGCTTGGCGCCGTCCCCGCCCGCGCCCTCCGAAGTGAAAGCCTCGATTTCGCGCAAGTTCCTCGGTAGCGCGCCTTTCGCGAGCGCCCGACGCAATGCGCGAAGTGCTTCGAGGAGTGAAGGCGCGAGAATCGGGCAATCCTTGATCGCGCAGAGCGTCGTAGAGTTCGCGCGGAAGTAGCCAATCGCAAGGTTCGCGCCGCCATGGCCATCCTCCGCCCCTTCGGTCAGCGGACGCAGTTTCCACTGCGCCCGATTCCTGTAGCTCCACGGCTGGCTCGCGTGCACGCTGATATCACCAGGCCAATCGATTCCGCCCAGCCGACGCAGCGTCTCGCGTAGGATGTCCGTCTTGTAGCGCACCTGATTTAGGTATGAAAAGTGTTGGTAGTCGCAGCCACCGCAATCGCCAAAATGCGGGCAGCGTGGTTCAAGGCGATCCGGGGACGCCACCACGACCCGCGCAAGCCTGGCGCGAACAAATTTCTTCTTTTGTTCGATGAACTCCATGGCGACCCGTTCATCTGGCAGGACAAACGGCACGAAGACGGTGGAACCGCTGTAATGCGCGAGCCCCTCGCCGCCGTAGACGAGTTTCTCGATCTTCACATCTTCGATGATCCGCCTCGTGTTTCGATCGTTCGCCGCGGCCATGGGGTTTTGTAGTCGCCGCCTCGCGTTTGGAATCGTTCTAAGTCAAATAAAACAAACTAAGGCGCGGCACGCCGAATTGCTCAAACAGCCTCTTTTGCGTGTACTGCCGTTCAAGCTGAGTCAGCTGCTCGGCCGTCATTTTACGCCGGTAAGGCGCAAGCGAATGATCCATTTCGCGGCGGATCGTGAGCATCGCCTCTTCATCCGCATCGGCGGATAGCGCCGCCGACAGTTTCTCTTCGAGCACCGTCAGCCGGCGCTCGAGGTCTTCGAGATCCAGAGCGTCGGGTGCATCAAGCAGCAGCGCGCTCTCCTCCAACCTGTTAGCGGCATCCTCGAAACGCGCTCGAAGGATCCCGCGGATCGCCTGCTGCTTCTCGGCCGCCGCGCGCAGTTTTGTCGCGTTAAACTTGAAATATTTTCGCAGCTCGTCCCGCGAAAATGGCTCGACAGCAGCAGGCGCCGGCTTCACTTCCGGCCCAGTGCCAGCTGCCGCTTCCTGCGCTTCCGCCGCAGCATCGAGCACGGCATCCACGCAGTAAGCGAGGCTTTTCAGTTGCCGCCCGCCCGCAGCGCGCCTCGAACGTCCCCAACTTTCAAAAGCGCGATCGATCCCTTTGAGCACCGCTTGGAGGGGAACGCCCGCCTTCTGCCAAGTCTCAACGATCGCCCAATCGAGCGGCGACACCAGCAAGTGCGCCCCGCGTTTTCGCCAGAAGTACTCCTCGATTTCCGTGAAGTAATTGAAATAGTTGAAGGATTCCATGCGACCGGCAATTCGATTGGTATGCAAATCGCGAGCGGCTATTTCTTCGCGCGTTCCGAAGTCGAGGTTTTGGCGGGTGCGCTCGCCCGCTCTTTCGTCCCCGCCTGATTCCGCTCCCAAATGATTCTTAATCCGGTCAGCGTCAGAAACTCATCCGTGTGCTGGATGTGTTTCGATCCCCGTGCGATCAAGCTCGCTTGTCCGCCGGTAGCGACCACTTTCGAATGTGCGCCAAGCTCCGCCTTCATCCGCGACAATATTCCGTCCACCATGTCGACCGTCCCGTAATAAAGCCCAGCCTGAATGTTGGTCACGGTGTTGGTCCCGATCACTTTACCGGGATCCTTGATTTCGACGCGCGGCAGCCGCGCGGCGCGGCTGAACAGCGCCTCGGAAGCTATTCCGAGCCCCGGGGCGATCGCTCCGCCAAGAAACTCGCCGCGAGGGGAAATCGCGTCAAAGGTAATGGCGGTCCCGAAATCCACCACAATCACTGGGCCGCCATATTGCTGGAACGCGGCCACGCCGTTCACAATGCGGTCCGCGCCTACCTCCGTCGGATTGTCCACCAGCGCCGCCATCCCGGTCCTTACTCCGACTTCGATGAACAGCGGTTTCCGGCCAAGGTAAATCCGTGACATCTCTCCAAGCGTCCAGTTCAACGGTGGCACCACCGAGCTGATGACCACGCCGCCGATTTCACCGGGCTCGAGCTTTGCCAGCGTGAACAAATCGCGCGTCAAAATTCCGTACTCGTCAACCGTTTGGTCGCGCGCCGTCGTGAGGCGCCAGTTCGCCACCAGTTCTGTTCCGCGGAACACGCCCAGCACAGTGTTCGTGTTGCCCACGTCCATGGTCAGCAGCATTAGGACGCCTCCGCTACATCGCCCGAGAGCACCGCCTCGATGCCGCGCCCATCGTCGCGCGACACTCGCAGAACGCCGCTCGAATCGAGGCCCGCTGTCGTCCCGGTGAAGGATTCGGTCGCTGTCGAAATCTGCACGCGCTTGCCCTGAAAATAACTCGACACTTCCGCAAATCGCCGTACGATCGGCACTGGCCCTTCGACGAGAAACTGATTGTAGTAGCGGTCGAGGTGGCGCAGCAACCGAATCAGCAGCTCCAGCCGCGAATGAACTTTCCCCGTCTCGATTCGCAGCGACGTTGCAACCTCCGCCAGCTCCGCCGGCATTTTCGCCTGATTCACGTTGATGCCAATGCCGATCACCGCCCAGTGCATGCGATCCGGCTCCGCGTGCATCTCCGTCAGGATGCCGCAGAATTTTCGCCCATTTACGAGCAAGTCGTTCGGCCAGCGAATATCCGGCAGCGCGTCAAGCTCTTCGACGACTGCATCGCGCGCCGCAAGCCCCGCCACCAGGGTCAGCAGCGGCGCATGCGCCGGAGCAATCGGCGGACGAAGCAGCACGGTGCAATGAATCCCTAGGGACTTCTCCGAGATCCACGACCGGCCGGCGCGACCGCGCCCCGCGGTCTGTTCTTCTGCGAGCACCACGGCTCCATGTGCCTCGCCTTGTTCGCCAAGCCGCATGGCCACGGTGTTTGTCGAATCGACTTTGAAAAAGTGATAGACGCGCCGCGCGAACGGCGTCCCGTGCAGCCGGTGAATCAACAGCTGCGGAACCAGAATGTCAGGGATGCGCTCGAGATGGTAGCCGGTCCGCCGATGGCCTTTGACGCGCACGCCCAGGCCGCGAAGCTTCTGAATCCAGCGCCAAACCTGCTGCCGCGTCTCGCCGATTTCCTTCGCGATTTTCGCGCCGCTGATCACGATCGTCGAGTTCTCGACGAGCAGCGTCAGCAGCGCATCGATGCGCCGGTCGGTCGTTCCCGGTAAGCTCGTCATCCGTTTCGTCACCGTAGCTTTCGTAGCGGCGACCTTCCGGACGCCGTGATTCTTTCAGGCGTTATTCCAGTTGCGCGAGGCGCTCCAGCAACTTTTGATGCTCGATTTGCCGCTCGGCCAGAGTCGCTTCGATGCCGCGCACGATTTCAGGGGGCGCTTTCTGGCGGAATGCCTGGTCGGCGAGGCGATTCTTCTTCGATTCGATGTCTTTCGCCAGCCGGTCAGTTTCCTTTTTGAGCCGCGTCAGTTCTGCCTGCTTGTCCACTCGGGCGCCGTGCGCGATTCGCAGATCGAATTGAGACGAGGAACGAATCGCGCCCCCCGATGGATCGAGGCGTGAAGAGGAAAAGGAAAGCTCGGAGAGCGTCGCCAATCGTAACAATGGCTCGAGGTTCTGCTCGACCAGTTTCCGAATCGCCGGATCGCCGGTGGAAAAATCTGCGCTGACCTTCTTTTTCTGATCGAGTTTCATCTCCGCGCGTATATTTCGAGCCGCCACCACGATTTCCTGCAGCACGGACATTTCTCTTTCGGCCGCCGGGTCGTTCCACGCCGGCCGTGCCTGCGGATAGGGCGCTAGCGCAATGGACGAAGCCAAATCCGTTCGCGGCAACTTGTGCCACAACTCTTCCGTGAGGAAGGGCATTACCGGATGCAGTAGCTTGAGCGCCGCTTCGAGCATCGCAAAAATGTTTCGATAGGCCGCAATCGCGGTGTCACGATTGGTCGAAGCGAGTTGCGGCTTCGTCCATTCGATGTACCAGTCGCAGAAGTCGCCCCAAAAGAAGTGGTAGATCGTTTGTGCGGCTTCATGAAAACGGAAGTTCTGAAGCGCCTGGTTTACCAGTGCCACCACAGCCGACAGCCGCGCGAAAATCCAGCGGTGCGGGAGTGCGTTATCGACGCTCAGATAGGGCGCCTGCGCCCGAATTTCCGGCGCGGCTAGTTCTTCCAGCGTCACGCCCTGTGCTTCCATCTTTTCGAGGTTGACAAACAGAAACCGCGCGGCATTCCAAATCTTGTTTGCGAACGCGCGCCCGCCCAGGATGCGATCTTCGCTCAGCGCGATGTCCGTGCCGGGCGCGGACATGCTCGCGAGCATGTAGCGCAACGCGTCGGTTCCGAACTGCTCGGTCAACTGTAGGGGATCGACGCCCGTGCCCTTCGTTTTCGACATCTTTGCGCCTTCCGCCGTTCGCACCAGCGAATGCAGGTACAGCTGGCGGAAGGGAATTGCGTTTTCAGGCGCTGCGGTCGCGGCGTTGATTTTCCCGAGCGGCGCCAGATGCAGCCCCATCATGATCATTCGCGCGTCCCAGAAGAAGAGGATGTCGTAGCCGCTGATCAGCAGGCTGGTCGGATAGAACGTTCGCAGATCGTCGGTTTTGTCCGGCCATCCCAGAGTCGAAAACGGCCACAGGGCGGAGCTGAACCAGGTGTCCAAAACGTCGGTGTCTTGGGTGAGCTTTGAGCTGCCGCATTTCGGGCATTTCGACGGCACGCTAGCCGCGCGTGCATGTCCGTCCACAATCTCCACTTTCGAATCCGGCGCCGGGACCATTTCCTTGCAATCGGCACAATGCCAGATCGGAATCCGGTGCCCCCACCAGAGCTGCCTTGAGATGCACCAGTCGCGAATGTTCTCAAGCCAATTCAGCAAAATCGTCCGTTGGTTTTCCGGGACCACCTCGATCAGGCCGGCGAGCACCACTTTTTTCGCGGGCTCTGCGAGCGGCTTCATTTTGCAGAACCATTGCGTGGAAATCCGCGGCTCGACTTCCGTCTTGCAGCGATCGCAGGTTCCCACCGAGTGCACATGGTCAACAACGCGCTCGATCAGGTGCAGCGCTTCGAGGTCGGCGACGATTCTCTTGCGCGCTTCGTAGCGATCGAGCCCGGCGTATTTCCCGGCCGCGGTGCTCATGCGCGCATCGTCGGTCATCACGTCAATTTCCGGCAGACAGTGACGCTTCCCGACTTCAAAGTCGTTCGGATCGTGCGCCGGCGTAATTTTCACCACGCCGGTGCCGAATTCGCGGTCCACGTAGGCATCCGCGATAACCGGAATCTCACGGTCCATCAGCGGCAGCAGCACCTTGCTTCCCGCGAACTTCTGATAGCGCTCGTCATCGGGATGCACCGCAACCGCCGTATCGCCAAGCATCGTTTCCGGACGCGTCGTGGCAACCACGAGAAATTCCTTGCCGTTTGATCCCGCAACGGGATAGCGAATAAACCAGAGCTTTCCCGATCGCTCGCTGTGCACAACCTCGAGATCGCTGATGGCCGTCATACAGCGCGGGCACCAGTTGATCATGTAGCGCCCGCGGTAGATTAGCCCTTGGCGATACAGCCGCAGAAATGCTTCGAGCACGGCGCGATACAACGCCGGCTCGAGGGTGAAGCGCTCGCGCGTCCAATCGCAGGACACGCCGAGGCGAATCATCTGCTCTTTGATCACTCCGCCGCTTTCCGTTTTCCACTTCCACACGCGGCGCTCGAATTCCTCGCGCCCCAGGTCCTGCCGCTTGAGATTCTCCTTGGCGAGCATCCGCTCGACGACGAACTGCGTGGCGATCCCGGCGTGGTCCATGCCCGGAAGCCACAGCGTTTTGTCTCCACACATGCGATGCCAGCGCACCAGCATGTCGATTTGAGTATGTTCGAGCATGTGACCGATGTGGATCGACCCAGTGACGTTTGGAGGAGGAAGCGCGATCGAGAACACACGCCCGCTATCACCCCTCGAGTTCTCGACGCGGAAAAGCTGGTCGTCGAACCAGGCCTTCGCCCAGCGCTGTTCGATTTCCTGCGGTTCGTACGCTTTGGGTATTTCTCGGCCCATCGAAACCCCTTACTTCGTCAAATTACCGTGAGGGTGAAACATTCAATATACGGGGCAGATGAGCGAGCCGTCAATCGGAGGGGCAACCGAGGAAATTTCGGCACAGCGAGGCGCTCAAGTCCAATGAAAAGCTGGGCTTTCGGAGCTAACGACCTTCCGCGCTATTTATCGTTCTTGCGGAGTTCCTGCTGCAGGAGGTTCTCAATCAAGGGTTTCAGGACGCCCTTCGAGAGCAGGTCGTTAAGCTGCGGTCCAAGTCTCTCGAGGACTCGCTGAACGACCGCATCGATTGCCTGTGAATCGAGTGGAGCGGGAGCCGGAGGCGGCGTCAGGAACGGGATTCCGGCTAGCGCTTCGCGGTTCGGTGGAGGCGCGGTAGGGATTCGTTCGTTGTATTCGGCGGAATCGGACGCCACAAGTGCGGCTTCCGCGTGTATGAGAAGCTCTTCTGCGTCCGGCGGCGGAGGAAGCGAGTGCTGCGTTGGAACCGGCACTTCGTCCTGATGGGGTACGTACTCGGACGGTTCGGGCGATTGCCCGTTCGGAGGTTCAGTTACCTCGTTGCCCGAGAACACAGCCGCTGCCGCCTGTGGAACGAACTCGCTCTGGCCTTCGCGGGTCGCGCGATCCGCGTCCGCCGGTGCCACCAAAATCTCGTGCCCAAAATCTGGGGCAGGTCGAGATGCGGATTGCGCGGAGACTTCCTCTACGACTTCGCGGACCGTGTCGTGAATCGTCTCTTGCATCGGAGGCGGCACGCTGAACCATGAGCTCGCCCCTTGCCCCTCTTCGGCAAACATCGGCGCATTCGCATCGGGCAATTCTCGTGCGGCCGCCTGCGCTGGTGCCATGTCCGGCGAAGAAACCGGTGAGCTCATGGACGCCGCTACCGGCGTTTCCGGCACCCCCGCGTCGACCCCAAGTGTTGGCGGCGCGGTTGGCGCGGCCTCAACTGCTGCCTCCGCTTCGGCGACCGGCCGAGCGGAGGACGCTTCCTCGACAGCCGTTTGCGACTCCGTGAACCAACCGCCCGAAGGATATTCCGCGGGAGGTGGCGACATCATTTCCATCCATTCGGTCGAGCGCGCCGCGGGGGCGGCTTCCTGTTGCGTGGTGGAGGCCTGTGAAGGTGTTTCTTTGAGTTCTTTCGCGGCGATTTGCTTCCGAGTGATCTCTTCCTCAGAGGCTGCTAACTTAGCTGCGGGATTCTCGATGGCCGGTTCGACCCAAGTTTTGCGCGTTGATTCCTTGGCGAATGCCGGTTCCGATGAGCGGCTTGCGGCGCTCGTTTCTTCGGCCATCGCAATCGGCGCTGGAACAGACGCCGGAGCAGCATTCTGCGCAACCGTCTCTTTCACTTCTTCGACTTCTCTGGCCGAGATGCGACGCGGTGGCACGTCGCGCTCGGACGGAAACGTGGTCGGCGAGAAGTCCTGAGCGGTGGAGCGGTTGGAGCTCTCCTGCGTTGTTCCCTCGGGAATTTCCAGATCCATGCCAGCAGTCCGCCGCCAGTCGCTCGTCGTTGCCGTATTGTCGAATTCGTCGTCCCCTTCGCTGGAGGCGGCGAGGGGCGCCTTTGCTTCCTTCGCGCCGTCCTCGTCCAGCGCGCGCACTCCCTTTCCAAATCCGTAAATTTGCGCCGCTTCTTCCGGAGTCGGTTCCGGAAATTCAGGCAGCGGAACCGGTTCGCGTTTCATGGGGCTTTCAAGGATCGGTTCAGGAGGCGCCACCGGCATCACCGGAGTATCTTTAGCCCGCGCGAGCTCTGCAGCGAGCTTAGGATTCTTCTCGAGCGCCGAGGTCACCATGGCAATTAGCGGGTCCGGAGGGACGAACGGCTTCTTTAGCACTCCATCGGCGCCCACCCGACGCGCTTCTTTCTCATCCAGCGGGTCGAATGCGCCAACCAGTAGAATTACGGGAATATGCGCAAAGCGTGTGTCTTTCTTTACGAACTCACAGACTTCGTAACCGTTTCGCACCGGCATAAAAACGTCTGCGAGAACCAGATCCGGATTCAGGTCAGGCATGCGCCGAACGGCCGCTTCGCCATTTCCAACGGAGGTGACGTCGATGCCGCGTTCTTCAAACGCCAGCGCGACCATCTTTTGAATGTTGGTGTTGTCGTCGGCGACCAGAATTCTGGGCACTAGGATCCCCTTGGTGCGCCCCCACACGAAGACGCGCCTGAAACTTCCGCTCAATCTATTGCAGCACCCCTAGAAGGGTGCGTCAACAAACTCGAAGGACAGGCGTGCCTCAGTTGTCAGCAGGGCTAAACGCCCGCTTTACCACGGGATAAGCTTCCGGAACCCCTTCTTTTTCTTGCTCGTCGACTCGCTCTTTGAATCATCGCTTTTGCTTTGCCCCTGGCCCGTCGCCGGAGTGGCTGCCGCGCTAGTGCCATCTTTCGCGGCTGATGCCGCTGTGGCAGTCCCGGAGGTCGGTGGCGAGTTCGAAGATGACGATTCGCCTGAATTTGCGCTTGCAGCAGGCGAATTCACGGGCGCGCTCGGAGCGGGCGGGTTTGTCGTAGGGGAGGCCGCGGCCGGAGTTGCACCACTGAACGGTGGATTCGATGGCGGCGTATTCGCTGGAGGCGCCGCGGTTGCCGTTGGCGCCGAGGACGGAGCGATCGCCGTCGTTCCGGGTTGGACTGCGCCCGGAGATTCGATAATCTGAGCGCCCGCTGTGATCGTCGCTCTACCTTCGGTGACCGGCCCTCCACCCTCGGTGACGACCGTCTCGGCCGAGCTTGCATCGCCTGCGCCAGCCACATTTGAAGCGGCCACGCCGAATGACGGGCCCGGCGCACCAGGTTTCAAGATTTCCGTCGCAGAGATAGCATCCGTTGGAGGACTTAGGTTCGGCGCGCCGGTATGCGCCGCTGTGGAAACATCGGGATTCGATTTCAGCATTTCCAGCGGCATCCTCAGCAGAGCGTTTTGCCTGTGTTCCCTGGCGTACGCCTCCTGTTTTTGCATGCGCGCCGCTGCCGCGGGGTCCGCCGCTGGCACGGGCATTCCCATCGAAGTCAGGCGAGCTTTTGCGTCCGGCGCGTATTTCGAAAGGGGATAATCCTTGAGGATCCGGCCGTAGCATTTTGCCGCGACGTCCGCCCAGTGGTTTTTGTCGTCTTCGTTCTTCGACACCTGCTTGGCGCGTGAGTACACGTTACCGAGCATCCAGAGCGCCTGATCGCTGCCGCTGTAGAGCGGATAACGGTCGGTCATTTGCACGAGGCGAGCCGCGGACGCGCGATAGTCCTGTTTGACGTAGTAGAAGCGCGCAACTTTGAACTCGCCGTCGGCCAAAACTTCCTGGACCTCGCGCAGCCGCTGTTCGGCGTCGCCCGCGAGCGGGCTCTGCGGATACTTCAGCAGAAACGCCTGGAATTCATCTTCGGCCGCAATCGCCTGGGTGTTATCACGATCGGATTTTTCCATCATTTTGTAGTGCGCCATTGCCACTTGCATTTGCGCGTACGACGCTTCGTCGAGGAAGGGGAAGAAAGTTATGAAATCTTTGTACTCCGCAATCGCCTGCGTGATGTTCGAAGTGCCGCCTTCCTTGTAATAGGAGTCGGCTTGTGCGAGTTTCGCTTTGGCGAGGTACTCGCTGTCCGGATACGTATTGATCAGAGTCTGCAGGCTCAGCCGCCCTTCCGTGTAGCGGGCACGCTTCAGGTCGTTCATGGCGCGCTCGTAGAGAACCTTGTCGGGCTCGGCCGAAGCGCTGACGTCTTCCGTCTTGGTCTTGCCCTTCTTGTCCTTCGTCGACTTTTGCGCGCTCGCGACGGATCCAAAAGCGAGCACAGAAATTCCCAGTGCCAGGATCAGCAGTTTGCTTTTTCTTATGATGTCTAGAGCCATGGGTCCCCGTGGGGATTAGACTTTTGTACTAAGCGCTTCGTTGGCTAGTTTGCGCATCTGACGCGTCGCAGCGGCTGGGTCGGACGTGTGGAAAATCGAGGTCCCCGCAACGAACGTGTTTGCCCCGGCCTGCGCCAACGAACCGGCGTTTTCCAAATCGACTCCCCCATCGACTTCGATCCGGAAGCCGCCATTATAGCGTGAGCGCCAGTGATCCAGCTGTCGAATTTTTTCGAGCGCCCCGGGAATGAATTTCTGCCCGCCGAAGCCCGGGTTCACCGACATCACGAGCACCGTATCCACTTTGTCGAGCACCTCGCTGAGCATGGCGACGGGCGTAGCGGGGTTGATCACCACTCCAGCCTCCGCTCCATGCTCGCGAATCATCGACAGCGCGCGGTCCAGATGCGCCGTCGCTTCCTGGTGAATCAGCACCCGATTCGAACCGGCCTTGATGAACTCCGCGATGAATTTTTCGGGCTCGACGATCATGAGATGCGTGTCGAGCGGGAGGCGGGTTGCTTTGCGCAGAGCGGCCACTACGGGTATTCCGATGGAAATGTTGGGGACGAAGCGTCCGTCCATCACGTCGACGTGCAGGATCTCCGCGCCGCCTTGTTCGACCTTGCGAATGTCGGCGCCAAGATTCGAGAAGTCGGCGGCCAGGATGGACGGCGCGATTTCGATGCGTGCGTAGGATGTCACTGGAATCTCGCGGATTCTAGCACAGGCGATGTAAAAACGTGGCGGTTGAGGTTCATTGCGCCACCTGCAGTTCGATCGAGGACTCGGTGTCGACGCGCGAGCCGCGCGGAGGAATTTGAGCGACGACAATTCCGTGGGCGAAGCCTGCGGCGGCGGTCAACGTGAACTTCGATATCTTGAGTCCGCTGCTTCGCAACCTGGCTCCCGCTTCATTAAGGGCCAAACCGATCAAGTCGGGCATGACGTAGGCGGGCGAGCGCATTCCCATCGCGACAAGCAGATCCACGTGCGGGCTGGTCACATCTGTGGTCCCCGGCGCGGGCACTTGCTGGACCACGGTTTCTTCGGGGAAGCCGGGAAGATAGGCGTTTGAGATTTCACCCACTTGAAGCCGATCACGCAGCAATTCGATGCGAGCCGCGCGGAGGCTGCGCCGTTCGAGCAGCGGAATCGTTGCGCTTTGCGGACCGAGACTGATCACCACATGCGCGTACTGGCCTACCTTTACGCGCGTTCCCGCAGAAGGGCTTTGGCGCACGACGGTGTCGGCGAGAGAGGGGTGGTAGATTCGGTCCTCCACTTTCATCCCAATGCCGCGTCCCTGAAGGAGTTGCTGTGCCGCTACGGATTTGGCGCCGACCACGTCCGGCATGGCGACCTCGCGGCCTTGAATGGCGAAGCGGATGGCGATGATGGCGCTGAGGAACGCGACAGACGCGAGCGTGAAGACGATCAGCGCAATCCTGAACAGCCACTCGATGCGTTCTCTGAAGGTCATCATCGGATTATGCCGGCGCTTTTGTGAGGGTACCGTGGAGCAATGCAATGGATCGGTTTGTGGCGATTAGAAACGCTGGGGCAAGGACAAACAGACCGGTGCGTTCGAGGCGACCAGTAGCGAACAGAGCCAAAGCAGCTCCGCGGTTGTCCTTCCTTGGAGCACACGATGCCGGTGGTCTAACCGATTGAATGTCGGCAAATGCGTCGGCGCTGCCATAGCGATGGAGTGCGAGTGAGGACACACGGCTTCCAGCCGCCTCGCGCAAACCGCGGCGGGGCGCCCTTGGCTTGATCTGGCGTCGTTGTTTCATTTCGCCAGAATTACCCTAGCAATGATGGCGGAGGGATTCAAGAGTTTGTTCGTGTTCTTCATAGAATCTGTACACGGAAACGGCAGGACTTATGGAATGAAGCAAAATGGCGAAGCCCTTCTGGATTCAGGGCTTTTCGAGGACCGCAGCGAAAAAGCCGTCGGTCGGGAGATCCGCCGGCGAGGTGCGGAAGTTGCCTGCGGCATCGAACAATGATTCGACTTCTGCTCGGGACGCGAGATGGGGGGCGAGCGCGCGGGCTGCATTGTGGACGGTCACTCGGCGAATTGATGGGGTGTCGCGAAGCACATCTGCGACGACTTCTTCGTTTTCTTCCGGTTCGAGCGAGCAAGTGGAATAAACCAGGCGGCCGCCCGGCGCGAGTTGCGCGAGAGCGTTCTTGAGCAGCGCGACCCCCAGGACGTGAAATTCCGCGAGCTGCTCGGGGCGCAGACGCCAGCGAATTTCGGGATGGCGCGCAAGCGTGCCGGTTCCCGAGCAGGGCGCGTCGACCAGGATTCGGTTGAATGTCTGACGGAAGGGGAGAGATTGCGCGGCGTCGAGCTCGATGAGCTGGACGCGCGCGAGCGCGAGGCGTTTGAATTGAGAGCGCATGGCGCGGAGGCGGTGCGCGTGGCGGTCTGCGGCGACCACCAGGCCGCCATTTCCAGCGGCGCGCACCAGCGGCGCGGTTTTGCCTCCCGGCGCGGCACAAAGGTCGAGGACGGTGTCGTTTGGTCGGACGTCAAGCAGCAGCGGGATGATTTGGGAGGCTTCGTCCTGAATCGAGAGCAGGCCTTTGCGGAATAGGTCGACGCGCGTGGGGCTTCCCCCGGTGACGACGAAGGCGTTCTTGAGCAAGAGGCCTGGTTCGATTCGCAGGCCGGACTCTTCCAGTACGGCGAACATGTCATCGGGCGAGGGAGGGTCACCGAGCGTGAGACCTTTGGATAAACTGGAGTAGTGAAGAACACAGGACAGGCGTGGGGTGCGATTGTTTGCTTCGAGCAAAGAAAGGCTCTGCGCTTCGCCGAGGCGGGCGAGCCACCGTTCGACGAACCAAGTCGGATGGGAATGCAGGATGCCCAGCCGCTCCGCGAGAGGGAGATTTTGCGGCAAGAATTCCTCGGATGATTTGTTCACTTCCTCGGCTGCGCGACGCAAAACAGCGTTGACAAGCGTTGCCGCGGAAGACTTTTTTGCGAGTTTGACCAGCTCCGCCGATTCGTTGACCACGGCGTACGCGGGGATGCGCTGGAGGAAGCGAAGCTGGTAAAGCCCCATGCGCAGCGCGAGCAAGACAGGGAGATCGAGCTTTTGGGCAGGCTTCTTCAATTGGCGCGCGAGGAGGAAATCGAGCAAGCGCCGCCGGCGTAGGACGCCAAGGGTCAGCTCGGTGGCCAGGGCGGCATCTTCGGATTTGAAACTCGGGGCGGCGTGCGCGCCAAGCTCCGCATGCAGAAGATCGCTTGCATAGGCGCCCTCGGCTTCGACGCGGCGCAGCACTTCGAACGCGATTCGTCTTGCTGGGGCGACCGGCATGAAGAACCATCAAACCATATTCGAGGGGGCGACGAGAAGGACTCGCGCTGCCCGATGGAAGGAGCAAAAGAGCCGGCGAGGCGCCGGCGTTACCAAATGCTTTATGGCGCATGCTGTGTTGAGTTATATTGCGCTTTGGACTTTGCGTCACAGTCAGGAGGAACCGTTCCATGCCCAAACGCATTCGGGGAGTGACCTCGGCCACGCTGCTTGCTGCCGCGAGCGCTATTCTGCCGCTCTCGGCTGCCGCTCAGGAAGTGCCGAAGCAACTCCAGCCACCTGCGAACGAACAGCTTCTTCTGCGGGTCCATGCGAAGGGCGACCAGGTTTACGCCTGCAAGGGTGACGGCGCGCAGTTCACTTGGACGCTGAAGGCTCCCGATGCGCCGTTGTTCGACCAGGACGGCAAATTGTTCGGCAAACATTTCGCTGGTCCTTCGTGGGAAGCGACCGATGGCAGCCGCGTAACCGGGAAGGCGGTTGCCAATGCGGCTTCGCCGGACGCGGATTCGATTCCATGGCTCCTGGTCAACGTTGTGAGCCACGAAGGCAGCGGCGCGTTGTCGAAGGCGACAACGATTCAGCGCCTCTATACGAAAGGCGGGAAGGCGCCCGCGTCTGGATGCGATGCTTCGCACGCCGGCCAGGAAATGCGCGTTGCTTATTCCGCAGATTATTTCTTCTACGCTCCGAAGTGAGAGCGGTTTCGTTCCTATTGAAAATCGAGATGGCGGCCCTCCCGGCAGGTCGGGACGGCAACGACGCGGAAGGCCGCCGATCGTGCTTGCGGCGCGACTCGGGTGGAGCAGCGCTGAGGGTACGCCGCTACGAAGAAAGTGCCAAAGAGCCGGTCCGACGCCGGGGCTAGGAAAAACCAAAGCGGCTAAGCGCCGAAGCGGTCGGAGGGAGAGAGGCGGGCGCCGTTGGCGTATTCCTGAGCTGTGACGCGCTTGCGGCCTTCGAGTTGCGCGAATTCGAGCTGAAGCGCGGTGTGCTCGCCGCAGGTAACCAGAACGCCGTGACCGCGCATGAAGATTGCGCCGGGCGTGCCTTCCGCTTTTTCCTGTGCGGGCTTGCCCCAGATATGGCAGGTCTTGCCGCGAAAGATTGTGAAGGCGCCGGGCCAAGATTCCAGGCCACGGATGCGGTTGTAGATTTTGCGTGCCGCGAGATTCCAATCGATGCGGCCGTCTTCTTTTTTCAGGGGTGGAGCCAACGTGGCTTCCGCACTGTTTTGTGGTTGCGGCGTGATTTCGCCGCGCTCGAGGCGCCGTAAAGTTTCGACCATCAGCGGAGTGCCTGCTTCGGCGAGTCGCAAAGAAACCTCCGGGGCGGTTTCGTCCGGCGCGATGTCCACTGCGTGAGTGAGAAGGATGGGGCCGGTATCGAGACCTGCGTCGACTTGCATGGTGGTGACGCCGGTGCGCGTTTCACCGTTCACGATGGCCCAATTAATTGGTGCGGCGCCACGGTATTTGGGGAGGAGCGAGCCGTGGAGGTTGATCCAGCCGAGGCGCGGGAGTGCGATCAGGCGCTGAGGAATGATTTGTCCGTAAGCGATGATCACCACCGCGTCCGGCGCCACACGCTGGAAGAAATCGAAGGCGGACTCGGATTTGATTTTTTCCGGCTGATAGACGGCGATGCCGGCTTCGAGCGCCGCTCGTTTTACAGGCGCGCTGTATGTTTCGTGGCCGCGTCCGCGCGGGCGGTCGGGCTGCGTGACGACGGCGTCGACCTGGAAATCCGGCTGCGCGATCAGGGCCCGCAGAGTGGGCAGGGCAAAGGCAGGCGTGCCGCAAAAAACAATTCTCAGCGGCACGGCTGGCCTACCACTCGCCGGCTTTTTTGAGCTTGCGGATTTTGCGCTTGATCATGTCGCGCCTGAGCATGCTGAGGTGGGTGATGAAGAGAACGCCGTTGAGATGATCGATCTCGTGGCAGAAGGCGCGGGCGAGTAGGCCTTCACCGCGCCGCTCGAATTCTTCACCGGCGGCGTCGAAGGCGCGAATGGTGACGAACTGCGGGCGAGCGACGTAGCCGCGAAAACCGGGAACCGAGAGGCACCCTTCCTCCTCGCGCTGTTCGCCTTCGGCGTGGATGATTTCGGGATTCGCGCAGACGATTTTGGCCTCGGGATTTTTCCCGAGGCTTACGTCGATGACCGTGACGCGCAGTCCAATGCCGATTTGCGGCGCCGCGAGGCCCACGCCCTGCGCGGCATACATGGATTCGAACATGTCGGAGACCAGAGCGCGGAAGTCGTCGTCGAATTTTTCGACGCGTTTCGTCGGCGTTTCGAGAACGGGGTCGCCGTATTTGACGATGGGATGAATCATGACCTTGGTTCCTGTTCCATTGTTCCTTAGAATCGATCGAGTTGCTGCATGTAGCCTTCGAAATTGCGGCGCGTTTCGGTGATGGAATCACCGCCCAGTTTTTCGAGGAACGCACCTGCTAATTCGAGCGCGACCATTGCTTCTCCTGCGATCCCCGCCGCGGGGACGACGCAAACATCCGAGCGCTCGTAGGCCGCTTTCACTGGCTCCTTCGTTTTCATGTCCGCGGTGGCCAGCGGGCGGCGAAGTGTGGAGATTGGCTTCAGGTAGCCGCGTACGACAACGTCCTGGCCGTTGGTGATGCCGCCCTCGAGGCCGCCAGCGCGATTTGACGAGCGGCCAAAACGCTTGCTGCCAGAGTCGTAGGTGATTTCGTCCTGCACCTCGGAGCCGTAGCTGGTGGCGTTCACGACGCCCGAGCCGAGCTCGACAGCTTTGACAGCCTGAATCGACATGACGGCGCGCGCGAGCCGCGCGTCGAGCTTTTCATCCCACTGGGCATGGCTTCCGAGGCCTGGCGGAATGCCATGCGCAACCACCTCGAAAATGCCGCCCACGGAATCGCCCGCCCGCAGCACATGGTCCACCTCCGCTTTCATTCGTGCTTCAGCGGCCGCATCCACGCAGCGAAGAGGTGATTCGAGATTGCCGCAGACCGTTTCAATTTCCAGCCAGGTGGCATCGCAATCGAGCCGTGCGTGGCCGACGGCGATGGTGTGGCTCAGCACGGCGGCGCCGAACTCGCGCAGAAACAGTTTTGCGAAAGCTCCCGCGGCGACGCGCGCAGCCGTCTCCCGTGCGGAAGCGCGCTCGAGGACGTAACGCGCGTCGTGAAAGTTGAATTTCAACGCACCAGCGAGGTCGGCATGTCCCGGGCGCGGAGCGGTGAGTGGGCGCTGGGCTTCTTCGGCGCCCTCGGAATCTTCGACCGGCAGGGCTTTTTCCCAATTCGCCCAATCGCGATTTTCAATGCGAAGCGCGATGGGCGCGCCGATGGTTTTCCCGTGCCGCACACCGGCGAAGATACCGGCGGAATCTCTTTCAATTTTCTGGCGGCCGCCGCGTCCGTAGCCGAGCTGGCGGCGATGCAACTCGCGCTGAACGAATTCGAGGTCGACCGGCACGCCGGCCGGGAGGCCGGAGATCCAGGCAACCAGGGCCTGCCCGTGGGACTCTCCCGCCGTCACGAATCGCAGCATGTTTCCCCAAGCTTGCCTGCAGGCACAAGCGCGCAATTCTACCGGACGGAACAAGTTGCGTAAAGCCGCGCCGCGATGATGGCTTGACGCAGCGCGCTACGAACGTTAGGCTGCGAGGCACCTGGGCCAGGACCGGCGGCCGAGACGACCAGCGATGCCTGACGCCATCGAAATCCCATCCATACCTTCCGCACTCGGCAGCGCCGTTAAACGACAGATTTTCGCCATCCAGGACTATTCGCTGCTAACGGTTCAGTCGATCAGGAATATTTTCAGTTCGCCGCGTTATCCCGGGGACATTCTGGAACAAATGGACCTGATTGGAGTGGGCTCGCTGCCCATTGTGGCGATTTCCTCGGTTTTTATCGGCGGTGTGCTGGTGTTGAACACGGCTTCGCAATTCGAGCGATTCGGCGAGACAGCGCTGACCGGCGATGCGGTGTCGCTGGCGCTAGTCCGCGAGCTCGGGCCGACGATTACGGCGCTGCTTGTCGCCGGACGCAACGCTTCGGGAATCGCTTCGGAGCTTGGATCGATGGTGGTGACAGAACAGGTGGATGCCATGCGCGCGCTGGGGACCGATCCGATTCGCAAGCTGATGACGCCCCGTGTGCTTGCGACGGCGCTGATGCTTCCGTTGCTGGTGGCTGCGTCGGATTTTCTGGGCCTCGTCGGCGGGTTCATCGTAGCTCACATGACCCTGCACTTAAGCTCGGCGGAATTCTGGCGGCGGGCGATCGACGCGCTTGCGTTCGGGGATCTGGCGATGGGCATGATGAAGCCGCTCGCTTTCGGGTTGATTATCGCGACGGTTGGGTGCTGGCAAGGATTGAGGGTGAAGGGCGGGACACAGGGAGTGGGCCGCGCGACGACGAACGCAGTCGTGGTTTCCTCCGTGTTGGTTCTCACCGTTGATTTCTTCCTGACGCGCTTGTTCCTGTTTATCTTCAATTTATAGCCTGCGAGCTGGGATTCGGGTCGCATAGCCGCTACAACCTCGGGCCGTTTCCATCTATAATCGCGGCATGAAGCGCCCTGTCGCGCTCGGGTTCCGGTGCTGCCGATGACCGAACTGGTTCCTGGCGAGCCGCTCGTTGTATTTAAGGATGTGCACATCGGCTTCGACGAGGGCGAAGTCCTTCGCGGAATTTCCTTCGAAGTGTGGCCTGGCGAGACCAAGGTACTTTTCGGCGTGGGCGGTACGGGCAAAACCCTCATTATGAAATTGGCTGCGGGATTGCTGCGCCCCGAGGCGGGGAAAGTTACCGTGATGGGGCATGACCTAGGCACTATGCCTGAAACGGATCTGCTTGAATTCCGCCGGCACCTCGGATTCGTATTTCAGGAAGGAGCGCTGTTTGATTCGTTGAGCGTGGCGGACAACGTCGCGTTCCGGTTGCACGAAGAGAAGCTTAGAGAAGAGGAGATTGATACGCGCGTGCGCGAGGTGCTGCGTTTCGTCGAGATGGAGGGGGCGATCGAGAAATATCCCGGCGAGCTCTCGGGCGGCATGAAGCGCAGAGTATCGATAGCGCGCGCGCTGGTGGACCGGCCGCAGCTTGTTTTTTACGATTCGCCGACGGCCGGCCTCGATCCGGTGACTTCGCAAACCATTATCACATTAATCTTGCGCGGTCGAGATTTGCAGGGCGTAACGTCGCTGCTGGCGACGCACCGGGTCCAGGACGCGTTTGGGCTGGCCCACTTTCGTTTCGACGAACAAGAGAATCGCGTCGTCAAGGTGGCCGAGAATGGCGCACCAGCAAAACAGCAAGACGCGCACGCGGAAGGGCCGCAGAACGGCGCGCGGGCGACGACGGTGATGGTACTGCGGGACGGACAAATTTATTTCCAGGGTTCCGCCGATGAGATGCTCGGTTCATCGGACGAGTATCTAAAGCAGTTTCTGGCCTCCGCGGAATGAAGGGGACGTTTTCCACGTGGCGGAAGCAATCGATTGAAGCAATCACCTGAGGAGGGAAAGCAATGGTGCAACGCAAGCAACTTTCGTGGACGGAGCTTCGGGTGGGACTTTTCGTGCTGGTCGGGCTGTTTCTTCTGGCGGTGGCGATTTTCTACGTTACCGGCGTTAAGATTTTCGGCCCTAAATACCGGGTGACGACCTACCTGCCGGAGGTCGACGGCCTGGCGCAGGGCGCGCCGGTGAGCCTGGACGGCGTAACGATAGGAAGCGTCGACGCGATTCGTCTGAATCCGAAGCCGCAGGACCGTATGCATAGCGTGCAGGTGGCGATGCGCATCGACAAAAAGTATCAGGAGGAGATTCGCACGGATTCCACCGCCAGTCTGTTCACCGAAGGCTTGCTGGGAACCCGCTATGTGACAATCAAGAGGGGACTCACGGGCACGGTGATTCTGAATAACGGCACGATAGAGGGAGCCGAGGAAGCGGCGGTGAAGCAGATGGTCGCACGAGGCGCCGATTTGATGCAAAATCTCGGCGCGCTTTCCAATGACGTTCGTGGCATCGTGGACCAAGTGCAGAAAGGGAACGGCACGATTGGCAAATTGTTGAACGATCCGGGGCTGTACAACCATTTGAACGATACAGCCAGCCGGCTGCAGGCGGTAGCGACGTCGATCCAAAACGGGGAGGGAACGCTTGGCAAGCTTGTCGCTTCGAATGAAGTCTATGACAAGGCCAACGCGACGATCAGCCACGTGGAGGAAATCACCGGGGCGGTCCGCGACCAGAAAGGGACCATGGGGAAATTGGTTTACGATCCGAGCATGTATGACAACGCGAAGACATTGCTGGACAAGGGGAACGCGATGTTGGCCGACGTGCGCGAGGGCAAAGGGACGCTGGGCAAGCTCACGACCGACGAGGCGCTGTACAACAATCTGCGTGACGCGTCGGCAAACGTTCGCGACGCTTCTGCCAAGCTCAACGCGAATCAGGGTACGATGGGAAAATTTTTCGGCGACCCGGCATTTTACGACAATCTAACCGGAGCGACAGCCGATCTCCGGCTTCTTCTTGGCGATTTCAGGCAAAACCCGAAAAAGTTTCTGCACGTGAAGATGGCGGTATTCTGAGGCGACAATCCGGTGCGCAGGGCACAACAGAACTACGGGGTGAGGCAGTCACGCGCCAAGGGAACGTAAGTCTTGTTGACATCCTCCCCGCCGCAAGCGGCGAGGATTCCTACGGCAGAGGCGAATCGGCGCGGAACGTGCCGTCCGGGTGGTCTGCCCAATGACGAGTGATTGACGGATGACTATTGCGGGGGACTGGAGACGATCCGGCCACAATCTCAACGCGACGTCGAAGCCGTCCGCGTGTAAGACGAGTTCTGTTTAAACTGTTGCACGCCGAAAATCCTCCAGCGGCCGAAATTCTACCAGCTCTTCTAAGCAAGCGAAGGGGGGCTGCATTGAATGGTTCAAAATGGCACGCAAACGGATATTTCTCGGAACCGAAGTGCGCTTTCCGCTTGTTTAAGAGGGTTCCGCGACAGAGAACTGCAGGGCGATTTCGTGGACGCGGCGGAGATCGAGCTTGCCGGTGCCGAGATGGGGCAAGTCGTCCACGTGGAAGAACTGATTGGCGCGAGGCGTCCAGAGGTTCGGCAGGCCTGATTCACCCAGATGCTCGAGCGTTACTTTGAGTTCGTCGGCCGTGAGCGTATGCAGCACAATGAGCCGCTCGCCTTTCTTGCCGTCGGGCACGCCCGTGACCACGAATTTCTGCTCCGTCGCGCCAGCAATCTCGTGCAGTTTTTCTTCGACTTTGATGTGCGGGACCATTTCACCGCCGACCTTGCTGAAGCGGCTTAGCCGGTCTGTAATGGTGAGGAAGCCGTCCTCGTCTTCTGCGGCGATGTCGCCGGTGACGTACCAGCCGTCCTGCAGAACTTCCGCGGTTTTGTCGGGCTTGCCGAGATAGCCTTTCATGACGTTGGGGCCGCGGACGAGCAACAGCCCGGCCTCGCCGACTTTACGTCGGGCGCGAGTTTCCGGGTCCACGATGCGCACGCTGACGCCAGGCAGCGGATGACCGATGTGGCCGCGCTTTGCGCCTACCTGGCGGAAACCGGGCGCGCGAAAATCGCGGGTGTTGACAGCGACCACAGGCGAGCATTCCGTGCAGCCGTAGCCTTCCAGCGGACGAATGCCGAAGCGATCTTCGAATGCCACGGCCAGGCGCTCGGGTAATTTCTCCGCGCCCACGACGACGAATTGCAGGCTGCCGAAATCCTCCGGCGAGCATCGCCGCATGTACGCCTGAAGAAACGTAGGCGTGGCGAGCAAGAAAGTAATGCCATAGTCGCGGACCAGTTCACTGATGGCGCTCAGGTCGAGCGGGCTTGGGTGATAAGCGACTCCGACGCCGAGAACAGCGGGCAGCCAGAGCGTTACGGTGAAGCCGAACGAATGGAAGAATGGCAGCACGCCAAGCAAGGTGTCTCTGCGATCGAGCTGGAACGTCTGGCCCATCTGCTCGATGTTCGAGGCGACGTTGTAGTGCGTCAGCATCACGCCTTTGGGCTCGCCGGTGCTGCCACTTGAGAAAATGATGGTGGCGAGGTCGTCGAGAACGCTCCGCTTGCCGCCACTCACCGCGCGCTCGAGCCAAGCACCGGGGAGGAACCACAGCAAAAGGGCAGCGATCCTTTCCCTCAAACGCGGTTTCGCGGCGGCTTGTTCGATCAAGATTGTTTTGCCGGGAACTTGCAGCGGGATTTTTTCGAGCAGGAGCTTGGTGGTGATTACGGTTTCGAGCTTGCACTGCGCCGCGCAGGAAGCCAGCGTTTCGTTCGAGGATGTGTAATTCAGGTTGACCGGAGTTTTGCCCGCAAGCAGAGCCGCAAAATTCACGAGCGCGCCGGGAATGGACGGCGGAAGCAGTATGCCGACCATCTGTTGACCGGCCCAAAGCGAACGCAGTCTGCGGGCGAGGAAAATCGAACCGAGTAACGCGGAGCCCCATTTCATCCGTGGGCGCTGCGTAGAAGCCATTGCGAATCGGAACGGATGGCGATGCGCCGTGCGAATGAGTGAGCGATGAAGCGTACGCATCCGTTCTTTGTGATGGCGATAGGCTTCGGTCTGTAATTCGAGCACCGCTTCGCGGACCTCGAACGGTGTCGATGTGGGAGGCATCGGGGTCCCAAAACTCACCGTGACGGGGTACGGTATCGAACGCGGCAACTTCCATAAAAACCGGCCGCGCTCAAAGCTAAAGATGCTGCCCCAAACGCCGTCAAGATTCACCGGGACGATGGGCGCCTCCACTCCCTTCATGATGCGTTCCATGCCGCGACGGAAGGGAAGCATCTGTCCAATGCGCGTGATCTGGCCTTCGGCGAAGAGGCAGACGACTTCGCCGCCCTTGATGGCGTCGGTGGCGTCGCGCAGAGACTTGAGCATATCGCGCGGCCGAAGCTCGGAAGAAATCGGAATCGCGCGAATCATCTTCGCGAACGGCTTTACATAAGGAAGATCGTAGATGCCTTTGTAAAAGATGAAACGAATGGGGCGGTCGGTGGAGGCGATCAACAGCAGGGCATCGACAAACGAAATGTGGTTCACAACGAACAGCGCGCCGCCCGTATCTGGAATGTTTTCGCGTCCTTCGACGCGAATGCGGTAGACCGTGTGCGTTGCCAGCCAGAGCACGAACCGGAGCAACGAGTCAGGTAACAAGTAAACCGCGTAAAGGGTTGCTAGCAACGTCAGCGCGGCGCCGTCGAAGAAGATGCCCGCGGGACTTTGCTGAAGAACGCTCGAAAACAGATAGTACGCACCGGCCGCGGCGAATATCCCGACAAACGAGAGCAGGTTTGCGGCAGCAATCACTCCGCCCTTTTGGTCCGGGCGCGGGCGATGCTGGATGAGCGCGTTTAGAGGGACCGCGAAAAACCCGCCGAAGAATCCTAGAAGGGACAAGTGAATGGCCGCCGTGAACATGGTGGGATGGGGCGAGTAGAGAAGTGCGCTAAAGACGGTCATCCCGACCGCACCGAGCGGGATCAACCCATACTCAATTTTGCCGCCCGAGAGATAGCCGGCAGCGACGCTTCCGATTCCAATTCCAATCCCGACTGCGGCTTGAAGGAGGCTGACATGCCATTCGTCGAGCCGCAGGATATCATGGCCATAAATCACGATGGTGAATTGCAAGAGCGCCGCAAGAAAGAAGAGATATGTGTTTCCGAGAACCGCCCAGCCAAGCACGCGGTCCGCGCGGATCGTTTTCAGCTGCGATACGAAGTCGCCAAGCGGGTTCCATCGCAAGGTTTTCGACGGATCGGCGGCTGGAACACGCGAGATACCGAAGCTTGCGACAATTCCAATCCCGGTCAGGAGCAAAAGTAGGAAACCGGCGAACGTCTCGCGGCCGTGATAGCGTTCCGCCAACATGCCCGCAGCCATGGTTCCACCGATGCTGGCGACGAAGGTTCCAAGCTCGATGATGCCGTTGCCCCAAGAGAGTCTTTGCTCGGGGAGAAGCTCGGGCAGCAAACCATACTTGGAAGGACCGAACAGCGCGGCCTCGGTGCTCATCAGGAAGACTCCCGCGCATTGCATCGGAACGTTGCGAAGCGCAAGTCCCGCGATGAAGAACAGCATGATGGCGACTTCAAATAGTTTGGTGGCGATGGTTACCGAGCGCTTGCTGTAGTGGTCTGCGAAGTATCCGCCTGCCATCGAAAACAGAATGAACGGAACCGCGAACATAGCACCGACGATCAAGATGAGGCGGTCGCGCATTCCCGGCGCAAAGTTCATGGCCACTACGATGTAAATAACCAGGAACTTCAACGCGTTGTCGTTGAAGGCGGTCTGAAACTGCGTGACGATTAGGCTCCAAAAGCCGCGACGCCAACTGCCGTGCTGGGGCTGGTCAGAGTCGATGACCGCCTGAGGCTCCGCCCAGGCATTGAGGTGCTCGTCTTTTCGAGGAGAGGGATTGGTCATCGTTCGAGCCCGTTCGGCCACCGACCAGCGAGCAGATCGCGAATCTCTAGCGAGTCTACCGTATCCGGTCGGGATAACCGTGCCTCATGCCCATCAAGGATTTCGTTTCCGCAAACAGCTTGGCGGAGACCTCGGGGTGCATGCCTGCTTCAGCGAGCCAACAAATGACCGATGCGTCCCATGGCCGGGCAATACGGCGGCAAATCCCAATAGTCGGTCGCCCTAAGTTGATGTAAATATGCGCTCTAGCGAAGTCCCGGTAGGCAGGTCACTTGCATTGCAGAGTTGCAAGACGAGGTGTCGCCATGGCATCGCTTTGGCAGAATCTTCGCTACGGCGTTCGCATGCTGGACAAATATCGCGGCTTCACCGCCGTGACCGTGCTAACGCTGGCCCTCGGTATCGGGGCCAACGCCGCGATTTTTTCCGTTGTCTATGCAGCGCTCCTGCGCCAACTGCCGTATTACCAGCCCGAGAAACTCTTTAAGCTCGCGGAAACCCGGCAGCAACACCCCGGCGCCGATGCATCAAACGCGGCTGCTTCCTATCCGGATTTTCTTGACTGGAAGCGCACCGCGAAGAGTTTTCAGGCGCTGGCCGCGGCGAGCGGCGATGGATTTACGCTGAGCGGAAACGGTGATCCCATGGTAACCAACGCCGCCCAAGTGACCCCGAATTTCTTCGCCACGCTGGGAGTGAAGCCAGCACTCGGCCGCGATTTCATTGACGCGGACCAACAGTATGATTCGCCCCGCGTGGCCATGCTCACCTACGCGCTCTGGCGAAGCGGATTCGCCGGCGATCGAGAGATCATCGGCCGCACCATCCGCCTGGACAATAAGCCCGTTACAATCGTGGGCGTCCTGCCGAAGAACTTCGAATTTGCGCCGTCTCAATCGGCGCAGCTTTGGGTACCGCTGCACCCGAGCGAGGATACGGCAGGCCGGCGAAATCTTCGCTGGCTCAACGTGATTGGACGCTTGGCGCCCGGCATCAGCCCCTCGCAAGCCAGAGCGGAACTCGAAGGCATTATGGCGCAACTCGCGCGGGAGTATCCGAAGCAGGACGCTTCGGCCTTTTTCTTGATGGGCAGCCTTCGCGACCAAATCGTTGGCAAAATTCGGCCCTTGCTCCTGGTGCTGTTCGGGGCGGTGGGTTTCGTACTGCTGATTGCGTGCGCCAACGTCGCCAATCTCTTGATGACGCGCTCGACGAGCCGCCGCAGGGAATTTGCGATCCGCTCGGCGTTGGGCGCGGGACGCAGCAATCTGCTTTTGCAGATGCTCACCGAAAGCTTGATGCTTTCGACTATGGGCGCCGCTCTGGGACTTTGGGGCGCGCAATGGGGCGTGAACGCGCTGATTGCCGCGATTCCTGAATCACAACTGCGGTCGATGCCCTACCTGAGAGACGCCGGCTTGAACATTCCCGTGCTCTTCTTTTCGTGCGCATTAGCTTTCGCTACCGCGATTCTTTTCGGATGGGCGCCCGCGTACTCGATCGCGCGGTCGCCGGTGAACGATTTGCTCAAGGATGAATCGCGCGGCGGTACCAGCGCGGGGCATGCGCGCATGCGCAATGCGTTTGTAATCGCCGAAATCGCGATTTCGCTGGTTCTGCTGATGGGCGCCGGCTTGATGCTGAGGAGTCTTCGCGCTCTTCTCGACCAGGACCCGGGTTTCACCGCGCACAATGTGCTGACGTTTGGCGTGAATCTGCCCGACGCATCCTATCCGAGCGACAAGGCATACCCCTACGCCAGTCCCAGTGCGGCGCGTTTTGAGCATCAGTTCACCGAGAGGCTGCGCAACTTGCCGGGCGTCGAGGGTGTGGGCGCCGCGAGCGGGGTCCCTCTGAGTGGAAACGGGGGAACGATCCGATTTGTCGTGGAAGGCCGGCCCACGCCAACTGGCCAGGAAGACGAATGCGATATCCGAGACGCCGACGTTACCTATTTCCAAGCCATGAGGATTCCGCTGGTGGCCGGACGATACTTCAGCGCCACGGATACATGGGAAGCACCCTGGATCGTCGCCGTGAATCAGAGCTTCGTGAAAGCGTATTTTCACGGAGAAAACCCAGTCGGAAAGCGTATCCGTTTCACTTACGATGCCAGAAATCCTTGGCAGGAAATCGTCGGGGTTTTCGGCAACGTCGCGGAGAACGATCTAGCGGCACCGCCACCGCCCGTTATCTACTATCCGAACGACCAAGGGCCGGCGTCGTTTTTGAGCTACGTCGTGCGAACCTCGGGCGATCCAGCAGCGTTTGTGAGTGCCGCGCAAGCCGCGCTGCACGAGATCGATTCGCAACTTCCGCTGTTTCAGCCGCAGTCGCTCGAGCAAGTCGCCGAGCAGTCGCCGTCGGTTTTTCTGCGACGGTATCCCTCGTACCTGATTGGAAGTTTTGCCGGCCTCGCTTTGATTCTCGCGATGGTCGGCCTGTATGGGCTGATATCGCATACCGTCGAGCAGCGCACGCGCGAGATCGGAATCCGAGTTGCACTGGGAGCGCAGCGCCGGGACATTCTGGAACTCGTCCTGCGGCAGGGAATCGGTTCCGTCCTCGTGGGACTTGCAATCGGAGTCGTGGCAGGCCTGGTGCTGACGCGGCTGATGACCAGCCTTCTTTACGGAGTGGCTCCGGGCGATCAGCTGACGTTTGCAGGCGTGTCGATTCTCCTGTTGGTGGTGGCAATGTTGGCGTGCACGGTCCCCGCAATGCGGGCAATGCGTGTCGATCCGCTAGAGGCTCTCAGGCACGAGTAAGGCAGGCAGGGGGAACGCAGTAAAGAACGCGAATCGGCGCCGCGCTTAGGCGATAACGCGCAGCGAAGGTTTAGCGGGCGCCGACAAAGAACGAACGGCCAGCGGCAACGGATTTTCGCGTTTGTGGAATTTCGTAGCGACGTAGTCGTCCACAAGCTTCTCAAACGCCATGGAGAGTTCTTCGTAAGTTCCTTCTAGCGTGGTGAAATGCTGGCCGTCGATGTAAATCGGGCAGCGCGGCGCTTCGCCCGTTCCGGGGAGGCTGATTCCGATGTTTGCGGCCTTCGACTCACCGGGGCCGTTGACGATGCAGCCCATGACCGCGAGCTTCAATTCCTCGACGCCTTCGTACTCGCTCTTCCATTCTGGCATCTTATCGCGAAGGTAAGCTTGGATGTTCTCGGCTAGCTCTTGAAACGTGGTGCTGGTAGTGCGACCGCATCCGGGGCAGGCGGTTACGCTCGGTGCGAATGTTCGCAAGCCAAGCGATTGGAGCAATTCGCAAGCGGCGTATACTTCGTCGCGACGATCGCCACCGGGCCGAGGCGTCAGCGAAATGCGAATCGTGTCGCCGATGCCCTCTTCGAGGAGAACGCCCATGGAAGCCGCAGACCACACCAGTCCTTTTGCTCCCATACCGGCCTCGGTAAGACCCAGGTGGAGCGGCTGGTCGGTTTTCTGCGCGAGATCCCGGTAGATTTCGATGAGGTCACGCGGCCGCGAAACCTTGCACGAGATAATGATTTGGTTCTTAGTGAGCCCAGAGTCGAGCGCGAGGTTCGTGGAATCGAGCGCCGAAAGCACCATGCATTCGTTAATAATCTGTTCGGAAGTTTTTCCGAGGTCGCGATCGGTGTTTTCCTGCATTTTCTGCATGACCAGCTCTTGATTGAGCGACCCGCCATTGACCCCGATGCGCACCGGCTTCCCGTGGTCTCGCGCGACCTTGCAGATTGTCGAAAACTGCTCATCGCGCCGCTGCCCATGGCCTACGTTACCCGGATTGATACGGTATTTGTCGAGATGGCGCGCGCAATCCGGGTATTTCGTGAGCAAGACGTGCCCGTTGTAGTGGAAATCGCCAATGAGCGGAACGTTGCACCCGGCGTCAAGCAGGCGCTTTTTGATTTCCGGCACCGCGGCCGCGGCCTCCGGCACGTTCACCGTTATGCGCACCAATTCCGAGCCGGCCTGTGCGAGCTCGAGGCACTGCTCGGCGGTCGAGGTAATGTCCGCCGTGTCCGTGTTCGTCATCGATTGCACGACCACCGGAGCGCCGCCGCCCACCTGAACGTTACCCACTTTCACTGCTACAGTCGAAAGCCTCTTTTGGTTCATGGAAGCTCTATTGTAGCGAATCCGAGCGGGCGTGTGTAGATGTGCCGTTTCCGATGTTCCCGCGCAATCCCGCGGAAGACTTCTGATCGGAGGGTCGTAACCAAAGGAAACTACGAAGGGGGAATTAGAGTTCCAGGCGCCGCGCTGCGCCGTTCGGTTTCCCAGTGCGTCCCGGCGGAGGAGTGATCGTCGCCATTTTGCGGATCATGGCCAGCACGAGCTTCTTGTCATCATCGGAGAGCGTAGTTGAGTACTTCTTGATTTCAGCGAGGAAACGGATTTCTTCCTCGGACAGCTCACCAAGGACCTTGCGCGTTTCGCGGTCTTGGGGTGTATCACTGCCTGGGAAAAAGTCCGCGAGGCTGATTTCCATTGCTTCTGCAATCTTCGCCAGAGTTTCGAGGGAAGGGACGGTGTGGCCGTTTTCAACGCGAGAGAGGTAGCAGCGCAACAGTCCCGTGCGCCGCTCGATGTCTCCCTGTGAAAGTCCCCGGTCGCTTCGATACGATTTGATGACTTCGCCGATGTTTACCTTCGGTTTTTCTTTGGGCATGGTGTGGTTCCTACGACCGGAGGTATCTTACGGATTACCCTCTTGGCGGCGCAAGAAGTATTTGGGCGAATGTTCCTGGCGAGAACATTTTTGCCCCATCGGGCAGTGAGTCTCCCGATATCCGAAACGCGCGTCAGCGCCAGTCCGACATAACCGGCGCGATTTACAGAATTTGATTTGCGGCCTATACGGACCAACTAGAGGACGGACTGCGGAACAGCCATTTGTTGCCGATTCCCTAGTTGCTTCTTTCCAGCGCGCTTATCCTCGTACAAGGCGTCATCTGCCCGCTTGAGAAGTTCTTGTGGGGTTTCGCCGAGCTTGAAATCCGTCCAGCCTCTCGAAAACCGGCACCGAATTTTCTGATGGCCGTATTCGACCTCCAGCCCCTCGACTCTGCCGAGGACGTGGCGGACTTCTTCAGCGCGGCACTCAGGTAGCAGCACCATAAACTCATCTCCGCCCAGCCGGACGGCAAGGTCGGAACCGCGAATCGCTTTTTGCAGTCGCTCGGCAAAGCCTTTTAGAACAAGGTCTCCGGCGGCATGACCGTGCGTGTCGTTGACCTGCTTCAAACCATCAATGTCCATCAGCAGAAGGGTTAGGGGGCGCCCGTGCCGCTGTGCGCGGCTGATTTCCTGCGCCAGCCTCTGTTCACCTGAGCGGCGGTTGTAGAGGCCAGTGAGCTGATCGAGCGCGGCAAGCTTGAAGACTTCCGTCGCGAGGCTTTCGACCTTGGCAATCGACTGAATCTGGTCGGCCAGCTGGTTCCGCAGACGCATCACTACAAGTTGCTGGTAGATGAGATAAACTGCGAAAATCAGGACCATGCCGACCAACGCGCGGACGGATTGATTCAAATAGAATGAGTAACTGGACGATTCATGGTTGAGCATGGCAGGGAATGCAAATGAGGCCACACCCAGGGTGAGCAAAAGGATGACCATTACGGTGGATGACCACATCCACCACTGGCGACGATCGAGTTTCCGCAGATGCTCGCGGATCTCTTCGGGCTTCGCCACAGACGGCTCGAAGAATGTAGAAGAATTCATCTCGCTCATGGAGCAGTATCTCTTTAGCTAGTTCAATTGAACACCGTCGGCCAGGCGAAACTCCATCCGTAAGTTCCGAAGCAGTTCCAATCTTGTACCCCCTCCAACCACCTGAGCGTAGGGGTCTTCACGATGCGAGCGGCCGCACGGGACAAACTGTCCAGCCGGTTGGTAGAAACGCTCGCAATACTGCCTTGCTTTCGATACAACGACCCGAAAACGAAGCTTGCTTCGTATTGTAAGCAACCAGAAGTGCCCTAGCGCACCGACCCTTCTGGTGTCTACCTTCTGATGGGCACCAATCCGAAAGTTACTTCATTGAGGAGAGACACATGAATCTCAGGAAAATGACCTGGCTGCTAGTAGTTGTGATTGCAGTGCTTGTTGCCCCAGTGACTAAGATTCAAAACACGACCGCAGCGGCAGCCTCTGCGGCGTCCCATGACGGATGCGGACCGGGCGCACCCCCCATACCGCTATAGAATTCGGCGCGGCGCGCAAATCTTAGATTAGACGGGTGGGGGAAAACTCCGGATTTCTCCCCCACCAAACCATGTTAGGATTTGTGCGTTCGCATCGGGCGTAGGAGGCTGATGCTGGTTCTCTGGTGGACTGCCATGTTTGTCGAGGGGACCATTCTCTTCCGGGCCCTCTACCGGAAGATGGTTCTGAAATACCCTCTTTTTTACATGTACCTTTCCGTCGTGCTGGCCGTGGATCTGGCCAGATATGCGGTGTACACGCTCCATCCATCCGCTTGGACGATGTTTTATTGGTGTACGCAGTTTGCGAGTCTGGTGATGGGCTACGCCGTCATTCTGGAAATTCTCAAACAAGCTCTAGACCCCTATCGAGGAGCAGAGCGATTCGGTCGCTATAGCGTATTAGGTATTTTCGCCGCCGTATTTGCGTTCGTTGCTTTCCGTTCCGCGACAGCGTCGAGCTGGTCGCCGGCGGCGACGACCATGGAGCTCGAGAGGGACTTGCGAGCTGTGCAGGTTATTGTGTTGATGGGTATCCTTGCGGTAATTTTCTATTTTCGGATCGCCATCGGCAGAAATCTCAAAGGCATGATATTGGGTTATGGGTTGTTCATTGGGATTAATGTGGTGAACCTGGCGTTACATTCGTACTTCGGAATTGGATTCCATCCCGTTTGGGAGTTCGTAAAAACGTACTCTTATTTCGCGTCCCTGCTGGTCTGGACGTTTACGTTATGGTCCTATCAACCCAACCCGTGCTCCGATTCGCTGCCGCAGCCCAGAGGGGACTATGACGCTCTTGCGTCGGGCACTGATGGCGCACTCTCCGCGATACGCTCCCACCTGGGACGGGCGGCGCGCCCGTGATCACACTGCTTTTCTTCTCGTTGATCGGGGCAGGGCTGCTGCTTCTGCTCGCCTTAGTTGCGGGCAAGCGTTCCGCAGGCGTGGAGGGAACGGCTCGAGCACTTGTCGATGCCAGGCACGCTTTACGCACGCTTCAAGGAGAGCTGCTTCCACCCGGGCTGGTGGAACGGATATTTGCGAAGCAGGATTTCAATTTTGTCACTTCCGCCACTCCCCAAGATGTGCAAGCTTTGTTTCTGCGGGAACGCAAAAAGGTGGCGATTTGCTGGGTTCGGCAGGTCCACGCGGGGGTGTTGAAACTGATGGATTTCCACCTGGGGCAGGCCCGCTTTTACGCCAAGTTGAGCCTGGCAACAGAGATGAAACTGGCGCTGAACTTTGCCGCCCTGCTGTTCGCCTGCCGTCTGGTGCAATTCGCTCTGTATTTAGGCGGGCCGTATGCGGTGCCTGGCATGGTGAGAAGGACCGTTAACAACGCGGCGCGGTTGTGTGAGACTTCCGAGCAAGCGCTGACTTTCCTGGAACCTTTCCGGGTGGACGGGCTTTCCAATGGTTCGACGAGCGACTCCGGCAGCTCATAGAGAATTCGCAAAGTGGGGGAAATCGAGATGGTGAAGTTCCCGGCAAAACGGATGGACGTACGGGCAGCCGCCGAGGACATGCGCCGCCGCACACTTTCTCGAATCGCTCGCCCCCTCGACCGTTTGATCTACCTCGCGTCATTGCGCGATTACAATACCGGCTTTTACTACCACGAAGGGCTCGCGGCGCGCTTCTCAGAAGAGGCGGTGTGCGAAGCGCTTTCCGATTGCCACCGTGAAGTTTTCCGCCAGTTGCTTTTCTCCCCGCTCGAGGATCTGGTTGCGCAATTGGAAGCTTATGTGGATTCCACGAACGCGATGCCGGCCGATTTCATTGCCGCTTGGCAAGGACTTGAGCCTTATCGTGTGTCTGTGCCGGCAGAAACCGATTCGGTATCGGCGGGGTTTTTCTTTTCGAACCTCAAGGTCGCTTTGGCAATCTTGCAGAACCGTCTGCGTGCCCCTCGTTTGCCGAAACCAACCGCATGGCGACAGCCGTCACTTGGCCGATAATCTCTGCTTCATCCGGATGTGCAAGTGTCCTCGTGGAACACGCCGAGAGCGGGTGAGGGATCAACGTCAACTGTGATCCTCGCAGTTCGCACCAAGCGCAGGCATATCCATCCCGCAGCTCAACGAAATAAATGGGCCTGTCGAATTCCGTCCGCCATTCCGATGGCTGCAAGCGAGCCGCCTGGCTGTCGATTTGCACGAACGATCCCGGACGCAGCAGGGGGTACATCATGAAATCTTGCATTCCGATGTATCCGTATTGACAATGGCGAACGTCCAATTTTTGGATAAGCGAGATCGGAACTTCTCCCCACACTTCGACCATACGCGATATCAGGCTGGTCTTCTCGAGGCTGAAGCCCTTGTCAAAGCGCACCGGAAATGTAATGGCCTTGTCTGGATCGGGAGTTTCCAGGGAAGCCAGATGAGTGTTCTGAAGGGGGAGCGACAACTGATAAAGCGCGCTGCTGTCCAGGTCGACTCCAAAAAGGCCGAGCAAATCAGCGAATTTGGTGCGATAGATGACACTCAAACTAAATAATTTGTAAATGCTGGGAACGGAAGTCTTGTTTTCAAGCTGCGTGAGCCATGCATTCGAGATGTAGAACTCTTCGTTATTCCGATCCTCGGCAATCGTTCGGCTGAGGTCCTCGACGTCGCGGGTTGTCACACCCAGACGATTGCGAAGTTCTTTGAGTTGTTCGCCGGCGCGCGGGCTAGGTCCCATGGCGGTGTTTCACTTTGACCACAATCGCTTCACTGCTCGTAACGCCAAGCAGAGTAAAGCTTTCGGCGGCCCGAATCAACCATCTTGAGTGCCGGACCAGTCGAAAGTGCGTCCACACTTGAAGGCTCGGTTCACGGCCGTCCTCTGCCGTTCACATCCATGGGTCTACGCTTGCTCAGCTCGCGAGAGCGCTTGGGAACGTTTTCGCGCACTAAGCGGCTGATTCGGGGTATGGCATCGCTGAGGTCGACGGTCCAAGGGGCTGCCCGTCCAGGATTCGGGCTCACAGGCGAATTGAGGCTCTCCGGAATCGGAACGGACAGGCGACTTTCATCCTCTCTGCTTGCAATTACGAGCAGAACCAGTTCCGTTTGGGGTGCGCGGGCTCCTGCCTCCAAAATCGGGCGTGCGTCCTCAACCGACCTAATTCTCAACGAGAGGGAGTTAGGACCCCCGGTTACGCCACAGTACGTGGACGCACACGCGGGGCTCCCGCAGACTCTGCGGGGCCCCGCGGTAGTTCTCCCGACTCCTACCGTGTGTCCCGCTCGAGTCTTGAAGTGAAGGACAGTTTCTCTTTCGCACCACCGTGCTGTGCCACAATGGCGCACAGCCCGGGATTGTGCGAAGCTGGACCCAACAACCACGCCGGCTGCAGTCTGTATGGAGCTCTGACCAATGGATGGAACGTCAGCGACGCCACCGAATGCGGACACGTCATTGCGAGAGAAGCGTTCCGTCCCACGCTACACTCTCATTGCAAGCGTGGAAGTCATCGAATCGGTAACCGAGACCAAGATCGCGGGGCGCATATCTGAGATTAGTCGAAAAGGCTGCTACGTGGACGTGTTAAACACACTTCCGGTTGGAACTCGAATCCGCCTCATTATTTCTCGCGACCAGGGCAATTTCACAACGCAGGGGAGAATTATCTACGTCCAGGAAGCGATGGGTATGGGTGTCGCGTTCACCGATACATCCCCGGATCAAATGATGGTTCTCGATGCCTGGCTGGCCGAGCTTGCTCCCTGAGTTTCCAGACCCCTGCGGCACGTCTGGTTTGTATTTTCGCCACCGAGCCTGCTACGGCCCACGGAAGCATTTCAGAAAAACAATTGGCTTGCGCTAAAATCAGATCCCCGCTCATCGAAAGGGGACGCTTTGGCTTTCAGCGCTAGTACGCGGCAGTTGGGAGAAGTCACCATCGTCGACGTCCGCGGCCGCTTCACTTTGATCGAAGGAGAAGCGGTCCACGACTTGCTCACTGACCTGTTCCGCGACGGAAAGAAAAGGCTGCTGCTGAATTTCCGAGATGTTTCTTATCTAGACAGCTCAGGAGTTGGCCAGCTGATTCGCAGTCTTTACACGGCGAGGAAGAACGGCGCCGTGCTCAAGGCAGTGGAATTGAGCCCGCGAGCGCTGGAAGTGCTCAGGCTCACGAACCTGCACACCGTCTTCGCGGATTACGCGAATGAGCCCGACGCGCTGCGCAGCTTTTCCTCCTAGGGCTCGCAGCCACCCCCGACGCACCACGTGAGCGCCGAGTTCGCGTGACGCTACCTCTCTACTACACCGCATGCTAACCGGTTGCCGGCGTTTCCGGTGGGATCCGTTTTGTAATCGTCGGCCTTCTCGTGAATCACCAGCGCCGAGCCGCCTTCGTGGAACAGCGAATTCGGTCCGTCTCCCAGCGTCACGCTTGCAGCCAGCGTAGAAATCGTGGCGTTCCCGGAGACGTCTGCGTCGAAATTTGGAAGATCGCCCGCATGTGCCCCGTTAGGATTGTCCTTGCCGTGTTGCTTCCCGTACGGATTGAAATGCGGCCCCGCGGATTTGAAATCGGGCGGATCGCATTTTCCGACGCCGTGAATATGGAACGCATGGGTGCCTGGCGGAAGTTGTGACACGGTCAGTTCGATTTGCACGCCGCCGCTAGCCTGTGTGAGCATCGCAGTTCCAATTTTTTGACCCTGCGCATTCAAGATGTCCGCGTGAGCGTGTTGCGGTGCCGCTTGACCGAATGCAGCCATAGCGAAAAGCACTGTTGGAACCATGAGCAAACCGCGAATCTTCATTCGAATTCCTCCACCGAGGGGACTGGGTGCTCCCCGAGTTAACGCTATCACTGCTCAAAGGCTATCACGAATAGCCTTCCGAAGAGCTTGAGAGTCGAGGCGCGCGCTCTGGCGTTCGTTGGGAATCCATGCGGCGCGATTTTCAGTCACTTCCTGATCACACCGCACGCAATCCTGGCCCCGGAATTTCCGTCGGGATCGGTCTTGTTGTCATCCGGGTTCTCATCGATGACGATCGCCGTGCCTCCCGGATGAAAGAGGGAATTCGGTCCGTCATCCAAAGTAACAAGCGGCGCCGCTAACGAAACTTTGGCGTGGCCATCGAGGTCCGCCAGGAAATTCGGCAGATCACCTGCGTCGGGTCCGGCGGGATTTTCCGTGCCATGCTTTTTAGCAAACGGATTGAAATGCGGCCCGGCGGACGTGAAATCCGGTCCCTCGCATTTCCCGGCTGAATCAATATGAATGGCATGGAGACCCGGGACCTGTTGCACCACATCCAAGTCAATCCGTATGCCGCCGCCCGATCGAAAGAATTTTGCCGTGCCCAGCACCGTGCCCACCGAATTAATGATGTCCGCGTGGGCCACCGGCTGTTCAGCGTCCTGCACGTTGCCGGCTCCCGCCGCCACCATTGCGATTGCGCGAACCGGAATCGGGGCAGCGGCGAAACTGAGTACCGCGACCCTAGCCAACCGCCGAGAGCACCGTATCAAGATCGCCTCCGAAGCTTCCATCGGTATCGAGCTAATCCGGTTCAACACGGAGCACGACGAGAGTCATGTCGTCATGTTGCGGCGCGCCCGCGGCGAAGGCGTCAGCAGCCTGCATAATCTTCGCGATGGTCTGTTCAGAACGGAGACCAGTCGAAGTTCGCACCGCCTCGATCAATCGCTGCTCGCCCCACTCTTCCAGGTCACGATTCATTGCCTCACTGATGCCGTCCGTAAAGATCACCAGCAAATCGCCAGGCGCGAGCGGCACTTCCGCTTGCTCGTACGCGCAATCGGGCATCAATCCCACCACCGGTCCACCGCCTCGGTCAAGCCGCTCGACCGAGCGCCCATCGTCGGAGTGTCGGAACAGCATTGGCGCGCAATGCCCTCCGTTCACATACAGCAGGCGCCGCGAGGTGGGGTCATATTCCGCGTAGAAAAAAGTTGCGTAGCGGTCTTCGGCGGAAGCGTCGTAAACCATCTGATTGACGCGCGCAACCAATCCCGCGATATCGTTGCCCGCACGCAACGCGTCGGCACGCAGAGAAGCCTGCAGGCTGGCCATGGTCAGCGCTGCGGCGATGCCCTTGCCCGAAACATCCCCAAGCGCGACGCCAAGGCGTCCTTCCGGCAGCGCCAGAAAATCGTAGTAGTCTCCGCCGACCCCCAGTGCCGTGCGGCATCGCCCGCAACAATCCAGGCCCGCTACCTGCGGCATTTTTTGCGGAAATAGCCGCTCTTGCACTTCGCGTGCGATCTCAACTTCGCGGGCCATTTTCGCGCTTCGGGCCACTTCCTCCGCAATGGCGCTGGTGAGCTGCGCATTGGCCAGCGCAAGGCCGGTTTGCACCGCCACCGATTTCAGCAGCCGCAGATCCGTTCCCGAATAGGGCACTTCCGAGCGCTTCTCGCCGAGGCTGATAATGCCGAGCAGTTTTTCCTTCACCGCCAGCGGCAAGAGCACTTGCGGAGCGAGAGCCTGAAGCTTTCGGCGTTCGTCCTCCTTCAGCTCCGGCGAATTCACCCACGATTCTTCATCGTCGAAGTACACGCGCGACGGTTCCGGGTTGCGAAGCAGCCGCTGCACGGTTGCGCCAGTGTCCGGGAGATCTACGTCGGGAACTCCCGCGTAGCCTAGCGCATAGGCAGGGCGGAATGATCCTTGGTCCGCGAGCAGCACGGCAACGCGCGGGACGTGCAGTGATTCGGCGATTCGCGTCGCAACTCGTTCGAGCAAAGGCCGGGTCTCCACCATGGTGCGCACTTCGTCGCTTAGGCCCTCGAGAACCTTTTCCGTGTCATAGGCCTCTCGGAAAAATCGCCGGTCGGTCCAGGCGCGGACTTTCACCGCGCTCTTGCGAATCCAAAGCACCAATAGGAACCCGCAAGCGATCGCGGTAACTTTTTGCGGACTGCTTCGGCCCGGATCGATAACCAGGGAAATCGCGCCAGCCAGCACGATCGCCACAACGCAAACTTGTAGCACGCGGATTCCGCCGGTTGCGAGCGCGTACCGCAGTCCCTGGCGGATCACCACTCGAACGTCCAGCGCCCGCTGCACCACGATCACGTATGCCAGCGTGATCGGAAAAAGTAGGATCAAACTCAGCGCTGACAGGACCAGCCATTCCGGAAACCTTTTTTCCAGTTCGCCGCCTCCGGAGAGTGCGTTTAGCAGGATCAGTAGGAAAGTCGGCGTCAAGGCCGCCGTTGTGCCGGCGTACAGCAAACGCAATCGCCGCTTGGCATCGGGCGTAATAGTTCGACCGATCTTCGTCCCAATGAAGGCGAAGAAGCAGCTCGTTGCGGTTATCTCCAGCACCGTGGATAGGGATGAAAGGTGGCTCCAGAGTGCATACAACCGGGCGACGGACGCGAAGTTCTCCATTTCTCCTATTCGCAAAATCATTGCGACGATTCCCGTGATGATCAGGCCCGGGGTAAGCACGCTGGTTGCGATTCGCACCAACCACTGCGTTCGGCCGCCAGTAAACGGTTCCGGAAAAAACAAACCGAAGTACATCATGAACAGAGGCCAACTTGCGTTCGACGCCATTCGGTAGGCCTCGGCCGCATCTCGCACCACCGGCCCCCAACTTTCCACGCGCGCCGAGAACAGGTTGGAAACACCGAGCAGAACTCCCAGTAACAGCCATGCTAGGCGGTCCCTCGGACGCACCAGCGCGACCCAGAATCCAAGAAGAATGCTGAAAAATGGCAGCACCATCTTGAGGACTACGACTGACGCTACCGCCCATCCGGCCCCTTTCGTGGGACGATCCAGAGGGATGGTGATGGTGCGCTCCGCCGTCGGCCCCGGCATGCGCGCTGTCACGGCGAGTGTATCCCCCGGCTTCGCTTTGGCGAGGGCCTCGCCGAAAACCGCGGTTCCCTTGAACGGACGCCCGTTCACCGCGACGAGTATGTCGTTCTCGTGCAGTCCCGCTCGTTGTGCTTCTGCCCGAACGAATGCCGCTACGGGTTGCCCCTCGGAGTAGATGGGATGAAAAGGCCACTCGGCGGAGTCCGGGCTGAAGAATGCTGGAAAGGCCGCGATTGTGGCGCGCACCTGGTAGGCGCATGCCCCCACAAACAAGGTTCCAAGGCAGACATACTGGAGAACCGGTGGCTTCCTATTTTTCATCCGGGAATCTTCGCCGCAAAGTTATAGTTGGCCTGGCGTCCCAAAGCAACTGCCGAACCCCACCGGGAAGCTCGAAAGACCCTCCGTACCTTTCCGGCTGTTGGCGGCTGTTGGCGGTGCCACCCTGTTCCGCCGCTGCCCGTTAGGGTAGAGTCTATCGTAGCCCGTGTGCATCCAATAACCGGTAAAGCCTTCACCTTTGACGAATGGCCCCCAACAATCCACCCTCAGGCGAAAAGAAATCCGCCAAACGAAAATTTGACTGGAAGGTGCTGCCCGACGTTTGGGCCTTGCTGAGTCCCCGCCGTGGTTTGCTCGCGCTTGGATTCATCCTGATGGCCGTCAATCGCGTGGCAGGACTAATCCTACCGGGCTCAACCAAATACTTGATCGACAATGTGATCAACAAACGCCAGACGCAGCTTCTGGTCCCCCTGGTGGTCGCTGTGCTAGTCGCCACCATCATCCAGGGGCTCACCTCCTACAGCCTCACGCAGCTGCTTTCAAAGTCTTCGCAGCGAATGATTGCCGAACTCCGCATGAAGGTGCAGGGACACATCGGCCGTCTTCCGGTGACGTTCTACGATGCGAACAAAACGGGCGTGCTCGTTTCGCGCATCATGAGCGACGTCGAAGGCGTGCGCAATTTAATCGGCACTGGCTTGGTCGAGTTCGCCGGCGGAATCATGACCTCCGTTTTCGCGCTCATCATTTTGCTCAAGATCAGCGTCACCATGACGGCGGTGGCTGCCGTCATCCTGATCATCTTTGGCGTCGGTGTGAACAAGGCGTTCCAAACGATTCGCCCGATTTTTCGCGCGCGTCCGAAAATCAATGCGGAAGTTACCGGACGGCTCACCGAATCTCTCGGCGGCGTGCGCGTGGTCAAGGGCTATCACGCCGAAGCGCGCGAAGAGAAAGTGTTCGCCGCAGGCGTTCAGCGCCTGCTCGACAACGTCATCAGGACTCTCACCGCGACGTCCCTGATGAGCCTGGGAGCCACCGCCCTGATGGGCATCGTCAGCGCGGCCATTATGCTGCTTGGCGTGCGGCAGATTGTCGCCGGCACGATGACGCTCGGCACATTCTTCACCTACACGATTTTCCTGGGCATGCTCGTGGCGCCTGTATTCCAAATCGTGGGGATCGGTCCGCAGATGACCGAAGCGCTGGCTGGCCTCGAACGCACTCGCGAAGTTCTCAACGAAAGACCCGAAGACGAATCAGCCGGGCGCACCGTCGAGCTCGGCCGCATCGGCGGCAGCGTGGTCTTTGAGAAAGTGAATTTCTCATACGATTCCGGAAAACAGGTACTGCACGACATTGAACTTGAATCCGCTCCCGGCACAGTAACCGCGCTCGTAGGGCCTTCGGGCGCTGGCAAGTCCACAATCATCGGGCTCATCGCCGCCTTTTACGTTCCAACCAGTGGCCGCGTGCTGGTCGACGGGCATGATCTGGCGCAGGTTCGCCTCGATTCTTATCGCACGCAGCTGGGCGTCGTTCTGCAGGACACATTTCTGTTCGACGGCACGATTCGCGAAAACGTCGGGTTTGCCCGCCCGGACGCCAGCGAACAGGAAATTCTCGCCGCTTGCCATATCGCGCGCGTCGATGAATTTGCGGAATCCTTCGAACTGAAGTACGACACCGTCGTCGGTGAGCGCGGTGTAAAACTTTCCGGCGGTCAGAAGCAGCGCGTATCGATTGCCCGCGCCATTCTGGCTGACCCGCGCATTTTGATTCTCGACGAAGCCACCTCCAGCCTTGATTCCGAATCCGAAGCCCTGATTCAGGACGGCCTGCGCTATCTCATGCGCGGGCGCACCACTTTCGTTATTGCCCACCGGCTCTCCACGATCCGTCGCGCCGATCAGATTCTGGTGGTCGAAGGCGGCCGAATCATCGAACGCGGTACTCACGAATCGCTCTACGCTCTCGCCGGCCGCTATTACGACCTCTACTCGAAGCAACATGGCCTGGAGACGAATTTGTTTCTCGCTCCCGGCGAATCACATGATTCTGATGCTCCGGAGCCCGACCCCCAGCAGCCCGCCAACGGCGAAGCGGCGGGCGGCCAAACGGCGTCTCTGCCTGAGGCCATCCGGTTCATCCGCGGCCGGGAAACCTAAGCGGAGCAACGCTCTCGAAGCGCGCCGGTAGGGAACTACGAAGTCGGTTTTTCGGGAACGGGTTGGCTCGCGAAGAAGTCGTCGCGAAATCGTGTTGCGTAGGAATCGAGCAGCTCGGCGATTCGTTCCGCCTTCGCCGCGCGCAAGACGAATCCCGCGTGATGATGTTTGGGAATGCGCAATACAATTTCCGGATCGGCGTAGGCAGAGGTATCCGGATTCTCCTGGCGCGCCAGCGAAACCACAACTCCCGCGTACTCGCGTCTTGGCTTCGGCAACTGATAAGGCTTCTTGCCAGCCCCGACTTCCAGGCGCGCCCATTCCCGCCATAGATTAATTCCCGTTGCCGCTTCGATCACATCCGAGATGTGCGCGCCGCCCACGCGCGCGGCGATCTCGATGAAATAGAGTTTGCCGTCGTCGTGCGCGCGCAGGAACTCCCCATGCGTAACGCCACGCGCCAGCCCGAGCGCTTCAATTAATTCACGATTCATTTTGTGCAGCGCCCTGGACTCGTCAGACGTTCGGGGGAGCGTGCGCGTGGTGAAAATTCCACCGTGGTGAGAAACATCCAGCGGCGGCGAGCCATAAGCGTGTGCTTCGGCGAACAGTACTTTGCGCTCCGAGACAATGCTGTCGATGTGAAACATGTCTCCCGGCACGAACTGCTCGAGCAGATAGAATGACTGCCGATCGCCCAGCCGATCGAGCAACGGCCACAGTTCGGTCGCGCGCTCGACCTTCGTCATCCCGATGCCGGAAGCCTGCGAGCGCGGCTTCAGCAGCCATGGCGGCTTCACTTGTGCCATGAAGTGCCTCAGGCTGTCGTGGTTGAGGACGTGAATAAACTCCGGCACGCGGATGCCCGCCTCCTTCGCGCGTCCGCGCATGGCTAGCTTGTCGCGGAAGTAGCGCATGGTCGTCAGGCCCATGCCCGGAATGCGCAGGTGTTCGCGTAACGCCGCCGCATTTTCCATATCGAATTCGTCGAGCGCCACGAGCCGGTCAATCACGTGACGGCGCGCCACGTAGCTGACGGCGCGGATCAAATCGTCCACCGGCAACTCGGGCGGCATGTAAAACATTTCCTCGACGGAATCGCGCGGCCAGTCGCCGTTGCGAAGTTTCTCGACCGTCAGCAGCAGAACCCGGCAGCCTTCCTGTTTACAGGTCCGCAGAAACTCCTGGCCTTTTTCGTAGGAGGTGATGCAGAGAATCGTTATAGGAGGTGTAGCCGTCACGACAATTCCTTGAGCAGCTTCTCCGTTGGCTTAACCTGCATGGGAAAACGCGGATTATACAGCGCGCCTGTCGGGCGGGAACAGAAAACGCAGGAACGGACCAACGCGCTGGGCCCAAGCCGCCTCGTTGTGCTGCCCCCCTTTGATCTCCGCGTAGCGCAGATCGTGAACGTAACGCCAGCCCTTCTTCGTGAGAACGTCGCGCAAGGCTCGCGCATCTTCCACCGTATGTGCGGCTTCTTGCGTCCCGACATCGAGCCAGATTCGGGGTCGCGCATCGAACCGTCTCCCCGCTGCAAACTTGACGATCCATCGCCCATTCCACCACACCGAAGGCGACAGCACGGCAAGTCGGCCAAAGACGTCCGGAAATCGCAGCCCGAGATAGATGGTCAAAAGTCCACCAAGGGACGACCCGCCCAGACCCGTATTTTCAGCTCCTCCAAGCGTTCGGTACTTCGACTCAATGAACGGCTTAATCTCTCTGATCAGCATGCGGCCATAACGGTCGGCCGATCCGCCGCCCAGCTTCTTCGCGCGGCTGGGAGTGTATTCGCGGATTCGCTGTTTTCCCGTGTTATAAATCCCCACGATAATCAGTGGCTGAATCTCGCCTCTCGAAATCAAATCATCGGCGGTTTCTCCCAAGCGCCAGTGGACGCCCCCGAAGGAGGTCGCCGGATCGAAAAGGTTTTGTCCGTCCTGCATGCAGAGAACGGGGAAGCGAAGATCCGGGCGCCGCTCGTAGATTCCCGGAACGTAAACCACCAGGTCGCGCTCACCTGGCAGAAAGCGCGAGCGGTATTTTTCGTATTTGTGCAGCTGGCCTGAACCTGCCTCTGCTAACTGCGCGGTGATTTCCGGTGGGTAAGGCAAAGGCTTTCCTTGGATTCGGAAATTCGCGAATCCCGCATCCGCGCGACGCGCACTTTGCGCCGCCGCGAGTGAAGGCTTCCAAGAATAACAGAGCCCAATCGCGCGGAGAACCCAGGACGCGATTGGTGATGAATCAGTACGCCGATAAGATCCAGGCGCTTCCCATATTAAACCAACCCCCGAAGCATCCTGACAGTTACTGCGCGCCAGATGGCGTCGTGGCAATCAAGGCTGACGAAACGAGAAGGATCGTTCTGACCAAAGCTCCTACCGCGATGCTCTTTTTCGAACAGACCTTGTTCTGGAATATTGTTTGGTCGCCCGACGGAAACCGATTGTTCTTCGGCACGATCGTAAGTGAGAACCGCAGCGAAAACGTATATCTGCTGGACGCGAAGTCCAGTCGTCGCGAACCGTTCCTGCCTCATACCTCGATCACCGTCAGCAGAGCTGCTCGACTCGCGAATCTCGCGCTCCATTGTTTCGGTTTGGCAGTGGCCGCAGAGACCGTATACTATCCGCCGCTTTGGCCTCGCTGTGTATTTCGCGGGTATCCACTGGAGCAAAATGCGACGGGAATATCACCGCTGGTATTCGCATCGTCTCGGAATGGACATGGGAGTTGTGGTCTACGGCCACTGGGGCCCGCCTCTGATCGGCTTTCCAACCAGTGCCGGCGACGAGTGGGAACTCGAGAATCAGGGAATGATCGGCAGCCTCGGCGACCTGATCGACGGCGGCCTTGTGAAATTCTTCAGCGTCAATTCTGCAAACTTTGCCTGCTTGTACAACAAAGGCGCGCATCCGTTTCATCGCAGCTACATGCAGGCCCAGTTCGACGCGTACCTGAGCAACGAAGTCTTTCCATTCATTGAGGACCATTGCAAATCCGCGGTCTGGATTTCGACCATGGGCGCGTCGTTCGGGGCCTATCACGCCGCGAACACGCTCTTCAAGCATCCCGACGTGGTCCGGCGCTGTTTCGCGCTCTCCGGCGTCTACGACATCAAGGGCTTTATGGACGGAATGTACGACGACAACACCTACTACAACAATCCCGTCGACTATCTTGCGAACCTCTCCGACCCTCACTACCTGGGCAATCTCTCGCACTGCGACGTCCACATCGCCACCGGCTGCGGCCCCTGGGAGCACAGCGGGCCGTCCTATCGGCTTGCAGCGATTCTTGCGAGCAAAGGGATTCCTCATCACCTGGACGACTGGGGACCGGAAGGCGGCCACGATTGGCCGTACTGGAAAAATCAAATGCGGCAGTACCTCACGCGGCTGTTCTAATCCCCGTCAGGAAAGTCCCAATCGTTCTAGCAGGTAGCGCCCTTTCGCGATCACCTGTTCCTCGTCGATCCAGACGTTGCAGTGCCGCGCGAGCACGTCGACATGCGTAGAGGAAGACCATTTCGCGTGCGTCTGGCTGCTGTAGGGGTCGCCGAACGCGAGATGCACGCCCGGAAGTTTTTCGTCTTGTAGAAGAACGCCGATCATGTCGGAAAGGCTGAGGTTCGTGCCGAACGCGAGTTCGCCGACGCGATCGCTGTTCTCATCCGTGTGGCAATAACTCCAGAATTCCGCTTGGAGATCCTGGCGAGAGCACTTCGCGGAGACCAGCCGACCGCCTTGAATTTCCATCACCAGTGGCGTGGTCTTCAGGTCGCCATATTTTCCGCAGAAATGATCGCCGGCGGTACCGTCGCAAACGAACGTGCCATCCACCTCGGCCGGAGTGGTGAACACTTCGCCGGCCGGAAGATTGGACCAATAGCGGCGGCTGATCAGTCCGCTGGTTTTCACCCAGTCGAGTGCCGCGTCAAAATGCGCGACCAGCGAAGTACCGGCATCGGTGCGCACCGTCAACGAGCGCGCCGAATGCATGCGTTGCAGGAGTTGTTCGCTCAGACGGTCGACCATGGTGTAGTCGGCGCGCATACCTTGTTGCATAATCTCAGGCGTGACGCCGACCATGTGCGCGTAGCGAATCTGGCGCCGCTCGACCACGCCGACGATGTCCTTTCGCGCGCCCAGCTCGCCTTCCTGCGGCTGCATGCAGAGAATTCCCGCGTCCGCATGTTCGAGCGAATCGAGAACCGCCTTTGGAGCTTTTCGGAGCGGCCGCGGCGCAAGGCTTTCGAGCAGGAAGCCTTCGGTTGCTGCGCCACATTTTTCGATGGCATACCCAAGACTCGCTGCCACAACTTCGCTCTGGCGATCGGCAATCAGCGTGACGCTCTCGCCCGATTGAATGCCCAGGCAGGTTTCCACCGCGTTGCGCGCGCCGGGAATCAGTTCCGGCTGGGCTGGGCCGAAGTTCATCTTTCCATTGTAATTTCGCGATCGATTGATTGCTATGGGGATTCTCCGAGAGGTGAGCGAACTAGGGAGCTACAGGCTCGATGACGAAGCAGGGAACTTGGCCCCCTCCGGACGTGACGTTGGCGAGGCCCGTGGAGCTCAACCGCGTCAGGAAACCGGCCATGCGCCCCCGAAACAGATATGGCGCAAAATCAACCAGCATGTCGCGCATCTCGACGCCGCTTTCGGTCTGCATGGGGAAAACTTCACGCCGCACCGCGATGCGCTCCTGCACCACCCACGCGGCGTTTTTGTCCGCGAGGGCGCGGTCGATTCCGGCGTCCCATTGGGATGCACTGCTCTCCCATCCGAGCAAAACGCCCGTTCCGCCGTATTCGTCGTTCGGCTTGAGCACATAATCGTTGCGCCGCCGGCGGACGTAATCGAGCAAGCCGAATGATTCGCCCTCGCGCGTGGTCTCGGAATCGGCCAGCAGGCGTGTCCACGGAATATGCCTGCGAATCAAATCCCGCTCGGAGGTGCTGAACAGGGCGGAATTCCGCTCGTCGGTCAGCACGGCGAAGAACGCTTTTTTGTGAGGAATTTTGCAAGTAAAACTGTTCGCCATGCAGACCGCCCCGGTCGCATAGGCCCGGACCAGCGCCTGGCATTCGGCCGGTCGCGCGACAATGTCGTTGATCAGCACGCGACGATAGACCAAATCGATTTTCTGCCCGAGCGCCGTAAGTCGATCGCCACCGAACTCGAGCTCCCTCGGATCGCAGAGGATCGTCGGGACGCCTCCCTTCTCGAAGTTCGCCTGGATGATTTCGAACTCGCTCCAGGTGGGCACTTCGCGCCAATCCACAATTGCGATCACCGGCGGAGCAGCCGTGCCGCCCCACTCGCGATAGCTTTCGAGCAGAGCTTTGAGCAGCAGGCTCATCGAAGGGTAGTTGCGAACCTTGTACTGCTCCGTAAAGCGCGTCATCATGTCAAGACTTCGAAAAACCCCCGCCAATGTTTCGGCATATCCCAAGCCGGCCGGCGACTCGGCGTTGTATTCGGCGAATTGCAGGGAACCCGGCAACAAGAAGGAATCGAGCCGCGAGGCGGTGCTGGAAGTGGCGTATCGCGCCGGGATCGACGCCAATCTTTCTTCCTCCGGACTAAGCGCCACTTGCGCCAGAAGGCTCGGGTCTGCGAGCGATCGCCTTACCACGCGCTCGCCCAGCTCGGCGATTTTTTCCGCCACCAGGTGAACGCGATCTTCGTCTTGGGTGCTGAGAAAGAAAGGCCGCAGGAAAGGGCAATGGATGCGATCGCCGAACGTCAACCGCTCGGCGCGCATCTTCGCGTTCAGGTCGGCGCAAAACTCTGGTGACAATTCGACGTCGGGCCGCAGCAGGCCGTTCCACGCCTCCGCGGGCGAAGGAGGTATTCGCGAGGTCGAAGCTTGTGCCGGAACGCTCAAGCTTTCTTTGCCTCCGCACGCAACTTCGAAGGAGCGCCGGAGAAGCCTCGGGCGGCGCCGATTCCGAGCATCTCTTCCCATCGTGGCCAGGGATTCGATGGATCGCCATGGACGGCGCGGTCGATCACCAGGCGCGCCATGCGGTCGACGACGTGGCCGAAATAAAATTCGGTGATGCGGTCGCGCTCGAAATCCGGCGCCGGATTGAGAAAATCAATCGCATAGGGGATGCCGTCCTGAATGGCGAACTCGATCGTGTTCATTTCATAGCCCAGGGCCTGATTGATGGTGCGCGCATCGCGCACGATGCGATCGCCAAGGTCCGCGGAGAGATATTCATGGTCAACGATGTAGCGCCGCCCCTGGGGATCGTATTGGACGGGAAGAATATCGTTTTTGCCGAAGGTAAAACACCGGACGTATTTGTCGAACTCGATGCCTTGCTGAAGAGTCATGCAATACGGCCCGGTGCCGTCGTATGCCGCGATGAGTTCCTCGCGCGTATTTACTTTGTAGACGTGCTTCCAGCCACCGCCGGAAAAGGGTTTGAGGAAGGCCGGTCGGCCGACGTAGTCGAGCAGCCCGTCCCAATCGAGGGGATACTCAAGGTTGCGCAGCGATTCGGAATTGATATCGACGTCCGTGGGATAGGACTTCTGCGGAAGCAGCACGGTCTTCGGAATAGCAACTCCGAGCTTTGCCGCGACGGAGTAATTGAAAAACTTGTCGTCAGCCGTCCACCAAAACGGATTGTTGACCACGTACGTGCCTTCGAGCACGGCATGCTTCAAATATCCGCGGTAGTAATCCACTTCGTGCGAGATTCGGTCCACGATGACTTTGTAGCGCGCAGGTTCACCCATGCGCGTTCCACCGAGCTTGCAGAATTCCGCCGTAATCCCCTGGGACGCGCCGAGCTCGTTCACTTTCTCGATGAACGCAGGAGGGAAGCTGTATTCGCGCCCGCACAGAATTCCGATCCTCATGGTATCGGCTCCTTTGGGAATCCTTGCGCCCTTTGCCGTCGAAACAGTGGATTTGCTCATCGTGCCATCCTTCAATCGTGCGAGGGAGCGCCGGCCGCCGAAGAAGCCTGGAGCGCCAGTCCCTCGCTTGTTTCCGCAACGATCTGTCGGACCACCGATTTCAAGTTGCCCGTTTCCTTGTAGACTCGCAGTTGCCGCTCGGCGCTGGTGCCTTCGCGAAGAATGCGCTGAATCGGTTCGAGCGCTTCGCGGCTGCCGAGATCGTCGACCACGTCGTCGGTGAAGACCAGCAGCTCGACGGCCAGATCGCGCATGGGCACCTCGGCTTGTTTCCCGAAGTCGATCAGTTTGCCTTCCATGCCCCAGCGAGCGGCCCGCCATTTGTTCTCTTCAATCAGCGCGCGCGGATACATGCGGAAGCCCATGTTCTTCGTATAGAGGCGGTGCAGCTTCACGACAATGGCCTGAATCAGGGCCGCGATGGCGATCGCTTCGTCCACGCGCGTAACCACATCGCAGATGCGGAATTCCAGAGTGCCGAACGTCGGATGCGGCCGTACGTCCCACCAGATTTTCTTCGCGTTGTCGATGCAGTGCAGTTTTACCAGCAGGTTGATGTAGTCCTCGTACTCGCTCCAGGAGTTGAAGTGGTCCGGGATACCGGTGCGCGGGAAACGGCGGAATACGGTGGTCCGGAATGACTTGAGGCCCGTGTCGCGGCCCATCCAGAAGGGCGAGCTGGTCGAGAGAGCCAGCACGTGCGGTAGGAAATAGCGCGCCATGTTCATCAGATCGATCATGCTGGTGCGGTCCGGCACGGCCACGTGGACGTGCATGCCGAAAATAAGCAGCGAGCGCGCAAGTTGTTGCAGCTCTTCGACGATGTTCTTGTAGCGGTCGCCGGGCGTGATGACCTGCTCCATCCAGTTCGAGAATGGATGAGTGCCCGCGGCGGCTACCTGCAGGCCGACGCGCTCGGCCGAGCGCACCAGTTCACCGCGCGTGCGGCGCAAGTCGGCATCGAGCTCGCCGACGTCTCCGCAGATTCTGGTGCCGATTTCGACGATGGATTGGTGCAATTCCGGCTTGACCTGGTCGCCCAATCCGGATGAGGTAGCCTGGACCAACTGGCTCACGTGCGAGCGAAGCTCGCCCGTCGCGGGATCGACAATCTGGAACTCTTCCTCGACACCAATCGTGAACCGATGGCTCATGACAGGGCCCCTTCCGGTCCTGAGTAATTGCGGGGTTTTGGGAGCGTATCACAATTCGGGCGGCCGCGGAATTCGGCGGGCCGAAAGCGCCGAAAGCGCTGGAACTACGAACGAACACCGATAATCCACGATCTTCGCCGCAGCGCAATCACCGGGATGCACAACAAAGGCATCGGTGCCGTAGACGCTGGAACGCACTTGACGGCTGATGTCTTTGGTCGGTACATTCAAAAGAGCGAAGTGGAACGACAGGAAACAGCAGCGAAGATTGAAGGCTAGGCCGGAGTGGCGGAATTGGCAGACGCGCACGACTCAAAATCGTGTGGCCGTAAGGCCGTGACGGTTCGACCCCGTCCTTCGGCACCATCATTACTTCAGGTAAAACGATCGAAGTCCGTGGTGTTTCTGCCGCGATTCTCCGTCCCCGGCTTGCTTTGAGCAGATCGGTCTCGCGGAGCATTCGTAAATGCCAGTGCTGCTCTTCAGGGCGGCTCAGGACGAACGCAATGAAGAGGGACCGAGGAAAGGGCGATGGAGTGTGTCAGCCGGAGTCTGGAAACATAAGAAAACACGGTAGATTTTCGCCCAATCTTTCGCCCTCGCAATTCGTCCCGACGCCCTGCCCGCTGTGGATCGCGTCGGTCCGATGGGGATCTTGATGGTCGAGTGCGTGGTGTTGATCTTTTATGTCGATTGGTTTCTATGAGATGTGGGGTCCCATGGGCCGATGTCAAGCCCCCCCCCGGATGGGCACCTCGCCGAACCACCCTGAAATCTTTGATGTGATTTTTTGGTCCCCCGAGAGCAGCCCCCGGCGGCGCGATTCCCTGCGTAGCAGATCGAGTTTGGGTCCCTTTGGGTCCCCGGCAGCCTTGACATATTACAAAGTATGTAATAGGATTCGTCTATGAAACCAGAGGAACTGAGAACGGCGAGAGTGAACCGAGGTTGGAGTCAAAACCAAGCAGCCAGAAGGCTTGGTGTGTCTCAAACTTATGTGGTGATGCTTGAGACAGGAAAGCGCCCTCTGACACCTAAACTTGCTCGAAAGTTTATGTCGGTTTACAAACTCTCTCCCGCGGTGTTGCCCGTACCACAAACTCTTGGGTCAAAGAAACCCAGCCCGCAAGAACTGGCAGAAGACTTTGCTTCGTTAGGCTATCCGGGCTATGCCTATCTTCGAAGACGCCACAGCAAGAAAAACCCCAGCGAGGTCTTGGTTACGGCTTTAACCCAAAATGATCTTGAACCACGCTTGGTCGAAGCACTTCCTTGGTTGCCATTACACTATTGGAATATGGATTTCTCATGGGCTGTTGAACAAGCGAAGATACTAGACGTTCAAAATCGCCTCGGGTTTGTGGTTAGCCTAGCGCGCCAAATGTCAGAGGCCGGTCGATCTCCGGAACGAACTCGTGTGCTGTCGGACGTGGAAAACCGACTGGACCGCAGCCGACTTGCTCGCGAAGATGATTTTATGAGCCCCCCTAGTGGTCAGGTAGAACGAGAATGGGTTATGCAACATCGGTCTGACGAAGCAAAACACTGGAATCTCGTGACCGATTTCAGACCCGAACATCTCAACTACAATGCCTGACCTACCTAGCCCGTGGCGTGAATTTCTATCAGAGATAGACGATGCGCTCCCGGAAGCTGTCTGATTGGTGTGCTTGGGCGGATTCGTTGTCAGTTTGTTCTATGGCGTGCCTCGCCCTACGGCGGACATTGACTATTACATCGCGACACACTCGACTCTAGACCTAGATAAGTTCGCGGGAATCGGCTCGCGGCTAGCGAAGAAATATAAGGTGCATTTGGAACAGTGACCGTAACCAATCTACCCGATGAGTACGAATCATGATTGGAAGAGATGTTTCCCGAACAGTTCAAGAAGCTTCACCTTCTCGGCCCCGATGGGTATGACTTGATGCTTTCGAAACTGGAACGCAATGGCCCCAAGCACCGATACGACGCCGCATATTTGTTTCGGACTTTAGGATTGGATGCGAATGTCCTAAAGGAAAGGTATCAAAACGAATTGCGTCCTTATTTAGGCCGCCCTGAGCGCGAGGACTTAACGCTCAAACTTTGGACGGAAATGTTTTTGGAAGAACCGAAAGAGTGACATCAAATCCGAATCGCAAGCTTTGCGATCTAGACCGACGTGCTGCCACAGAATCTACAGACCTTGCAAAATCCGTGGATTATGATTTTCGTCCGGCGCGTCTTCCTAGTTCCGCCCCACCAGCGGACAAAGGAAAGCTTATCACGGGCGAAGCATTGCGCAACCGGCGCTCACTGGATTTCGAACCTTAAGTCGTGGGTTCCTTTCGCGCCTTGGCCTGGGCGTCGAATTCTCCCTGCTCCACCAGCGCTCTGAAGACGCGGCCACGGCCCAGGATGTTTTCTCCGGCCCGCGCCTCGACGTCGAAGACCAGGAACCGGCCTTCGTATTTCGCCAGACGCGCCGTGGCCCGCACCTTGGTGCCGGCAGGGACCGCTTTCAGGTGATCCACCTCGATTCGCGTTCCGACGGTGATCGTGCCGGGCGGCAATTCCGGCAGGACGGCTTGCGATGCGGCAACTTCCATCATGCCGATCATGGCGGGCGTCGAGAAGACGGCGGGAAGCCGCGCGTCGAACGCAGCAAGAGTCCATTCGGGCGGAACGATTTTTTCGACGCTCGCTTCAAGGCCGATGCGCGGCAGGGTGGAAGCGCTGCTGCCTTTAGCCGAATGCGTCATGGCCAAGGCTCGCGGCCGCTGGTTTGCCGCGCCGTGTCGAGAAGACGAGGGCTGAGGAAGCTTCTCGTGATTTCCGCCACGGTAATGCCGAGTTGGTTCCACAGCCGACGCTTCAGGCTGCGATAGTCCTGTGAACCGCTGAATACGTCGCGAATCAGATCGCCGAATGCCGGCGAGTGTTTCAGGAACTGCACCATTCGAGTGGTGATGGCGTCACCAAGGAAAGTTCCCAGGAAAAGCTTTCGGGCAATACTTGCGGCGAATTCAAGGTCGGCGGAAAAAGCGGAACGCAACCTTTCAGGGTAGGCTTGCGGCTTTCCTTCGATAATCGCGCCCGCCAGCAGGTCGCCGGAGCGCATGGCGTAGAAAAGGCCCTCTCCCGTGATGGGGTCAACGCACGCGGCAGCGTCGCCCGCCATCGCCCAATTCTTGCCAACGATGCGCCGGGCGCGAAGAGTTTTGGCCTCAGGAGACGGCAGTACGTGGCTGTAAAACCGCGCGCCATCGAGGGAAAGATGTTCTTCGCGGATGAACTCATCGAGGTGGCGGCGCAGTTGCTGCGTCGAACTTTGCCCCATTTTGGCGCAAATTCCGACCGACAAATGGTCCGCTCGAGGGAAGGACCAGAGGTAGCCCTCAAACTGCTTCAAGAATTTCACTTTGATGATGTCTTCTTCGGTGGGAACGAAATAGCCCAGAGTCACCTCCAAATCACCGGCACCGAGAGCGGTTGTTTCTGGGAGCAGACGGTTACGCGCACCTGCCGCGAGCACGACAAAATCAGAAACGCGCTCTTCGCCGGAGGCGGTAATCCGCACTTGCGGCGCGTCCGTATTGACTTTCGTGACGCGAGAGCAGATCGCGGTGCATCCGGCGGCGACAGCGCGGTCGAGGAGCAAGCCATTGAGAACTTTGCGCGAGTAAATCACGATCGGGTGACTCATCTCGAAGCGCGCGCGATGGCCGCGGCTGGAAATCAGTTCGGCGGTGCGAATCAATTTTTTGGGTTGGGGCGAATCGAGCAGGAACGGGTAGGTTTCGATAGCCTTGTACGTCAGGCCGCCGCCGCAGGGCTTCTCCCAAATCAGGCGTTCGTCGAAAATCGTCACCTGAAAGCCGGCGTTGGCCAAACGCTCACCGCACAAAGAGCCGGCGGGGCCGCCGCCGACGATGGAAATATTCTTCATTGCTCGCTAAATCCGGATTGCTGGCTGGGATTCACTGCTGCAATGAACCGAGCCGCGAGTATAGCACTGAATCGCGCCGCTGCTTTGTCGCGCTCTGGGGTGTCGATTCCACCGCGCATGATAGAATTTGAATTGCCGATCTTGGAACGGAGGGCGCGAATTGGGAGAAGTAGTTTCGCGAAGTGAGTTGATTCGAGAGCGGGCGGGCTGGAAACGCAGCGGCCGGCGGGTGGTGGTTGCGATTGGGTGTTTCGATTTGGTGCATCCTGGCCACGTACGATTGCTGGAACAAGCGCGGTCGCTAGGAGACATCATGGTGGTTGCGGTGCGGGGTGACGCGGCGGTTCCTCGAGGCGGGGGCAAGTCCGTCGAAGGAGACAAGAATGCAAGCAAGCGACAGTCGCGGCCAATTACGCCTGCAGCCGAACGCGCCGAAATTCTAGCGGCACTTGAGGCCGTGGATTTCGTGGTGGAGATGGACGAATTCGCCGCGAATGATTTGATCGCCGAACTTGCCCCTGAGGTTCTGGTGCAGGGAGGCGCCGGCGGCGCCGACGAAATCGAGAGGCGCGAAGAGCAGCAAGCCAAAGGCGCGGGCGCAAAAACTATTCGCATTCCGCTTGAACCTGGGCATTCCACCTCCAGCCTGATGGAACGCATCCAAAATGTTCGGCAACCTCACGAATGATTCTTCATCTGGTATCCGAGCTTCTCGCGCGAGTGGCACGCCGTCCCGTGGTCGAGGAAGCGCTCGATTCACTTCGCCGCACGTCCGGGGAAGTCCGTCTTGCCGGGCTTACCGACTCCGCAAAAGCGCTTCTGGTTCCGCTTGCGGCGGCCGAATTCGGGCGTCCGGCGATACTCTTGGTGGAATCGAACCAGCGCGCCGAAGCTTTGCTCGAGCCGGTGCGCTATTTTTATCGCGCGATTACCGGCAAGCCCGGCCGGCGTGTCGCACACCTCCCTTCGCATGAAGTCTTTCCGTACGAAAACCGCTCTCCGCACGCCGAGATTTCAGAGGACCGCGCGGTGGCGCTTTGGCGATTCGCGACCGGTGAAGCGGATTTGCTGATCGCGCCGGTCGAAACGGCGGTGTGGCGCTACCGCGAGAGGGAATTCTATCGGCGGCTTGCGCGCACCATTGCGCGCGATGAATCGATTCCCCATGAAGAGCTTCTGGAATTCCTCTCGAGCGCTGGCTACGACAAGCAGGTGACGTGCGAGATGCCGGGGCAATATGCGGTACGCGGCGGAATCATCGATGTTTTTTCTCCGGAAGCTCCGCAACCCGTCCGCGTGGAACTTCTGGGCGACACGATTGAGTCCATTCGCGCCTTCGATCCCGGAACACAGCGCTCCACCAATCCGGTCGAGCGCGCTACGCTGCTTCCGCTGATCGAACTGCCGCTCCGTGCCGAAACGCCGGTACCGGCAACGTCGGGCCGCGAGGACCGGTCGGCACCAGGCGGCTTTTATCCCGGTTGGGAGTTTCAGGCGGTTCTGCTCGAAGATCGGAGGGCGATGCTGTTCGACCTCGCCGGCGAGCCCCTATTAATTCAGGACGAGCCCTCGCTGCTCAGCCGGGCTGTCGAGAAGTATCGCTCCGAGCTCACGGAATCATTTGCAGGCGCCGAGGATCCACTTGCCGAGCCTCCGGAGCGCTACATCTTCAGCGAGGAGGAATGGTTGTTGGCGCAGCAGCTTGTGCCGCGATTGGGTCTCGAACATCTTGAGGTGATGCGCGACGCGGCATCGGTGACAGAGACTCCGGAGTTAGCGGTACCCAAGCGCGTTTTGCAAACTCATCCTACGATGCGTTATCACGGCAACATCGCGGCGTTCATGGCCGATGTTCGCGGCCGCTTGGCCGCAGGTGAGCACGTGATGGTGTCGGCGGCGAGCACGGGCGAGCTTGAACGGCTCGCGGACATCTGCCACGAGTACGACCTTCCTTACCGGATGGGCGAACTGGAAGAAGACGTCACGGTGACGCGTCTTGCCGAAGAGGGGAGCGGCAGCAGCGCGCCGGGAATGGTGTTGATCAAAGCGCCGCTTGGGGAAGGCGTGGTTTTCGACCAGGCAAGGCTCGCCATTCATGGCATCGGCGACCTTTTTGAAACTCTTCCAGCAGCGCAACGCCCCCGGACGCGGCCGAAGACCGCAAGTTTTTTCAGCGATTTCTCGGATCTAAAGCCCGGCAACTACGTCGTGCACGTTGATCACGGCATCGGGCAGTTTGAGGGGCTGCGCCAGGTAGCGATGGAAGGCGCGAACGGCGAGTTCATGCTGTTGCGATATGCCGGAGATGCCAAGCTGTATGTTCCGCTCGCACGGCTCGATCTTGTGCAAAAATATCAATCGCTCGGAGGCGTCGAGCCAACGCTGGATCGCCTGGGCACGAATATTTGGGAAGCGCGAAAGACGCGTGTCCGGAAGTCCGTTAGCGACCTGGCGGAGCAGCTTCTGGCCCTTTATGCCGAACGGAAAACGGCAACCGGACATAGCTTTCCGGCGGACACGAACTGGCAGCGGGAGTTCGAGGACGCGTTCGAATTCGAAGAAACGCCGGATCAGCAGCGAGCGATCGAGGACGTGAAGCGCGACATGCAATCCCCGCTTCCGATGGATCGTTTGCTGTGTGGCGATGTGGGCTACGGCAAGACCGAAGTTGCCATGCGAGCCGCCTTCAAGGCGATCTCCGATTCAAAGCAGGCGGCAATTCTCGCTCCCACGACCGTGCTTGCCTTCCAGCACTATCAAACGTTCAAGCAGCGCTTTGCTGCTTTTCCCGTGCGCATCGAGATGCTCAGCCGCTTCCGGTCGGAGAAGGAACAAAAGAAGGCCTTGGAGGAACTGGAAGCCGGAAAAGTGGACGTGGTGATTGGCACCCACCGTTTGCTTTCGCGCGACGTGAAGTTTCAGGATCTGGGGCTTCTGGTGGTGGACGAGGAGCAGCGCTTTGGCGTCGCGCACAAAGAGCGCTTGAAGGAAATGCGCAAGAATGTGGACGTGTTGACCATGTCCGCGACGCCGATCCCCCGGACACTGCACATGTCGCTGGTCGGCTTGCGCGACATGAGCGTCATTGAAACTGCGCCGAAGGACCGCCTCGCGATTCAGACCTCCGTGGCCCAGTTCAGCGAGACGCTGGTTCAGCGCGTCGTCGAGGAAGAGCTTGCCCGCGACGGGCAGGTTTTCTTCGTTCACAACCGCGTCGAATCGATTGCCTCGCTCGCCGCGCTGGTAAAGCGATTGGTGCCGAAGGCGCGCGTCGTAGTGGGCCATGGCCAGATGCGTGAGATGGAACTGGAAAAAGTGATGCTGCAGTTCATTCGCGACGAAGCGGACGTGCTGGTCACGACTACCATTATCGAAAACGGGCTCGATATTCCCCGCGCCAACACAATTGTGATCAATCGCGCCGACCGTTTCGGTCTCGCCGAGTTGTATCAACTGCGAGGCCGCGTCGGGCGGTCGAACCAGCGCGCGTACGCTTATTTGCTTGTGCCGAACGAAGCGTCGCTCACGCCGATTGCGCGGCAGCGCCTCGCGGCCCTGAAAGAATTTAGCGATCTCGGCGCTGGCTTCCGAATTGCCGCACTCGATCTGGAACTTCGCGGAGCAGGTAATCTTCTCGGCCGCGAGCAGCACGGCCACATCGAAGCAGTCGGTTTTGACATGTACTGTCAAATGATGGAGCGCGCTGTAGCGGAGCGCAAAGGCGAATCCGCTGCGCCCGAGCGCCGCGCCACACTCAACCTGGGACAGGAAATCCGCATCCCACCTGAGTACATCGAGAGCGAGAATTTGCGCCTGCGGATTTATAAACGAATCGCGAGCGTCACAGCGGACGGCGAACGCGAGGAGGTCCGCCGTGAGCTGGAGGATCGTTTCGGCCCGCCGCCGCCCTCGGTTGAAAACCTGCTGGATTACGCCGTTCTTAAAGGGATGGCGGAGAAGCTATTGGTGGCGTCCGTCGACCGCCGCGCGGACCAGCTTGCTGTCAAGTTCTACGAGGACACGCCCCTTGGACCGGAGCGTCTGGTTAAGTTGATCCGCAAACGGCGCGGCACGAGGCTCGATCCTACCGGGGTCCTGTGGCTTGATTGGAAGGGTGAAGCCGGCGGGCCGATGGGCGCGTTGAGAAACGTATTGCTACAACTACAATCGTAGGGATAGAATTCACTTCGAGTAAAGGTCTATGAAAAACCGATTCTTGGCATTCATCGTGGCGGCAATCATCTACCCCGGCCTCGCCACCGCGCAAACCGCGCAGTCGAAGGGCGTGATCGTCGAAGAGATTATCACGCGCGTGAACAACGACATCATCACGCTCTCCGATTACCAAAAGGCGGACCAGACCCTGCGTCAGGAAATCGCACAGGAATGCCAGAACTGCACGCAGGAGAAGATGGCAACCGAGTATCGAGACCGCCAGAAGGACTTGCTGCGGGACCTAATCGACCAGGACCTGTTGGTCCAGCGCGCCAAGGACATGGGCATCAGCGTCGAGGCCGACGTGATTAAGCAGCTCGACGATGTCCGCAAGAAGAACAATCTTACGAGCATGGAAGAATTGGAGAAGGCGGTCGAGGGCGAAGGAATTTCCTGGGAGGAATACAAGTTGCAGATCCGCAACAGTCTTCTCACCCAGGAAGTGATTCGCAAGGAAGTCGGCTCCCGGATCGACATTCCCAGCGAGGAAGTGAAGAAGTATTACGAAGAGCACAAGCAAGATTTTAACCGCCCCGAGCAAGTTGTGCTGGCCGAAATTTTTCTGAGCACCGACGGCAAGACTCCTGAGGAAGTCGCCGCAATTCAAAAGAAAGCGGAAGATTTTCTCGGCCGCGTCAAGAAGGGAGAGGAATTCAGCGAACTCGCCAAGCGCTACTCGGAAGGCACCACCGCGAAAGAGGGCGGCCCACTTGGCACCTTCGAGCACGGACAGCTGTCGAAGCAGCTCGAAGATGAAGTCTTCAAGATGGACAAGAATGAAGTTACCGACGTGATACAAACAAAAACCGGATTCGAGATCCTGAAGGTTTTGAATCACTTCCAGGCGGGCTTGCAGCCGATGGATAAAGTCGAAAGCGAAATTATGAACCGGCTGTATATGAAGCGGATGCAACCAACCCTGCGCACCTTCCTGGGCGAATTGCGCGAACAAAGTTACGTGATGGTGAAGCCAGGCTACACGGACTCAGCCGCCGTCGTCGGTGCGAGCCTCATTCAAGAGGTCGCGCCGTCTCCCGATACGCCGCAAAAGAACAAGAAGAAGGGTCTGCCGAAGGGCAAAGTCAGTGGTTCATGAAGTCCTACTACGTCGCGGACCTTAAAGATGGCCAGGTGGTAATGTCGCTCTTTCTGGTGCGAGAGAAAGAGATTCGCACTTCCGCGCGTACCGGTACTTCGTGGCTTCAACTCGACCTTGCCGATCGCACCGGCACCATTTCTGCGAAAATGTGGGACAACTTCGCCGCGCTCGCAGATACGTTTGCGCGAGACGACGTGATTCATATTCGCGGACGTGTGAAGCTTTTCAACGGCCAGAAGGAATTGGCGCTCGAGCAAATTACTCCGGCGGCGGAGCGCGATTGCGATCTCGCCGATTTTCTTCCGCACACCAAGCACGACGTCGAAAAGCTCTACGCACAACTCCTTGCTGCCGTCGCGGCCGTGCAAAATCCGTGGCTCGAGCGCCTGCTCAAGAGCGTCGTTGAGGATCCCGCCGTCATTCTGAAGCTCAAGCGGGCGCCTGCGGCGATGACCATGCATCACGCTTTCATCGGCGGATTGCTCGAGCATATCGTCAGTCTCATCGATCTTTCCCGCGCCGTGGCTGCTCACTACTTCGAGCTCGATTCAGATTTGCTTCTGGCGGGCGTCGTCCTGCACGATATCGGAAAAACCGAAGAGCTTCAGTACGCACGTGGTATTGAATATACGACCGAAGGGCGTCTCCTTGGCCACATTGCTATCGGTCTCGGAATCGTACGCGAGAAAATTCGCGCCATTCCCGGGTTTCCTCCGCCGCTCGCGATGCTGGTCGAACATCTGATTCTGAGCCATCATGGCACGCACGAATTTGGCTCCCCGGCGTTACCCCAAACGCGGGAAGCCGTCGCGCTAAATTTTCTCGACGATATGGATTCGAAGATGGCCGCCATGCGCGCCACGCTTGAGGTTGCCGCCCTTTCCTCCGGCGGCGAAATGTGGACCGATCGCAACCCTTCGCTCCGCCGCCCGCTGCTTCGCACCGAGAGCTTTCTCGCCGCCTCATCGGCTTCACCTGATGCCGCAGACCAAGACCGCACCACAAAGGTGACTGGACAAGAAAAATGAACGTTGCTTCCCCAAGCGCGACCACCGGAAAAATGCCCTCGCCAAGGCGCTCCGTGCTCGATCTGGCGCCGCTCGAGCTGGACTGCATGAATACGCTTTGGCCCATGGGTGAGGGAACGGTGCGCGAAATCCGCGATGGACTGTCCGCGCGGCGCGCGCGCGCCTACACTACGATCATGACCATCATGGACCGCCTCGCGCGCAAGGGGGTTGTCGAGCGCCGCAAGGCAGGTCGCGCCTACGTGTATCGGCCGAATTTAACTGCCGAAGAAGCGCGTGCCCAGGCGCTCGGCCAAGTGGTCGAAAATTTTTTCGGTGGTTCAAAGGAAGCGCTTGTCGCACAGCTCAGCGGCCAACTTCCCCCTGCCCGCCTCGATCCTGTGTACGTGGCCCCGCCAAAGGCTCGGGCGGCAGCAGCCTCTGCTAGCACGGCCATGCCCGGCGGTGTTTTGGCCGCGCGCCGCACGGCATCGACACGCGAAGTCGGCACCGCGAAGGATGACCTGGACTCTGCCGAGCGAATCGACGACACTCTCCTGTAACGATGTTTCCCGCTGAACTTAGAATCCGAGACACGACCATCCGCCCCGCGACCATCCTTGCGCCCATGGCCGGCGTCACCGACACGGTGTTTCGCCGCATCATCCGTTCCCTGGGAGCGTGCGGGCTGATCATGACCGAGTTCACGAGCGCCGAGGGCCTTACGCGCAATTCCGCGCGCACACTTCACTATCTGTACTTCGACGACGACGAGCACCCGATTGCCGCCCAGATTTTCGGCTCCGATCCAAGCGTCATGGCATCGGCCGCTGCGCTTACTGAGGATCTCGGTTTCGATCACGTCGACATCAATTTGGGCTGCCCGGTGAAAAAGGTCGTCAAATGCGGTGGCTCGGGCTTGTTGCGGGACTTGCCGCACCTGGAGAAGCTTTTTCGGGCGGTTCGTGCCGCCGTGCGTATCCCGCTCACGATTAAGATCCGCTCTGGCTGGGACGAAAACAACATCGTCGCCGTGGAGGTGGCCCGCCTCGCCGAGCAAGCGGGCATCGAAGCGATTGCCATTCATCCTCGCACGCGTATGCAGGGGTATAACGGCGCCGCAGACTGGCGCGTAATCGGCGCTGTGAAACAGGCCGTGCGCATCCCGGTAATCGGCAACGGCGACATCCGCACTCCCCAGGATGCCGTCCGCATGATTGAGGAAACCGGCTGCGATGCCATCATGATTGGGCGCGCTGCGTCCTCGAATCCGTGGATTTTTCGCCAGATCGCGGATTACCTCGCCACCGGCCAGTACGGCGAGCCGGCCGAGGCCGACCGTTACGCGTTGCTCGCGGGATATTTTCGCAGTTTGATTGCTGCGGAAATGCCGGATGCCGTCGGAAAGATGAAGCAGTTCGCCAGCTTGTTCACGCACGGCGTGCGCAACGGCGGGGAGCTGCGGCATTCCGTGCATCATTCTCACTCCGCCGCCGAGATACTGGATCGCGTCGACTCGTTTTTCTCGAACGCTGCCACATCTTCGGGGAATTGATTTCAAAATACTTCGGCAGGTCCCGCTACTCATCTCGCGTGATCAGCAACTGTTTATACGCTTCGCGTCGCGTTAGGCCACGTTCCCGGGCGGCCTGCTTCAAGGCAGATTTTCGGTCGGTGCCGCGCTCGAGGATGATGTCCTCCACGCGGCGTGCCAGGGGAATCCTATTCTGAAGGTCGGCGGCTTCCTCTGGACGCTGCATCTGGCCGTCCGCGGGGGCAATCAATAGCGTGATTTCGCCCCGAGGCGGCTTTTTTTGAGTTAGCTCGACTAGCTCTTGGATGCGCCCACGCTGAAACTCCTCGTACATTTTCGTTACTTCGCGCGCAACGACCGCCAGCCGGTTTCCGAAAATCTCGAGCGCGTCTTCGAGAGTCTCGAGCAGTCGATGCGGCGCCTCGTAAATTGCCAGCGTTCGCGGCTCTGATGCCAGTTCCCGAAGCGACTTTCGCCTCTCGGTCTGCCGCGATGGTAAAAAGCCAAGGAACACGAATTCCTCGATGGGCATGCCGGAGGCGGCCAGCGCGGCTACGAACGCCGAAGCGCCGGGCACCGGTTCCACTTTGATCCCGTGCCGCAGGCACAGGGCGACGAGGCGGTGACCGGGGTCCGAAATGGCCGGAGTGCCGGCGTCGCTCACCAGGGCGACCTTTGCGCCTTGCTCGAGTTCGATCACGATTTCCGGCGCGCGCGTAATCTCGTTGTGCTCGTGATAGCTGACCAGGCGTTTCTGAATATCGAAATAGGAAAGCAGCTTCAGGGTTTGGCGCGTATCTTCGCACGCGATCAGGTCGGCTTCTCTCAGGATGCGCAGCGCGCGCATGGTTATGTCTTCGAGGTTTCCAATCGGCGTCGCCACAACGTAAAGGCAGCCGGTTCCGGCTTCGCTTCTTCTCGCTTTGGTCATTTAATCGCCGGCTATGTTGCTCCGGCCCAGTGTCGCCAGTTTATCACAGGCATCTTGGCGCTTTGGCGCGGCGCCAAGCGCACGACGCGCGGCCGTGTTAAGATTTTTGGAGTGGATTGCGGAGAGGAGTTCAGTTTGCCGTTATACGAATACAAGTGCTCAAAATGCGGCCAGCGCTTTGAGAAGATCGAAAACGTTGCGGCTTCCGAGACCAAGAAGTGCCCCAAGTGTGGCGCACGGGCGGAACGTATGGCCTCAGCCCCGGCGATTCAGTTCAAAGGGTCCGGCTGGTACGTGACCGACTATGCCGGCAAGAATTCCTCGGGCGCGCCGGACGAGAAACCGGGATCCGGCGATGGTTCTTCTCCCTCAAAATCCGAGAAAGGCGAAAAATCGGAGAGCAAAGCCGCCGAATCGAAGCCATCGTCGGAGAAGGAATCCTCGAAACGGGAAAAGAAGAAGTAGCCTACGAGGCTGCTAAAGTTTCAGTCCCCGCAGGTAGGCACGGAAGTCTTCGCCGAATTTAGGATTCTTCAGCGCCAGCTGCACGGTGGCTTCGAGGAACCCCAGTTTATCTCCCGCGTCGAAGGTTTTTCCCTGATAAACGAAGGCCAAAAGGCCGTGTTCCTTCGCCAGTGTCCGAAGCGCGTCCGTAAGTTGGATTTCTCCGCCGGCGCCGGGCTTTGCGTCTTCGAGATACTCGAAGATTTCCGGGGGCAGGACGTACCGCCCGGTTACCGCAAGGTTCGAGGGTGCTTCTTGAGCTTTTGGTTTTTCGACCAGATCCTTGATCTCTAGGAGTTGTTCGCCCCATGCATTTCCATTCGACGGGCCGGCGTCCACGATGCCGTAGAGGTGCACGCGCTCTTGCGGGACGGCCTCGACGGCGATGGCGCCCTTGCCGGTGGCCTCGAAGATTTCCATGAGCGATTTCGTCGCCGGTACTTTTCCGTCCATAATCACGTCGCCCAGCAGAACCGCGAAGGGCTCATCGCCTACCAGTTCGCGCGCCGTCAGCACCGCGTGTCCCAAGCCGAGCGCTTCGCTTTGGCGCGTGTAGCTGAAATGAAGCCCTCCGCTGATCTCCCGCACCATTTGAGCTTGTTTGGGCCTGTCGTGTTCTTCGAGAAATCGCTCCAGCTCGGGAGCGGAATCGAAATGATCCTCGATCGCGTTCTTGCGGCGCCCCGTCACGAAGATGATGTTCTCGATTCCCGAGGCGATGCATTCCTCTACCGCGTATTGGATTAACGGCTTATCGACAACCGGCAGCATCTCTTTGGGCATCGCTTTCGTGGCGGGAAGAAACCGCGTGCCGAGGCCCGCTACGGGCATGACCGCCTTGCGCACTCGCTTTGGTTTCGGCATCTATCGCCTTTTCGCTTTTTCGCTAGGTCCGGCAGACTGACTTACAGTCCCCAAAGCGCTTCGCTTCACTATGCTACCATAGGACTTGGGGACATTTTCGCGACCGGACTGGGTCGAACCGTGGCCGAACGAGAGAAACTTATCTTGGGTATCGAGTCTTCCTGCGATGAAACCGCAGCGGCCATCGTCGCGGGCGGACACCGGATCCTTTCGAGTGTGGTGGCCTCCCAGGTGGGGACCCACCGTAAGTACGGTGGCGTTGTTCCCGAGCTTGCCTCCCGGGAGCATCTTCGCCAGATCGTTCCGGTCGTGCGTGAAGCGTTCCAGCAAGCCCGAATGTCGTTCGCCGATGTGGATGCGATTGCCGTTACTTACGGTCCCGGATTGGTCGGTGCGCTTTTGGTTGGCATGACGTACGGCAAAATGTTGTCTCTGGCTCTCGGAAAACCGCTCATCGCGGTGAATCATCTCGAGGGTCATGTCCATGCCGTGTTTCTCGAAGCGCATCTGGCAGGCCGGCGCCCGAATCTCCCCGCCGTATGCCTAATTGTCTCGGGAGGACACACCGTTCTCTATCACGTCAGCCCGGCTGGGGCCAACGGCTCCAACCGGTTCGCCTACCAGCGCATCGGGAGCACGCGAGACGATGCCGCCGGCGAGGCCTTTGACAAAGTGGCACGCATGCTCGCGGTCGGTTATCCGGGCGGCCCGGTTATCGATCGGCTGGCTGCGCATGGAGATCCAAGCGCCGTTCGGTTTGGTGAACCGAAGATGAGCGGTAACGTTTACGACTTCAGCTTCAGCGGCATTAAAACAGCAGTGCTCTATCACCTTCGCCGCAACCCACAGATGCAGCCGGAAATTGATGCGCGTCGGCAAGCGCTTGCTCGCGGAGAGCGCGACGCGGACGCGTTGCTACAACTCTGCTCACGGGCAACGCTCGACCTGATTGCCAGTTTCCAGCGCTGCGTGGTTGACAATCTGGCCTGGCGCACGCTCGCAGCAGGGGAAAAATATGGGACGCACTCCGTTCTGGTGTCCGGAGGTGTTGCGGCGAATAGCGAACTTCGCTCGAGGTTTGCAGCGGAGGCCAAGCGGCGCGGGATCGACGTTTTCTTTCCTAGCCGCGCTCTTTCTACAGACAATGCCGCCATGATCGCGGCCGCCGCTTACGGGAAGTTTGCCGGCGGTGAACATGCCGACGCGGCGCTCAATGCGGAAGCGAATCTGCCTCTCGCATAGAACACCTTCAAAGCAGCGGCGGCTCGTAGATGTAGGCAAGACCGTCTTGCGTTACCGCGTAGGCTTTCGAACCGTCGAGACTCCAGCGCAAGTCGACCACGCCTTCCGCCGCATATTCGTCGAAAACCGTCATTCGGTTCAAATCGACAAGAAACAATCGTCCCTTTGCCGAATTTTTCAGCCACGAACTGAAGCACAGACACAACGACAAATGCGGATGGCAGGCGCAACGCTCCGCTCCAAAAGGGAGTGGTTCGAAATCTGCGGAGTGCGCCTCGAGCCGATAGGCCTGTCCGGCCGCGCAGTACACGATTTTCCGGCCATCCGGAGTCCAGCTAAGATCGGTGATGTGCCCTTGCGCTGTGAATGCATTTTGCTTGTGCAGCGTCGGGACGTCCAAGACCACAATCGCATCGTCCGCCCAGTCGCCTTTGATCTCGACCACACTGGCCAGCAGTTTTTCATCGGGACTAAACGCCGTCTGTCCGTAGCCGCAGAAGCTTCCTTCCTCGGCGAATTCGTCTCCGTAGCCTTGTGATTCGATCCAGCTTGGTGCGCCGGCCTCGTTGGTTGGCGCTCCGGCCATCGGGGCCGCGAGTTTACTCGTCTCCCACAATCGTAGCGACGCACCTTTCCCGCCTGTCGAGGCCGCCGCAAAATACCTGCCCTTTTCCGACCACGCCAGGTGGGCAGGGAAGTTTCGCCATTCTCCGAAAGCTCCAACGAACATCTTTCCCTGCAAATCGAAAATGTGTAGCGCCGGATGCCAGGCGCCCCAGGCCGCCACCAGATAACGCATCGTCGGTGACCAAGAAAATGCCGCCGGAAGATTGGTTGAAGAGATGGGCAACTCGTTCGTCACGGTGAGTGCCATGGTGGGGACGCTGAGTTCAATGTCGTAGAGCACCACGCGCTGCGCGCTCTTGCGCATCGGTGGAGATATCGCGCACACCTGGCCTTCGCCCGAAATGGCGAGATGCGGCGTTCGGCCGGTAAAGACCTTTTTGATCAGCCAATTCGAATCGCGCGAGAGGTCGCGCAAACCACGCACCACGAGCGCCGCCGATCGCACCGCCAGCCCCTGACTCGCCGCTGGGACAATTTCCGTTGCCGGTTTTTGGTTCGTTTGCATCAACGGTTGGCGCGTTTCCGTTTAGTTCGATCCGTCTCGACCGATCATGGCCAATTTGGTTCCGCATTTTCCAATCGCTGCTTGGCCTGAGCGATTTGGTCGTCCACCGTAGCGATCATTTCCTGCAAAATGTCGCGGCCGTCGTTCTGAGCTTCGTCAATCCGTGTTTTCAATTGGTATAGGTCGGAGCGTTGCAGCTCAAGGTTTTCCGCTTCGATTTCCGAAAGGCGGCTGCGCGCTTGACTGATGCGCCGGATCACCCGGATCAATTCCGCACCCGGCCCCTCTCCCTTTACCGCTTCCGGACTGCACTCATACGCGGTGAGTATTTTCGTGAGTTGTGCTTCGTCACCCCGGCCGTATGCCTCATTCGCCTCGGCCATTAATTGCTGCCGCTTCGCGCGATCGTCCCGATCGGACGTCAAATCGGGATGAATGCGTTTGGCAACCTCTCGAAAAATCCGCTTCATCTCCGGGGACGCCTTGAAAGCGCGGGGCGCCTGTTCATCTTCGTCGCCCGCGACGGACTTCGTTTCATTCGCTCGCACCCGTGCGTCGCGGGCCGCTTTCTGTGCGCGTTCGTTTCCGGGCTGTTCGGAGGCTAACCGCTCGGAAATCTGCGCCTTAAGCTCGTCAAGTTCGGCGTAGCGCAAGCCTACGAAATGCAGGTATTGTCGCTCGAAGGCTCCAAGCTCGGCGCGTAGGTTCGCGGACCTCAGCTCCCGCTCGGCGAGTTCGGCTTCCAGCGCGGTTTGCTCCTCGCGTTTGCGTGCCAACTCCTGCTCTTCCGGCTTTAGCGGAGTGTTTGCACCAGGGATGTCCGCGGACTTCAGGGCCATGCGTTTTCCTTCAAAAGCGCCAAGCTTCTGGGGCCGGCTCAAGGCCGCAGCCCGTGAACTTCTAATTGTAAGCCCCGAGCGCCGCAGCCCGGGGCGTCCGTAATTCCAGTTTCCAGAATCCAAAGCTCGGCCTTTGAGGCGGTTCGAAGTGTGCAAGAAACTCCAAATTGGCTCTTTAGCGCGCACCCCAAAAGGACCTCGCGGGTGGCCGGTTTCCGCGCGCATCTTTATAATTTCAACGGGGCACACGCAAAGGAGGAGAAAGAGCCATGTCGAAAGAAACTCCGCAGGAATATATCCGCCGCATCCTGGGCCACGTGGAAGGGCAGGACGCGGTGAAAGTGCAGTCGACGACTGCGAAGAAGCTGGAGCGCCTGGTGAAAGGCGCACCCGCATCGAAGTTGCGCAAGCGGCCCGCCCCTGACAAATGGTCGGTCATCGAGATACTCGCGCATCTCGCGGACACGGAAATTGTTGGGGGTTATCGCATGCGCATGATTCTGGGCTCGCCCGGCACGCCAATTCAGGCCTTCGATCAGGACGCCTGGGTGGTCACGGGCCACTACCATAAGCGCGACGCGCGCAAATCAATCGAACAGTTTCGCGCGCTCCGCGAAGCCAATCTTGCGTTGCTCAGATCACTCTCGCCGGATCAATGGGAGCATCACGGCGTCCATTCCGAGCGTGGCGAGGAAACCATCACTCACATCACACGGATGTTTGCCGGCCACGATCTCAATCATATTCGGCAGATGGAGCGGATTCTCTCGCCAAAGAAGGGCTAGCCGCAGCGTTGTTGCGGCAAGAGCCCGGACAAGAATAAAGCCGGGCACGACCCTTGATGGTTGTGCCCGGCAAGAGAGAGACAACCGGAGGAAAATCTATTCAGGCATCAGTGGTGCGTTTTCCGGCATTTGCAGCTTGGCTTTGGCCAGCGCACGGACAATGTTCACTTCGACCGCTTGCTCCGACGTGTTGCGCACCGTGGCCAATTCACTTACCAGCAGATATTTCGCGCGCTCCAGCATCTTCTTTTCGCGGAAGGAGAGTGGTTTGGTCCGGCTCAGCGCGACGAGGCCTTTCAGAACTGCGGCCACCTCCATCAGCGATCCGGTTCGCATGCGATCCGAGTTTTCCTTGAAGCGGTGCTTCCAATCATGGTGGGAATCAGAGCGGCCCTTTTCGAGGTACGAGAGAACCGCGCCGGCTTGTGTGGTTCGGATAATGGGACGCAATCCAACGTTCTCCACGTTTGACTGCGGCACCATTACTTTGAGTCCACTGGAGGTGATCTTAAGCATGTAATATCGCTCCGATCGCCCGTTCATGTATCCATAACTGATTTGCTCGATAATCCCGACCCCGTGGTTCGGATACACTACTTTTTCGCCTAGTCTAAATTCCATTGGTGGAAGTGCCTCCCCGACCTGCATATTTAAATACTAAGCACACCGGAGCAGAAGGTCAAGGGTTTACGGGCAAAAATGAAGGATTGGAAAGGGCTGGAATGCAGTGGTTTCCCCCAAGATTGGCCACGAAATTGCCCTATAATCGAATCCGTGTTAATCCTGGCCATCGATACCTCTTCGCCTGCCGGTAGCTTGGCCGTCCTGCGTGATGAAGCGGTCATCGGAATGGTCGCCACGCTTGCCGAAGAGAATTATTCTTCGCGGATGTTTCGGCACCTTGACTTTCTTCTAAGAGATCTGTCGCTGAGTCTTGATGAATTCGATCTGATCGCAATCGCTGCGGGTCCAGGGTCGTTTACGGGATTGCGCGTTGGCTTGACGGCGGCGAAGGCTTGGGCTGAGGTCCACGGAAAGCCGATTGCCGCCGTCAGCGGTTTGGAAGCCGTGGCGGCGCAGGCCCGTTCAACCGCGCCGGTTCTTGTTCCGGTTCTTGACGCGCGTCGCGGAGAAGTCTATTTCGGGTTTTACCGCAACGGTCCCTCAGGGCTAGTGCTAGAGGGCGAAGCGCGGGTGGCAACGCCTGAAGAGTTTCGCGAATCGCTGAAGACCTTGGCGCGTGACGGCGGATTTTGCGTCGTGGCGACGATGCCCGACCTCATGTCCGGGGTACTGTCTCATTTCGAGTCAGGGTTTACCGAGCTCGAAATCGTTTCGCAATTTCTTGCGCCGGCAATCGGGCGGCTGGGATTCGAGCGCGCCGCGCGCGGTGATCTGGCCGACGCTCTCACTCTTGAAGCCAACTATCTGCGTCGTTCCGACGCCGAGCTGAATCTGAAGGGGATGGACGGGCCGTGAAGATTCGCACTCTCGAAACTTCCGACATCGACCAGGTAGTTGCCATTCAATCTGCCTGCCCAGAAATCGCTCAATGGACTTTGTGGGATTACGACCGCGTCGCCCGGGGCGAGATGTCGGGATGGGTCTGCGAAGACGGCGGCGCTACCGCCAAGGAGGTCGCGGGATTCCTGGTAGCGCGGCGCATCGCCAACGATCTTGAGATTTTGAATTTCGCAGTGCGGTCCGATCTGCGCCGTTGCGGCACAGGCGCGTCGCTCCTCCACGCCGCCCTCGAATGGGGCAGGAGCTTTCGCGCCGAGACCGCAATTCTAGACGTGCGCGAATCGAATCTCGCGGCGCTCGGTTTTTACGAACGCCACGGCTTCCAGGTAATGGGACGCCGGCCACGCTACTATACAGCTCCCATCGAAGACGCTCTTTTGCTGATCGCGCCGCTCGCCGAAGCACCTTCCGGAGCCTGAGCCGGAGCCGGAACGGCGTCCGGAAATTCACACATCGGAGCCAGCCGTGATTCTCGAAAACGATAGTCTGCAATTACTCGTGCCTGCACTGCGAACTTTGGACGACGGCTTTGCTATGCTTCCGCCTGTCACCGAAAACGTTGCGGACAATCAACGGATGGCTGCTGTGATGCAAGAAGTCGCCGCGCGAATGCACGACAACTATCCCTACTTTCATTGGCAGTATGCCGGACAGATGTTGAAGCCTCCGCATCCGATTGCCCGCGCGGCGTATGCTCTGGCCACCTGGATCAATCCGAACAATCACGCGCTCGACGGGGGCCGAGCAAGTTCGCAGATGGAGAAGGAAGCAGTCGCCGAAATTTCAGCCATGTTCGGCTGGAAGGAGCATCTCGGACATCTGTGCGGCGGCGGCACGATGGCAAATCTGGAGGCGCTGTGGGTCGCGGGGCAGTTGCATCCCGGGAAAAGGATTCTAGCGTCCGACCAGGCGCACTATACGCACAGCCGTATCAGCGGAGTCCTCGGGCTGAAGTTCGCCGCCGTGCCTTCCGATGCAAATGGGCGGATGGACGTAGCGGCGCTCAAGAAAGTGCTCGAGGCGGGTGATGTGGGATGCGTTGTCGCGACGGTCGGCACGACTGGGACCGGTTCGGTCGATCCATTGGCTGAAATTGTGAAGCTTCGCGAGCGCCACGGTTTCCACCTTCACGTCGACGCAGCATACGGCGGGTACTTCACGCTTGCTTCAAACCTGGCTGCCAGCGCTCGAGCAGCCTTCGATAGCCTCAGCCGCGGGGACTCGATCGTAATCGATCCCCACAAGCACGGTTTGCAGCCGTATGGTTGTGGCTGCGTGCTTTTTCGCGATCCTGCTGTCGGTGCGATCTACAAGCATGACTCGCCTTACACCTACTTCACATCTTCGGACCTGCATCTCGGTGAGATCAGCCTCGAATGCTCCCGTCCGGGCGCATCCGCCGTAGCGTTGTGGGCCACGATGCGCCTGCTGCCGCTGAACCGCGGTGGAGAATTCGCGGGGATGCTGGACGACTGCCGCGAAGCGGCGCTCGAGTGGTATCGGCACCTCGCGCAGGACCCGCGCTGGCTTGTTGCTTTCGCACCGGAACTAGACATTGTAGTCTGGGCGCCGCGTGCAAGATCAGCCAGCGAGATGTCGACTCTGTCGCAGCGCATCTTTGACGCCGCGGCAAAAAACAACTTGCATCTCGCACTGATTCGACTGCCTACCCGCTTCTTCGCCTCCTCGGAGAAAGCCTTCGAGCACGACCGCGAAACGGTTCTTTGTCTCCGCTCCGTCCTGATGAAGCCGGAACATCGCGCATGGATCGATCGTCTGTGGGAATTACTGTCGCGCAGCGCCGCCGATGAAGGGCTGCAAAGGTGACGCACGACCCAGGGCGAAATTCACGGCCAGCCCGTGCAGGCGCGCGTCGTCTCGCGCTTCTGATCGTCCGCCTGAAGGACGCTCGGCGGCGCTAGTCCTTTCGCACTATTTGCATCGCAGGCCGCAGTGTGGTAATTGTTACGATCATGTGAACGGATGTTCCAACCAGGAGGGAACTGATGGCTGTCACGTCGGACGACATTCGACAATCCCTGTTGGCCAACGATGCAGAGTTTCGAAACCTCGCCGAAGAGCATTCCCGCTGTGATTCGCAGCTTCAACAACTTGTCAAAGAGCCTTACCTGAATGCGGAAGATCTGACCCTCGAAGTTACGCTTAAGAAGATGAAATTACGCCTCAAAGACCGGATGGAAGTTATCGTAGCGCGGCACCAGAATCACAACGGCGCATCCCGCCGTTAACGCAAAGCAGCGGCCTCTGGTCTGTCGTACAATACTTGTGTACTTACTAAGCGGATCGAATTGATTCGCCGGCACTCCACGGGAGCCTGGGACCTCGCTTACCCGCATGCGTAAGGAAGCCTACACGTTTTGTTCGCCTCTACTTGTGATGGCAGCCCTCTGCCTGCTGTTCGGCTGGAAATGGCCCTCGGCCGCGCTTATTTTTCTAGGTCTTTTTGTACTCTATTTTTTTCGCGACCCCAATCGCGCTATCCCGGCCGATCCTGGCACAGTCGTTTCGCCTGCCGACGGCCACGTTGTAGAAATTGTAGACGAACCTCTCGATGCCCAGCCCGGCCATCGCGTCAGCATTTTTCTCTCGATTTGGGATGTTCACGTTCAGCGCGCTCCGGTCGCCGGAAGCATCGCACGCGTCGAGTATCGCCCCGGCCGCTTCCTTGCGGCCTTCCGTTCGCGCGCGTCCACCGAAAATGAACAAAATGTAATATCGATTTCCACCCCCGCCGGCACGTTGGTCTTCAAACAAATCGCCGGAGCGATTGCGCGCCGCGTGCTATGCTGGAAGTCTGAGGGCGAGACGGTTTCGCTCGGTGAACGCGTGGGCATGATTCGCTTCGGCTCGCGCGTCGACATTTGGCTGCCGGCGAAAGCCGAGGTAGTTGTCCGGCGCGGGCAGAAAGTGAGAGGCGGCGCAAGCATCTTGGCAAAATGGAATTCAACGGCATAGATCCGATCGGCACCGAAGACACGCCTCGCCGGCCGCTTCGCAATCACCGCCTTCGCCGCGGCATTTACATCCTTCCCAGCATTTTCACCGTTGCGAATATGATGTGCGGTTACTATGCCATTCTCGCAACGTTCGAGGGCCAGGTATCGGATTTCGACAATGCCGCCCGCGCCATCGGCATCGCGTTTCTTTTCGACACGCTGGATGGCCGTGTCGCGCGCATGATGGGCACCAACAGTGAGTTTGGCAGGGAATTCGACTCGCTCGCCGACGTGGTTAGCTTCGGCATCGCGCCCGCCGTGCTCGCGTACGCCTGGGGCGTTCGCTCGCTAGCCGCCGTCGGCTTGCCCGGCGGTCTGCACCTTGTCAACCTCGGCTGGCTCGTAGGATTCTTTTTCGTGGGCTGCTGCGCGTGGCGTCTGGCGCGCTTCAACATTCAGGGCATGGCGCCCGGCGGCAACAAATATTTCGCGGGTATGCCCACGCCCGCAGCGGCAGGAATGATCGCGGCCGTGGTGCACGCGTTCGGACCGATCCAGGACGTTCGCGTGTCTATACTTTGGTTGGCTCTGGTGGTTGCTTTGGGCGTGTTAATGTCCAGCTCGCTGCGGCATTACAGCTTCAAAGACATTCAATGGACGCGCCGCCAGCCGTCGCTGGCGATCCTTCTTCTGTTCTTGCTGATTGGCGCCATCGTTCTGTTCTCTCACCTCACCCTGCTCATCATCGCCAGCGCTTACACCCTGCACGGCGTGGTTTTGCAGTTGGTGCGCTACGTCCGCCACCGGGCTGCCTCGCGGACCGCGTAAGTCATGCCCACCGGGCAAGGAACCTCCAGCCGCGTCGCCATCGTCGGCGCTTCCTCACTCCGCGGCAAAGAACTGAAGATCGTCCTCGAAGAGCGCGACTTCCAAGCCTCTGAGATCGTCCTTCTCGACGAAACTATTTTGGCCGGCACCCTCACCGAAGCCGCCGGAGAGCCAACCTTCATCCGCGCGCTCGATGAAGACAGCTTCGAAGGCATTCGCCTCGCTTTTTTCGCCGGCATCACCGCGGATACCGAGGCGAACTGGGCTGCCGCGCAACGTGCCGGGGCAACGGTGATCGATCTTACCGGCACGCTTGCCGCCACCGGCCGCGCCACAACATGGATTCCTTCGCTCTCGCAAACTCTTCCACCTCTTCCCCCGCGGGCCGGTTTGGTAAAGAATGGCTCGTCTGAGCCCGCCATATATTCGTCGCCCGCGTCACCCGTCATTATTGCCTGCACCGTCGCCGCCGGCCTTGCTCGATTTTCACCAGCGCGCGTGGTGCTGCTTTTCTTTCCACCCGTGTCCGAGCGCGATCAGCCTGGCGTCGACGAGCTCGAGGCGCAGACGACGAACCTCCTCTCGTTTCGCCCCACCGAGCAAATCGTCTTTGACGTCCAGGTCGCCTTCAATCTCCTCTCCGCTTACGGCGAGTCGAGCAAGCCGCGCCTGGAAGACACGCGCGCCGCCATCGCTCGCGACGTCGCGCAATTTCTTGCCAGCCGCGCGCCCGTCCCCGCGATTCAACTCGTGCAAGCCCCGGTGTTTTACGGGTATGCTTTCGCGGCGTACGCGGAGTTCGCCTACGCTCCGGCGTCCGGGCAACTTGAATCCGCGCTCGCGAATCTGGGCGTGAAGGTCGCCGGGGACGGCGACCCTGCTCCAACGAATATCAGCGTCGCGGGAGAGAGCGACATTCAACTCGCGCAAATTAAACGCGATCCGAATGTGGCGGGCGCCGTTTGGCTCTGGGGCGTGGCCGATAACTTGCGGCTCGCCGCCACCAACGCCGTGCGCATCGCGGAGGAATTAACTGCCAGTGCCAAGTCGGCGTCCTAAAATTCGGCGAGTAATCGAAGCCGCCCGGTTGTCGGCGCTCGTCGCAGCGGCCCTATTTCTCGCCTCCTGCGGTTATCACGTCGCAGGCCGCGCCGCCCAGCTCCCCGCCGGCTGGCAAACCATCGCCGTCCCGGCCTTCACCAACAACACCACGCGCTATCGCATCGAGGAGCGCTTCACCCAGGCTGTGGTCCGCGAATTCATCACGCGCACCAAATATCGCGTCATTCAGGACCAGGCTTCCGCCGACGCCGTCCTGCACGGCACGATTCTGTCTATCGAAACTACCCCGGTTCTCTTCAACGCCACCAGCGGAGAAGTCACCACCATGCTGGTTACCGTGCACACGAAGGTCGAGCTGCTCGAGACGTCCACCAACAACTCAGTGTATAAAAACGAAGATATGGTTTTCCGCGAGCAGTATCAGATTTCCGCCGACGTCAACAGTTTCTTTGAAGAAGGCGACCCGGCTCTCGAACGAATGTCGCGCGACCTCGCCTCGGCACTTGTCGCAAATGTCCTGGAGAAATTCTGATGGCGGGCATCACTCCGGAAAAACTAATCGAGCGCCTGGCGCGCGGCAAAACCGTGGCGGCGATCGTGCTGCTTGGCACGGACGTTTATCTGCGCGATCTTTGCCGCAACAAAATCATCGAGGCCTTTGTTCCTGAAGCGGCCCGCGATTGGGCCGTCGCCCGAATCGAAGGCGGCGCAGCGGGGTGGGAAGAAGTAGTCCGGCGCGCCCAGACTCTTCCCTTGCTCGCCCCGCGCCAGGTGCTTATCGTTCAGGACGCGGAGGCCGTCGACAAACTCGGCGATAAATCGCGCGACCAAATCGTCGACGCGCTGGCCCACTACCTGGATTCGCCGGCGCCGTTCACAACTGTGCTCATCGAAGCTGCCAAGCTCGACGGCCGCCTGAAATTCTGTAAGCTGCTCACCGAGAAGGCTGTGGTCGTCGATCTCACCATCGGCAGCGAGTCCGCCGCCGCGCTCGGCGAGCAGATGGCCAAAGACCTCGGCGCGAAAATCGATCGCGATGCCGCGACTCTACTTGCCGACATTCTCAACAACGAGCCCGCCCGCATTCGCAACGAGCTCGAAAAGCTGGCCGCCTACACGCTGGGCGGCGCCAGCATCACCGCCGCCGACGTCGAAGCTCTCGTCGTCGCCGGGCGCCGCAACACCGTCTGGCAGCTTGCCGATATGCTCGCAGGACGCCAGCGCGATGCCGCGCTGCATTTTCTCGACAATGTCCTGCGCGAAGGCGAGCCGCCCGCCATGATTGTCGGCGCGCTCGCGTTCCGGTATCGCAAGCTAATCGAAGCTCGCGCCCTGCCGCCGAATATGAATCCGTATTTAGCCCAGCAGCAGCTCGGAATGTATCGTCCTGGAGAAGCCGAAGCCGCGCTCCGCAACGCGCATCGCGTCTCGAAAAAGGATTTGCTCGCAGGTTTGGTCGCGCTGGCCGATGCCGATAGCCAGCTTAAGTCTGCCAATCCGAATCCTCGCGCGTTCATGGAATTCCTGGTCGCCCGACTCACGTCCGCGACGCCCACTTCGTAACTCCGCTAGGTAACTTCGTAACTTGGCCTGGTGACTTCTCGTAGCTGGGCCTCGTAACTGGGCGTCTGCGCAAAGAAAAAGCGGCCGTACAAAAAAATAGGGCGTCCCGGAAAACCGGCACGCCCGCAATTCCTTCGGCCTTGCTTATGCTTTCTTCTTCGCTCGCAGCGAATTCAATGCCAACGCCAGCCGCGATTTGTAACGGTTCGCCGTGTTTTCCGTAAGCGTGCGCTTGCGAATCGCTTTGTCGAGCGCCGAAAACGTCGGCTGCATCAGTTTTTCCGTCTCCGCCATGTCGCCGGCAGCTAGCGCCGTGCGCATCTTGCGAATCACCGACCGCACTCGCGTGCGGTTCATGCGATTCGTCGCTTCCCGCGCCGCCGCCTGGCGGATATTCTTCAACACCGACTTCGTCTTTTTCTTGTGCTTTACAGGTGTACCGGCCGGCATTCAGTCTCCTTAGTGGTCAATCTCGAATTCAGCAGAATATCCGACCCTCGCACTCCTGTCAATTTGAGGCTGGTATTGTGTCTTAGCTCCATAATTCTGTCACCCCTTAACAGCAACGTGAGAATGTCACCCCATGAGACAGGAGACATTCACGTTGAATGCAAAGGAACTGCAACGAGCGGCTGTGATTTCTAGATGCGTGA
>Ga0307475_10000002_pt1 | contig 203311 bp, 187 predicted proteins | sample atmos_gasesECM1C_FD_203317 | JGI IMG/M metagenome (GOLD analysis project Ga0307475, IMG submission 203317) | Hardwood forest soil microbial communities from Morgan-Monroe State Forest, Indiana, United States - atmos_gasesECM1C_515 | ecosystem: Environmental > Terrestrial > Soil > Temperate... | reverse complement strand
AAGGAAGAACTCGACACCGGAAAATTCCGGGCGCTACTCACCGCCATCCGTCGCCAGCTATCTCATTCTGAGGAGGCCCGTCGCTGTCTCCACTATTTCCAGACCAATCGACACCGCATGCGCTATCCGAAGTTCCAGGCGCAAGGTTTGTGTACTTCCACGGGGGTTGTAGAGGCCGGGTGCAAGGTAGCCATCAGCACGCGACTCAAACGCGCCGGAATGCACTGGACCGTTCACGGCTCCAACGCCATCATTGCTCTCCGCTGCTCGAAACTTAGTGGTCGTTTTCAGGACTTCTGGGAACGCAGGGCCGCATGACTCATCACTTTCCAGACGTGCACCCCGGGTAAGGGTAGTGGGCTACTTTGAGCGTTGGACGATTTGGTCGCCCTGTGGGAAGCTGAAGAGCGGAGGGCAGAAAGGGCGGCATGAATGACTTGAAATCTCCTGCAGATGTGGACGATGGCGGCTTCCCCAAATCTAAGTGGCGATTGTGGTTGCTTATCGCTCCTTTCTTCTTTTTCCCAATGGTGCTCAGGCCGTGGTGGCTCGCTCTGCTTTGTATATCCACGTATGGTCTACTGGTATGGCTAATTTACCCAAAGAGAAAACCAAAATAGCCGGGAGGATGCAAGGGAGATCCTGGTGTTGAGGCGCAGAGACTAGCCCAAAATGGTACGTCACGCCAGCGATACCATCGGATTGTAGGACACGCCGAGGCTCTGACGTCTTATTCGCGGGGCGGTGCGGACGGCGAGCGACACGCAATTCCTATCTTTACACTGGCTCACGTGCGCCGTATGCTGAGCCCGCAGCTCGCGGGGCTCGCGTGAGTATGTAACGGCGGTGCGTCGCCGGTTTTTCTGCTTAGCGCGAACTCGTGAGCAGAGACGGGAGAACGCGGAGGAAAGCATGCTGATCGGACTGATATTTTTGGCCGTCATCGTGATCTTTGTGTTCGCGGTGATTTCGATGTACAACGGCCTGGTCGGGCTGAAGGTGCAGTGCGACAACGCGTGGTCCGATATTGACGTCCAACTCAAGCGCCGCTACGACCTGATTCCGAATATCGTCGAAACCGTGAAGGGTTACGCCGCGCATGAAAAAGGTACGCTCGAAGGCGTTGTGGCCGCGCGCAATCGCGCCATGAGCACGGAGGGCCCCGCGGCAAAGGCGGAAGCTGAAGGTGCGCTCACGTCCGCGCTACGGCAGGTTTTCGCGCTCGCCGAAGCTTATCCGCAGCTTCGCGCCGTCGAAAGCTTCACGCAACTCCAGCAAACGCTGGGCCAGATCGAGGACAGCATCCAGAACGCGCGACGCTATTACAACGCCGTGGTGCGTGACCTCAACACGAAAATTGTTCAGTTCCCTTCGAACATTATTGCCGGGATGTTCAACATCAAGGCGCGCGAATTCTTCGAAATTAGCGCTCCGGCCGAGCGTGAAACGCCAAAAGTCAGCTTCGGCGGCAGCGCCACTGCCTAGCGTGTCGCGCTTTTCATTTTCGATTTTTCGCTGGGCGAGCGCCGGGCGCGTTCTCGCGGCCTGCCTGCTCGCGCTGGTCACCGCCTATTCTACGAGCGCTGCCGCACGCCAGCTTGTCATCCAGCATTTTGATGACACGGTTGTGATCAGCGCGGATGGCACTGTTGAGGTCACCGAGAATATCGAGGTCCGCTTCAGCGGCACAAACTGGCACGGAATCTATCGCTCGATCCCGGTCGAGTATACCGACCCGCACGGATTCGACTACAAGCTGCTGATCGATCCCATCGCCGTCACAGACGACACCGGCCACCGGCTCAAATACGAGCAATCCCGGCAAGGGCGTAACACTCGCTTCAAAATCTACGTTTCGAACCCCGACAACTCTGTGCGAACCGTGGTGGTTCGCTATCGAGTACTCGACGCGCTGAGGTTTTTCGACGACCACGACGAGCTCTACTGGAATGTTACTGGAAATGAATCCGACATGCCGATGGAATCGGCTACGGCGAGCATTCAACTGCCGAGCGGCGCCACCGGGCTGCACGCGACGGCTTTTACGGGCGCCACTGGTTCGCGCGCCGAAAATGCGCGCGTCGACATCATCGAAAACATCGCGAACATCGCCACTACGCGCCCGCTTGGACACTACCAGGGACTAACAACGGTGGTCGGCTGGGACAAAGGGTTCGTTCATGCGCCGACTTCGAGCGCGAAGTTTTGGCTGTTCCTGCGCAGCAATTGGCCGCTGTTTCTTCCGATTGGCGTTTTCGCCGTGATGTTCTGGCTGTGGTGGACACGGGGTCGCGATCCGGCCCGCCTGGCGATTGCCGTGCAATACGAACCGCCGGACAAGCTCACGCCAGGCGAATGCGGGACGCTCGTTGACAACGAAGCGGCGATGCGCGACATCACGGCGACGCTGGTCGATCTCGCGGTAAAAGGCTATATGACGATCGAGCAGACGGACGAAAGCCATCTGCTCGGCCTGTCGCATAGCAAGAGTTATACGTTTCATCTGAAGAAACAGCCCGCACAATGGAGCGATGCGCGCCCCCACGAACGCCAAATGCTATCCGCTTTGTTCGACGGAAGCGCGAACCCCGACGTGAAGTTGTCTCAATTGCAAAACCACTTTTATGAGAATCTTCCCGCCATCCGTAACTCCATCTTCGATGCGCTCATGACCGATGGTTACTATCTGCATCGCCCCGACACGGTGCGGCAGGCCTACATCGGCGCCGGAATCGTGATTGGCATATTGATGATCGTGCTGAGCGGCGCAGCCTCGACTCGCTTGGGCATGGCGCCCCTGCCTTGGATTATCAGCGCGATCGTTTCAGGCTTGATCATCTGCATTTTCGGCTGGTTCATGCCCGCGCGCACGCTGACGGGCGCCCGCACACTTGAAAAAGTTCTAGGTTTTGAGGATTTCCTCGGGCGCGTCGAAAGCGATCGCATCGAGCGAATCGAAAGAACGCCTGCGCTTTTCGAGAAGTATCTTCCCTATGCAATGGCTCTGCACGTGGAGAAGCGATGGGTGCAGGCGTTTTCTGGAATCGCGATGCAACCTCCGCAGTGGTATCAGGGTCCGTATGGCAGCGGCTTCGTCCCCTATATTTTTGTAAACGACCTCAACGCGATGTCCATGCAGGCCGGAAGTGTGATGGCCTCCGCGCCGCGCAGCTCGGGCGGCTCAGGCTTCGGAGGCGGTGGAATGTCCGGCGGCGGATTCGGTGGCGGAAGCGTGAGCGGATTCTAGAGGAAAAAAGCTTCAGCCTTACAGGTTCTTGCGGAAAGACTTCTGCGTCTTGAGGTGCTCGTAGCCATTGCGCTCGTAAAAACGATGAGCGCGCTGGCGGATCACGTTGGAGCGCAAACCGACCGTCATGCAGCTTTTTTCGCGGGCCCACTGCTCGGCGCGTTCGAGTAGCCGGAGGCCGATTCGCTGCGAACGGTGGCGCTCATCCACGACAAGCCCGCTCACCTCCGCGCGCGCATCAATTTCCACGGCGTGGTACACGAACACTCCTATCCATCCCGTGATTTCGCCGCTCGAGAGCTGCGCGACAAACACAGCATGCTCGCTCGATTCCTCTATGCTTACCATTCGCCGCGCGATCTGTTCGACTTTCGTGGGATAGCCGAGTTCGCCGGCAAGTTCCGCCATTGGCGCGTAGTCTTGCGACATGGCGACGCGGATTTGCCCCACGAACTCCGGTGCCGAAGCACTCACGATTCCTGCCGCTCCTCCAACCGCTCCTTCATCGGAGGGCTTTTTTCAAAATCGCCATCTGTCCGGCGTGATACAGGTCGTGCTGGATCAGGCCGTGCAACATGAAGTAAATCGAATACTCTTCTCCGGGAGCTTTTTGCGCCAATTGATCCTCGCTCAAACGTTCCACGACGCCGCGCAGGCGTGCGCGACTCGCTTTCAGGTCTTCGAGGGCCCGCATCCACGCCACCTCGCTTACTTCGAATAGTGGTGGCCAATCCCGCTCGCCTGTCACGTCTGTCACTGCTTCGCCCGCCGCGCGATGTTGCACGATCGTGTTCCATGCCGCGATGTGATTCACCAGCTCCCAGATCGAATGCGCGTCGAGGACCGGGTGCGCTGCCGCGTCTTCCGAGGCTATCCCGTCGAGCAACTGCATTAGTGAAGGACCATGCCACGCCTCTCCTGCGAAGGCCCGGTCCATTTGATCGAGAATTCGTTTGATTTCGCTCATCGCGGCTCCGAAAACGAGAAAAGCCTAAGGCATTGTTGCCCTAGAAGGCAAGGTGCGTGAATCTCAGGATAATTTCTAGAAAGTCTTGTCCGAATCGAGGAGGATCGTGACCGGGCCGTCGTTCACCAGCGCAACGGCCATGTGTGCTTGGAATACTCCAGTTTCAACCCGCACGCCAAGCGCCTTCAGGGCGCGCACGAATTCTTGGTAAAGCGCCTTGCCCGGTTCGGGCGGAGCCGCCTGGATGAAGCTCGGCCGGCGCTGGCCCCGAGCATCGCCGTAGAGCGTAAATTGCGACACGGCAAGAACGGCGCCTCCGGTATCAAGCAGCGACCGATTCATCTTTCCGTGCTCGTCGTTGAAGATTCGCAGGTTCACGATTTTCTCGGCCATCGTCGTGGCCGTGGCGAGCGTGTCCTCGCGGCCTACCGCTACCAGCACGGCGAGCCCCGGCCCGATCTCGCCGATCAAGCGCGCGTCAACGGCCACGCTTGCCCGGCTCACTCGTTGAACCACGGCCCGCATGGAGTTCCTTCCGCTCACCCACCGCCTAGATCCCCCCCGCGCATTTTATGCCTCTAGACGCGGGCCATGTAAAGAGAGTTTCGATCTGCCCTAGGCGCAGCTTGTTCTCACGCGCAGAAAAGTATGCTAGAACGAAGCGTCCCTGTACGAAGGCGGAGAAATTGAAACTCGCACTGATCGGAACGCACGGCGTTGGCAAGACTACCCTCGCGTATGAAATCTGCTCGCTGCTGAAGAAAGCGGATTACAACGTCGAACTTGTCACCGAAGTCGCGCGGCAGTCCCCCTTTCCCGTCAACGCCGCCACCACGCTCGAAGGCCAGCTCTGGATCCTGCACGCGCAGATCGCGGCGGAACTGAGCGCTTCGCGGCAGGTGCCGCACGTGATTTGTGACCGCTCCGTCGTCGACAACTACTGCTACCTCGTGAACAAATTTGGCCGCCAGCCGCAACTCGAATCGTGGCTCGCTTGGTGGATGGATTCCTACTCGCTGCTCATCGGCGTTCCGCCCGTTGAAGCCGGCATAATTGCAGACGGGTTCCGCTCCGAGGACCGCGCCTTCCAGCAGCGCATTCACGAACTCCTCACGCAATTGCTCTCGGCGCCGCCATTCGACAAGATTCGCGCACCGGTAATTTGGCTTGAACCGCGAGAGCGCCGCGTCTGGGCGGAACGCATTTTCGCGGCAACCGCGCCCTTGCTTGAAGGAATCACTCCGCTCCAAACCCGCAACGCGGCCGCAAAATAGCTCGGGCCCAGATCACATGAGCAAGACGACTTCCGAATCTTCCGCTCCGAAAGGTTGGCTCACAAAAGGAGTTTGGGGCATCGGTCTCGCAAGCTTGTTTTCTGATTGGGGGCACGAAGCTGCCACTTCAATTCTTCCCGCATTTCTCGCGAGTATTGGCGCGCCTGCATTCGCGCTCGGCGTAATTGAAGGCGTTTCGGACGGCCTCTCGAGCTTTGCAAAATTAGCTGGAGGGTGGATTGCCGACCGACCGCAATGGCGAAAGCCAGTCGGGTTCATCGGCTATCTTTCCACCGGCCTTTCAACCTTCGCTTATGCGTTCGCGGAGTCCTGGCCGACGGTTCTCGTGCTTCGCGCTGCAGGCTGGTGCGGACGCGGCGGACGCGGCCCATCTCGAGACACTCTTCTTGCGGGCTGCGTCGGCCCCGGCCAGGCTGGACGGGCGTTTGGATTCGAGCGCGCGATGGATACGCTTGGCGCCGTGCTGGGCCCCCTTTGCGCGACGGCGCTGCTTGGAACGCTCGGCGCTCGCGGAGTATTGCGATGGACCGTGGTTCCTGGCGTTGCCGCTGCGTTGGTGTTCGCGATACTCGCGCCGTCAGGGAAAAAAGACAGTGAGCATCACGCCCCTAGCTTTCAGCACCTCCCGGAGAAGTATTGGCATTTTCTCGCCGGGGTTTTTGCTCACGGCATTGGGGACTTTGCGCCGACGTTGTTGATTCTGCATGCCACGCAAATCCTAACGCCGCGTCTGGGCTCGGCCAAAGGCGCCACGTATGCAGTTGCCCTCTACACTTTTTTCAACACTGTCAGCGCGGCTGTGTCTTATCCGGTGGGGGCGCTGGGCGACCGCATCAGCAAACGCGGCCTCCTCGCGTTCGGATACCTGATGGGTGCGCTGGGATTTGCAGGTTTTATTTTTGTGCCTCCTACGCTGCCAGTTCTGGTGGTTCTTTTCGGGCTGGCCGGCATTCACGTTGGTGTTCAACAATCGCTTGAAAAATCGCTGGCTTCCGAGCTATTGCCCAGCGAAATGCGCGGCTCGGGCTTCGGTGTTCTGGCGACCGTCAACGGAGTGGGAGACTTGGTGTCGAGTATCGTGGTGGGCGCGCTGTGGTCAGCCGTGGGAAACACGGCGGGTTTTGCTTACGCGGGAATTTTCGCCATCGGCGGAGCGATCCTGATTCATCGCTGGCGCTGAAGCCCGCTGCGCCTGGACCGTCTTGCAGCCGGCCGTGATGCTCGTGGCGCGCGTTGGCAACTCGGGCAGAAATAACTGCTTCGCCCCGCGACAATCATGCGGCGAATCAAAGTCCGACAACGGAAACACTTCTTTCCCTTGCACTGGTAGACGCGATGGCGCAACTGAAATTCTCCCGGCTGGCCTTCGGAATCCACGTAATCTGAAATCGAAGACCCGCCCAGTCGGATCGCCTCCGAAAGCACCTCGCGCACCGCGCGGCGAAGCCGGTCGAGATCGTTGGGCGTGAGATCGGCGCCGATTCGCGTCGGATGAATGCGCGCCCGGAAAAGACTTTCGTCCGTATAGATGTTTCCCATGCCGCGCAAAACATGCTGATCGAGCAGCAGCGCCTTTATTCGCGCGCGACGGGTAGAAATCCTAACGCGGAACTCCTCCGCGCTAGCCTCCAGCGGCTCAAGACCCAAAACGCCGAGAATCTCCTCGCGCCTACCTGCTTCAAGAATCGCCATGCGCCCGAAGCGGCGAACATCCGTGTACCGAATTTCGCGCCCGTCGTCGAGCGCAAGGAACGCATGCGTGTGCGGCGCGACATCAGCGTCCGGCGCGCTAGTGACAATCCGCCCGGTCATTCCCAGATGAATGAGCAGCGACCGCTCGTGGCTCTCTCCCTTCGAAGAATCCAGATCGAGCACTAGAAATTTTCCTACGCGCCGGACCGCGGAAATCATGCTTCCCGGTAAATGCCGCTCGAGCGCCGCTGGATCATCGATGAAATCGGTTTTGCCGAGGCGCACATCGAGAATCCGCCTTCCTGGCAGCACTCTTCGCAGCCCGCGCGCAACGGTCTCGACTTCCGGCAGCTCCGGCATATTTTCCCACGAGAAAGGTAGCACAGCTCCAACCGCGAAGCATCCCGCCGCGATTGTGTTACACTCCCGCGCTTCGCAGCATTTTGCCAACGGGAGAATCACATGACTAAGCTCTTTCTTCGAATTCTGGTCGGGATACTTTTCGCCTCGCCGGCGTGGGCGCAGACGGTCGCGATACGCGCGGGCAACCTCATCGATCCCGCCACGGGAGCCGTAGCGAAGAACCAGATCATTCTCGTCAAAGACAAGAAGATCGTCGACGTGGGCGCGGCCGTGGCAATTCCGAAGGATGCTGAAGTCGTGGACCTCTCGAAGGAATGGACGATGCCCGGCGTCATGGACGCGCACACCCACATTACCCAGAGCGTGAAATACTTCCGCGAGCTGGATGCGAATTACCTCCGCGAGGACACGCCCTTTCGCGCTCTCCGCGGCCTGTGGACCGGACAGATACTGCTGAACGCGGGCGTCACCACTGTTCGTGACGTCGGCAACGACGCCAACTTCGCTGCCGTTGCGCTCCGCAAAGCGATCGACCGAGGCTGGTTCTCCGGCCCCACGGTGCTGACCGCCGGCAAAATCATCGCTCCGTTCGGAGGACAAACCCGCGGTATCCCCCAGGAAATCGGTCCGTTTTGGCAATTCGAATACTACGATGCCGACAACGTCAACGAAATCCGCAAGGCTGTCCGCGAAAATATCTTCTACGGCGCTGACCTGATCAAGCTCGTCGCCGACAATAGCGCCTACCACTACTCGGTCGATGAAATCCGGGCGGCGGTCGATGAAGCGCACCACGCGGGACTGGCGGTCGCGGTCCACGTTCTGGAAGGAGAAGCGGCCTCGAACGTCATCGAAGGCGGTGTCGACTCCATCGAACACGGCTTTTTTCTTACGGACGACCAGCTGCGTCGCATGAAGGAAAAGGGCATCTTCCTTTCCGGTACCGATTTCCCGGCGGCTCACTTCGAGGCCGGTGAATTCCGGAGCGCCAAGGAAATTGGTGCGGCCATCATCGACCGTTTGCGCCGTGCCTACAACATTGGCGTCAAGATGGCTTTTGGCACCGATATCGTCACCGATGCCCCGAACGAAACCCGCGCGGATATGACCTGGGACTACCTCGCCGTTTGGCGTGCTGCAGGCGTTCCCCCCGCCGAGATTCTGAAGTGCATGACCACAAACGACGCAGAGCTCTTTCGCATTTCGAAAGAGCGCGGTGCAATCGCTAAGGGCCTGTTTGCCGACATCATCGCCATGCCCGAAAGCCCCCTCGACAACATCGAATCGCTGCGCAAAGTAAATTTCGTGATGAAAAACGGCGCCATCGTAAGAAAACCAAAGTAAATTTGTGCGACGGTGCGCCCTTCTAAAGTCCGCCGGATGTTTACCATCCGGCAAGCCTACACGTCCCGACGCTTGCTTTGAACGCATCCAAAACAGAAAATTGCACTGGGGGTTGCTTTCATGCCTCGGCTCGTGATCCACCAAGTAGGTGAATCTTCGCGCGTATTTGAACTTCTCGGAGACCGACCTATTTCCATCGGCCGCGCCAAGTCAAGCAATGTGGTCTTGGACGCCGAGGGCGTCTCCCGCCTGCACGCCGTGGTGCGTTCGACGCCCGACGGCAAATGGCAAATCATCGACCGTGATAGCTCGAACGGCGTGAAAATCAACGGCGCGAAGATCAAGGAAGCCGTGCTTCGCCCGAGCGATGAAATCGTCGTCGGAGAATTCCGGATGCGTTTCGAAGACTCCGCGTCGCGCGAAGTTGTTACCTACGGGACGCCGGAGCTTCCTCAGCGAGTCGCGCACGTTCTGTCGCAATCTGTTTATGCGGGTTCGGCGATGTCGGTAGAAGCGCTGGGAGACGCTGCAACTCCCGAAGCTCCAAAGCCCACAGCTGGGAAAGAGAGGCTCCGCGCGCCGGATCATGAAAATCGCCTTCTGAAATTGCTCGATCGCGTCAACCTTGTGCTGGGCGAGCGCAACACCATCGAAGAACTGACGCGGGGGATTCTGGATCTGGTTCTCGAGATCGAGGGCGCCGAGCGCGCTTACGCGATGCTTCTCGACGAAGCTTCTCTAGCGCGCGGCGATTTTAGGAAGGGTGGCTACACTTTTCTGCCTGCGGTGATTGGTTACCGCACCGGCCGGAAGGGCGAGTGTAACCAAAACCTCCCGCAGCTCGTGATTTCGCAAAGCATCATTCGGCAGGTCATGCAGGCGGGTCTGCCGCGGCTGGTTTCCGATGCGAAGGCGGACGCGCGTCTAGCCTCGAGCAGCAGTATCGCGCTTGCCGGAATTCAATCGGCGATGTGCGCGCCGCTCGGAATCGGCGATCGCACCCGTGGCCTGCTTTACGTCGACAATCTTTCGCGTCGCGGCATGTTCACGGTCGAAAATCTCAATGTCTTCACGGTCATCGCCGGTCAGGCGGGACTCGCGATTGACCGCGCTCGCGGACGCAGCGAAACCGTCGAGCAGCGCCGCTAACGCTGGCTGCTGAATGGCTTCCCCAGTTCTCCGTCAGGTCTTTCTACGCCCGCGCCATCGGCCGTCGAGACCCCAAATTTCCCCGGCGCGCGTCGAAAAAAAGATCGCGAACAGCAGCAGTAGCGGCAGGTGATCCAGATTCGCTCCAATGTACTGCCACCGAGGCGCGTTATGTCCGGGCGCGAACCAGGTCGCCAGCGCCATGTTGATCATCAGTACCGCGCCGGCAATCGATGCCGGCCGCACCAGCAAGCCAAGCACCAGGCTCAGACCAATCGCCAGCTCGCCCCAAGCCACCATCCGCGCGCAAAGCACCGGGTGCACGAGAACGAAATTCGTCAGAATCGGTTTGTAGAAGGCGAAGGGCATGTTCCCGTCGACGTAGCCGCGGATCCATTTTTCAAATCCGCCGTGTGCCCACGCCGGCCCGGCCACTTTATATTCCCCGAAGAAAAGAAAAAATACTCCCGTCACGATTCGCGTCGCGGCAATTGTTTTCCCTGCGAAGGCATCGGTGCTCTCGCGCATCATTTCTCCGGCAGAATGGCGAAGACGCGTACCGCGCCACCCGAACCGCCTTCGAGTTTAATCGGCGCGGCGATCAGAAATGCTCCCGCTTCCGGCAAAGAATCCATGTTCGCAAGATTTTCAAGATTGTAGAGCCCTGCCGGCAAATCCACGCGGTGTACTTCGAAATCTTTCGAAGCGCCGTAATCGATGCTCAGCGTGTCGATGCCGAGCCCCACGGCTCCGCGCTCGATCAGCAGTTTTGCCGCGTTCACCGAATAACCAGGAAAATGCATCACGCCCTTCGCATCCATGTTGCGGTATCGCGTCTGGTCCGGCCATCGCGATGACCATCCCGTCCGCAGCAACACGATCGAGCCCGGCGCGATGCGTCCATGTTGAGCTTCCCATTTCTCCACCCGCACCACGCTCAAGCGGTAGTCGACATCCTTCGCAGCCTCCTGCCGAACGTCGATCACGACGGCCGGGCCGAAGAAGTGCGCCACCGGAATCTGATCCAGAAAAAGTTTTCCCGGCGGAAAATGCGCCGGTGCGTCCATGTGCGTACCATAGTGTTCGAGCATACGAATGCTGCGTGTAAAATATCCGTCTTTCTCCGGCGTAGCGTTGATCTTCGCTTCAAACGGATGCTCGTCCCCGGGCCACGCAGGCAATTTGTCGTTCAGCGCGTATGTCATGTCCACAACTTGCGTCTTCCCGTCAGGAATTCCGCTCAGCCGGTCGTGCGACTTCGACGCACCCTGCTTTTGTCCGCCCAGCATCGACACCGCGCACATCGTGGCGATCGCACACATGGTGAAAACAGTTCTCCGCATATGGATTCCTCCTGGCGGCGGCTATTCTAGACGAATTTCGTTTCTTGCCTTTCGGATTTAAGGCAGGGGAATGCCGGGCGATGCAACGATTCCGGCCATGCGCAGAATCTCCGCGTACTCTTCGTCCGCAAGCGGGCAAATCGTAAGCCGCGTGTTCTTCAAAAATTTGATTTTCCGCAGCAGCCGGTTCTCACGCATCTCGGCGAGCGTCACCTGCCGTGGCAGCCGCTCGATCGCCCGCAAATCCACCACCAGCTTTTTCGAGTCATCCTCGTGCGGATCGGCATAAGGATCGCGGCTCACCTCCGCCAGCGCGTACACGGCGTGCTCGGCCTTGCCGTGATAGCACAACGCGCGATCGCCCTTGTGCACCTGCTTGAGCTGTCGCAACGCGTCCGGACGGCTCCCCCCGTGCCTCCACATTTCCTTGCCTTTCACGAACAGAGTGTCCCAGTGGTAGACCCGGGGGTCCACGGCGAGTATCCAGCGTCTTGCCTTGGAGGGGGCTTGCGTCGTCATTCGCAAAAAACTGTCGCGCGCACTATACACGCACAGCGCAGAAAATGTACTAATTTGTGTAAGGAATTTTCAGCCAGCAGCGGAGAAGCCCAGGCCAGAGGCCTAGGCGTTATCGATGTAAATGTCGTCTCCGCGGACCTCAACCGGGAAGGTTTCCACTCCCACAGCCGGGTTATTCACTAATTTTCCTGTGGTCGCGTCGTACTGCCAGCCATGCCATGGGCAAGTGACGATCTGGCCATTCAGCTCGCCCTCGCCCAACGGGCCGCCGCGATGCAGGCATACGTTGTTGATTGCACAGAGTTTACCGGCACAGTTTGCCAGGGCCACCACTTTGCCATCCAGCGCATACTCGCGAATCGTACCCGGCGGCACCTCTTGTTTTTTCGCTGCGCGCACAAAAGCCATCGTGTTTTCCTCTAGCGAACCTATCGAGGTTGCGGGGTTTGCGCGACCATCACGCCGCTCTTAAAATCCTCAACCATCTCCGGCCGCAACCGCACTTCCGTCGGCCGCTTTGCCAGCGTCATCTGGTCGATCTTGTCCTGCAGCTTCAATAGGGCGTAAAACAGCCCCTCCGGCCGCGGCGGGCAGCCAATCACGTACACATCCACCGGAACAATCCGGTCCACGCCCTGCAGCACCGAATACACGTTAAACGGCCCCCCCACGCTCGAGCACGCGCCCATCGAAATGCACCATTTCGGGTCCGGCATCTGGTCCCACACTCGCTTCAGCACCGGTGACATCTTCAGCGTCACGGTTCCTGCGACGATCATCAAGTCTGCCTGCCGTGGCGATGGCCGAAACACCTCAGCGCCGAACCTCGCAATGTCGAATCGCGAAGTCGTCGACGCAATCATCTCGATCGCGCAGCACGCCAATCCAAACGTCAGAGGCCAAATCGCGCTCTTGCGCGCCCAGTTAAAGACGTAATCCACCGTCGAAAGCACGTAACTGCGTTCAAACCGGTTGTCGATGACGCCCATGTCTCTCCCATTCCCGCAAAGCACGCGAGTATATCAAAACGCGGCTATCCGTCGGTAGCCCTTTGACGAGGATGCCACTCGGGTAGCTTCACGGTCGACGAGCGGATATCTTGGTATTTGCAAGGAACGGGGAAGAAGTTTAGTCCACGGGCAGATTGACGTGTTTCTGAACAGGACTGGCAACGGCTTCGCTGGCGTGCCTGCGCACGGGGAGCCTGGCCCGATTGATATCCGACGCAAGCCCAAGCTGCCTGAGAACCCATATGCCATACCAGTTGACGTCGAATTCGTACCATTTGAGTCCGTGCCGCGCCGATACAGGGTAAGCATGGTGGTTGTTGTGCCATCCCTCACCGAAAGTCAGCAGTGCCACCCACCAGCTGTTGGTCGACATGTCCCGGGTCTCAAACCGCCGCGAGCCCCAGATATGTGTAGCCGAGTTGACGAGCCAGGTCGCATGCAGTCCCACCACCGTGCGCAAAAAAATGCCCCACAGCAAGAACGGCAGCCCGCCCACGGCGAACAGCGCCACTCCGAGGATCACCGTCGGCACAAAATGGTACTCCGTAATCCAGACGTGAAACTTATCCTCGGCCAAGTCGGGGGCGTAGCGGCCCAGTGTCAAAGCGTCTTGACGCAACGCATTACCAACCAATATCCATCCGACGTGCGCCCACCACTTGCCATCCCGCGGTGAGTGCGGGTCGCCCTCCTTATCCGGGAATTGATGATGGATACGATGCGTTGGCACCCACAGGAGCGGGCCTCCTTCCAGGGCGGTCACCGCGCAAACGGTAAGTGCGTACTCAACCCACTTCGGAGTCTTATAGCCGCGATGGGTGAGCAGACGGTGATAGCCCATACCGATTCCCAGGCTGCCGGCCATCCAGTACAAAAAGATCGCGACAAACAGCGCCTTCCAGGTGAAGAAAAACAGCGCCGCCACCGCCCCAACATGCAGCACCACCATAAACGACGCGATCAACCAGTTGACCCGGTTCTTGCCGGGCTGGTCCGTTCGCGAACCGTTAAATCGCAAAACGCGCGTTGAGGACATAGTTTCCGTATGGATTGTGCACCTCGCCCTCTGCCAAATCTGTTCAGAAGTGAACACAAACGTGCGACGCCAGGCACGGTGCTTTTCGCTGCACAGACGGGATACATGAGTTCGTGTACTCAAACCTAGCAAGCCTGACGCACTGCGCTTCCGAGTTTTGGTGATTTCTTTCACTGATTGGTATTCGCTTTCCAGCATTCTCCGAGCAACTCTATGAAAACTCGAGCTTCTTGTGCCTGTGAACGACGGCGGCGCGCCCACGGTTTTCCTTCAGGGCCGGCCTCGGCCTGACCACCGCTCTCGGTGTTCTTAGCCGCGGCTTTGTCCTGGTGGGCAAACTTCCGGAGTCTCGACGGTTCTGTAAAATGCGTGGCAGAGAGTGATCCCCAACAAAACGTGGGCCAAGGAAGTCTGCTAGTAATCGATAAGCAGGCATACCTCGTGAACACCTTCACCAGCGCCACGCATCTCAAGGGGCCCTGGGATTTGACGCTCAAGGATGAAGGCCATCATGCGCGGGTGTTCGTCACGAATGCTCTGGAGTGGTACGTCACTCGACTGGACCTGCGCATCAACGAACATCACCACGCGGAAGCCGACGAAAAGGGCGGCGGCACCGTGGTCGTGGAAAAATCCACCAAAATTCCTTCTGACTACGTTCATCGCTGCGACCCGGCTGCGTTTGTTGTTGGGCCTACAGATGTGGCGTTCCTCCACAGGTGATAACGCAATTTTTGCCATACACAATGCCAGCGATCGAACCTCCGACGCCGGCATGGCGTTCGGCAGTTCACAAAGTCGCGGTCCAGGCGCACAACTTTGGTCGTGTCGTCCGTTTCGTCGTGGCGGGCGGGATTTTAGGCGGGCGCAGTGAGGCCCGTTTTCTAAGTCAGTCCTGGGGAAGTTGGCCGGAGCAACCGGAGACTCGTAGCGTCACACTCGCTTGCTCACCATGGGTTCGGCAGCTTCTTCAAAGCTGGCGATAGCCGTCTGGATGTCTTCCCAGAGTACTTGCCGGGCGGGATACGTAAAGTTTTTCGCGCCCTTGAGCCTCCAGAGGATCACTTCCGCCTTCAAGCACAGTGCGTCCGTCGCTTCGCGAATCTTCTTGCCAACTCCGGGCGATGTGTCCCAAGACGAATCACGAAACCCTTCAACCGCCGCCCTCAAATTCTTTACATGCGCTTCGATTTCGTCAAAATCCTCATCGCGCATATAGCTAGGATGTATATACCGGTTCTCCGCCAGGTTTTGCAATTGAACTTGTTGCATGATTCCCTCTCCTCCCCGGAATAAGTGCCGCGACTGATACCACTGTCAGGCTTTCCGCCTGATCTTTACAATGCACGGTTTCCTGTAATCTGACTCAGCAGGAGATGGCCGCATGGCGGCCATCCCCTCGCTGAGTTCCCAGCATCCCTTTCCGGGCCCCTCCTCTACGCGTTTGCTGCCCGTGGGGAAGCCTTCTCTAGCATGGCCAGCAGTTGGTTGGCAGCCGGGGGAGCCGCTGGCCCAGGTCCAAGCACGATATACCGAGCATTGATCCTCTCGCCGTACAGCGCCTCGTTAGCGTCTTTATCAGGGCGCAACGTCGAGCCTTCGAGAGAAGCTCCGGCGAATATGCCCCGCGCACGCGAGTACGTCAGAATTTCCGTGCGCATGTAAGCGTCGGTGTGGGCTTCCGCGTTGCGGCCTACAGGCCCACCCGCGGCCGAGACAGCGCCGCCCAGTTTCACTTTACTGCGCAGCAGGCTCGACGCCCCACGCTCATTCATAATGAGGAACACGAAGTCGGTCGCTTCCAATCCGGCCTGAAAGCCGAAGCTTCCGCCCTCGAGCGCCATCATCGAAGGCGCGCCCCACGGGCCAGCGAAATGTCTGCCGGTGCGGCAAACCATCGCGCCTCGGCCGTAGCTAGCGCCTACGACGAAAGCGGCTTTGCGGACCGACGGAATGACGACGACGCATTTCGTCCTGTCCAGCACGTGCTGTGGAATCGAGTCAGGCATTTTCAAAACTTCGCTGATCACCTGCCCGGAATCCTGCAATCGCTCCTCCTGCTTTCGGGTTTCCTTCGACTCGGCCCATGCCGTCGATGCAATCAAGAGCATGGCCATCAAGACGCCGCAGAATCTTTTCATGGTAAGTTCCTCCTAAGAATCTGCGCATGCTTCCATCGAAGCATGCGCAAAGTAATGAAACGGCGCTAGGCGCACGCCGCTTTCACGAATCTTTCAGCGTTCTTCTCGAGATCCCCGAGCGCTCCTGCGATGTCGCGCCACAACATTTTTCTGACTGCGCCCTTTTCCGAATATCTCGCCATTTGCACGATCTCCCGCAGAGCTTCTTCCTTCACCACCAGTTCGACGAGCGTTTCGCGGATCGAATCTCTTTCTCTCATCAGCGAGCCAAAGTGAGGGGCAGTCGTCAATTCTGCGACCAGACTCCCGAGCGCTCTCAGGCGTGATTCCACCTGCGCCTCAAACAGCCGCTGTTCCGGATACGGTTCCAGGACCTGTTCGGAACGTTGTTCCGGCGCTTGCTTTTTCCCTTGCTTCTGCCTCCGAGGTTGTTTCCAGATCCGCTCGGTTTTGTGGGCCCCAAATTCCACGCCAGATCCCATCAACGAACGAACGCCGCGAATCGTTTTCTTCGTCCGCTTGTACGTCCGGACTGCGCTCAAGGAAGCACCTTGCAAATTCTCCAAATACACAACTGCCGGTAGCCTCCCCGATCCCCTCTTTCATTATCAGGACGGCGGAGCCTCGCGAACTGGTTGGGTGAGAAGTGCAATGAGCGTGCCAGCGCCGAACAATCTTCCGCAAGAGCTTCGCACACCTGTCTTTATTCTCGGCTCCTGCGCAGCAAGGCGGGGGTGACTACCAGTACTAGTCCGGGGAGATTGTTCCCTCGACCCGCCCTTTGTTCTACAGGGTTTGTTCTACAGGGTTTGTTCTACATAACTCTCAAGGCATGGTAATCGCTTTGTCCTGGACGTCTGTTCTTTGCCCTGTATGCGCCTGGTCTCCATGCTGTGGAGATCAATAACAAGTGCCAGACACAAATGTATGAACCCGCTTTCCTCCAATTTTCAGCCCGTTTTTTCGGCGCTTTCATCGCGGACGACTTCAGAAACCGCCGCGACTGATGTGCTATATTCGATCGGAGGAACCCGGTGAGCAAACTCCGCATCTCCATCGTCGAGTACCTCAACACGGCGCCGCTCGTCTGGGGCTTTGTCGAAGGACCGCTCACGGGCAAGTACGACCTTTCGTTCACCCTGCCCTCGCAATGCGCCGAAGCGCTGCACCACGGCGATGCGGACATAGCCATCATTCCCGCGATTGAATACCAGCGCATGGACAACATCGTCGCACTGCCGGAACTGGCTGTTGCGGCGAAGGGTGAAGTTCGCAGCATCCTGGTCGTCGCAAAAAAGCCGATCGAGATGGCCAAGCGCATCGCGCTCGATACCAGCTCGCGCAGTTCTGCGGCACTGGTGCGCCTGCTCGCCGATGGCCTTTGGAAAATCAAGCCCGAATGGATCGACGCCGAACCCGACCCTTCCGAGATGTTGAAGCACGCCGACGCGGCACTCGTCATCGGCGATCCCGCCCTGCGCATCTCGCTCAAGATGGAAGCACTCAACGCAAAAGTTCCCAGCGGCGGCGCCTGCTGCCAGGGCGACGCGGAAGACATGCCCGTGCCCGGCCACGAGACCGTTTTTATTTACGACGTCGCGTACCAGTGGCGCGAGATGACCGGCAAGCCCTGCGTGCTAGCATTCTGGGCGGGCCGCCGCGACGCGATAACTCCCGAGGTAGTCGCGGATTTCCACGCTTCGAAGCAATACGGTATCGAGCGCATCTGCGAAATCTCCGAAGCCGCCGCCGTCAAGCTCGATTTGCCGCCGCGCGCACTCGAGCGTTACCTCGCGGAAAATATCGATTACCATCTCGACGAGGAAAACCTGGCGGGTTTGCGGCTCTATTACGAAAAAGCCGCTGCTGCCGGACTGATCCCGCCCGTTCGTCCTCTCGAATTTGCTGGCGCGTCGGCCGTATCCAGCGCGAGCCGGGGAGCTTCGCGATGAGCCTCACGCATCAGGAAACGCTCGACTTTTTCAACTCCGATGACTTGATCGGCATCGGGATGGCGGCGAACGAAGTCCGCCGCAAGAAGACCGATCCGCGCGTGGCCACCTATCAAATCGACCGCAACATCAATTACACGAATTTCTGCACCGAATATTGTTCGTTCTGCGCGTTCTACCGGCCGCTCGGCGCGAAAGACGGTTACATCCTGCCGCTCGAAACCATTTACGAAAAAATCGAAGAGATGCTGGCCATTGGCGGAACGGGCGTGCTGATGCAGGGCGGCCTGCATCCGGATTTGCGGATCGAGTTCTACGAAAACATGCTCAGCTCGATCAAGCAAAAATATCCGCAAGTTCATCTGCACTGTTTTTCAGCGCCGGAGATTACCTGCATCGCCGAGGTTTCCGGGCTTTCGCTGCGCGATACCATCGCGCGCCTGCGCGAAGCGGGCCTCGATTCAATTCCCGGAGGCGGCGCGGAAATTCTCGACGACGAAGTCCGCACGCGCATTTCGCGATTGAAGTGCACCTCGAAGGATTGGGAAGACGTGCATCGCGCCGCGCACGCGCTCGGCATGCGCACCACCGCGACGATGATGTTCGGCTGCGGCGAAGAATATCGACACCGCGTGAACCATCTCGAACTCCTGCGCCGCATCCAGGAAGATACCGGCGGGTTTACCGCGTTCATCCCCTGGATTTTCGCGCCGGAAAATACGCCGCTCGGAAAAAAGATTCCCGAAACCACCGCGTTCGATTACTTGAAAACGCTCGCCATCAGCCGGATGTATCTCGATAACATCGATCACATCCAATCGAGCTGGCTCACGCCGGGAATCAAAATCTGCCAGGTTGGCTTGCAGTTCGGCGCCGATGACGTAGGCAGCATTCTCATCGAAGAAAACGTTGTTTACGCCGCCGGCGTCCGAAACCGCACGAACGAGGAAGAACTTCGCCGCATCATTTCAGACGCAGGTTACATTCCCGCACAGCGCGATACCCTTTACCGCTCCTATTCCTACAAACCGCCGTCCGCGCCGTTCACTTCCGCCGCAGCCCGAGCAACAGCGGAGTAGTCCCCAAGTTTTCTCAAAAGCTAAGTTGTACAGGATTTGTACGGTGAAGGAATTACGCGACGCCGGCAATGGCGGGCTGCGCTACGCCGACGGAAACGGGAAGCTCGATCGTGACGATCGCGCCATAAGGGTGGTGATTCGCGAGGACGATTTCGCCGCCGCATTCCCGGACGATGCCATAGCAGATGCTGAGGCCGAGTCCGGTTCCTTTGCCGACCGGCTTGGTGGTGTAGAACGGATCGAACGCGCGATTCGCGTCCGTGAAACCCGGGCCGGAGTCGTGAAACTGGATCGCGACGCGGTCCCCGCGGCGCAAGGCGTGAATGTGGATGGCGCGCTTGGCGCTGTCCTCGACAGCGTCGATCGCGTTGTTCAAAATATTGAGCAGGATCTGCTTCAATTCGTCTTCGCCGATGGCGAGCGGCGGCACGACCGGAGGAATATCGACCTCGACGTGAATGCCCAGTTTGTGCAGATGGTATTCGCGAAGCTGGATGACATCGCGGAGCGCCGGCTCGAAATCGGCGGCGCGCGCAGCGGGATTGTTTTGGCGCGCGAAACGCAGGAGTCCATCGACGATGCGTTTCATGCGCCGCGCTTCGCTCCCCAGCTTGGTCAAGCGCTGAACGGATTTTTGGCTTTCCACTTCCTCGCCCAGCAATTCCGCGTAGCCGATGATTCCAGTAAGCGGATTATTGAGTTCGTGGGCAACGCCGGCAACCAGCTGTCCGAGCGCCGCGAGTTTCTCCGCGCGCGCTAGTTGGTGATGCAAACGCGTGTTCTCGATGGTGACGGCAAGGTCGGAGGCGAGCACTTCGAGCTTCGTCATTCCGGAGGTATCGATTCCGGCTTCGCTCTCGTAACCGCCGAGGCAGAAACATCCCATGTACGAACCGCGGGAGGAGACCAGCGGGATCAACACTTCACTCTCAACGCCATCCAGCGAAACGCGCACGGAATTATTTCCGAGCGGCCTTCCCGTGACGCAAAGTTCCTTGAGACTTTCGATCGTCCACGTGGCGCAGCGCTTTTCCAGCTCCGCCATCTCAGGCGGAGGGAAACCGAAAGAACTGGCCAGATACAACGATTGGCTTTCCCCGGCAAGAAACAACGCCACGCGGCGGAAGCTGCTGGCGTTCGCGACGGCTCCCGCAATTTCCGCGCACAGAGAAACGGGATCTTTCCCAGTAAGCAAACGCGAAGTGATTTGTGAGAGGCGGATGAGAAGCCGGTTTTCGGAACGGTCACGCTCGTGGGCTTTCTCGATGATGGCGGACTTGTCTTCCAGCAGCGACAGCACCATGCCGAAGGCCACGAAGAATTTCGGGACGTTCCACAGTTCGGGATTGACGTGCAGGTTCGGGAGAAAGTGAGCGAGCAGCGCACCGGCGGGAAACACCGCGCCCCAGCACAGGAATCCGCCCGCCACGGCGATCACACCGGGAGAAGGCCGCGGATAGCGCCGCCAGAAAAGAAAACCGCAAAGCCCAAACGTGATCGTAAGAATGGCGTTGACGCCGAAGTCCGGATTTCCATGGAGTTGGTCGTGAATGGCCCAAGTTCCGGATCCAATAAAGACGAGCGCGACCAAAAAATTGAACAGCCCGGCGGGCCAACGGCCGTACAGAGCGAACGCGGCACCTCCGAAGAAGAAAATGGCCAGGCAGACGGACAGCGCCCAGGGCATGCGCCATTCAAAAGTAATCGCGATAGCGTGAAATGCGGCCGGCGCTCCGAGCACCGCCATCAGAGCCTGGCGAGTCCGCCGCGTTTCCACGGCGAGAATCAACGAGGCCACGAATACGATGCCGGACAGTTCCAGGGCTCCGAGGTCGATGGATTCGAATACTTTTTCGACTGCGCCGCTGCGCGTTTCGAAGGCTTGGATGAAGAAGTGGAGGAAGATCAGCCCCCAGGCGTAGGTCCAGAGGCGAAGGCGGGCCGACGGAGCATGCTTCCGCAACGAGAGGAAAATCCCGACCAAAACGGCAAGGACGAGAATGGTCGGAAGCTTGTCGAGAATCGTCGTCACAACCCACCCCTGGGGCAGGCCAGACTAGCGTTTGCGTCGATGTCTGAACAATAGAGCGCACGTACCAGAAACGGCCGAATTGGAACAGTAACGAAATCTCCCGACTGTCAGTTAAAGGCTATTCTTTCAGTGGGATACGGAGGTCGAGCGAGACTTCGGCGCCTTCAGCGAGATCCAGCGGCTCGAAGGGCACGAGGACGCCGTTCACATAATGAGCGCGGATAGCGCGAGAGGATGGAGGTGACTTTGTCGGCGATGGCTTCAAATTTCGTCCCTCGAATTTTGGAACTCCCGCCTGATCGAGCGAGGCGTTGGCAAGGGCGTCGGCATCGCGATTCATTTCGCGGCGAACGTGTTCGATGGCGAAGTATCCAAGCTGGCGGGCCAACTTTGAGGCGCGTTCGTGGAGAGGTTTGAGTTCCACGCTCTTCACCTTGTAACGGCCCTGCATCTGGCGGACGAGCAACTCGGAGTCGCTACGGATGCGAAGAGCGTAAATGCCGTGGGTTGCGGCGTAGTCGAGGGCGGCGAGCAGCGCGTAGTATTCGGCGACGTTGTTGGTTTCCCGGCCGAGATTTTTTGCGAGCTGGAGGATTATTTTTCCGGCGGGGTCGCGAAGGACTACGGCGTAGGAAGCAGGGCCGGGATTGCCGCGCGAAGCGCCGTCGATATTTGCGACGTGCACGCCGGCGGGCGGCGCGGACCTGGGCGATACGGCGCCCGATCGGTCAAGCGATTGACCGGGGACTTCATGGGCTGACTTGCCGAATAGAGGCGCGCTTCCCGGAGGCGGAGTTTTGGATCGGCGAGTCATGCACGCTGCCTGAGAGTTGGTAGAAGTGGCATGGGGAGAATCGCGGCCGACGATACGTTAGCGCTCACTGGATGGAGTCGCCGCCGTGGATGCTTGCGGAGTTTGCGCTTGGTCTAACGACGCATCGTTGGGCGACGGAACACTGGACGCCGACGGTGCCGGTTCCAGGTAGTAAAGGATGCGCGTGCAGGTTTCGCAGTGAAAAATTTCTTCACTGCCGGCGCGACGCATTTCCTGAAACACGTGAGGCCTCACTCTCATGCCGCAGGCGGTGCATTTTTCGTCGCGAACAGCGGCGAGCGACACGCCGTTGTGTTTTCTGGCGATGCGCGTGTAATGGTCAAGCATGCCTTCGGGGACATCGGCGACCACTCGCGCACGCTCGGTATTGCCTTCTGCGAGTTCTTTTTCACCGACGGCTCTTTCGGACTCGATTTTCGATCGGTCGGCCCGCGCGGCTTCCTCGACTTCCTTCAGGGCTTTTTCGGAGGACTTGATGCGGCGGTCGTACTCCTCGCCGGCAACCATTTGTTCAAGCAGGCGATCTTCGGCCTTGGCGATTTCGTCTTCGGCCATTTGCGCTTCGTGCTGAAGCGTTTTGTAGGCTTCGTTCGTTTTTACCTGGAACATCTGGTCTTTATATTTGCGGACTCGCTCCTTCCACTGCTCGACGTCGAGTTCGTATCGTTTGCGGTCTTTGACGGTGGAGAGCTGGGCAGCCTTGCTCTTCTCGACGTCGGCGCGAGCGGCCGCGATGCGGGCGTCGATTTCCGCTAGTTTCCTGGGATAGGTGGCAAGTCGGGCCTGAACTTCGTGCAGGCGAACGTCGACGCTTTGAAGCTCGAGCAGATCCTGGAGGATTTTTAACACCGTTCAGTCATTCTAGCACAAGGGCGAGGCAGGCTTTAGAGGGCTCAGCTGGGGGGCTCTACAGGATTCGCGTACGGGCGGTAGCAGGTTTCCCGAAATCCGGCCGACCGGCGGTCAATTTGTTTTGTCGAGGAAGGCGGAGGCTAGCGGAATATGCACGGAACCGATCTTGCCATTGCCGTCATCTCGCACAATCACGCGCAGTTCGGTTGTATTCGACAGGATCGGAAACTCTCGCGTGAAGAAAAATCCCCGCCTCAGCATTTCTTCGCGTTCCGCGGTGCTAAGCGCGAGATGAAATGAAAGAGTGAACTTGTCGATAAACTGTTCCCTGGCGTCCAATTGAACGAAGGCAACGTCTACCAGTCCCTTCCAATGTTCGCTCTCCCGCTGGAAACCGAGTTGCTGAGCATCGACCGAAAGCGTGATCTCTAGACTGCGCTGACCCAACGAGAGGACTGGAGCAATTTCGGCGCGCATTCGAACACCGGTCGCCTGCATCGGGCTTCGGGCGATTTCAGAGATCATTGCGAGCCGGGTCTCGGGAGTCGAGGGTGGTTCCGGCAACGCGAAGTAACCTTCGCGCGCTTGCACATGCACGTCCGCGCGCTTCACTTTCACATGAATCGCGTGAAAGCTGCCGTCCCATTTGACGCCCGCCGGATAAAAACCCAGCTCATAGGCAACGGAGGAATCATCGATGGCCTGTCGAATCGAGCCCATTATGGCGTTCGTGTTGTAGTAGGCGCGGCCACCCGTGCGTCGCGCGAGGATTTGCATGGCGCCAAAACTCGAAGTGTCCACTTTTCCCATTATGTTCACGCCAGTTCCCGTCAGGCCGGGATCCACTAATCCGCGGGCGTCCACCGGGTAGATGGCCATGTTCGCGTCATTCAGCGCCCGCGTCACCAGCTCCACCTCGGTTGGGAAGGGAATCTTTTGGCCGCTTGGCGTGCGCTGCGGATTATTCGTTTCCAGGCTGAAGGGAAAGCTGCCTGAGACCCAGACCAGGTTCTTGCGGCCGGGAAGAGATCCCACGTGATTCGCGATCATGCGCAGCGCCTCCGCCGTCAAGTGACCATGGTCCACGGCGAAAGCCTGGTTCTCGTCAATTCCTGCATCCTGGGCCAATTGAACCAATTGCTGATTAAAGAGATTCGTCGGCCCAGTGTCTCCATTATCCCTGTCCGGCGCACGCTCGCTCTTGAATTTCATGAGCGCTTCGAGGAGGCTCGAAGCGTTGCTGGTGAACTCATGCAGCACGCGAAGACGGGAACCGAGCGCGTAGAGGGCTACGCGATCCTGCGGCCGAATCGTGAGGAGAAGCTTGACGATCTGGTTCCGGGCATAGGCTTGGTCCAGATACGCCGTGTTGAACGAGTCCATCAGAATTACCGTAAGGTTTGACGGCACGCCCCCCTGCTCGATCTCGTTTGTGTAGGTGCCGGGAGGCAGAGGCTGCTCCGCGCCTGGCAGGGTTTGGTTTGTATCCACCGAGAATAGCTGAATCTCCTGGTTCTTCTTGCCGTCCAGCAGCACGAAGTCGTCCTTCGTCAGGCCGGTGACAGGGTTGCCCTGCTTGTCCTGAACCAGGACGGCGATCTGCACCAGCCGCGTGGTCACGCGCAGCGGCTGTGGTGAAGGCGCCGTTTCTTGTGCGAGCAGCGGTTTGGCGCTGACGCCAGCGCCAACCGCGACAATCGCCAGTACGATAATTGCTTGTGCGCGTAGGGTCATACGGTGCCAGGCGGTATTGGGGCAGGCTTTGCATACTTCACCTGGCGAAACCATTTCGCGAAGAGGATCAGCCAGAGTAAGAGCAGCGCGACATTGGGCCAGCCAGCTTCCGGTCCGAAGGGCATGCCCGTGAGCCACGCCGGGCCGTGGAAGCTGCCGCGAAACAAGCTTCCTTCACCCGTCTGCCCACTGCTGGGCACGCCGAAGAAGTAGGCTTCACCCCAATCCCATGCAGCATGAATACCAATCGGCATCCAAAGGTCGCCGGTGCGACGGAGCAGGAAGCAGGCAATGAGGCCGAACCCGCCCACCGTGAACAGGCCCAAGATGGTCCATCCGGGATTAAGGAGGTGCGCTACAGCCATCAGCGCCGAGGTTGCCAGCGCCGCGGGCCAAAAACCAATGCCGGTGGTGAGGGTAAACTGCAGGTAGCCGCGGTAGAGAAATTCCTCGACGGAACAACCAAGAAACATCATCACCGCCCAGGCAACGCCATATTTCCAGATGGAAGCGCCGTGCAGCGTCATTGGTCCGAAGGAAAAAGCTCCCGTGAGGCGCAGCGAGGCGAGCAGCGCCAGGAGTGAAGCGAAGCCGATGGCGCATCCTTGCCAGAACTGGCCGCAGAACATCCGCCGCCAGGGCAAGCCGTAGTCGGCAACGGTTCGCCTTTCGATCCTCGCCATGATCGCGCTAGCGAGGAGAAGGAGGACGCTGGCAACTCCGAAGTAGCAGATGCCCACGAACGGACTTCGGATATCGAGTTCGCGTCCGTGTAATAGCGCGCCGGCGATCTGGTTCGCGCCGTAGCCGAGCGCGAAGAGAACTGCGGCGAAGATCAGCAGGCGCCAGCCGGCGCGAAGCCCGTTCGGTCCCTTTAGGATGCTGCCGCTTACCTGCCCATCCCTCGAGGCTCCGGATGGAGCCGCAGTTGAGAACGGCGAAGCAACAAAATCGCCTGGATCGCTCATCGAACCGCAACAGTAGCATCCGTGCGCTTTGCTGAACTATGATTCTTTGCGCCAGTTCAATCGGCCAGGCGAATTAGCAGAACGATCTGGAAGGAGTTGCGAGAAGGCCTTATGCCCGGCGTTCCTACTGTTCTTGCTCGTTCGCTGCGTAAGATTGCCAATGCCGTGGCCTCCCGCGGCAATCCTGGCCATTTGCTTCGAGCCGTGGGTCTCGACCGCGATTCCATCAACGACCCGCTCCTGCGCGTACCATACGCCGACATGATGCTGCTCATCGAGCATGCCGCGAGGATGACCCGAGACGCCGCCTTCGGGCTTCACGTAGGCGAGCGGGTGCACCCTCGCTCGTACGGAATCGTCGGACGTTCCATCATGAGTAGTTCGAGCTTGGGCGAAGCCCTGCGATGCCAGGTGCGCTACCTTCCCATATGGACCAACGTCGGCACCTTCCGGTTGGACGTCGAGGGACCGGTCGCGCACTTTGAGTGGATGTATTCCACCGGCTCCCTCCCCGAAGCGCGCCATGATTGCGAGATGTCGATAGCGACGGTCGCCAATTTCAGCCGCCTGTTGACCTCCTCTAGCTGGAAACCTCGCGAAGTGTGGTTCCAACATTCGAAACCAAAGGACATGTCCGAGCACGCGCGTATCTTCAGAGCGCCGGTTCGCTTTGGCATGCCAAAGAACGCGCTGCTGTTTGACAGCCGATTGCTTGCTGCGCCGGTAAGGACTGCCACCATTGGGGCGCATGGAGAGATTGCGGCCGCAGCCGAACAGTTGCTGGCGCGACCTCCGGACGCGCAACCGTTGTCCCAAGTCGCCCTGAGCATAATTCGTCAAGAGATGAGCCGCGGAATCGTGGGTCTCGGCGCTCTTTCCCGCCAACTAGGCATTAGCCGGCGCACACTGCAGAGGAGATTGGCGCGCGAATCGTCTTCTCATCGAGAATTGGTCGAGCGGGCCCGCCAGGAACTTTCGCACCACTTGCTGATGAGCGCGGATGCTACCGCCGTTGAAACTGCCGCCGCCCTGGGGTTTTCCGAACCCAGCGCCTTCCACCATGCTTTTCACCGCTGGCATGGGATGCCGCCACAAGAATATAAGCGAAGGCGATGGCACTAAATTCAACTTGCCAGGAGTTATTCGAACCGTTGCCACGAAGCGTAGCCGCCTCGTGTCGATTTGCTGCTCGTGCTGTACATCGGCGATCGCTTCACGGCTCCTCCGACCAGCGTCGCCGAGATCGAATGGTGAGTTTCTGTGTTTCGGCAGGCAGGCGTGCGCGGTGGACTTTGGCGTCCACACGAGCTAACTGCACTACTCGTATCGCAGCGCTTGGGTTGGCGCAATTCGGGATGCTCGCCGCGCCGGAACGTAGGCGGCTAGCATCGTCACCAGAAACAACGACGGCACGACGATGATATAGGCCACCATGTCTACGCCGCCCGCGTTGAACAGCATGGAATTCATGAGCTGCTCGACGGCGAAACCCATCGCCAACCCGATCACCGTTCCAATCCCCACCAGCACAAGGCCCTTGCCCATCACTAGCCGCAGCACGTCCGAGCTTGCCGCGCCAAGTGCCATGCGGATGCCGATCTCGCGGGTTCTGCGGCTCACGTTGTACGCCACCAGTCCGTACAAACCGGCGATGGCCAGCAGGAGGCCCACCGCGCCCATTGCACCCACCAGCTGTATCGCAATTTCTGGCCCCTTCACGGCCGCATTCAGGTAGAGGTCCTCGTAAGACCTGGTCTGCAACATCGGCAGGTTCGCATCGAGTGTGCGGACAACGTCCTTTACAGGCTGGACCAGTTGCAGCGGATCGCCGCTCGAGCGCAGCATCAAGACCATTCGTGAGATAGGATGTTGGGACAGCGGCAGATACACGAAATCCATCGGCCTTTCGAAAGTCGATTGATACTTGATCGTCGACGCGACGCCTACGACCTCCACCGGCATCCCCGTGCGGCTATCGAGGTGGATGTATTTGCCCACCGCATCGCCTGCCGGCCAATAGTGTTTCGCGAAGCGCTCATTCACGACGGCGACGCGCGGCGCATCCGCGGTATCGGAGGCTAGGAAGCCACGGCCACGCAAGATGGGAATCCCCATGGTCTCGAAGTATCCTTCGTCAACCGTATCCATCGTGGAATTAAAATTCTGGCGATCTCTCGGCATCTCGAAAGCCTCCGGCACGAACGCCAGGCCGTAAAACTCGTCCTGTCCCAGCGGAATGTTTTGCGTGAGAGCCTCGCTCTGAACTCCCGGCATTTCCCGTACGCGATCGGCGAGAAGCTTATAGAACTGCTTCGTCTGAGCTGCGTTGTACTGCACCAGACGCGGATCGAACTTGACCATCAGCAGATGGTCTTTCGCGAAACCGGTTCCATCCAGCAAGCTATGTTGGAAACTCCGGGCCATCAGGAAAGACGAGGTCAACAGCATCAGCGACATGGAAACCTGAGCCACAACCAGCACATTCCGGCCCCACAGGCGTTTGCGCCCCGGCACATCGGCGTCGGCCGACTTGAGTGCGTTCACTAGGTCTACGCGCGTGCTCTGCAGCGCCGGCGCCAAGCCACAAAGCAGCGCGCTCAACACGGACAACGCGAGGCATGCCAGCAGGACGCGAGTGTCCATCCGGAATGGCACCGCAGCCGGCAACTCGGTCATAAATACGATGCTGTCTTTGCTGTGGAACCACTCTACCACTCCGTAGCCGATGGCGATCCCGGCCAATCCACCCAAGGACGCCAGAATGAGGCTTTCGGTCAACAACAGCCGGATGAGCCGGAAACGTCCGGCGCCCAGCGCCAACCGCACCGCGATTTCGCGCGCGCGCGTGCGAGCACGGCTCAGAAGAAGTCCCGCGACGTTGGTGCAAGCCACCAGCAGGACAGCCAGTGCAAGAATCACAAAGATCACGCCGAACTTCCAATTATCGTCTTCTCGAGTCCTTGCTTCGAACTGGGTATATACCTGCGCTCTGCGGCTGCGATTCACCTTCGGATATTCACGCTCTAGGTTTTGCGCGAGCACGGCGAGTTCATTCCGCGCCTGCTCCAGGGTCGTGCCCGGTTTCAAGCGCGCTTTTACATTCAACTCGCGATCGTCCCGGTCCTCGAAAAAATTCTTTTGGAGGTTGGTCGAAAACACCCGCGACATGGCGAGCGGCATGTAGAAGTCGGGAATCCCGAATGTCAGCATCCCCGGGAAGTTGTCCGGAGCCACGCCAATCACGGTGAACTCCCTGCCGTTCAGGCGAATCGTCCTGCCGACCACCGAAGGGTCGCTGGCGAATTCGTGTCTCCAGAAGTCCGGCCCGAGCACCACCACGGCATTGCGGCCGGGTACCTGGTCTTCATCCTCGCGAAACCCGCGTCCCAACCGCGGCTCGACGCCGAGCACGTGGAAGTAGTTAACGGAAACCATCATTCCGCCCTTAATTCGCGGCGTGGCAGCGGGTTCCGCGCTGAAGCCGACCGCTTCCATATCGGCGTTGGCGATCACGCCGTCGTAGCTCTTGGTTTTGTCGCGGACGTCCAGGTATTCGCGATAGGAAAAATAGTCGAAACTATTGTCGTGTGTCGTGCTTACCAGCGTGACCACGTCGCGCGGATGCGGCACGGGGTAAGGTCTGAAGATCAGCCCATCCACCATGCTGAATGTCGCCGAGGTCATTCCGATCCCTAGCGCCAGCGTGATCACCACGAAAGCGGTAAGTCCGGACGTGCGGCGCAGGCTCCGGAGAGCGAAGCGCACATCCTGCATCAAATTCTCGATCAATAGCAGTCCCCACTCTGCTCGATAGTCTTGTTTGATCGCCTCTACTCCGCCAAACTTCAGCATGGCTTGGCGTCGTGCCTCAACGGGTGATAAACCGGCGCGGAGATTTTCGGCGGTTTGCAGAGCAATATGTTCCTCAATCTCCTCCCTCAATCTTTCGTCTTGTGTACGTCTGGTCGCCAAGTTGGCCAGCCGTGCAAGGAACCGTCTCAGAGATCTCATGAGAAATCCTCCGCCTTCACTTCGAAGAAGCGATCCATGATTCTCGTCAATCACTCGTCACGCAGGAGCATGACAGGATCGAGCGAGAGAGCGCGTTGCGCCGGAATCCAGGTCGCCAGCAAGCCCAGCGACGACATCGCGAAAACAACACCGGCTAATACCAGCGGATCGCTGGGGGTTGCCGAGTACACGATGAAAGCCAGCACCCGGCTGGCCAAAATTCCCAGGAGCAAGCCTGCCGCCGAACCAAAAGCCAACAATTTGACTGCGCGTCCTAGCGCCGCTTGTAGCACCTCCCTACGCTGCGCGCCGAGGGCCATACGAATTCCCAACTCTCGCTTCCGCTTGCTGACCGAATATGTCGCCATTCCAAAGATGCCAGTCACCGACAGCATCGCGCCCATCATGCCCAGCACACCCAGCGACAGCGTCGCCATACGGGAGGCAAACAGAGCGTGATCCAATTCCTTGACCCATGTCTGGATGTAGACTGGCAGCCCGCTGTCCAGGTCTCGCAGTCGGTTCCGGATGGCTGGCGCCAGTTCCTGCGAGTCGTTGTTAGCGCTCAACCCATTTGAGCGGAGCCCGCTCGAACGCACCACCATCCACGTCTCGCTCGAGGGAGATTGCAGCAATGGGAGAAACATGGCCGGCTGGGGGTCTTCGGTGAGGCTGTGATATTTCCCCTGTTCCGCTACGCCCACCACCTCGATGCGCGTTCCATCGTCCATCTTGTAATGTCCGCCCACTGCGCCGGTTACCGAGCCGAAAATTCTGCGCGCGAACTCCTCGTTGACCACCGCTACCGGCGGGGTATTTTTATCGTCATGCCACGCAAAGCTTCTTCCGGACAGCAGGACAGTACCGGCCGCGTGGAAATACTCGGGAGACACCTGGTACACGAAGACTTCCGCAGCGGCATTTGGGGGCCTCAGGTCTGCGGACTTGTCAGTAAAGACAAGGCTGTTGACCGAGCCCGCGTATAACGGCGCGGGGTTAACCAGACCCACAGACTCCACACCTGGAATTGCCTCCGCAGCGTTGAGCATGCGCTTTTGCATCGCGGGCATCTGGTCGCCGCGGTAACCCGCCATGCTCAGATCGGTATCTGCCAGGATTGCGTTCTGCGGTTCAAAACCGAAACTGCTGTGCAGCGAGCGCACCAGTCCGCGCACGGCAACCATGGAGGAAGTAACCAGCACCGCGCAGATCGCAATCTGCATGCCAAGCAACAGGTCTCGGACGGTAATCCCCCGCCCAACACTGCCGCTTGATCCTGTTTTGATTACCCCATACGGATCGGTCCGAAGTATCTGCCGCACAGGGACCGCCCCAAAAATGAATCCGCTCACGAAAGCCAGCAGCAAAGCGAATCCATACACATTTGCGTCCGGTTTCACTTGGAGATGGATCGGATACTTGGTGAATGGCTGCCACAGACTCAGAGCGCGCACCAGCACCACGCTGCCCCACAGCCCCACGGCCCCGCCGATCAGGGAAATCAGAATCGCTTCAGTAAATAGTTGCCGCACAATGCGCAGGCGGCCCGCTCCCAGCGCGAGCCGCAGAGCAACTTCCCGGGAACGGTCCGCGGCGCGTGCGGCAAACAGGCTGCCCAGGTTGGTGCAAGCGGCCAGCAGGATTAGCCCCGCCAGCAGCATCAATCCCGTCAGGAATGCCCGCATCGGAGCGCCAAGGCGATCGCCATAAAGACTGGGAGGCGCCAGGGTGAAGGTCAGGTCGTTGTCTTCTTTGGGATAACTCTTTTCCAGGTCCCCGCCAATCGAGTTCAGATCGTCGATCGCTTGTTCCCGAGTGACTCCCGCCTTCAAATGTCCCATCACCGAGAAAACCCAACGCTTGCCGCGGTCGTTCAAGTTATTCTTCCCCTCGAGCCCGGCAGCTGTCCCGGATAGCTGTCCCTCATTAACGATCGGCACAAAAAAATCGGGAAAGAAAAACACAAGAGTCCCGTGGAACTCAGGGGGCGCCACGCCCACAATCGTAAAGGGATTCTTGTTCACCTGAACAACACGGCCCACCACGCCAGGATCATCGTGAAAATGGGCGTGCCAATAGGCGTGGGTCAGAACGATGTACGGAGCGCTGTTCGAGCCATGCTCATCGGAGGGGTGGAACAAACGGCCAAGGTACGGCTGAATGCCTAATCCGTCGAAGTAGTTCCCGGTCACCAGCGCGACCCAGGCGCTCGATGGATCTCCGCCCGTATCGATCCCTACCACCGCCCCGTCAAACGCTACCAGCTCATCAAAGGTGCGGTTGCGATCGCGCAGATCGCGATAGTCTGGAAACGAATGATTGCCCGCCTTGTCTTTACCGCGCATGAGTTGGTAGAGGCTCTCCGCCTGAGGCACATTCAGCGGGTGCAGTATCAACGCATTCATCACACTAAAGACTATGGCGTTTGCGCCAATTCCTAGGGCCAGCGTTAAAATCGCGACGATCGTGAATCCGGGAGACTTGCGCAGCAGGCGCAAGCTGTAGCGGACATCCTGCAGCAGGTTCTCGATGATCGGCAGTCCTCGCTCGGCTCGATAGTCTTGTTTCATCGCTTCGACCCCGCCGAACTTCAGCATGGCTTGGCGCCGCGCCTCGACGGACGATAGACCTGCGCGAATGTTTTCTTCGGTCTGCAGGACGATGTGCTCCTGAATCTCTTCGCTCAATCGTTCGTCCTGTGCGCGCCTTGCCGCCAAGTGAACCACGCGAGTGAGAAACCGCCTCAAGGTTCTCATGGCAAATCCTCCGCTTTGGCTTCGAAGAACCGGCCGATGATCGCGGCGGTTTGTTGCCAATCTTGCGTCTCGGCCTGCAACAGCTTGCGTCCTTCCCGGGTCAGCTGATAGAAGCGCGCCCTGCGATTATTCTCTGAGGCGCCCCACTCCGATGCGACCGCGCCTTCCTGCTCCAGCTTCAAAAGGACGGGATACAGAGTCCCTTGATTCACGGCCAGCAGGTCTCCGCTGATTTGCTCGATGCGCCGCGCGATTCCGTAGCCGTGCAGCGATCCCAGAACATCGAGAGTCTTGAGGACCATCAATGCCAACGTTCCTTGTGGAACATCCGTTTTGTGTTTCATGGCACCGCCGTTTTGGTTTCCAACAGGAAAGATCACACACTTCCTTTGGGAAAGCAACAGGTAAATGGTAGCGCGTGAAAAGAGGTGAGAGCCTAGGAAACTTGCCGAATGATACGTCGCCAGGCGGGCGCGGGGCGATTGCCCATCGGGGTTTGAAGCCACACGGAGAGAGCGTGCCAGGGCGAGATACCTTCACGGTTGGCGAACACCGCTGGTTCCGCGTAACTGCTGGCCGGCGCTGAGGGCGTCAGCGAGAGCACGCGCCCAACTCCGCCGTACGCGGCGGCTTTTGGCTCCGCAGAGGTCGGTGAGTCGCGGGTCTCGGACAGCTTTTGCAGGTCTTTTAGGAGGTCGACTTGAGCTTGGGAGGCAGCCCGGGACGCGGACAGCGGGACGGACAGAATTCTCAACGCCTTGCGGGCGTACGATACGACTACGGCAAGAATCGCCAACTGCAGCGCCAAACTCCCGAGCTCATACCAATGGCCCTGAATCCAATCGCTCATGTCCGTCACCGTTTGCCTTGGGTCCTAAGCGTACCGGACGCGTGCCTGCCAATGAAACTGGCTGAAAGGCCAAAAAAAGGACAGGTATTGGTTCGCGCAGCCCGGACGACTCGGCGGTCGACCGTCTTACTCGGCTTCTCGAAAACGCAATTTTGGACCGACGCGCCCGACTGTAGTACGAACGTACCATTGGTCCGCTCGACGCGGGTTATACAATTGCGGCCCTCATGACGGCGAAAATTACTTGCGAAGAACTCGACCGATTCAAACGTGATGCCGCCTCAGCATTCCTCGAGGCGAAGCGAATCCGTTTTGCCAGGGACGTGTCCATTTACGAAGATGCTGAATTGTGTGATGAGTGGCATCGAAAAATTTACGCTCTGATCAAGCATTTGCTCGTCGGGCATGATGGCGGCGCATGTCCTGCGGGCGACCGCCCTATCGTGAGGGCTGGCAAGCCCGCACTGCAGACACTCGGAATTGGACCATTTTCCGACAATCAGATAACCAGGCGAGTCGAATAGGATCGTCGAGCGAAAAATCTGCCGATAGCATGAATTACCAATCGGGCCGATCCTTATGAAACCTCATTCGAATCGCTCGCGGCTTTTCTTGCTTCCATCCGTGCTCGGGGCATTCCAAGCGCCGGGGAAATTGCTTTGCGCCGGGCACCGGTTTGGCTAGCAGTGCTGCTCCGCACTTCTGGCACTTCATCGCATTTCCGGCGCCCTCGTTCAATGCTCTCGGCTCCCTGGTCAAGACCTTCTACAGCAGTCATTCTACTTAAGCGGATTGTTTCCGGTAAGGGCCAGTGGCTCGCAATTGCGTCCGATCTTGCCAACACGTATTATTTTCTTCGCAGGCTGCCACTGTTAGGCGATCAAAATACGCGACCGCGCGCGGGTGTGGAGGCGATCGATGAGCAGGGGTGTGAGTCTGGATTTGTCGAAGCGCTTCCCGCCAGAAATTGGGATATTCCGCAGGAATTCACTCTTATGAACAACTCGCTGATGGCGACTCCCAGGAAATCATCGTGCACGTCCTGATGCATGAGATTCGTCACTGGGCGCAGATTGCCACGCTGCTTCGGTTGAACGGCGTGGCGGGAGAGTTTCACGATTTTCTGTTTAGTCCTGTTTTGGGCGGGGAATTCAAGCGCCAGGCTAGCTAATCATCCTTCTTGAGCAAGCTCATAAACATGGTGCGTGCCAGCTAAAGCTCGCGTGAAGATTTGGATGCGAATTTTGGCTCGAGCACTTTGCGGGCGGATTCTGCGCCGACTACGGGTAATGACTCGTTGGTGAGGAGGCCGATCTGTTTTAGGACACAGGCTTGGTCCCAGTAAATGTGCTCGTGGGCCAGCTTGCCATCTCGGAATCGGACGATGGCGACGAGCGGCACTTCGACGCGGCGATTCGTGGGAGGAACACCGGGGAGCATCCAAGGAATTTCCTGGGTGTGGGTGAAGGAAAAGATCATTTCGTCGACGAGCTGATTTTCACCGACCGTGCGTGAGACCGGCGTGAGAGTGGTGTCGGGCGGCATGCTAGGGATGAAATCGCGTGAATAAAAATGGCGCAGGGCGGCTTTGCCGTAGCCGCCGGTCATTACCGGGATGTGGTTGACGTAAGCGTCTTCGGTCATGGTGGCGAGCGTTGCTTCGGTATCGCGCGTTTTGAATTCGTGGGAGATGTGTTCTTCCCAGAGCTTGACGAGGTCGAGTGGCCGCATGGCGGGAATTATACACTTCCCCGCAGACGCGAAAGATGTAGGGGCAGAGGGCGCCGAGTCTCATTTCCCAGAGATAATCGCGAAGTTGCTCGGTGCAGCGCTTTCGACGTCGACTATTCCTCTCGAAGTGCGGTCATGGGCTCGACCGCCGCGGCCCGCCGCGCAGGAATGAGCGCTGCAACGCTTCCGACCAGCAACAACAGAAGCACGACACCGGAGTACGTCCACGCATCCGCCGGCTTTACTTGATACAAGAAGCTTTTCACCAAATTACCGGCGAAAATGGCGATCACAATCCCAATCGCCAAGCCGGCGCCGACAAACACCAACCCTTGTCGCAGCACGAGGCCCAAAATCCCGCCGGGAGTGGCGCCCAGCGCGAGACGTATGCCGAATTCGCGTCGGCGATAGCTCACCAGCTGCGCGAGAACGCCATACAATCCTGCAATCACCATCAGCACGGCCATTCCGGCGAAGGCGCCGGTGAGATAAAGCCCCATTCGCGAACTGAAATTGCTCTGATCCACGGCCTGCTGCATGGTCTGGAAATTATCCAGGGCATAGTCGGGAGCGAGCTCGCGAAAAATCGACCGCATGGCGGGCGCCACAGCCACCTCGCCTCTAGACTTCACGACGAAATTCACGATCGTCTTAATCAGAGCCTGGTAGAAAAGTGAGGTGCTCGGCACCTGCCGGTAAGGAACCATGAGAAACGGCTGCGGCGGCTGAGATGTGCTGGTATCCACTTGATCGCCGATGATGCCGACAATCGTGTACGGCTGGATCATTCCGGTGTCTTTGCCGCCAAGATCGAGCCGCATTCCCAAGGGATTTTTCCCGGAGAAATACTTCCGCTCCAGCGCTTCGTTAATGGCGACGACAAACGGGGAATTCTCGGTATCGTCATCGCTGATCATGCGCCCGCGAATCACAGGCGTCTGCATCAACCGCGCGTATCCGCCGCTCACTGCCGTGATTCGCGCGCTCCTTTCCTTTCCGGTGCCCTCCGGTTCGCCCACGATATCGAAGCTGGAGTGCATGTCGATTCCCGAAAACGGCGGCGCGGTATCCAAGGCGACCTCTTGCACGCCAGGAGCGTTTCGCATTCGTTCTAGCACTGGCTGATAAACAAGCGTGGCAACCGACGCTGGAGCGTGCGTTGCGTCAGAGGAAACGGTCATGTTCGCAAAGCCGGAAGCGTCGGCGGGCATGGCCGTGAAGGTAGTGACTCGCGTAACATCGAATCCCAGATGCACATGCTCGAGGTTCCACAGGGTGTGGAACAACAGGCCGGTGGCGACCAACAGCAGGGCCGAGAGAGCGACCTCGCCCGCCACCACCGCTCCGCTGATGCGGCGCCGTACCGAGCGCGCTCCGACGCCGCGGGTAGCGCCCTGCAATACCCGCTGCGGATCGGACCGCGAGACGAACCACGCGGGCAGGAACGCCGAGAGCACCGTCGTGACTGTCGCAATTGCCGCCAAGACCAGCACGACGGTCCAGCGGAGTCGGATATCTTCAGCGCGCGGAAGGGTATCCGGAGGCAGCTTGTGCACGAATGTGATTGCAAAAGCGGCTAGCGCAAATCCGAACGCGCAACCGATAGCACTCAGCAAACCCCCTTCGGCGATCAACTGACGCATCAAACGCCACTGTCCCGCGCCAAGGGCGGCGCGCACCGCAAACTCCTGCTGGCGGACGAGGCAGCGGGCAATCAGCAAATTGGCCACATTCGCACAAGCAATCAGCAACACCAGTCCGACGGCCACCACCAGCGCAAAGAAAACTGGAGCAGCGGGGCCGGTGAGTGTTTCCTGATAGGGGATCGCTCGAAATGAAAGTTCGCTAGAGGCCTTTGGATCGATCTCGTGGATACGCTGCACGATCGCGCTCAACTCGGCCCGGCCCTGGGCCAGGGTCACACCGGGCTTCAGCTCGCCGAGGATGGCGAAGAAGCTCTCCCCCCGCTCGGTCTGCATCGCTTGTGTCGCCTGCAAAGGGAGCCACAATCCCTTTTGTATGTCCTGACCCACGGCCTCAGGAAATCGGAAATCACGCGGCATCACGCCGACAACAGCGCGCGGTTGTCCATTCACTGCGATAGTGCGATTCAATATTTCGGGGTCGGAATTGAACACATTCCGCCACAATCCTTCCGAGATCACAACCGTCTTGGGCCCACCGGACTGCCCTTCCTCTTCCTTAAACGTGCGACCCAGCAGTGGGGGTGCGCCGAGCATCTTGAATAAATTGGGAGTGACGCCCGGAGTTACCACGGTCACCGACCCGTCCTTGCCGCGCACGACGCCTACATCTTCCGCATAGCAGGCCACCAAATCCATATTTCTCGTTTGGTCGCGAATATCGCGGTAGTTCAGCCACGACGTATTGCTCAAGCCGCTGCCATTTGGCGGACCTATGCGGACTAAGCGGTCTGGATGCGCGTAAGGCAGTGAACGAATGAGCACGCTCTCGACGACGGTAAACATCGCGGTATTTGCGCCGATGCCAAAAGCAAGCGTCACCACGGCCAGCGCGGCAAACCCAGGAGAGTTACGCAACTGTCGAAGCGCGAAGCGAAGATCCTGAAGAAGTGTCTGCATACCAGCTCCCTAGCTCGCCGCAAAACTGCTACTTAGTCTGTCGTATCAGAAGTTAGCCTGCTGCTTCGGGACCGGAGAAGTTGTGACCAACGGCAACTTATCACAAGCGCTACGGTAGCATGAGCACTTCCATCGAACCGTCCCTCTATGTGCTGATTCAACGTAGCTTACTACGATGGCCCAGATCTAAGACTACGAAGGGTGTCCGTATGCGGGACGTGGTATTCCTTGAACGAACAGACTGCGAAAGGTGAGTCTTTTCGCCGGGCTCATCCGTAGTACAGATATGATGGGCGTCTTTGAAACTACGTGGGAGGGTCGCGTGGGCCTTGAAAGCGAAGTGGCCCAGCTTCGTCGAGGGGACCTAGACGCGCTGTCGGCGCTGCTGGCGCGCTACCAGAACCGTCTCTACCGCTACTTGCTGCGTATGGTGCGCAATCAGGCGGAGGCGGAGGATCTGTTTCAGCTGACCTGGATACGCGTGGCGGAAAAGATTCGGCGTTACGATTCGCGGCGGGCCTTCGAACCGTGGCTATTCGCGGTGGCGCGGAACCTGGCCATCGATCATATCCGGCGCGTCCGGCCGGAAAGCCTCGATGAGCCTCTTGCTGGGGACTCCGGGGAAACGGCGGCGGCACAGCTGGAGTCTCGCGAGCGTCCTGCGCTCGACCAAATCCTGGAGCGTGAACGCGCGGGACGAGTGGCGGCGGCGCTCGATCAACTGCCGGTAATCTATCGCGAGCTGCTGACGCTCCGATTCGAAGAAGAGATGAAACTCGAGGAAATCGCCGAAGTGCTGGGCGCGCCACTTTCGACGGTGAAAACGCGGCTGCGACGCGCGCTGGAACGATTCAAGCAGACGCTGGAAGCCAGTTATCCGGACGAGGATTGGAGGACGCGCAATTAGCGGATCAAGAGAGATGGACTCGCACGACAAGATTCGCGAAATGCTTTCGTTGGCTGCGGCAGGCGGCCTCGGCGCAGGAGAGGAACAGCAGGTGTTGGATCACGCGGCCTCGTGCGCCGCCTGCGCCGCGCAGCTGGAGGAATGGAAGCTGCTGGCAAGCGGGTTGCGGCGTCTGCCGACGCCGCAGCCGCGTTCGGTGGTGGTAGAACGCGCGAGGGCGGGAGCGGAAATGCGGCTGGCAGAGGAGGCCGAACATCGCTGGCACCGCATGGTGATGATTTCGCTGGTGACGTTTGCGTGGGTGCTCACGCTCGCGACTTGGCCTTTGTTCCGCATACTGACCGGAGGTGTTCTGGTGTGGTTCGATCCGCGCTTTAACCAGACGTGGCTTGTGTTTGCCGGTTTCACCGGGCTGCTGTGGCTGACCGGCGGCGTGGCAGCCGTGCTGCTGGCGCGGTACCGGCAGCAGGAAAGGAGAATGGCATGAGCCGATTCGGCGATGGACTGCGCATCATTCCTCGAACCGCACGCGTCATCGCGGCGGTGATTTATCTGGCGATGGCAAACCTGGCGTTCTTCGTGCTGATTCCCACAGACCCGCAGATGAGTCGCTGGCCGGTCGCCGCAAGGCTGGCGTTCGCCTACAGCATCTTTCTTTTGATTGTCGCGTGGATCCTGCTGGTGGGCTACGTACACGCGGACGCGAAACGGCGCGGAATGCGCTACGTGATGTGGACCTGGCTCGCGGCGTTGGTGCCTAACGGAATCGGAATCATCCTTTATTTCCTGTTGCGCGATCCGCTGCCGCGACCTTGTCCCGGTTGTTCGACAGTGGTGAAAGCGGGTTATACGTTTTGCCCGCACTGCGGAGCGACGATGCAGCCGACCTGCCCTCAGTGCGGGAAGGGGGTAGAGGCGGGATGGACGCATTGCCCGCACTGCGGCGCGGGTTTGCCGTCGCAACTGCGGGTGCGAGCTTGATACCGCTCTTGCGCCGCGATTCCCGGTAGAATCCGAGGCTTTTCGCAAGGGGCGCGCGGCCCCTGGAGGAAAAATGCCGCACGTACAAATCACCTGGGTAGCCGGACGCACACCGGAGCAGAAAAGAAAGCTGGCCGAGCGCGTGACGCAAGCACTCATTGAGGATGGGCGGGCGAAACGCGAGAACATTCACGTGACATTTGTCGATTTGCCGCCGACGGATTACGCGGAGGCGGGCGTGCCGGTCGCGGACCAGAAACGCACGCCCTAGCTTGGCTCTTTCGGCGGCTACGCGGAGGGGCGAAACTCGCGTCGAACCAGCACGGCGTCGACGAAATAGCCGAGGCCGATGGCGAGCGGAATGACTCCGAAAACCGCTGCTTCGCTCGCGCCCGACTCAAAGCGTCCAAGGAGCGCGAAGGTAAGGACGTAGCCGAATCCTCCGGCGGTGAGCAGAATCCCCGCGCGCCGCGAGCGGGCATGCGGCGGCAATTCCTCTACCATGGGCACGGGCACTCCTTTCGCGATGGCTGCCAGGCGCTCTTCGCTGCGCAGTTTGCGGGAATGATACCAGGCGTAGATCGCGGCAAGCGGAATCAACAGAGACATAACGACCGCAGCAAGTCCGATTTCCATTGCAATTCTCCTTGATCGCCAGATGACTTTCGAATCGAGATACGCAAGTAGGCGGCGGGAAGTTCCCTCCGGATGGCGATGGATTCGAGCAGAGAATGAATGGGGGAAAGCTGTGCGCCTAGAGCTCTCGCGGTCGGTGAGTACGATTCAAGGCGCCGGCCTGACTTCCATGGTCTGATCGACGACATAGTTCGAGCAGCCGGGCATGGTGGCCCTAGGACAGTGCGCCACGACGTGGAAATTGTCCGGAGATGTCTCGATATCATAGGTGTAGCCAGCGCGACCCGCTTTCGGGATGGTCAAGGCGCCGCTTCGGATAAGGTCATCTAGCGATAGGAACGATCCATGCTGGAGCCCGTAGGTGCGTTCTGCCTGAGCGATGGCGAGCAAATCGTTTTGTACGCCGACGAGATTCACGGTTTGAGTGGGAGTCGCGTTCTCGGGCGAACGGGCCTGCGAGAAATAATACTTGTAAGCCAGCATCGCGATCAACGCGACGACCAGCAGCCCGACCATGCTTCCCAGACCTCGCATGAATGCCTCCCTGCTAGTATGTCAGCAAATCCGCGGCAAGAATCGTGAAGTGCGAGAAACGTAAACATCCTAGCCGGGACGCAATCGTCTCGGCTGGGGACCGGAAATCGTTTGGCATTTGTTTGCGTCTAAATAGATGGCAGATGGCGTGATCGGCCCGGAAGGCGTTGCTGACATGAACGGTTTGACACTCGCACCGGGCGTCTAGGATACTTAAAACTCGGGCCTCGATTTTGGTGCAACAAATCCTGGGCCTCATGGCACAGCGGCGGTCGCAAGGCTCCGTGCACAGTGAATTCCCTCGATGGGAGCAATGGTTATGAGGAAGTGGTTTCGAAAGAGTGTGGCTGTACTGGCAGCGATTTTGGGAGCGGCGTTTTCAACGCCGCTCGGTGCGCAGGAAAAAACCCAGCAGGTTCTTCCTGAAATGCTGGAGTTTACCTCCCACACGCTGCCGAACGGTTTGCAAGTGATATTGCTTGAGGAGCACGCGGTTCCGGTGATCGATCTTCAAGTTTGGTATCACGTTGGCGCGAAAGACGAGCGGCCCGGACGCACCGGCTTCGCGCACCTATTCGAGCACCTTATGTTCAAGGGGTCGGCGCACGTCGGCGCCGAGGAACATTCGCGCATCATCGAGGCGATGGGAGGCTTCGATAATGCGAGCACCTACGACGACTACACCAATTTCTACGAAACCTTTCCGAGCAACTATCTCGAGCGCGTACTCTGGCTCGAAGCGGACCGCATGGGCAGCCTCAACGTGGACGAGGAGAATTTTAATTCCGAGCGCGAAGTGGTGAAGGAAGAACGCCGCGTGCGAGTGGAGAACCAGCCTTACGGCTACATCGAAGAGGATTTGCGCGCCGCCGCTTTTACGGTCCACGGATACCACCATACGGCGATCGGGAGCATGGCGGATCTGGACAATGCGAAGATCGGGGAGGTCCGCGAATTCTTCAACACGTTTTACAAACCCGACAACGCGACGCTGATTGTGGTGGGAGATTTCAAACCGGATCAGGCGCTTAGCTGGGCAAAGAAATATTTCGAAGGAATTCCGGCCTCCGCAGGGCCCATTCCGCGAATCGACAAGCCAGAGCCGCCGCAGACCGAGGAGCGCGTGGTGAAGAAGTCGTACTCCAATACGCCGCTTCCGGCGTTGGTGATCGGTTACAAGGTCCCGGCAAAGTATTCGCCCGATGCCTATCCCCTCGATCTTGCTTCGAATATTCTGGCGGGCGGAGAAAGCAGCCGCCTGTACCAGCAGCTCGTTTACAAGGACCAGATCGCTGTACAGGCCGCGGGCTTCGGCAATTTCACCCAGGACCCCAACCTGTTCCTGGCCATCGCGATCCTGAATTCGGGTCACCCTGTGGAGCAAGGCGAAAAGGCGACGATGGCGGTGTTGGACGGCTTGAAAACGCAGCCCGTGGAAACACGAGAACTCGAGAAGGCCAAGAACCAGGAAATTTCCGGATTTATCCTGGGCCGCGAAACAGACGAACAGAAAGCCGTCGCTCTGGGTGCAGCGGCGGTAATCGGGAAAAACCCCGACCTGGTGAACAGCGAGCTCGGGCGCTATTTGAAAGTCACTCCAGCGGACATCCAGCGCGTGGCTAAGGAATATTTTGTGGATCAGCGCGCGACGGTGATGATCATCACGCCGGCGGCGCCCGCTCAATAGAAAATATTCGAGGAGACAGAATGAAGCGCGCGCGCATGCGATCGATCCTTATCTTTGCGGCGATGTTGGGGGCCGCAGGAGCGGTGCGAGGACAGGAGCCTTCGTCCGTTCCGGCGTCGCGGCACGAGGAGTCGCAGCAGGAGAAGAAGCCAACAGGAATCGTGCCGCCCGGCGTGAAGCTCGCTCCCGAGATGCCTCCACCAGGAACGCCGAATCCATTTGAATTTCCTCGCGCCGCCTCGAAGACGCTTCCAAATGGCTTGCGGGTGTTCGTCGTGAACCGCCATGGCGACCCGGCTATCGCGGTGCGCCTGGTAATCCTAACTGCTGGAGCGATCCACGATCCTGAAGGAATGCCCGGCGTGGCGCAGATGACCGCGAACCTCTTGACGCAGGGCACCGAAAAACGCTCGGCAAAGGATATCGCCGAGGCAATCGATTTTGTTGGTGGCTCGCTGAATGCGCTCGCGGGAAAGGATGCGACCACGGTGACACTGGACGTGGTGGCGAAGGATTTGAATGTCGGACTCGACTTGATGTCGGACATCGTTCTGCATCCGGCCTTCCGCGCCGAGGAACTCGATCGCCAGCGCCAGCAGCTTCTTTCGGGGCTAACGCTGCAGTATTCAGATCCACACTACCTTGCTTCGGTGGTGTTCAACCGAGTCGTTTACGGCGCTTCTCCCTATGGATGGCCGGAAGAGGGGACTCCGGAGACGGTGAAGAAACTACAGCGGAGCGAAATCGCGAAGTTCCACGACGCTAACTACGCTTCGGCCCAGGCCCTGCTTGCGTTCGCGGGCGATATTACGCCCGAAGAGGGCTTCGCAGCCGCCGAACGGTATTTTGGGCCCTGGGCAAAGCTTGAGGTTGCCGCCGCTGTTCCGCCCGCGCCCACTCCGCTGAAGGGTCAACATATCTGGTTGATTGACAATCCCGACGCGGTGCAGACCCAGATTCGCGCGGGAAAACTCGGCATCCGCCGTGGCGATGCGGAGTACATTCCTGTGGAGGTGACGAACCGGATCTTCGGGGGCGGCTACAACAGTCGCCTAAATACGGAGGTGCGAATCAAAAAGGGTCTTACCTACGGCGCGTCGTCTTCGTTCAATCCGCACCGGTATGCGGGCTCGTTCTCAGCGGGGACGTTTACGCGCACGGCGGCTACCGCGGAAGCTACCAGACTGGTGGTGGATCTGATCGCGAAAATGTCATCCGGCGAAGCGACGCCGAAAGAAATGGATTTCGCGAAGGATTATCTGGCGGGTGCGTATCCCCTACAATCGGAAACCGCCGAGGAAGTAGCGGATCGAGTGTTGACCGCGGCGGCTTTCGATCTGCCTGCGGATTTCAACCGCACGTACCCGGACAGGATTCGCCGCGTGACGCCTGAACAGGTTCATGCCGTGGCGCAAAAATACTTCACGACGAAGGATCTGGATATCGTGCTTGCTGGAAACGTGAGCGCTTTTCGCGATGCGCTGAAGAAGGAATTTCCGGATGCGCAGTATACCGAGATCCCATTCAATCAGGTGGACGTGCTCACGGCCGATCTGCGAAAGTCCAGGCCTGTGACGGCCGAGGCCACGCCGGAGTCCGTCGCCCTGGGAAAAGAAATTCTGCTTGCGGCGGCGAAAGCTGCTGGCGGAGACGCGCTGATAACCGTGAAGTCGATTGGCATGACAGAGAAAGGGACATTCTTCACCCAGCAGGGCGACACGGCCATCACGGTGAAATGGCAAGTGTCCTATCCGGATCATTCCCACGGTGAAGTCGATCTCGGCAGCAACCGCATTACGCAAGTATGCGACGGCAAATCGGCCTGGGTTCGGTTTGGGGATGCGACACGAGACGCCTCACAAACGCTGGGGGAATTCGAGCGCGGCATCGCGCTGTTCGGCGGCGGATGGGGAATTTACCAGCGGGCGCTCGCTGGCAAGGTTGCAGCTCAGTTCATCGGCGACGACGAGATTGAGGGGAAGAAAGCTCAGGGCGTTCAGGTGCAGGGCGGCCAGTTCGCAGGCGTGAAATTGTATTTCAGCCCGGAGACCCACCTGTTGGTGGCGGCCCGCTACCAATCCGCCGGACCCAATGGCGCGTCCGACAACGAACAGCGTTGGGACGATTATCGTGCTGCCGACGGCCGTCAGTTCGCCCATTCCACGGTAATATTTCGCGACGGTGTGAAGCTGGCGGAAACAGCGGTCCAGGATCTAACCTTGAACCCGAAACTGGACGACTCGGTCTTTGCAAAGCCGGAAGCCCCAACCGCGAAGTAGCCCCGTTAACGCCCGAAGCGGCTAAGTAGCGTTCAGCACCACCTTCCCAACATTTTTCCTATCATGAATGTACCGGTGAGCCGCCGCAGCTTCCGCCAGCGGGAAGGTCTTTCCGATGACCGGCTTGATTTTCCCGTCACCATACATGCGAAACAGTTCTTCAAGCTCGGTACGCAAAAGCGCTCCGCGAGATTGCATCGTTCCGAGATTTACGCCAATCACCGACAGGTTCCGGCTCATCATTTTGAGAGGATGAAATCGGGGCGTTTGTGCCAGAGCAATCGCGCCGCGCAGGAGGCTTCTCTTTCCGTCCGGACCGGCTGCAGCCGAGAAGCCGTACACGACCAGCCGCCCGGTGGTACCCAGGCACTGTTGGCTTCGCGAGAAGGATTTTCCGCCGATGGGATCCATCACCATCTCGATTCCCTCCGGCGCGAATTTACGCACGACTTCCACGAAATCGGATTTCGCGTAATCAATCGCATGATGGACCCCTATCTTGCGCAGGTATTCCTGCTTTGCCGGCCCGGCTGTTCCGAAAATGACCAGGCCGCGCGCTCGTGCGAGTTGTACGGCGGCAATTCCTACGCCTCCGGCCGCGCCGTGAATCAGAATGCGGTCGCCTGGCTGCAGGTTTGCCATCGTAAACATGGAATGGTAAGCGGTGAGGTAGTTCACCCCGATCGCGGCGGCGTCGTCGAAAGGCATGCCGGCGGGCAATCGGTGAGCATTTCGCGCCGGTGCGACGGCCCACTGCGCGTAGGCGTTGAATTGCGTAAACGCCGTTACGGCATCGCCCCGTTTGAGCTCTGCCGCTCCGCCCGGCTTCGCACCTTCGGCAACCTTTTCAACGACTCCAGCGATTTCAACTCCCGGGACAAACGGCGGCTTCGGCGTACCCGGATAAAGCCCCATGCGCTGTAGAAGGTCACCGAAGTTGATTCCGACGGTTTTGACGCGAATCAAGACTTCTCCTGGTTTTGGCTGCGGGTCTGAGACCTCGCGCGACTCAAAAACTTCCGGGGGCCCATACCGCCTAACGACCATGGCGCGCATCTAATTCTCCTTCTGCCGGATGCCTGCGGCTGTTGCAGGTTTCACTCTCAACGTGGGCTGAATCGCGCCGAGGCTTTTCGTATGGGAATCGAGGCCATCTTAATCTAAACTGTAAGATTCTGCCTTACTATGAAACGCAAACTGAAAACCCGAGCACTCCTTCCGAGCCTCAGCATTCTAGCGTTAGCCTGCGCGGCCATTCTGAATGCAACGCCCACCGATCAGGCTCCCACACGGGCCGTAATGACTGCTCTAGAGGAGGAACTTAGCCGCTCGATGGCCGCGCTTTCGACCGGTGATCCGCCCGTTTATTTTATCAGTTACACCGTGGCAGACCGGCAGTTTAGCGAGGTCTCCGGCTCAAACGGAGCGTTGCTTACAAGCTCGGACAACCGCGCCCGCTGGCTTGAGGTGCAAACTCGAGTCGGGAACTATCAGCTCGACGATTCGCATAAGCTCGGCGATCGCCAGCCCAGCTGGACAAGTCCCGGTTCGACCGTTGCGATCGACAACGACATCCCCGTACTGCGCCGTGAAGTCTGGCGCGAGACGGACCGCCAATATCGCGCGGCCTCCGAGGCTTTGATTAAGGTAAAAACGAACCAGCAAGTCCGGGTGCAGACCGCCGAAGGCAGCGCCCCAGATTTTTCGCGGGAGGATCCGCACACCTCGGTCGACCCGCTGGTAGAAATTCATGTCGACCGGAAGCCTTGGGAAGAGCGCGTTCGGAGGTATACCGCAGCATTCAGCCAGTCGCCGGCGGTGCTGAATTCGATCGCCACATTCACGGCGCTCGGAATGAATCAATACCACGTGAACAGCGAAGGAACGAAGCTCGTTTTTGGACAGGTTCACTACCGCCTTGAACTCTACGTGCAGAGCAAGGCGCCGGACGGGATGGACATCAATCGCTATGCGAATTTCGACTGGCTGACTCCGAAAGACGCTCCAGATGAAAAAACAGTGTTCGAGCGCATCCACACGATGATTCGAGAAACCGAGGCGCTCGACAAAGCGCCGCTGGTGGATCCCTACGCCGGGCCCGCGCTTCTCACCGGCCGGGCAACCGCCGTCTTCTTTCACGAAGTGTTCGGCCATCGCGCCGAGGGATTCCGGCAGAAAGACATCAACGAAGGCCAGACGTTTACGAGCAAAGTCGGCGAACAAATTTTGCCGAAATTCATTTCGATCAAGGATGATCCAACCGCGTTGCAGTTCAAGGGGCAGATGTTGCTGGGAAACTACGCGTTCGACGATGAAGGCGTTCCCGCGAAAGACGTGCAGCTTGTCGACCATGGCGTCCTGAAGACTTTTCTGATGGGCCGCTCGCCACTGGTGAATATCCCTCACTCCAATGGACATGGTCGTCGACAGCTTGGCTACGTTCCCGTCGCGCGGCAGGGGAACTTAATTGTGACTAGCACGAACGCGGTAACCGACGCACAGCTTCGCCAGAAGCTGATCGAGATGGTGAAAGCGCAGGGAAAACCTTTCGGATTGCTCATCGATGATATCGCCGGAGGCTTCACGTTCACTGGCCGCGGCCAACCCCAGGCGTTTCAAGTCCTCCCACTTGTTGTGTATAAAGTTTTCCCGGACGGGCGTCCGGATCAGCTTGTGCGCGGCGTTGATATCGTAGGAACGCCCCTGGTTTCCTTGACAAAGATAGTGGCAACGGGCGACACACCCGATATATTCAACGGTTACTGCGGCGCAGAATCTGGCTCCGTGCCGGTTTCGGCCGTTGCTCCTGCGATTTTGATCTCCGAGATGGAAGTGCAGAAGAAAGAGACTTCCACGGACAAGCCTCCCATCTTGCCGGCGCCGGCACACGATGCCGAATCAAAGGGGCAACAGCCTTGAGAGAATCCGCAACGACCGTATTGCTTGCAGTGTTTGCCGCGGCTGGTGCGATACCGGTGCACGCCGCGAAGTCCAGCCCGGCGCACGGTGGGGCGACAGGCGCCGAACACAGCTCACGAGCGGCCACTTTTGCTCCTATGGCCCCGCAAGCTTCGGACAACGATCAGACGCTCCGCGCCATGCACGATGAAATGGAGCGCTCCGAGGCGCGACTTTCGATTTCCGGCGTTGACAAGCCTTTCTACATCGAATACCGGCTGCTTGATCTCGATGTACGCGCCGTAACGGCGTCGTTCGGATCACTGGTTTCGAGTACCACGAATCGCGTGCGCTACATGAGCGTGGACATCCGAGTCGGCGACTACCACCTCGACAGCTCGAACTTCGTCAGCGAAGACGGCTTTCAGGGTTTCCTGGGGCAGACCGGCCAGGTGGGAATTGATCGCGACTACAACTCGCTCCGGCAGGATTTGTGGCTGGCGACGGACCAGGCGTTCAAATCTGCGGTCACCGCAAAGTCCTTGAAGGATGCATTTCTGCGAAGCCTGACGAAAGCGCCGGAGATCGACGATTTTTCGCGAGAGGCGCCAACGGTGAAAATCGAGCCGCGGCTCGACCCGGATTGGACACCACGCAAATGGGAGGACGAAGCGCGCGCGTCTTCTGCTGTTTTGCGGAGTTTTCCTCAGATTTATGGGACGCGCGTCAACTACTACTTGATTTACACGACGTCTTATCTGATGACCAGCGAGGGCACCAGCACGCGCATGTCGAAGAGCCTTGCGGCGATCGAAGCGGCCCTCGATACGCAAGCGGATGACGGTATGCCTCTGCACAATTTCTATTCCGCGTATGCCGCACGCCCCGCGGACCTGCCTGATCCCTCTGTTACAGCGAAGGCTCTGGCACAGGCCGGCACCGAACTCATGGCGCTGCGCGCAAGTCCGCTCACGCCGGATTATAACGGGCCGGTCCTCTTCGATGCTCCTGCTGCGGGCTCCGTGCTGGCGCAGGTCCTCGCTCCATCGCTTTCAGGAGCGCGCCCGCCGCTTTCGATGATGCGGCGCTTCGATGAAATCATGGAGAGCATCGGCGGCCGAAGCGAGTGGACGGGCCGAGTTAACACGCGCGTTTTGCCGCCCAACGTTACGCTCGTGGACGACCCCACTCAGAAGGAATTTCAGGGTCAGCCGCTGCTCGGGAATTACGAAGTGGACGATGAAGGCGCAAAAGCGCAGCGCGTGGATCTGGTCCTCAGCGGAATCCTCAAGGATCTCCTGATGTCGCGCCGCCCCGGGCCCGATTTCCTGAGCACGAATGGTCACGCGCGCTCGGCGCTGCTCTCCGAGACTAAGCCGCTGAGCAGTAACCTTTTCTTCCGGGCGAATGACGGGCTGAGCACAGCCGACCTGCGCAAGAAATTCATGGATGCCTGCCGCGACGACGGCCATCCATGGTGCCTCGAAGTGAAACGCATGGACAATCCCGCGCTCGCCGCGATCCGGCCAGAAGACTTCTCGGAGTTCATTGGCGCGCTGGCGGGTGGAGTTTCAAGCGGCGCACGGATGCCCCTGATGGTTTACCGCGTGTACGTCGCCGACGGCCGAGAGGAACTGGTGCGGGGCGGAAGGATCGATGGATTGACGCTGCGTTCATTGCGAAATGCCGTGAGCATCGGTTCGGACGCAGCGGTTTTTAACTACATGCAAAACCCTGCCGGCGGGTTTGCCGGAACCGCGCTGGGGGCTTTCGGAGCTGCGCAGGGAGGAATACCCAGTACAGTCGTTGCGCCCTCACTCCTACTCGATGAAGTCGAAGTCCGCGGTTTCCATGGAGAGCCTCGCCGTCTTCCGCTCGTCCCCGCCCCGCCGCTTCCCTAAGTGGGTGACCAACCTTTTCTGCGATTGGAAGATCGCGAGGATGCCTTCCACGCTGATCGGTACCACCGTCTGCGCTTCGCCGGCAGCCCAACCTGTTATGGTTCGACGCTGATGAAGGCAATCTCAGGGCGGCAGAAAAAACGAATCGGCAGGATCGAAGTTCCAATCCCGCGGCTTACATACATCTTGGTGCCGCCCTCTTCGTACCAGCCTTCCAGAAAATGCCCAGAGCCCCTCGGCAGCCAGAGCGGCTTCGTGAGCGGCAGCCGCACCTGTCCTCCATGGGTATGACCTGCGAGGCAAAGGTTGGCGCGGCCCGCCACGTGGCCGAAATAGCCGGGTGAGTGAAACAGCAAGATGGTGTAGGCGCCCGAAGGAATTCCCGCGAGTGCGGCGTCAGGTTTAGCGATTCCCGTATAGGGATCATCGAGACCTGAGATCCAGACGTCGGGCCTTGCCTCGCCATTGGTATTCAGCAACAAACGCGTCCCAACCGACTGATAAAAAACCCTCTCGTTGTGCACGGGTTGTGCGTTTTCCCAGTTTCCGTGAACCGTCCAAACGCCCAGCGGCGCATGGAGCCGCTCATAGACGGACTTTGCACCGGCGTAATCGCCGTTCGGCGGGCCCAGCCACCTTCCGGGAGAATCGCCGGTGATCAAGATGACGTCGGGTCTTTCTTCGGCCAGAATCTTCAGAATCTCACGTTCGCGGCGCCCGAAGCCGTGCGCGTGAATGTCACTGAGGTGTGCAATTTTCAACGGACTGGCCACCGCTCCATGGATTTCGTGGTGCGTCACCTCGATGCGGTAGGGCTCGATTAAAAGAGCGTCCACGCCGGCTGCTATGCTCAACAAAATAAAGAGCGGCAAGAGCCAGCGGGGATGTCTTCGTTGGTGTTCGCGTCGAAGGGTTGTATTTGGCGAAGTCACGCGCGAGTTTGTTGCAATCGCATCCATCGAAGTAAAGGCGCTTCGCGATTCTCCACAGACACTATACAGGTTTCATCTTCGGCGGCAAAAATGGATACAAACGTCATTTTGACGCCTCTTCTGTTTCCACTGCATCGCCAGCGTATAATCCCCGGACGATGGCCGAAACACTCGGAAAAGCGACGCGCGAAAAACGGCTGGCGGCGCTCGCCTCTATTGGATCGGCCCTGCTGCTCGTATCGCTGAAGGTGTTTCTCGCTCTCCTAACGGGTAGCCTGGGAGTCCTCTCGGAAGCATTGCATTCGATCCTCGATCTGGTCGCCGCAGTGATTACCTATCTTTCCGTGCGCGTGGCGGACCTGCCCGCTGATGCTCAGCATCTTTACGGGCACGGCAAAGTGGAGAGTTTTTCAGCGTTTGTGGAAACCGGCCTTCTGCTCCTGACGGCGGTTTACATCATCTGGGAAGCGTTTCAGAGGTTGCTCTTTCATGCTGTCGAAATCCGCCCGAGCCTGACGGCCATCGTGGTTCTCGGGCTGGCGATGGGTATCGACGTGTTCCGGGCGCGGGCGCTGAAGCGAGTCTCGAAAAAGTACCCGAGCGAGGCGCTGGAAGCGGATGCGCTGCATTTTTCGACTGATGTCTGGAGCACGTTCGTCGTGATCCTGGGAATTTCGGGGGCCTGGGTGGGCCAGGTGTGGCGTCTTCCTTGGCTTGGGAGCCTCGACGCAGTCGCAGCTCTGGGAGTTGCCGGGGTGATTATCTGGATCGGTTCGCGGCTCGGCCGGAAGACGCTCGACGCGTTGCTGGATGTGGCACCTTCGGGCCTGCGGGAGCGCATCGAGCGCACGGTGGATGAAACGGAAGGAGTGTTGCGCAGCGAGCGCGTACGCGTGCGTCGAGCGGGTCCGCGTTTTTTTGTCGATGTCACCATGAGCGTCCCGCGAACCGCGAGTCTCGAGCAGGCCCACGCCGCCAGTGACGCTGTCGAAACTCGCATTGCGCAAATTCTGCCCGCCGACGTGGTGGTCCACGTCGAGCCGCGCGCGCCAAGGGACGAACCTTTGCTCGATGCGGTTCGCGCGGCGGCTCAGCGCCGCGGCCTTGCCGTCCACGAACTTTCCGCTCACTACCTCGATGGGCATCTCTTCATCGAGTTGCATCTTGAAGTGGACGAACGATCGAGTCTTCGCGAAGCCCATCGCCGGGCGACAGAACTGGAAGAGGACATTCTGCGGGCCACGGAATCTGACGCGCGAGTCAACATTCACATCGAACCGCTGGGCGCGCGAATCGCGGGCGCCGAGGAGATGAAAGACCTTTCGCGTTCCGTCCAGGAATTCCTGAATTCGTTGCAGGCGGAATATCATGAACTGGTGGATTGCCATGAAGTTCACGTGCGCAGCGTGGACCACAAGATTCTCGTATCTTGCCACTGCACAATGGACGGCAGCTTGCCCATTACCCAAGTCCATGACGTTACCGCTGCTCTCGAAGACCGCGTTAAGGAGCGTTTTCCGCAAATCTTTCGGCTCACGATCCATCCGGAACCCGTAGAAGAGAATTGATCTGAGGCTCGAGAATTTCGCTCCGATCGTCGAAGCGTTGCCAGGAAAAAACCTGTGCGGCGGCGGCGATGACCGCGGGGAAACACTCGAGCACATAGCGCGGCTCGGGCGTGTCAATTTGCACGAAAAACGCCGTGCGCACGAGAACGAATGCGACCAGCAGACCCAGCCCGGGCCGGCTTCGCGCGACCCATGCGCCGACCAAGGCCAATGCGAGGTAGATGCCGTTTGCTGCCACAAAGCTGAGCGTCACAACAAAGTCTTTGCGATCGTCGCGCCACTCATCGCTCAGCGGGAACAGGTGACCCGAGTAGGGAAGAAGCTCCACACGCGGTGTAAACCAAAGGGCCAGCGCACGAAGCAGCGGAATTTTCAAGTACGTGCGCAACGGATGACGCAGGGTGCGCGCGCGGGCGAGCTCTCTAAACTGATCGTCGAGATCCGGCGAAAGCGTCAGCGAGTTGTTGTACTGCTCGAGTATGTCGGCCACACGTTCGCGCTCCGCGGCGGAATCGAACGACGATGCGGGAACATCATCGATCGAGATTTCCTCTTCGTTTACTTTCCACGGTACGAGATAGATGTCTCGAAACCGCCACATCCACGTATTCGTCCAGCTCATGAATCCGCGCGGCGTATATTCGCCGGGCAGTTCGCTGTAGCGCGGCGCGAGGAATTGCACGGCGTGCAGCGTCCTCCAATTCCGTGCGGCCCACGGGACCAGGGGCAAAACAAGCCCGACGCCCATCAGTACGCCAGCACGCAACAGTTTTGGCCAGTCTGCCGGATGGCGCCATTTTGCAACCAAAACCAGTCCGGCAGCGGCGAGCAATAGAGGGGTTTCCGGCCGGACGAGCGTGCCGAACCCTACTACCAGTCCACTAAGAAGCCAGCGATTGCCAAGCATGCGGTTATCGCTGGCCTTTTCTGGCGCGCCGAGATCCGTCTCCAGCAGAACCAGAATCGCTAATGCGGTTAGGAAAATCGTCAGCGTTTCGGTCAGAACCACCGCGGAGTAGTTCGCAGTAAACGGGCAAAGCGCTGCGAGCCACAGGCCTACCAGAGCCGCGCGCCGCCGCGAGGATCTAGGGGCCAGCCGCGCGGCGATCAGCGCGATCAAAAAGCAGGTGACGACGTCCAGCGCTGCCTGCGCCAGCATCGCAGCCTTCGATGATTTCCCCGCGAACGCAAATATCGCGGCAAGAAAAGCCGGATAGCCGGGTACTCGCATGTCCACCGGCGTTAATCGTCCGTAGACGGGAAATCCATAAATTCCCCGCTTCAGCCAGTTCCATGCCAATTCCATGTAAAATGGCGCATCGCCTGATTCCGTCACCGGATATTTCAAGACAAAATACACTCGCAGAGCTAGGCCTGTGAGTACGGCAAAGGCCACACTGGTGCGCATCCTAGCTATTGAGGTCATTGACAGCTAACCAATGGACGGCTAGCTTGGATTGTCTCAATGCCTGAACGCAAGCCAATTTTCTACGATCAAGAACGTCTCCGCTGGCGGCGCACTCGTCGCGTCCTGGAAATCACGGGCGGATTATTCGCGGTCGTGCTCGTTATTTTCGTGATCAACGTCATGCGCAAGCCGGACTTGCCCGATATCTTGCGTGCGGACGCGCGCGCTGGCCTTCGCTCGATTCGCCTGCCGCTGAAGGCGAAATCCGTGCGGCAAGGCCGCAGGCGCAGGGTGGCGGCGCTCGGCAAGATTCCGGAAAACTACGATCCTCTTCGCGCCGCGTTTTATGTGGGCGACGATCCGACCAGCCTCGCCTCGCTCCAGCTTCACTATCACGACCTCGATTTGCTGATTCCCGAGGCGCTGCATACCTCCTCGGCTGACGGCCGTCTTGACATCGACCCCGATCCCAAGCTTCTCGCCTGGATTCAGACTCTCCACGATCGCGGCATCGAGCTCCCGAAAATGTCCATGGTCAACAATTACAACGGGAAAGAGTGGCGCGTTCCTGAATTGGTCGCCATGCTTGCGCGCCCCGAGGCGCGTCAGCGGCTCGCGAAATCGCTCCAGGAATTTGCCACCTCGCAGCGCGAGCCCGGCATCGTAGTCGATTTTGAGATGGTGCCGGCGTCGAGCCAGATTGATTTCCAGCATTTTGTGCACGACCTTGCGGCAGCGCTTCACGGAGCCAATCTGAAATTGATGGTCGCTCTGCCCGCGGCAGACTGGGACTACGACTATAAATACTTCGCGTCCCAGACCGACGCCATCATCGTGATGAACTACGACTTCCACTATCCTTCTTCACCGGCGGGACCCATCGCTCCGCAGGATTGGTTCGTCAAGAATATTGAGAACCTGCTGAAGGTGGTTCCGGCAAACAAAGTTGTCATGGGTATCGCGAACTACGGCTACGACTGGAGCGCGAAAACGAAAAGCGCTCCACACCCGGTCGGGCAGGCCATCACCTTCCAGCAAGGAATCGTCACCGCCGTCGAATCAGAATCCGACGTGGTTTACGATCCTGATTCGTTCAACCCGCATTATTCCTATGAGGACGAGCAGAACGTTGTTCACCAAGTCTGGATGCTCGACGGCGTCACGGCATACAACGAGCTTCGCGCCGCAGAACGCGCCGGCGTTCAGGGAACCGCGGTCTGGCGTCTCGGTATGGAAGATCCTTCCATGTGGTACATCTGGGACGCCACTCGCCCGGATAGCGCGGCTCGCGCCAAGCTCGAGGAACTTCCTCCCGGCTACGATTTGATCCTCGAAGGTGACGGCGACATCTGGAAGATCACCGCAACTCCACAGAGCGGGCGCCGCAATTTTGACTATGACTCCGAAAGCGACGTCATCGACGACGAAAGCTTCCAGACCTATCCCCTATCCTGGCGCATCCAGGAGATGGGCGCGGCTCCGCATAAAGTGGCTCTCACGTTCGACGACGGGCCGGACCCGGAATGGACTCCGCGGATCCTTAGAGTCCTGACCGACAAAAAAGCGCCCGCTACTTTTTTCGTAATCGGTGAATTGGCCAGCCGGAATGCGAACGTAGTAAAGAGTGAGTTTGAGCTGGGAAACGAGATTGGCAATCATACTTTCACTCATCCCGAATTTGACACGATTTCCAAGCCGCAGCTTCAAATTGAATTGAATCTTACGGAGCTGCTTCTTGAAAGCAACCTTGGCGTCAAGACGATGCTCTTTCGCCCGCCTTACGGAATCGACCATCAGCCGGAAACGGCCAGCGAAGTCCAGATGCTCCCCATCCCGCAATCGATGGGCTATGTGATCATCGGCGCGCGGATTGACCCGCATGACTGGGGCGAGGCCAACGGAGGGGCACCTCCCTCTGCTGACACCATCACTCAACGGGTTCTGGCCGAGGCGACAGCGGGAAAGGGCAATATTGTTCTGCTCCACGACGGCGGCGGCGACCGCAGCCACACCCTCGCGGCTTTGCCGCGGATCATCGATGGCCTTCGCGCGAAAGGCTACGAGTTCGTCTCGGTCCCGGATCTCTTGGGCCAGACGCGGGCGCAAATGATGCCCCCGCTCACCCAGCAAGAATGGATCTTTGTGCGTGCCGACGCTTTTATCTTCGAGCTCTACCGCCTGTTTCGAAGCAGCATTGCTTTTATTTTCGTCGCCGGGATTTTGTTGGTCAGCGGGCGTGCTCTGATCGTCGGCCTGCTTGCGCTGATTGAAAAGCTGCGCCCTGCGCCGTTGGACCATCCCGAGTATCAACCTGCAGTCAGCGTGCTCATCCCGGCGTATAACGAGGAAAGCGTGATTGTCGAAACCGTGCGCTCGGCGCTGGCCTCACGTTACCCCAAGCTCGAAGTGCTTGTGGTTGACGACGGATCAAGCGACCGCACTGCCGAGCTCGTTCGCGCGAATTTCGGCGGCGAACCGCGCGTCCGCCTGCTTCTTCAGCCGAATCGCGGCAAACCCGCCGCTTTGAACCATGGGCTGGCGGAGGCGCTTGGCGAGGTCGTGGTTTCGATCGACGCCGACACGATTGTCGATCCCGAAGCGATTCCCCGTTTGGTTCGCCATTTTGCAGATCCGAGAGTCGGTGCGGTGGCCGGCAATGTGAAAGTCATCAACCGCAATCGCTGGCTAACACGCTGGCAGGCGCTCGAATACATCACCAGTCAGAACCTCGAGAAGCGGGCTTTCGATCTCCTCAACTGTATTCCCGTCGTTCCCGGCGCAGCCGGCGCCTGGCGCGCGGAGTTGCTGCGAAGCGCCGGCGGATTTTCGGGCGATACCGTGGCCGAGGACACCGACTTGACACTCTCGATCCGGCGCAGCGGATGGAAAATTCAGTACGATGAAGACGCCATCGGCCGCACCGAAGTGCCCGACACCGTCGAAGCTCTGATCCGTCAGCGATTCCGCTGGACGTTCGGCACTCTTCAGGCAGTTTGGAAACATCGCGACGCAGTCGGCAAGCCGCGCTACGGCACGCTTGGCTGGATTGCCATACCTAATATTTTTCTGTTTCAGATTGTTCTTCCCTTGGTTTCGCCTGTCATCGATCTGTTGTTTCTTCTGTCCCTCGCTCTGTGGGCGCTCGCGCAGCTTCGCATCGCGCGCCTCCCTCAGCTCTGGACGCTTCAGGATGTCGAGCGTTCGCTGATTTTCTTCGCCGTTTTCATGCTCATTGACCTCCTCACTTGCGTCGTAGCCTTCGCTCTCGAAAGGAACGAAGATTGGACGCTCCTGGCTCCCCTGCTTCTCCAGCGCTTCTACTACCGCCAGATGATGTACGTCGTACTGTTTCGCGCCCTCAAGGAGGCCGTGCAAGGCCGTCCTGTCGGATGGAGAGGTGTCGAGCCGCAAATTCCCACGGCGCCGCCCCCCTCGCCATCGATTGCGCAAGCCTGACAAGGCTTTGAATTGACACGCGATTGATATCCGGAATATAGTCTCTCCACGGCTAGAGCCGCCCAATCGCTAATGTTGCGGGAAGCCTGCACAAGATCCGGCGCAGTCGCCTGAGTGTTTTTTGATGCAATTCTTAGGTGCCCTGCGCTCATGAATTGTGGTGGCGCGGCGAAGAATTATTTGCCCATTGAGGAGGCTGCATATGAATCCAGCCAGTGGAAGTATCAAGTTTTCTCGCAAATGGTTTGCGTTGCTGATTCTGTTGATTGTTCCGGGACTTGCTTCGGCGCAAAAAAACAAGTCCTCGGCGCCTGCTCCTAAGTCGGCGCCAGCGCAGCACGCGGCGCCTGCCCAGCATTCTGCTCCGGCGCAACACGCTAACACCTCCCGGCCGAGCACCGCGAACCGCGGCGCCACCACCGCGAACAAAGGTGCGACAACCACAAACAGGGGTGCCACTACCGGGAACAAGGGTGCGACGACCACAAACAGGGGCGCCACTACCGCCAACAAGGGTACGACGACCACTGCGAACCGCGGCGCCACTACCGCCAACAAGGGCACCACAACCACCGCGAATAAAGGCGCGACGACCGCCAACAAGTCCACGGCCACCACCGCGAACAAGTCCACGGCAACTACTGCGAATAAAGGCGCGACCACCGCCAACAAGTCCACGGCCACCACCGCGAACAAGTCCACAGCAACTACTGCGAATAAGGGTGCGACCGCGAACAAGTCCACGGCGACTGCGAATAAGGGTGCGACCGCGAACAAAACCACCGCCTCCACGACGAATAAAGGCGCCACCAACACCGCCGGCAAGGGCGGGGCCAACTCCAAAGGCCCAACCAAAACTGTCACGACCGCAAAAGGAAACACCCGCACCACCAACGCCAGCGGCAAAGTGACGACAGTAAAATCCAAGAGTGGCACCACAGCGAACCTTAACTCCCGCGGAAAGGTCACCACGGTCCACTCCGGGAATATGACCGTACACCGCAGCGCGAACGGCGGCCGGACCGTTGTCACCAAGCGTGCAAATGGTGGCAGGCTTGTCAGCAGCGGAGGACACCGCGGTTACGCCGAGCGCGGATATACCCGGGGCGGCCATCGCTACATGGGGAGAACGTATTACGACCATGGCCATTACCATGCATACGCATATCGCGGCTACGGCTGGCGCGGCGGCTACTACTATGGTTATGCTCCGGGCTACTATTACGGGGTCGGATACTATGGTTGGGCCTACAACCCCTGGGCAGCTCCGGTCGCTTGGGGATGGGGTTGGGGTGGCGCTCCGTGGTACGGATATTATGGCTACTATTTCAATCCGTATCCGGTGTACGCCGCACCCGCTTTCTGGCTTACCGACTACCTGATCGCCGCGAATCTTCAAGCCGCGTATGAAGCGCGAGCGGCGGCCATAGCCGAAGCCAACAGCGGCGGGAATCCAGCAGGTTACAATCCTGGCGACGACGATTCCGGCGGCGGGGGAGGCGGCGGTGGTTCAACCGCTGTTGTTCTCACTCCCGAGGTCAAGCAAGCGATCGCGGACGAAGTGAAAGCGCAGATTGCTGCCGAGAAGGCGGCTGCGGCCACCAGTCAGTCGGCATCGGCTGCTAACGATTCCGACGAAAAGGTTCCTGCCGCTCTCGACCCCAACACTCGCACCTTCATTGTTGCTACCGGTCTCGCCGAAACGCTCGACGACGGCACCGAGTGCACTCTCACGACTGGAGACGTCCTCACTCGCATTCAGGACGACCCGGACGAGAACAAAAACGTTCGCGTCCTCGTCAGCGGCAGTCAGAAGGGCGATTGCCAGTCCGGCGCGCAGATCTCCGTTGCCGTTGACGATCTCCAGGAAATGCACAATCACTTCGCCGAGCAGATCGATGAGGGTCTCGGTAAGCTCGCCGAAAACCAAGGCAAGAACGGGATGCCGGCTTCTCCTTCTACCGCTCGTACGGAAGTTGCCGATGCGAAGGCGGAACCCGATCTCACCGTTGGAGCTGATATCGACAAGGCAGACAAGGACGCCGCCCAGGCAGAGGCCGATGCCCGGCAAGCCGCTGCGGATAATTCGCAGGGCGACGACTAAGACTGAGTCCGCGTCCAGCCTCGTCGCGGGCACAGCCGATGATCACCAACAAGAGCGCGGGAGCAAGAGCTCCTCGCGCTCTTGTTTTTTTCAGGGCGTTCTTGGTATGAGGACGTACTTGGATAGAAATGCAGGCTGCGAATTAAAGCGAAGCGACTCGAACGCAGTTCAGCCGTCGCAAAGGCCCTAACGCTATCTCGGCTTGGTGCGGTGTCACGCCCAGCATCCGCCAACAGATTTATTGCGCGTCTGTGACCTTGCCCTTCACGAAGGTAACCTTCAAATCCTTATATACATAAATCTGCTTCGCACCGAGGTTGATGATCTTGTCGGGCTGTCCGAGGATGGCAATCACTTCATCGGTAGATTGGCCAATCGCCACGGTAGCCGGCGGTGCCGGAGGGGCTGCTGGAGCCTGGTCTGCTGCGGGCTGTTGGTTGGCATCGCCGCCCGCCGCTCCCTGCTGCTGGTTTCCCTGGTCGTTCGACTTTGCGGAATCGTCCGGTTCAACTTTCAGGACTTCGCCCACGAGGCTCAATATCTGGTCTGCGCTGAGGTTCGAGCCTTTCGGATAAACAAATTTGAGAGTCGAATAGTAGCGGACGTCCTGAATGGCATCCGTGAACAGCGAAAATACAACGCCGTCCGCCTGCACGTCGATCCTCGTCACCCAGAACTTCTCTCCGGTAACGAAGTTTCGCGACTGGGTCTGTAACTGACTAGGTGGCGCATGCCCGATCAAACTGCCAAATTTCTGGATGGACTGATGCGCTCCATAAGCGCCGGACGAAAGCTTCCCATCCTTGTATGTGTTCTGCGGCGGAATTTGCGTCGTCGTGGGAAACATCATCAGCTTGTCTTTCTGCAGCACCACAACCGCGCCCGCGGTAACAATATCGGTCTTGTCGTCCGTAGGCTTTGTCAGTGCGTATTGCGCCTCCAATTTCTGCTGAATCCCTTGGGCCGCGCTTCGAGGGCTAATCCCTAGGGACGAAAAAATAATTGCTGCGGCGACGCTCGACTTGATAATTGTTCGGCGCGAGAACATAGGTTTTCCTCACCTGGAAAAGAAACCCTTTTGAGTTGGGGGCCGCATCCGATTCCATGCGACGCCGTAACTATAAGGAAGCCAACTAATCATTGTCAACTGCTCGTGCAAACTCGAATTGCTGTTTTTGGACAGTCAAAACGCCCCCTACCTTGGACGAAGGCCGGAGATCAGGCAGTTGCGCAAATTTGCGTTGCAAGAATGCCCGCGTTTTTGTTAGCATGGTTGATAGGCTGCATCTTGAAGCTTGGGAGCGGCACCGGAGGCAGGCATTATGAGCGTTGCACCCCGTGCGGGTAACGGTAAAGTTACCGTACCTGACATTCTTTCCCGCAAGTCCCTGGCTGGTTCCCCCGACGCGAAGCCGAAAATCACTTGTTTGACGGCCTATGACTATCCAACTGCGCGCCTTCTCGATGAGGCCGGCGTGGACATTCTCCTGGTGGGCGATTCGCTCGGTATGGTGGTGCTTGGTTACGACAGCACGCTTCCCGTGACCTTCGACGAGATGCTGCACCACGTTCGCGCCGTTCGCCGCGGCACCAAACGCGCTCTCCTCGTTGCCGACATGCCCTACGGCACCTTCCACATTTCGATCGAAGAATCGGTGCGCAACGCCGTCCGCCTGGTCAAAGAAGGTGGAGCGGAAGCCGTGAAAATCGAGGGTGGCGAACGCAGGCTCGAACTGATCTCGCGTCTCGTGGAAGCGGAAATCCCGGTAATGGGCCACGTCGGCCTTACTCCGCAGTCTTTCAACGCTCTCGGCGGATTCCATGTGCAGGGCCGCACCACCCAGGCGGCCGATCAGCTCGACCGTGACGCCCGCGCCGTCGAAGCAGCCGGCGCATTTTCCCTCGTGCTCGAATCCGTTCCGCGCGAGCTCGCCGCGCGCATCACCGAAAAACTTCGCATTCCCACGATCGGCATTGGCGCCGGGCCGGATTGTGACGGTCAGGTCCTCGTCCTGCACGATCTTCTGGGCCTCACTCTCGGCCGCACCCCGAAGTTCGCGCGCAAGTATGCCAACCTTGCGGGCGAGATTTCGCGCGCTGCGTCGGAATTCTGCAACGACGTCCATAGCGGCCAGTTCCCGTCGGATGCCGAGTCCTATCATCTTCCGGCGGAGCAGCGCGACCAGTTGCTCGCGCGCCCCCGCACCTGATACAAAGAAGCGTCTGCAGCTCGGGCCCGCGTCCGCAAAGGAAGAGGCTGCCATGAACACGGAAGAGTTTCGTCTGCTGTGCGAATACAACACCTGGGCGAACCATCGCACGCTCGAAGCTTGCGCGGCTCTCACCGATGAACCATTCACTCGCGACCTCCACTCCAGCTTTCCGTCTGTCCGCGACACGCTCGTTCATCTCTTCCTGGTCGAATGGATTTGGCTCGAGCGCTGGCACGGCCGCTCGCCTCAGGCGTATCCTTCGGCTGCCGACTACCCCAATCTCGCCTCCGTCCGCAGCCGCTGGCAAGAAATCGAGCGTGACTTGACCGATTACGTCGCCAGCCTTCAGCCGGAAGATCTCGCGCGCGTAGTTCATCACAAAACCATGAAGGGGGACCAGCAATCTGCGCCGCACTGGCAGATGCTCCAGCACCTGGTGAATCACCAGTCTTACCATCGCGGCCAGATCGCTACGATGCTGCGCCAGTTGGGCGCGAAACCAATTTCCACCGATATGATTTTCTTTTATCGCGAACGCGCCGCCGTCGCAAAGGCTTGACGGAGCCCGCCGGCTCGTATCGCTGCCAACCTCTCCGTCCCCGCCCATGGAAACCATTCACACAATCGCATGGATGAAACAGGTAGCGCGCGCCGCTCGCGTGCAGGACCGTATCATTGGATTCGTCCCTACCATGGGCGCGCTCCACGAAGGCCATTTTTCGCTCGTGCGCGCCGCGAAAGAACAGTGTTCTCCGGTGGTCGTTTCGATATTCGTCAACCCCAAGCAGTTCGGCCCCGCCGAAGACCTCAGGAAATATCCGCGCCCGTTTGAGACCGATCGTGAGGCGCTTGAGAAGTTAGGCGTCGATTACCTCTTCGCTCCCACGCCCGAGGAAATGTATCCGAGCGGATTCCGCACCTCCGTAGTCATCGAAGAATTAAGCGGCAAGCTCGAGGGACGCTCGCGCCCGGGCCATTTCAACGGAGTTTCGACCGTCGTCCTCAAACTCTTCGAAATCGTTCAGCCGCGTTTCGCCTATTTCGGCCGCAAGGACGCGCAGCAGGCCCGCATCCTCCGCCAGATGGCCGAAGACCTCGATCTTGATACGCAGCTGGTTGTTTGCCCCATTGTCCGCGAGCCGGATGGTCTCGCGCTTTCGTCGCGGAATGTCTACTTGAATGGAAATGACCGCCGCGCCGCCACCGCGCTCTATCGCTCGCTCGAAGCCGCCCGCCGCGAAATTACCTCCGGCCAGCGCGACGCCGCTCGCCTGCTCGTTCGACTTCATGGCGTCATCGTTTCCGAGCCGGGTGTCAAGCTCGACTACGCGGAAATCGTTGACGCCGAAACGCTCGCGCCCGTTGCAACTCTGCGCCGCAAGTGCCTTATCCTGCTGGCCGCTCTCATCGGCGGCACGCGGCTGATCGACAACGCCCTCATCGAGGAATCGGGCGACTCCTTCAAGGTCACGCTCTAATCTAATCTTCCAGCGGAATTAAATTTCAGGCTTCCTGCATCGCCGCCAGGACCTCAGCGGCGTGCCCCTTCGGTGTGACGGCATCCCAGATCTTGCGAATTTTTCCATCCGTGCCGATCCAGTAAGTCATGCGCACGATTCCCAGAAAAGATTTCCCCAGGAACGTCTTCATCCGCCGCGCCCCGTAGGCCTCGATCACATGAAATTCCGTATCGGCCAGCAGCGGAAAATTCAGCTTGTGCTTGACCTTGAATTTCGCCTGTGCCTCGACGGGATCCGCGCTGCAACCGATGATCGCTGTGTTCAGTTCCTCGAATTGTTGGATCGCGTCGCGAAACTCGGACGCTTCGGTCGTTCAACCCGGTGTGTTCGCCTTCGGATAAAAATACAAAATCACATTCTTCCCGCGAAAGTCAGCGAGCGACACCGTCTTGCCGTCGTCCGCCGTCTCGCGAAAATTCGGCGCCTTGTCGCCTTCCTTCAACATTGTCAGGGTCTCCATTCGCAAATACCCCGCCCGAGCTTCAACCTGGCTCTACTAGGACCCAGTAAGCACGCGCTTCAAAATGTCGTTCACCAATTGCGGGTTCGCTTGCCCGCGCGTCTCACGCATCACTTGCCCCACGAAAAACTTGAATACGCCCTCGTTCCCGGCCCGATATTTTGCCGCATTGTCCGCATTCTTCGCCACCACGTCACGCGCGATCTTTTCGATCGCACCTTGGTCGGAGATCTGGGTCATTCCCTCGGCCGCAATGATCTCCGCCGCGTCTTTTCCCGTGTCGAACATCTGCACGAACACTTTCTTTCCGCTCGCGGCCGTAATTTCGCCACCCTCGATTCGTTTCACCAACTCGGCCAGCGCGCCTGCCTGCACGGGACAGTTTTCGATCTCTTTTCCCGCATCGTTCAATCGTCGCAGCAGTTCCGTTGAAATCCAGTTCGCGGCGGATTTCGCCAGCGCCCCGGCGCGGACCGTAGCTTCGAAATAATCAGCCAGCGCTTGCGTCGCCGTCAGGACGCCCGCGTCGTATGTCGTCAACCCGTACTCGCTCGAGAAACGCGCGCGCTTCGCGTCGGGCAGTTCCGGCATCCCGCGCCGCACTTCCTCGACCATCTCACGCGAAACCACAACCGGCAGCAAATCGGGATCCGGAAAATAGCGATAGTCGTGCGCCATTTCCTTCGACCGCATCGCCTCCGTGCGTCCGCCTGCTACGTTCCAAAGCCGTGTTTCCTGCGCGATCTCGCCGCCCGCTTCCAGCACGCCGATCTGCCGCTCGATTTCATATTCCAGCGTATGCGAAAGGTACCGGAACGAGTTCAGGTTCTTCACCTCCACCTTCGTCCCGAACTTCTCGGCCCCACGCAACCTTACGCTCACATTCGCGTCGCACCGCAGCGACCCTTCTTCCATGTTGCAATCGCTCACGTCCGTATACTCCAGCACCTGCTTCAGCGTCGTCAAATACAAATACGCTTCCGCGGGCGTGCGAATATCAGGCTCGGACACAATTTCCACCAGCGGCACGCCGCCGCGGTTAAAATCGATGTAGCTCCAGCGGTCGGAATCCGGAAATCCCTCGTGCAAATTTTTCGCCGCATCCTCTTCCATGTGCAGGCGCGTGATTCCGATTCGCTTCGTGCCGCCCGCGGCCTCGATATTGAGCCAGCCTTCCGTCGCCAGCGGAAGTTCGTACATCGAAATTTGGTAGCCCTTCGGCAGGTCAGGATAAAAGTAATTCTTGCGCGCGAATCGCGAGCGTCCGTGAATCTTGCAATGCAGCGCCAGCGACGCCCGCAGCGCCAGTTCCAGCGCCTTGCGATTCAGCACCGGCAGCGCGCCCGGCAGCCCCAGGCACACCGGGCAGGTATTCGAATTCGGCGCGTCGCCGAATCGCGTGGAGCAACCGCAGAACGCCTTCGTCACCGTCTCGAGCTGCGCATGCACCTCTAGCCCGATCACCGCTTCATACTTCGCGGACACTTCCGGAGCAGGGCGCGGCCCTTCTTGTGTCGTTCGGCTCATCGGAAACGAGAGATTATAGCATCCGCGGCAATCTACGCCATCCGCACGCGGAAGCGTGCTCGCGGGTCCAATTGGCGGTCTGCATTTCTACGGCGCGGGCTGGCGCACACGCCGCTCGAGCGCTTTCAGTGAATCCTCAATCAGCACATCGTGGAACGGACGGATGACGCGCCAATACAGCCGACCCTGCCGGCCTGCAAAGTTGGCGCAAGTCACGTTGAACACGCGTGTCCGGCCCGCCGATTCTTCCAGCACCCAGCCCATCAGAGCACCGGTGAGCCGGTTTTCGACGCTCATCGCCAGTTCCCGTGGTGCATCCACGTGCTCGATCAGAAAGAAAGCGCAGTGTTTCCCGACTTCCAGAGGCTCTGCGCCGTGCCAGTTCATCCCGCGGTCCCATCCGAACAGTTTCCCGGCGGCAGCTCGCACCGCAAGCAGCATTTTGTAAAACAAGTTTGGCGACAGGAGCTGCTGATCGCCGAGTTCAGGGAAGATGCGCGCGGCAGCCGCCGGAATCTCTCTTGCATGCACATTGAGAACAGAAAACTTCGACGCCTGCCGCGCGATCCAGTTGTCGCCGTGTGCGTCCAAAAAATCTGCGCCCGCGATTTTCAATCCATCCTCATTCGCGTCCCCATACATATTTCAACCCAATCCGGTAGTTTAATCCCAGCGCCGGAAATCCAACTGCGTCCGAATACCGCCGGTCGAACAGGTTTTCCACTTTCGCAGTGGCGGAAAGTCCGTGACGCAGCGGAAGAATCGTCGCAAGGTCCCAGCGTACCCAGCTTGGATTGCTCGTGATTCCGAGGCCGATGAAATCGCTATCCGTCGCGCGTCCCACGTAGGAGCCGGCCAAGTTCCAGTTCATGTGCCGCACCGTCGCGTTGAAAATCAAATTTGCCGAATGCAGCGGCCGATGGAGAAGCCGGTTACCCGGCGCAAGCGTCGGATCGAAGAAGTTCGGCGCTTTGAGCACTTTTGTATCGTCGTAAGTGTAGTTACCCACGATCCGAAGCCAGCTCGTCACCTTCGATTCGAACGAAGTATTCGATCCAAACGCCCGCGCTTTGTCCGTATTGAAAAACGTCCCGGTGCCAAATGGACACGTGGGCGTCGCATTGAAGTCCTCGCTGAAGCTGACGATATCGTGAAAATCGTTGTGAAAATACGTCACCGAAACCTTCAGCCGGTCGGAAGCCAGCAATTGCTCCACTCCCGCGTGGAATGTCGTGCTTCGCTCCGGCCGTAGGTTCGGATTGCCTGGAAAGCAAGGGCCGGCTTCGAACGACTGAATGAACGTCGGCTCCTTAATCCCGAGCCCGTAAGAAGTGCGCAGTCGCGTCGCGCCCCAGAAATCGTGGCCGAAGCGCGCCGTATACGCCAAGCCTGTTCGCGGAACCGCGCGCGTCCCGAAGCTTGAATTGGCTTCTGCGCGCCCGCCTGCGGTGGCCGTCATGCGTCGTCCGAATTGATAGCGCACTTCGCTGTAGCCCGCCTGATTGTTTCGCCGGACGTGTAGCGGTCCTCCTGGCTCTCCGTTCTCCACTTCATAGTTGTAGCCCAGGGAAATTCCGCCGTGAGGGAATGAATAGGTTGTCTGTTCTTCGAACCCGGTGCGGTAGAACCGATTGATCTCGCTGAACCCGGAGTCCAGGTCATCGATCGACTGACGGAGATACGAATCCGTCGCCATCAGGCGATGTTGCCAGTGGTCGCCCGTAGAAAAATCCCATGCCAGGCTGGCGAAAAAGTCATGCTGGTCGAAGTGATTTGTCGGGTTAAGTATCCCAAGCAATGTTTGCCCCGGTTCGCCTCCGTCGTTCGAGTCGTTACGCAACGAAAGCCGAAGTTGATTCGTGTTGCTGAATTTCCAACCGAATGCTCCCGACAGCGCCGTATTGCGGAAATAATCGTTCGGGCCTTGCCCCTGTGTTGAAAAATAAGTCGCCGACCCGGAATAGTCGAACGCGCCGAGCAGCCCACTCAATTGCGCGCCGCCATCGCCGGTATGGAACGTTCCGCCTTCTCCTTGGATCTGGAAAACCGGCGTCTTGGTCGTTCCACGATGCGTGAAGATCTGGATTACGCCGTCCAGCGCGTCGGAGCCATACAGCGCGCTCGAAGCGCCGTGCACGATTTCGATTTTGTCCACGTTGTTGAGATCGATGCCTTCATAGTCTATGTCGCCGCCGGGCTGGTTTGCCGGTGCGCCGTCGATCAGCACCTTGGTAAATTGTGAGTTGCCGCCATCGAGGAAAAGCGTCGTGATCCCGCCAAATGGGCCTTCGCGCGCGATATTGATTCCTCCACCGCTCTGCAGCATGTCCGCGAGCCAGATCTCTTGCCGGTCTTCGATGTCCTCGTGCGTGATCACGGTGACTGGCGACGCGGATGATTCCACCGGTATCGGCTGGGCCGTCGCTGTTACCGTTACCGTCGCTGACATTCTCTCGAGCTGTAATCGAACGTCCCAGGTTTGCGCTTCATTTTCGCCGACCATGAATTCGCGTTCGGCGCGCTGGAAAGAAGGATGTTCCACGTCCACACGATAGCGGCCCGGCGCGAGAACCAGCTTAAATTGTCCTTCGCCTCCGCTCTTTGTCGCACTGGACGCCCCCACAGCGTCGAGCGGTTGCGCCGTCACGGAAGCGCCAACCACCGCGGCTCCGCTCGGGTCCGTGAGTGTTCCGCTAATCGCTGCGGCCGTCATTTTTGCTGTTGAGGTCGTTTGGGCGTTTGCGGAACCAACAAGGAAAATTCCCAGCAGCACTTCCACTGCGAAGTACAACAGGCGTTCGAGTCTCATTTTTCCCCCTCTCCCTCTCGCGCGGGAGTTGAAGGTTGTCCTGACTCGCGCCAATTCAATCGGCGCAAATCAGGATTGAGACTCCGCCGGTCTCCTGGCTTGGCGGCCTGCCCATTCACTTCCGGGCATCGGCGCGGCCTTCCCATCCCGGTTCCGAATCGCGGCGATCCGGTTCCAAGGACAGTGGCGCGCGCCGAAAATTCTCCGCCTTACAGTCGCGCGGCGGCGACGGCTTTTCACCGTCTTCCCGTGCGCGGAGTCTCCTGTAATTGTCGACGGCGCCCGCGATCTTCAGCAGGTGCCGCTTAACGGACGAAACAGACTCCAGCAGATTTCATTGGCCGCTTCTCACGATCACGCGCGGCCGTCCGCTCGGACGCATTTCCACATCCAGTGGCGCCTCAAACACTTCCTCCAGCACCTCGCGCTCGTAAACTTCCGCGGGCGCACCGACGCGCAAGCACTTCCCCTTGTGCAGCAGCACGATGCGATCGGAGAATTCTGCCGCCAGGTTCAGCTCGTGCGTCACCACAACTACCGTGTAGCGATTCTCATTCGACAATCGCCGCAGGCGCCGGAGCAACTCCACTTTGCCGCCGATATCGAGATGTTGCGTCGGCTCGTCCAGCAACAACAGCGACGGCTGTTGCGCCAGCGCACGCGCTAGAATTACGCGCTGTTTTTCACCGCCCGACAGTCGGTCCATCCAACGGTCGCGCAGCGCATCGGCACCTACTTGCGCCAGCGCGTTTCCGGCCAGCAAGCAATCTTCGTTCGATTCAAATCGCAGACGCCGTCCATGCGGATAGCGTCCCTGTAGCACGTACTCCCAGACACGCAGCGGAAATAGAAGTTCACTTTCCTGCTGCACCAGCGCAATCCGCTGCGCGCGCGTTCGCAAATCCAGCTCGCTGGCCTCCACGCCATCCACTTCCACCCGCCCCGAAAGCGGCTGGATCAGTCCCGCGAGCAAACGGAGCAGCGTCGACTTGCCGCTAGCGTTCGGCCCGAGGATTGCCACAATTTCGCGATGCTGCGCTTCGAACGTCGCGGGACCGAGCGTGAACTTTGGCGCCGACCGGTCGGTCGCCGCATACGCGTAACTCACCTGCTCAGCTTTCAGTCGCGGCCGAGTCTCAGAAGGAAAAGCAACAGGTTGCGACGAGATCGACGAATTATTTCCCGCGCCCGCGCTCATCGCACTCTCCGTCGCATCAGATAAATAAACACAGGCGCGCCCGCGAGCGCGGTCATCGCGCCTACGGGCAATTCCGTCGGAGCTACCAGCGTTCGCGCCAGCGTGTCCGCCACCACAATCGCAATCGCTCCGCCGATCGCCGACGTTGGAATCAGCAGCCGGTAATCCGCCCCGAAAATCATGCGCATTACATGGGGCACCAGCAGTCCCACGTATCCGATCGATCCGCTTACCGACACCGCCAGGCCCGTCAGCACGGAAGCAGAAATGTACACGACCAATTTCACGCGTCTGACATTCACGCCGAGGTGCCGCGCCTCCTCTTCTCCTGTGAGGATCAAATTCAGATCCGACGACGTCGCGTAAATCATTCCCGCGGCCACACCAAAAACCGCAAAAAGAAATAGCAGCCACTCGAGGACGTTCGGGGTAGGCGGAGGCGTCGAAAGGTCGCCCATCAGCCAGAACGCCATCCCGCGCAATTCGTGCCCGCTCAGCGTGGTCATCAAAAACATGATCATTGCCGACAGAAAGGACGCGGCGACGATTCCCGCCAGCAGCAGCGTCGCGCTGTCCAGTTGTCCCCCGCGCCGTCCCAGAAAATAGACGCTTGCGATCGTCGCAGCAGCGCCGATGAACGCCGCCAGTTGAATCACACCCGCCACGTGCGCCGCGAAAGTCAAACTCAGGATCGCGCCGAGGGCCGCACCACTCGATACCCCCAAAACGTATGGATCGGCGAGTGGATTCCGCAACAGCGCCTGAAAACCCGCGCCCGCTACGGAAAGCGACGCGCCCACCAGAGCTCCGACCGCGATGCGTGGCAGCCGCAGGCCAAAAACTACCAGCCAGAATTCGGACGGGATTTCGTCTCTGCGGCCGGCCACGCCGCGAAACAGCGTCATCACGATCTCGCTCACCGAGATGGGGTACGTCCCCATCCGCAGCGAAACCACCACGGCTACAAACAGCATGGCGAACAGCAGCCCGCAAATTCCGGCGACGCGGCGCGGCGTCAGCGGGCGCAAGAGTTCTCCTCGCGAGTATTCAAGCAAATATCAACGGGCCTTTCAAAAGGCGCGCGATTCATAGCTCTGGCATTCTCGCCCAGAAATACCTCCGGATGCAGCTGGTGGGCGAGCTCTTCAATCGCATCAATCAATCCCGGCGCAGGGCGATCGATTTCCTGGCTCGCGTTCAGCACTCGTCCCAACGCGACGGCGCGAAATTCCTTCCACACCGATCTTTCCCGCAAATCGCTGAGCTTGGTTGCGGAAGATTCCCTGTGGCCGCTCGTGAAAATAATGTACTCCGGCTGAAGGCGAACCACTTCTTCGAGCGCCAACTGCGGCCAATCCTGCTTCGCAATCACAACCGACTCGGCGCCGCTCCACCGCAGCGCATCGGCAATGAACGTATTCTGTCCAATGGTAATCAACGGATCGTCCCACACGACGAACAGCACGTGAACCAGCGGCACGTCCGTGAGACGCGCTTGCAAAGCATCGAGCCGAGCCTGCAGACGTGCCACCAGCGCGGTTCCTTGCTGCGCTGCTCCCATCAGATTCGAAACGTGCGTGATGGATTCGAACATCCCGCGAACCGTGTGCGGGTCCGTCGCGTACACCGCGACTCCAAGCCGCGCCAGCGCTTCCACCGTTTCGCGCCGGTTCGCTGAATTCGCCGCTGCAAGAACCAAGTCGGGATGCAGCGCCACGATCGCCTCGAGACTCGGGTTCAGCATCGAGCCCACGTGCGGCTTCTGCCTCGCCGCAGGCGGCGTATCGCAATAGTCCGTGTCGCCCGCGAGCTTCTCTTCCAGTCCCAGCGCGTAAATCGTCTCGGTCAGGTTCGGCGCAAGACTCACAATGCGATGCACACTCGAGGGAACTACGACTCGCCGGCCCGTTTCATCCGTCACCACTTGCGGTGGCGAGGTTTGCGATGCGTTGCGCGCGCGCTCCGCCGAGGCTCGCTGCGCCGCTGGCAACATAAGCGCAAACAAGGCGGCCATAGCACGGATGAATCTTCCCCGCTTCGACGCCCGACGCAATCGGTCCTCCATCATCTCCAAAACAAAAAAGCCTCGCGAGCATAGCGAGGCTTTTCGCCGCACTCTCTCTCGCGAAGAGTGTCAGCTTCCACTTGCCCGGGTAGGTATCCTGACTCTCGGCGTCGCGCGCGCGTCTCGCGCTGAAGTTTCGCCGATTACAGTGGCGGGACCGTGGCCGATTCGAACGGCCTTCCCCTGGCCCTCGAATTCGCAAATCCGAAGGGCTTAGCCCCGGGCGGGCTGAATTGTTCGTTTGCGAGTGTAAGCCGCGCTCGGTGCAGTGTCAATTCGCGCGCGGCGGGAAAAAGTCAGCGGTTCTTCCATTTCGGAGCGCGCTTCTCGACCAGCGCTCGCAAACCTTCCTGCGAGTCTTCGAGATCGGCGAGTTCGTTAAGGAAAACCTTCATGGAATTGCGCACGCCGTCGCGAATCGGTAGACCCATGCTGCCAAGAATCGCCTTTTTCGCCATGGTCAACACGGGCCCGGATTGCGCCGTCACCTTCCCGATGACCTCGGCCACTTTTTTCTGGAGCTCCTCTTCGGGAACGAGCCAGTTCACAAGTCCCAACTCGCGAGCGCGTTCGGCCGTCATCGTTTCACCGGTGAGAACCAATTCGGACGCGATTTTCGGCCCCAGAATGTTCGGAAGAATCGCCGCGGCGAGCGGAGGAAAAACTCCGAGTTTAATCTCGGGTTGAGCGAAACGCGCTCTCGGGGTTGCGATTACCAGGTCCCCGAGGGCCGCAAGTTCCGCCCCGCCGCCGAACGCGTTTCCGTTCACGACCACCAGCAGCGGTTTCGACGTATCGAGCATTGCCGAGAATGCGCCGTGAAAAGCGTCGAGCAACTGAAACACTCGCCGCGGCGTGTATTCGTCGAGCTCGATGCCGCCGCAAAACGTGCTCGCCGCCGAGTCCAGCACGATCAGCTTGATTTCGCTGCGTTCGCTGAGCGAGTTGATTCCGGCGGCCAGCTCCATCAGCATTCGCTCGTTCAGCAGGTTGAGATCGGGACGGTCGAGAGTGAGCCGCGCAACTTCGCCTTCGATACGGAAGTGGACGAACTGATAATCCTCCGGCCGTGGCGCGGCCTGCAGCAAAGTGCCGAGCACTTCCACCGATCCCGAATTTGAATTCTTACCCTTGGTGAAGGCCATCTCAATTTCCCCGATTCAAAGCTTAGACCGTTTCGATTTCGACTGCCACGCCCATCCCGCCCGACACACACAATGTGGCAAGACCCCGGCGGCCGGCGCGCGCACTGTCCATTGGTACAGGTTTACGCAGCTCGTGAATGAGAGTGGTCATGACACGGCTGCCGGTGCAGCCGATGGGATGGCCGAGAGCGATCGCACCGCCGTTGGGGTTGAGCCGCTCGCGGTTGAAGTGCAGGTCGCGATCGCACGCGATGACTTGCGCTGCGAACGCTTCGTTCAATTCCACGGCGTCGTAATTTTCAACTTTCGTGCCGGTGCGCTCGGTGAGTGCACGCACAGCGGGAACAGGGCCGATGCCCATCAGGCACGGGTCGACGGCGGCAACGGTGGCGTCAACGATGCGCGCCAGCGGCGAGAGCTTCAGCTCGCGAACTTTTTCCTCGCTCGCGAGCACAACGGCTGATGCACCGTCCGTGATCCCGCTGGAATTTCCTGCGGAAATTGTTCCGGTGTTGCTAAAAACAGGCGGAAGTTTTGCGAGCGCATCTATTGTGACGTCGGCGCGCACGTGCTCGTCTTTTTCAAGCCGCGTAACGCTCCCCTTTTTGTCTGCTCGCTCGATGGGAAAGATTTCGGATTTGAAGCGGCAGTCCGCCGCGGCGCGCGCGGCCCGCCGATGGCTTTCGAGTGCGAACGCGTCCTGTTCATCGCGCGAAATCTTGTATTGCGCGGCGAGAATCTCCGCCGTCTCGCCCATAATGAGCTTCGAAAGCGGGCAAAGGAAACCGTCGCGGTACATCGCGTCGACGAGCGGCTGATTGCCCATCTTGAATCCCCAGCGGCCTTCGAGAAGATACGGCACGCGGCTCATCGATTCGGCGCCGCCGGCGACGACAATCTGCGCCTGGCCCAGAAGAATCTCCTGCCAACCGAGCATAATCGCGCGCAGTCCAGAGGCGCACGCCATGTTGATGGTGAACGCGGGGACATCGTCGCCCAGACCGGAACGCCACGCGATTTGCCGCGCCGGATTCGGCGCCACACCCGCGGGACGTGCGTTGCCCATGATGACTTCGTCGACCTGCCACGGGAGGGACTCGGCGGACTTCGCCGCGGATTCCCCAGGCGTGCGCTCCGGCGGAAGAGGAAGGCCAAACGCGCGCTCGAGCGCGGCGCGCACGGCGATCACACCCAGATCGGGAGCGGTGAAGTCGGCGAGCATGCCGCCGAATTTACCGATCGGCGTGCGCGCCGCGCTAACGATGTAAACAGGCTTGGTCATCTCGCTCATTGCTATTGGATTCCCAAACCAAAATGAAGGTTCAAGAAGCGCAAAGTGTAAACAGCCATTTTCCGCCGATTAGGTATCGCCGCTGTTGTTGGTTTTGAGTGAGTTACCGCGCATTTTAATGGGCAGCAGCGCCGATCAAAAATCAGCGGAATAGGCTCCCCAAAGACTCGCCGCAAGCCGGCCAGCGGCCATCTCGACCACGACTGGTGTTCTTCACGCATCGTCGTCAGGATTCATCAAATCAGCCAACTACGCTAGCACACCTGAAGAGAAAGCGGGCGGCGTGAAAGTACAGAAAAGTACAGGGGCTCGTACCACTTCCCCTGGCAGGCTTGACCGTTATCGTTACCATGGTACAATGGTAACAAAGGAGACGCTGAGAATGATTCGAAACGAGCGGTTCGTAGTCGAGCGAGTGCAGACCGGCGTGCGGATGGAGAAACGCCTGCTGAAAGTGCTGAAGGCGTTTGCGGAGTTGAACGATTTGAGCCTCGGCGATCTGCTCGAAGGCATGGTACTGCATGCGTTCGACGGGAAATGCCCATTCGGCGAAGGATCCCGCAGGAAAATCAAAGAACTGAAAACAATTTACGGCCTCGATTTGGATTCGGGCGCGAGCCATCGGCTTGTTGAAACGAAAGAAGTCAAAGGAGCACGAGCCGTGCGCCCGAGGAAAAAGGAGAAGCGCCGCTCATGAGTCGATCGTCAAGATTCTGGATAGCCGCGTTGCGATGGACGCTGGGAATCGTGGTGTTGGTCGAATCGTGCCTGTTCGTATTCTCGTCTTCGGGCCGGCACGCCATGGCGCAAATTGGCATGCCGCAGTGGATTCGCCCGGTGCTCGGAGGCAGCGAAATTGTCGCGGCGCTTCTGTTCCTCGTGCCGGCGGCGAGCTTCGCAGGTGGCTATCTTTTGCTGGTGGTTTTCTTCTTGGCCGCGGCGATCCACGTGTTGCATGGCCAATACGACGTGGGCGGGCTTGCGGTCTACGCCGTAGCGGTAATGGCATGCATTTCGCGCCGCGAAGAAAGCAGGGAGCATCCGCAATGACAGAATTTAACAAGCAAGCAGGAGGGCCAGTTCCGATCCTCGACTATCCTCAATGATGCCCGGTGCCGCCCTCTCACTTGTTCGCTGACTTACTGCGAATCTCCACCAGTTTTGCCTGCTGCTCCAGAGTCAGTTTATTCTTTATCCGCGCCAGCAGCGTCACCTGAGCCCGCTTGATCTCGCGCTCAATCGCCAACACCTTTTCCAGTTGCGCCAGCGTCTCTTGTTCCTCCACGTGCGGCTGCTTCGCAAGCGAAACCAGCTTTTCCATTTCGTCTTGCAACTTCCATTGCCACTCCGTGAACTTCAATTGCGCCTGGCGAATTTCCGTCTTGAGATAGGTTTTCTGCTCCTCGTTCAGCCCGACGGCCTCCTGATGTTGCATCACGAGTTCTGGCGCAAAGAAGCTCTGCCCAATCGGATCTTGGTCGGGCTGTTGCCCACGAGCCGCACATGCCGCCAGAAGCACCAGTGCGCAAGCCCAGAAAACTCTAGCGTTCATTTCATTCCTCCTGATCTGTCTTCATAGGAACGTGCAGGTACGAGTCGCCGAGTCTCGGCATCGTCCGCAAAATCGTCCGACCCGGAGTTTCCAGCAGCACGTCGCTTGGTGCCCGCCATTCCGCCAGTTTTTCGGCGGCGGCCAATTCATTCTCCGGCACAGTCCGTATGACTCTTCGGTGCAACGTCAAGCCAACGATCAGCGCCGCCACGGTCATCGCCATCGCTCCGCATAGACCCCCTACTCGCCACCGCCCGTGCTTCGCTTCGCTCGCGGACGACATCCTAGCCAACAGCCGCGCATGAAATCCCGGCGACGGTTGCGCCCCTTGCGCCACCAGCGGCAGCAGTCTGTCCAGCTGTTCCCGCCGCACGCGCAGTGCCGCCAATTGCTCCGCGCAGTTGGCGCAATCCAACACATGTTCTTCCAAGGCGTCTTCCCCTATTCCGGTCAGGGCAGCCTCCAACAACGCGTCCTTCCATTTCGTGCAGTCGTTTTTCATTTCATCGCTTCCAGGAGCAGTTTCCGCGCCGTGTGTAGCCTGGATCTCACTGTCCCGGGCGGAATCCCCAGCACCATGCCCACGTCGGCCGCATCCATGTCTCCTGCCGTTGAGAGCTGCAATACGCTTCGCAGTTTCTCCGGGAGATTCTCAATTTCATTTCGCAGACGCTCGAGCAGTACGCGCTCGTCCGCGATCTTCGTTCCGTCCACTGTCTCACCCGTTCCGGTTCCATGCCACGCCGTCTCACGCGTCAATCGCCGCCGCTGTCCACGCTGGCGGTTCAGTGCCAGACGAAAGGTGATCCGGTTCACCCACGCCCGAAAGCTTTCCGGCTCGCGCAGCGATCGGAACTTCCGGTACGCGCGCAGGAACGCTTCCTGGGCCACTTCCTCGGCATCCGCCGAATTCCCGAGGACGCCGTAAGCGATTTGAAAGACGCGCCGCTGATTATCGGCGACCCGCGCGCCGAATCCTGCCTCGCGTTCCTCGGCATCCGTTCGCGCGATCCAATTATCCATGCACGCCCGTGACTCCCGAAGCACCCGAATTGCTGTGAGATCAAACACCGCGGTTCGTTTCCTACGCCGTGAATATTACACGTCCAGCGGCTAAATTTGCGCGGACGCAAAAGTGAGAGCGCCAGCCTGCGATGCCGTGCGTGCGTCCGGGACGCACGCACGGCTCGCGGTGCAGCATGGTCAAAACAGTTGGAGCGCCTGGAACGCAGGAACAACGGGTTGCAGCTGCGCCGCGACATGAACGGCGGCGAGGCGTTGCTGCTGGTCTTGGTCCAAGAGGTTTGCAAGGTTCGCCAGAAAAGCTTGCTGGGTCTCGATGATCTGCTGCTGAAGCGCGTGAATTTGCATTACCAATAGACCGATCTGAGCAGGATTACCTCCTGAAGCGAGCAATGCTTCTAGCTGCTGCTCCCTTTGCGCGATCCCTTGGAAGAAAGGAGCCACAGCGGTTTGCCGGGCCTGCAGAAGTTGTACCAGGATCGGCTCCTGCGCAGGCTGAAGCTGCAGGAACTGGACGACGATCTGGAGCGGGCACGGCGGGTCAGCATGGTCCTCGGTCGTTGCCGACTGCATCTGCTGGAGCATGGTGCTGACGTTCACCTTCGAAAGATTGGGCGCCGAGACTGCGGGCCCGGAGCTGCCGGCAGGGGTTTGCGCGTAAAGCAGGTTCGCGCACCCGAAGAACATGCCGAACAGAACAACTGCCAAGCGTGTTGCTTTCATCGTGACGTCTCCTCGGAAGGCGCGCATTTTCCGCCTTCACTTATCCAGACACCGCCGCTAGCTCTCTTGTTCAGACAAAGTCATCGCCTTTCGATTCCCGTGTCGCACGCATGCCGCACCTTGACGAAGCGGTCGCCGAGCACTCGCGATAGCAAAATCGTACGAGCGCTTGGTGGTCAGTCTTTGATAACCCAACAATTACCTCCGAATTGCCTCAAATTTGCGGGAACCCTCGTTCTCGAACGATTCCAGAAATCTGCATCCGAGAAGTTCATTGATCATCTAAACATCGAAATCTTCTCAACCCGAAGAGCAGGGGCAGAGACGCCCCAGCGCGGGGCCAGGCAGAGGATTCGAGGAACACCGGGAGACCGACATGAAGAGACTCGAAGGAAAAGTAGCCGTGGTGACCGGCGGAAACAGCGGCATTGGGCTGGCGACAGCCAAACGCCTTCAGCAAGAAGGAGCGCGCGTAGCCATCTCAGGCCGAAGCAGAAAAACGCTCGACGAAGCGGTGAAGGCGATCGGAAACGGCGTAGTGGCGGTACAGTCAGACGTCCGGAAGCTTGCGGACGTCGACAAACTGTATGCCGAGGTCTCGCAGAAGTTGGGCAAGATCGACGTGTTGTTCGTGAATGCGGGAGTTGCGAAATTCGGGCCGCTCGCCGAGACATCCGAAAGTGTGTACGACGAGCAGTTCGACATCAACATCAAAGGTGCGTACTTCACCATCCAGAAGGCTCTGCCTTTTCTGAACGATGGTGCATCCATCATCTTGAACACCAGCGTGGCGGCCAGCACCGGTACTCCGACGACCAGCGCGTACTCGGCAACGAAAGCAGCGCTGCGCTCTTTGGCGAGAACCGCGGCGGCGGAACTGGCCAGCCGCAGCATCCGTGTCAATGCGGTTGCGCCGGGTCCGATTGTGACGCCCATCTTTGACAAGACTGGGCTACCGAAAGAAGCCTTCGATGCATTCGCGAAAGAAATCATTGCCCAGGTTCCGATGAAACGCTTTGGCCAACCCGAGGAAGTGGCGGCTACCGTGGCGTTTTTGGCTTCGAAAGATGCGTCCTACATCACGGGCGTGGAAATCAACGTAGACGGCGGGATGGGACAGATCTGAATCGCTCGGGCCAGTGCAGGACGGATGAGGGCGTTCGAAAGTCCGCACTTTTTTTGTGAGTCCGCCTTCGGCTTCGGCAGAACTTCTCACCTTTCATGGATTTCAGGCATCCTGCTGCAGCGGCAATCTGGGTGGCAAGGGAGGCCGCCATTTTACGAGCAATCAACCGAGTAGGTTTGCCGTAAGCCGAAGAGCTAAGGTAAAGACCCGACTCTGACGCGAAGAGTTTTGGGCACGAAGAAATAGGTCAGGACAGCCCCAACCATTAAAATTCCTGCAATGATATACAGGGCGGCCGATGGGTCGGAGGAAACCGCTTTTGCCCAGACCGGGATATTCGGTCCGAAATAGCCGCCCAAATTACCCACCGAGTTCACGATGCCGATACCGGCCGCGGCAGCGGTACCGGCCAAAAACGCGGAAGGTAGGGGCCAGAATAGCGGCATGGACCCAATCACTCCAAGAGTGCCGAAGGACAAAAAGATTATAGCCAGTACAGGCTGATGCGCAAAAACCCCGCTCAACACCAAACCGGCGGCCCCGGCCGTGACGTTCGCGACATAATGCAGCCGCCGCTCTCCAGTTTTGTCCGAATGATGGCTTAAGACAATCATCCCGATGACCGCGACGCCGTAGGGTATCGCCGTGATCAGGCCAACCCGGAGATAGCCCTTAATGCCAAACGCTTTCACAATCGTGGGGAGCCAGAAAGCAATGCCATACAAGCCGATCATCAATGTGAAATAGATCGCGCACAACAGCCAAACTTTTCCGCTAGCGAAGGCGTGGGCCAGTTTATGCTCCGTTTTGTGCTTGTCCTCCGCCGCGAGATTGCTCGCCAGCCACGCTTTCTCTTCACTCGTAAGCCATTTCGCTTCTTCAATGCTGCTATCCAAATAATAGATAACCCAAAAACCGACCAGGACGGAGGGGATTCCTTCCGAGAGAAACAGCCACTGCCATCCCGCCATCTTCATCCAGCCGGACAGCGTATCCATGATCCAGCCGGAGATGGGATTGCCGATCACTCCGGACACTGCAATGGCGGCGACAAACCAGGCCGTTCGCGTAGAGCGAAGCCGGGAGGGATACCACAGGGTCAGGTAAAAAATGACGCCCGGGAAGAAACCCGCTTCCGCCAAGCCAAGCAGAAAACGCATGGCGTAGAAAGACCATTCACCCCTGACAAAAATCATGCAGCTGGAAATGACACCCCAGGAAATCATGATCCTGGCAATCCACATGCGCGCACCGAACTTCTTCAATAGCACGTTGCTGGGAACTTCGAAAAAAAAGTATCCAATAAAGAAAATGCCAGCGCCCGTGGCGAATGAGGCGTCGCTCATCGACAGATCCTTGAGCATCTGGAGTTTTGCAAAACCAACGTTGACCCGATCGAGATAGGCGAGGATGTAGCAAAGGAAAAGGAACGGAAGCAGGCGCAGGTCGGCCTTGTGATAGGTCCTTGTCTCAAAGGATTGGTCGGATTTCATTCTCCCCACGCCTCGTCTTCTTAAAATTTCCAACGGAGCTTGCGATGAAGGGCTTCCAGCGCGCACATCCTAAGCTTTTCGACCGCTGGACACAACGACGTTTACAGAGTAGCGGTGGCGCCATCGAGCCGAGGAACGCTTGGCCGGGGAGATTTTGATCGCCTGGGAAGCGCACTTTCGTTTCCTTTCGGAAACTGACTCGCTATCAACAAGCAGAACTTCTCACGCATGACGGATTTCGGGTATCCTGTTTGACCTATGCTCGACCTGGGATATGTGCGCGAGCACCTCGACGCGATCGCGAAGATGGCGCGCGACCGCGGAATTGCGCTCGATTTGGCGCCGTTTCGCGAAATCGATACCGAGCGGCGGCAGCTGATTACTTCCGCCGAGCAATTCAAGGCGGAACGCAACAAAGCCAGCGATGAAATCGCGAAACTGAAGAAGTCCGGCCAGGATGCATCCGCGATTCTGGCGCGGATGAAGGACGTTTCGGAGGAAATTAAGCGCGACGATGCGCGCATCGTGGAGCTCGACGAGCGGCTGAGCCAGTTTTTGCTCACCGTCCCAAACATTCCGCACGCGAGCGTGCCGGTAGGCAAAGGCGCGGCGGACAACGTGGAGGTGCGCCGCTGGAGCACGCCGCCGAAATTCGATTTTGCGGCAAGGCCGCACTGGGAGATCGGCGAGGGCGCGGGGATTCTGGACTTCGCAGCCGCCATCAAAATGGCTGGCGCGCGGTTCGTCGTTTACAAAGGGCTCGGCGCGCGGCTCGAGAGGGCGCTGGCGAATTTTTTTCTCGACCTGCACACCCGCGAACATGGCTACACGGAAATTTTGCCGCCGTTCCTGGTCAACACCGCATCACTTACCGGAGTGGGTCAGCTCCCCAAGTTTGCGGCGGACATGTTTCACGTCGAAGGCAGCGATTTGTGGCTGACGCCGACGTCGGAGGTCGAGCTGACCAGCCTGTACCGCGATTCGACTATCGATGCCGACGCGCTGCCGATCAAAGTTTGTGCCTGGACGGCCTGCTTCCGTTCGGAAGCCGGCGCGGCGGGGAAAGACACGCGGGGCATCAAGCGGCATCACCAGTTTCAGAAAGTTGAGATGTTCAAGTTCACGCGGCCCGAGCAGAGTTACGACGAACTGGAATCGCTGGTGCGCAACGCGGAAGCGATTCTGCAGCGGCTGGGGCTGCACTACCGCGTGATGCAGCTCTGTACTGCGGACCTGGGATTCGCGTCGGCGAAGACGTACGACATCGAGGTGTGGCTCCCGTCGACCGGCGAGTTCATGGAAATTTCTTCCTGCTCGAACTGCGAAACATTTCAGGCGCGCCGCGCGGGGATTCGCTACAAGCCGAAAGAGGGGAAGAGCGCATTCGTTCACACGCTGAATGGTTCGGGACTCGCCGTAGGGCGCACGTGGATCGCGCTGGTCGAGAATTACCAGCAAGCTGACGGATCGGTTTTGATTCCTGAAGCGCTGCGCCCCTACATGGGCGTCGAACGAATTCCCAAGAGCTAAGATCAAAAGCTCACCCCCTTTACTGACACGGTGCTAAATGTCCACCTTTCACCCGTGGTTCACAGCGCAAATCGAAGGCTCTCCAGCAGCCATTTTTGACTTGATTGCCGACATGCCGAATGATGGCCGCTGGCTGCGCGGTTCGGACGCGTTTGGCGGGACCACAGGGGTATCGCCCTATGCGGTCCGTCTCGGCACAACCTATCTCGACGGGGGCCGCTGGGCCAAAGGCCCGGCTCGGTTACAGGGTATGACCGCCCGAGGTACATCGCGTTTCATCACACGATGCTTTTGAAGAAAGGCCCGCTTACCGCAAACATTGCCGTGAGTGTTCGCTGCACAGTTGAGCCGGTGGAAGGCGCGACAAGCGTTACCCGCGATCTCGACTTCACGATCCAAATACCCGGCCTGCTGAAGCTGGCGGAGCCCCTGGTCGTGGCTGCGTTACGTAAAGAGAATGTGCGGATGCTCGCGGAACTGAAGCGTTACGTCGAAGCGTTACCGAAGCAACGCCCGCAAAGCTAAGAAACTCCGCCGACGAAAATTTTGGGTCCCGTAGGATGCGGCATGCCGCCGGCGGGCTCGAGCGTAACCGCGAACATTTTGGCGGGCATGCCCTGCGGCACTGTCGCCATCCACATTTCGGTCTTGCCCTTCGAGGGAGTGAAAACTCCGGCGTTGATGGGATCGCCCTGCATCGGGACGAGCCAGAGTTGATAACACTTGTCCGCGGGCGCGGGTTCGATCCAGCCGTCGTAAACCAGCTTGCCCATTTTTGCGTTGTAAGAAACCTTCGCATCGCCGTCGGGCGAACCGGGCATTTTTTTGAGCGCGACCACCACGGTATCGGTGGCCTGAGCGACGTGCAGAATCTCGCGGGCTTGATTGGCCTGTGACTTTTGCTGGTCAGCGGCGGCGCGGAGCGTTACGAGCTCGGATTGCAACCGCGCATTTTCGGTCCACAGGAAAATGGCGGCGAACGCGAGTATGGCAGCGGCGGGAGCAAAAACCAGGGACCATCTGCGTGTTGATTGGGGGCCGAAAAAGCGCGTCGCGCGCTCCGCCTCGACTGAAGCGCGGCCTTGCGAGCGCCCTTCGGCTGTGGCGTGGAGCTGGCGCATCAGGCGCTCTTTTACGCCCGGCGAAGGCTCCACGGGCGGCGCGCTAAAGGCGAGCAGGGAGATGCGTCCTCGCGCTTCCGCGAGTTTTCGCGCGCAGTCCGAACATGAGGCGACGTGCGACTCAAGCGCGCTCTTTTCTTCGCCTTCGAGCGCGCCCAGAGCGTAGAGATCGAAATCTTCGTCGTGTTTCAGATGCGTGCTCATGGCTGCAGTTTCCGCTTCAATGTTTCGACGGCTGTCCGTAACCGGGTTTTTACCGTGCCGAGCGGGTCGCCGGTGCGCTCGGCGATTTCGCTGTGCGTTAGGCCCTCGAAATACGCAAGCTCGAGCGTCGAGCGCTGCTCTTTGGGAAGGCCGTCGAGCGCTTGCTTCACCCGGCCGAGCAATTCCTGTTGGGCCACGGCCGTCTCCAAATTGAATGGCATTACGATCGTATTCTCGAGCAACTCCTCGCCCTGTTCGGGCCGGTGGCGCCGCAGACGCGAAATGGCTCGATGGCGCGCGATCACCGCCAGCCAGCCCGGCAGCGAGCCGCGCGACGAATCGAAGTCCGTCGCCGTACGCCAGAGCTGATAAAAAATGTCCTGCAGAATTTCCTCGGCGGCTTGGGTGTCGCGCAGGATGCGGTTCAAGACGGACGACAGCATCCCGGCGTAGCGGTCGTAGAGTGCCGCGAGCGCCGTTTCATCCCGGTCCACCACTCTCTCCATGAGTGCCGCGTCCGAGAAATTCGACTGGGAACCCGTCTGCAAACTCACGCCGATCTGGCGCTCCACTCTATAGAATTACGCGTGGGGCACCGCGCCGGATTGGCTGCCGCGCGGAAAGCCCGGCGCGCGCTCTGTAAGGGCTAACTGCCGCCGGAAGCGTATCTTGAGCGGCGGGCACGGGTCAACATGGATGGCGGTAGGCGCGAGGAAGCCTATTCGAACGAGGAGCGATACCTTTCGTAAGCATATGATTATAAGGGCATTAGGGTAAATGGGGAGCTGCGTGGCGGCCGCGATCTGTTGCCAGCGGTGGAACGACTGCCGCGCGTTTCCCCCTGGTTTCGATTGACTTCCCGCCTGGCTTGGCTAAACTTCGACTCGCGCGAGACTTACGGGTCTTGGTTCCACATACGGAATTATTGAGGAGGCGAGGGCAGCGCGGTTCTCTTGCCTCGTCAGAAGGAAGTCAGAAAATGGCCACGCTTGCCAAGCCAGCGCCTCAGCCCATCCCGCGTATTGCGCCGCGCGAGGACCTGAACCCCTATCGCATCGCGCAAATTCAATTCGACATCGCCGCTGAATATTTGAAGCTCGATGCAGGCCTTCGCCAAGTGCTACGCACGCCGAAACGCGTGCTGGAAGTATCTATCCCGACGAAGATGGATAACGGACAGATCAAAGTTTTCACCGGCTATCGCGTGCAGCACAACGTGGCGCGCGGCCCAGCCAAGGGCGGCATCCGTTACCATCCCGCGGTGACCCTGGATGAAGTGAAGGCGCTGGCCGCTTGGATGACGTGGAAGACCGCGGCGGTGAATATTCCTTACGGCGGCGGCAAGGGCGGCGTCATTTGCGATCCGAAACGGATGAGCAAGCCGGAACTGGAGCGCATGACGCGGCGTTACACTTCGGAAATTTTGCCGATCATCGGTCCGGAGCGGGATATTCCGGCACCGGACGTTTACACCGATGCGCAGACCATGGCCTGGATCATGGACACGTATTCGATGACCAAGGGATATTCAACGCTCGGCGTGGTCACCGGCAAGCCGCTTTCGATCGGTGGCTCGGAAGGGCGCAACGAGGCGACGGCCCGCGGGTGCCTGGTGGTGGTCGAGGAAGCGTGCAAGATCAAGAAAATGTCGCTGCGCGGCTCGAGCGTCGCGATTCAGGGATTCGGCAACGCGGGTTCGCTTGCCGCGAAACTCTTTACGGAGAAAAAAGCCCGAGTGATCGCCATCAGCGATTCGCGCGGCGGAGTTTTCAATTCGCGCGGCATCGACCCGCTGAAAGCCATGCGTTATAAGGAACGCTCCGGAACTGTCGTGGGCATGCCAGGAACTTCGCGCATCTCGAACGACGATTTGCTCACCCTGAAATGCGACATTCTGATTCCCGCGGCGCTGGAGAACGTCATCACGCTGAACAACGCCGACCAGATCAAGGCAAAGATTGTCGCCGAGGCCGCCAACGGCCCCACCACTCCGCACGCGGATGAAGTGCTGGCGCGCAAGGGAATCGCGTTGCTGCCCGACATTCTCGCGAATGCCGGCGGCGTCACGTGCAGCTACTTCGAATGGGTGCAGGATCTGCAGAGCTTTTTCTGGTCGGAAGCGGAAGTGAACGCCAAACTCGAAACGGTGATGCGTCGCGCGTTCCACGAAGCGCACGAGACGATGCGCAAGCATCGCACGCACATGCGCACCGGAACATACATCCTCGCGGTTGGACGCGTCGCCGACGCAACGCTCGTTCGCGGCCTTTTCCCTTAAAATATTCTGCGTGCCGTTCTCATTCTGCGGCCATCGGCGTTCTCTAGGGTCCGGATAGTTCGGCGGACCGGCGAAGATAGCTGAAGAATCCCGCGTTGCGAATCTCCGCACGATTCCATCCGCTGCGCGGATTCTTATTCTCTCTCAAAATTACCCTTGCGTTACGCGTGAGAAGGCGCGTACATTTTCTTTTGCCGGCGTGCCCACCGAGCAAGAGGGCGGCGCCGGCATTTGTGCCTTGCGCGGAGGGCACCCGGGAAAGTGAACAACCACATTAGCCACGTTCCACCAATTCTTCTGACCATCGCGGGATTCGATCCGTCCTGCGGCGCGGGCGTCGGCGCCGATTTGAAGACGTTTGCGGCGCACAACTGCTACGGCGTCGCCGCGGTCACGGCGCTGACGGTGCAATCGACGCAGGGCGTGCGCGACGTGCATCCTACTCCTTCAGCCACGCTGCGCGCGCAACTGGAAGCGCTGATCGAAGACGTCACGCTTTCGGCCGTCAAGATCGGCATGCTCGCGAATCGCGCGAATGCGTCGGTGGTCGCGGATTTTCTCGACAAGCACAAGCTCGCGCACGTGGTTCTCGATCCGGTTTCGCGTCCCACGGCGGGCAGCGGCGAGCTTCTCGATGCCGCGGGGTTGAAATTTGTGCGTGACGAGCTGCTGAAGCGCGCCACCGTAATCACTCCGAACATGCCAGAAGCGGAATTCCTGACCGGAATGGAAGTGAAAGACCTCGCCGCGATGAAAGTGGCCGCACTGAAACTGCACGAAATGGGCGCGCGCGCCGTGATCGTCACCGGCGGCCATCTTGAGAAGCCGATCGATGTGCTGTGCGAAGGCGGCGAAGTGGAAACATTCGGCGGGGACCACGTGAAAAGTCCGAACACGCACGGCTCCGGTTGCACGTTCTCGTCCGCGATTGCGGCTCAGCTGGCGCTGGGTCAGCAACTTCGCGAGTCCGTGATACTCGCGAAAGCTTACGTGACCAAAGCGATCGAGAAGTCTTACCAGATTGGCAAGGGCGCCGGACCGCTCAATCAGCTCTTCCGCTTTCATCAGGAAGCGCCGGCTCGCGGCGTCCACGAAGTGCCGCAGCACGGCATGCATCCCGCCGCGGAACCCGCCGCGCACTAAAGCCGCGCTACTCGCCTGCCTTCGTTGCGAGAACATCCACAACGGCGATGTTTTGAAGCAACTCCGCCGGCAGGCTGTGGCGGTCCTTCAAATACTCCGGCGAGTTATACGAAATCCAAACTTTCCCGCTAACATCTTCCGCGACCAGAATCTTCAACGGCAGATCGATCGCCACGCTCGGCGAAGCCAGCATCAGAGGCGTCCCGCCTTTCGGATTGCCGAAAATCAAGAGTTTGGTCGGCGGCATTTTCATCCCGGCCTTTTCCGCTTCGTCGCTGTGATCCACGAGCGCAAACAGTTTCACGCCCTTCGATTCGAGAATGCCTTTCAGCTTCGCGACGGTTTCGTCCACGGAATGATTGCTCTGTTTCCGAATGATTCCGTTGTCGGGGCTCACGCTCATGGACTTCTCCCGCCGAGCTGAGAATTTGGCCTCTGGGGTCAGCGAAACAGCGACACGTAAATTGCGAGCGCCACGTCGGCGGCCGCTAGGACCAGGGCGACTGCCATGGCGATGGATGACGGCCGCCTGTATGCCGTTCCGCCGCGATTCAATTCGCGCACCAGCCGCACGTGCTGCCATGATGAAAATACATTCACTGCAACACCGAGCGCAATCAATCCGGTACCAAATACGAGCGACAATCTCGATGAGCGTACGGGAATGCTTGACGATGCCAGCTGGAACTCTCGAAGGAACAATCCGAATCGCGCCACAACGAATCCAAAACCCATTAGCGCGATTCCCGTGCGAATCCAGGCAAGAAACGTCCGCTCGGCGGCCAAGTAGTCGCTGGGCCCAAATCGTGAATCGCTACCGGTTTCAGTCATTGTTAGGCACTCGCATCAAAAGTTTGTTTCGAAGGAGCGGAAGCGTCGCTCGAGTTCCCACTGCTGCTGGGCTTTTTCGCTGGATTTCAGAAACGCGGCGCAGGCGGAGGCTGGTTTCTCGCCGCCAGGCATATTTTGCGAGCATGCCGGAGCAGCCCGAGTAAACGAATCGGGCTCGCGCCACAGGCTCGCGCCCGCGAGAAAGCTGTGCTCGATTCCGGTGCGCACCATCTGTTTGAGATCCGCGTATCCCAATCCATACGTCTCTGCGGCGCGCACATATTCATGAGTGATGTTGATGCGCGAAACACCCTCGTCGTCGGTGGATAGCGCAACCGGGACATGAAACTGGCGATAGATCGGCAAGGGATGCTGACTGCCGCTTACGCCAAGAATCATGTCATTGCTGGTGAGATTAATTTCAACCATCACGTGCTGCGCCGCCATTTCCCTTAACAATTTGTGCGGTTGGTCCTCGTACATGATATCGACGCCATGTCCGATGCGTTCCGCGTGCGCTTGTTCCACCGCCAGCCGTATGTGGCAGCAGAGTCCTTCGTAAGTCACCAGGCCTGGCGCGATTTCTCCAGCGTGCAAGCTGATATGCACCTTTGGATACACGCTATGCAGATAGCCGACCATCTTCATGTGCAGTGCATAATCCGACATGGAAACGTAGCCGTCTTCCGGCATGACAAAATTGATGCCCACGAAACGCGCATCGGCGGAAGCTGTTTCGAAACCTAGCAACGCCTGCGCGAACACTTGCTCCTTGGGAAAGCCACGCAGGATCTGGTAGAGAAAGCGGATCTCAACTTTACAAGCGATCGTTTCATCGAGCTGGCCGCAACGTTCGCGCTGGCGTCGCAGCGCTTCCGCCTGATCGAGTTGGATCAGCGCGGGTGCGACGTCCTCACGCAATCCGTGCGCGAGCAACGCCTCACGAAAACCCGCGAAATCCTCCTGCCAGCCAAGTTCGTGCGCGATCGCGGCGGTGTGGCTGAAATCGGGCGTCTCCATCAGCTCGAGGTATTGTTCGTTCTGCGCGGCGGCGCGCGTGGCGACTTCATCGAGCCATTCACCCATGTGGCGCTTGCCGGTGCCTCCGAATTTTACGAACGTGTCGAAAAAGTGGTCGTGGCTGCTCACGCCCGCGAAGGGCACGAAGCTGCGCATCGAAAACGCGTCCACAAGCGCATCGTAAAGATGCTGGTCCTTGAACGCTTGCGCGGCCGGAACCTTGCCCTCGGCGCACACGGGCTGAGTCAGATTGCTGTTGGCCTTCGCTTCTGGCGAGCCCTCGGATTTCGCAAACGCGAGCGTTAGGGTGTTCACACAGAGATTATCCTCGGCGCCCGCGCGAATCCATGACTCGGCATAAACCGCGCCGCTCAGGTGATTGTGCAAATCCGCGCCCTTCGGCATCGCGAGTAAAAAATGATACAGAGCAAGCGGATTCGAGCGTGCGGCTTTGAGTTGCAGTTCCCCGCGCTGCTCCCGACTACCCGACGGTGCCGTGGCGGACCCCTTCCAGCTGGATTGAGCCGATGCGGTGACGGAAATCAGGCTGAGGCCACAGAGAAGAGCAGCGAATCCGACTGCGCGACGAACGCGATAGGCGTGCATGTTCACTCCTGAGCTTTGCTGGCAGGGGCTGTGTTGCCCATGCATGATCGAAGCATCGGCGCGAGCGTAGTGCTATTTTCAGCCCTTAGTCAGCGACTTTCGCCGCGGATTCGCGGCGATATACGATGCGTCCGCCGATGATTGTCGCCATGGGCGCGCCGCGGAAGGCGCGGCCATCGAAGGGAGTATTGCGCGATCGGCTGGCCGATTCGGCGGCGCGGAATGTCCACGCGTGATCGGCGGAAAAAATGGTCAAGTCCGCCGGCTGGCCCGAGGCGATTCTTCGCTCCATGCCAAGCACGCGAGCAGGGCCAACGGTAAAGAGCTCGACTAGCCGCAGGAGGGAAATCTTGCCGCGGTGCACTAATTCGCTTACGCCCAGCGCGAGCGCTGTTTCGAAACCGGTGATGCCGAATGGCGCGTGGTCGAATTCCACGTCCTTGCTTGCCGGGTGATGCGGCGCGTGGTCGGTGGCGATGGCGTCGACGCTGCCGTCGGCGAGACCCTCGATGATCGCGTCGCGGTCCTGGCGCGAGGCCAGCGGCGGATTCATCTTGTAGCGCGAATCGTAGCGGACGTCCTCGTCGGTCAGCGTGAAGTGATGGGGAGTCACTTCGCACGTCACCGGCATGCCTCGCTTTTTCGCGAAGCGTACGTACTCGAGCGCGCCGCGCGTCGACATGTGCGCAATGTGCAGCCGGGCCTCGGTCAACAGCGCCAGTTCCACATCGCGGCCGGCGCAGATGGATTCCGACTCAGCGGGAATTCCTTTCAAGCCGAGCCGGATCGACGCTGCTCCTTCGCGCATCACGCCGCCGGCGAAAAGCGTGGGATCTTCGCAGTGGTCGATGACCGGCAAATCGAGCGAGCGGCAATAGTCCATGACCTGCCGCATCAGCCTCGCGGTGGCAATCGGTTTTCCGTCGTCGCTCACGCCAACGATTCCCGCATCCTTCATCGCCGCAATTTCGGCCAGCGCTTCGCCTTTGCTGCCCATGGATGCCGCCCCGATGGGCCACACCCGCACGCTAGCGTGAGCCGCGGCGCGTTCCACGATCCCGCGCGTCACGGAAGCGCTGTCGTTTACCGGCTGCGTGTTCGGCATGCAGCAAACAGCCGTAAATCCGCCGCGCGCCGCCGCCCGCGTGCCGGTCTCGATTGTTTCGGACATTTCCTGGCCGGGCTCGCGCAGGTGGCAGTGAAGATCGATGAACCCGGGGGCCACGATCAAACCCGTTGCATCGAATATTTCGATGTCGCTTGCTTTTGGACCCGCCCCCGTGGTGCTTGCAGATGCATCCGGCCCAACTTTCGAGATTCGCTGGCTATCGAGCAGAACATCCCGGGCCGAATCGGCGCCGCTCGCCGGATCGATCACTCGCCCGCCTTTAATCAGCAGCATGGGACCTTTCCTTCGCGGGGTGCGGCGCATCGGCCGGTGCGCCGCCCACCAGATGATAGAGAAGCGCCATGCGCACGGCGAGGCCGTTCGTCACCTGTTCGAGGACGCACGATTGCGGGCCGTCGGCGACGTCCGGATCGATTTCAAGGCCGCGAATCATGGGGCCCGGATGAAGCACCGGCGCGCCCTCCCGCGCGAGACGCAACCGCTCGCCAGTGAGTTGGTAACCCAGAATATATTCTTCCGCGGCAAGGGCGGGCTCGTGGATGCGCTCGGTTTGCACGCGCAGCACGATGATCACGTCTGCTTCCTTCAGAGCTTTTTCGATGCGCGGCTCGCGCCGGATGTTTGGGGCCAGGCATTCCAGTTCGCGCGGAACCCACATGGCTGGCCCGCACAGCGTGATGCGCGCGCCAAACCTGCTGAGCAGATGAATATTCGACCGCGCCACGCGACTGTGAAGAATATCGCCTAGTATTGTGACGTTCAGGCCGTCGAGTTTTCCGAGGCGGTCACGAATGGTAAGCGCGTCGAGCAGACCTTGCGTAGGATGCTCGTGCGTACCGTCGCCCGCGTTCAACACTGGTGTCTCAAGCCGCTCCGCCACGAAATCCGCAGCTCCCGAAGAACTGTGCCGGATGACGATGCCATCGGGCCGCATCGCTTCGAGCGTGCGCACGGTATCGAGCAGCGATTCGCCTTTCTTCAGGCTCGACGACTCCGCCTGAAGATTCATGGTGTCGGCGCCCAGCCGCGCGGCAGCCGTCGCGAAACTGATGCGCGTACGTGTAGATGGCTCGAAGAACGCCAGCGCGACCGTCTTGCCGCGCAAGGTGGCTAGCTTCTTTAGAGGGTGGCGCTGAAATTCCTGGAAAGGTTTCGACTGATCGAGAATAAAAGTGATTTGCTCGCGGGTGAGGGTTTCGATTCCAAGCAAGTCTTCGAAGTGCTGCAGCACCGTGCGCCTTTACCCTGTCCGCCCTCCGGCCGGCGGCGCGAAGGGTCCTACCTGCGTGCCTCCCGAACTGCTATTCAGGAAACGCGCTCTACCAGCATCACGCGTTCTTCGTTGTCAATTTCCCGCAGCCGGACTTCGATGATTTCCGTGTCGCTCGTCTGCACGCTCTGGCCTATGAAGGAAGCCTCGATCGGCAACTCGCGGTGGCCGCGGTCGATCAAGACGCACAGCCGAATCCGCCGTGGGCGCCCCAAATCGAACAGGCCGTTCATCGCGGCGCGAATGGTGCGTCCCGTGTAAAGCACATCGTCGACAACCACCAGGTCGCGGTCATCCACCGGGAAGCTGATCTCCGTAGATTGCACGACTGGTTGCGGCGCCACGGTCGAGAGATCGTCGCGATAGAGCGTGATATCGAGCGTGCCTACCGGGATATCCACCTTCGAGAAGCCGAAAATGGTCCGAGCCAGCCGTTGCGACAGCGGTACCCCGCGCCGCCGCACCCCGATCAGCGCGAGGTTTTTCGTGCCGCCGCTCTTTTCGACGATTTCGTGCGCGAGCCGTTGGAGCGTCCGATCGATTTCTTCGGCAGAAAGAATTTCTCTTTTTTCGACAACGCGCATCGGCGGTATCCTAGCATAGACGGCAGCCAAGCAACATCCGGGGAATCCCCACGCCCGCTACGCCGCTGGCGATTTGTTGACCGGCACAGCATACGTGTTAGACTAACTTCAGTGAGTGCGCCCGAGCCGGCACGCAGCGTCCAACGGCCCGCGGAAGTTGACCTCCGAGTCAGCGTCGGTACAGTTCATCTCAAAAACCCAATTCTTGCCGCCAGCGGAACGTTTGGCTACGGCGTCGAGTTCGCCGATGTTGTGGATCTGAATCACCTCGGCGGAATCGTTGTGAAGGGATTGTCTGCCCAACCGATGGCGGGCGCGCCCGCACCGCGCATCTGCGAAACATCGAGCGGCATGGTCAATGCCATCGGACTACAGAACATCGGCGTTCGGGCGTTCGTGGCCGACAAGCTTCCGCAGCTGCGTCGATTCGATACAGCCATCGTGGCCAATATCTTCGGGCACACGGTAGCCGAGTACGTCGAGGTAATTCGTGTCTTAGAGGACACAGAAGGGCTTGCGGCCTACGAACTGAACATCTCCTGCCCAAATGTCGATCGCGGGGGCGCCGAGTATGGTACTGACCCTGCCCTTACGGCGGCCGTTGTCGCGGCCGCGAGGGCGGCTTCCCGGCGGCCTCTATGGGTCAAGCTCTCACCAACTGTTGGAACAATTGGCCTTACAGCAAGTGCGTCGGAAGCCGAGGGCGCAGACGCAGTGGTCATCGCAAATACCTACCCTGCTCTGTGCATAGATGCACACACCCGGAGGTCACGTCTGGGTAGTACGACGGGGGGGTTGTCGGGCGCGGCCATCAAGCCTATAACAGTCAGGTTGGTATACGAGGCGACTAGGGTAATTAAGATTCCGGTCTTAGGGCTTGGTGGTATAGAGAAACCGGGAGATATAGCCGAATATATGCTCGCAGGAGCCTCGGCTGTTGAGGTTGGAACGGCCCATTTCGTCGATCCACGGGTTTCCGAGCGACTTGCGGGAGCCCTTAAGATATGGTGCCGGGACGAAATGGTATTTGAAATCAGCAAGTTACGGGGAGCGTTAAGAGCATAAACAGATTGTAGTGACGAGCCCCGTGAAGGTAAAATAGCTGATTCAAATAAAGTTAGGAGAATATGAGAGCTAACAAGAAAGCTGTGGTTCTTGCGTCCGTGTTCTTAGGACTGGGTCTGCTCATCTTTACTCCGGCGGTGAATCCCACAACCGCTGGAAAAATGAGCAACCCTCCCGATGCAGCATTGTCGCAAAGCACAACTCTCCACTACCAGCTCAAGTCAGACCGAAATGGCCAACCCAGGCCGCTAGCAGTCTGGGAGTGTACTTCCAGCTGGTACGGTGATGATTTTGACGGGCAGCCGACCGCGACGGGCGAGACTTACGACATGTACGCCGCCACCGCCGCTCACCCGACGCTTCCGCTCGGATCGATCGTGCGTGTAGTCAATACCAGGAATCATCGCAGTCAGGTGGTACGCATCAACGACCGTGGACCTTATATAGGGGGGCGCGAGCTCGACGTCTCGTACGAGGTTGCGCGAAGACTTGGATTTGATCAGCGCGGAACCGCCAAGGTCCGCCTGGAGCTTCTCGAGGTGCCCCAACGCACCGCCGCACCGCGTCACGACTAATCGTTGCTCTGGACATGGACCGTCTGGGGCCGGCTTGCGCCCTGGCGCGGCAACTTCTCGGTGAGGCTGGCCTATTCAAGGTCGGCAAACAGCTCTTCACGGCCGAAGGCCCGCAAGCCGTCAAAAAACTCGCGGGCCTCGGTGCCGATATCTTCCTCGACCTGAAGTTTCACGACATTCCCAATACCGTCGCTGGCGCCGTGGCCGCCGCAGCGGGCCTTCCACGCGTTCGCATGCTTACGCTGCACGCTACGGGCGGTCTGGCGATGATGCGAGCCGCCCGAGACGCTGTCGCCGGCAAGAAAAACCGCCCCGCGCTACTGGGCGTCACGCTGCTGACCAGCCTGGACCCGCACGCGCTCCGGAAGGTTGGGATCTCGGGGACGGTAGCCTCGCGCGTGGTCGCGCTGGCGCGGCTGGCGAAAGAGGCTGGGCTTGATGGCGTCGTCAGCTCGCCGCAGGAAGTGCGAGCCATCCGTCGGGCGTGCGGCCCGAAGTTCCTGATTGTCGTTCCGGGCGTGCGGCCAGGCAACGCCGCAGCGCAGGATCAGTCGCGCGTGGCTACTCCCGCCGAAGCAATTCGCGCAGGCGCGGATTATCTGGTCGTCGGCCGCCCCATCACCGGAGCGAAAAATCCTTACGAAGCTGCGCTGGCAATCAACCAAGAGATCGCAGCCTCGGTTCGCGCCGCTCGCTAAATCATCATTCGGTTTGCAAGTCTAATCAGAATCCGCACGACTCCGCTCTGCCTCGGTTCGTCCAGCCGTGAGGACAATGCAGAAACCCAGGCTGGTAGATTCTCTTAAAGTGCTTCGCTCTTGACAAACTCGCGCCGCGAGTTCAATTTCGCACCGGGCAATTTGACCACCAAGGGAGCATTCTAATGCGCATGAGGAATATCCTTGAGGCGTTAATCTTGGCTTCAATTCTATTGGGGGCGATGTTGTTTGCACCGCTTCTCGGCGCGCAGGATGCACCTTCCAAAGCGGCGAGTGTCGAAGTCAGTCCCACCAGGATTCAGGTGCAGGTCGGGCAAAAGGTCCATTTCACAGCGGTCGCTAAGGACGCATCCGGCAAGGTTATCGACGAAAAACCGAACCCCTGGTTTGCGGCTCCCTTCGATCAGGCCGGCGCCGACACAGATGGGAACGTCATCTTTCACTCGCCAGGCGAAGTGACGGTCGGCGCGGTCGTCGCCAAAAACGTCGGAATGGCGCACGTCACGGTCGTGCCCCCTCCACCCGCGAAAATCGAAATCGCTCCGATTTCGCGGCCGCTTCCCGTCGGCGCCACCGTGATTCTCTCCGCAACAGCGCGCCTAGCAAACAACGATCCGCGTGCGGATGTAACGATTCACTGGAAGTCTCATGAGCCTTCCATCGCAACCGTCGATGATTCAGGCATGGTGACGGCTATCGCGCCTGGTGCCGCCAAGCTCACTGCCACCTCGGTACCCGCCACCGGAGAAATTACCGTTCATGTTACCGCCGACAATATTCATAAGCTTTCCGTCGAGCCGGCCACAACTACGGCAAGGACAGGCGATGTGGTTCATTTCACCGCCAACGCGCGTGATGCGAAGGACGCACCACTGAACGACGTGCTGACGAGTTGGAGCGTCGCCGGCATGGGTGCAAGAGTTTTCCCTGATGGCGCTTTCGTTGCCAACCTGCCCGGCACCTATCAGGTGACCGCTTCCTCCGGACACCATGCCGCTGTCGCGTCCATCACTGTCACACCGCGAAACGTGGAGCGCCAAGTCGATATCGTCGCGCATATCCGGACAAAAGATGCCGACGGCAAGCCCATTCAGACCTCCGAGGAATGGGTCATCGGGAACCATCTTTTTTATTCGACAATTTCGGACAAGGTCTACGCCTACGATATCTCCGATCCCGCGCATCCGAAGCAGCTCGACACGATGAAGGCCGACGCGCGTCTAATCAACGATCTCAGCACAACGCCGGATGAAAAAGTAGGCGTCTTCACGCGCGAGGGCGCGTCAAACCGCAAGAATGGAATCGTGTTCTTCGATCCCTCCGATCCCGCTCATCTGAAAGTGATTTCCGAGTACACCGAAACCGTCACCGGCGGCGTCCATAGCGCCTTCATCAATACGCATTACGCGTACATCACCGACGATGCCACCGGCTCGCTGCGCATCATCGATTTTCAGGATGTGCAACATCCCAAAGAAGTGGCCCGCTGGCAGACGGAAAATCCCACGGCCGCGATGATCCCGAGCCCGAACGGTGCTGTGGCAACCGGCCGCTATCTTCACGATCTTTACGTCAAGGACGGCCTTGCCTATCTCGCTTATTGGCGCGACGGCCTGATCATTCTCGATGTGGGTGCCGGAACCAAAGGCGGCAGCCCCGAGCATCCGCAGCTCGTCTCGCAGTTCAAATACAACCATTACGAGCTTTACGGAAACGGCTGGCTGGCCGGAACGCATTCCACGTTTCGCTACAAGAACTACGTTTTCGTCGGGGACGAGGTGTTTCCCGGCATTTTCGAAATCGACAGCAAGGAACGCATTCCCGTCCGCGGCATCTGCCACGTGATGGACGTCTCGGACATCGAGCATCCGCGCCAGGTCGCCACCTACGAAATCCCCGAAGGCGGCATGCACAATTTCTGGGCGGACAACGACATGCTCTTCGCCGGCGATTATGCCGGCGGCGGCCGCGTCCTCGACATTTCCGGCGAGCTTCGCGGCAACCTGTACGCGCAGGGCCGCGAGATTGCCCGCGTCTGGACCGGCGATCCGGACGGCTTTCGCCCCAATCTTCCCTTCGCCTGGGGCGCGCAACCGGCGAACGGCCTGATCTTTTATAACGACATCAACTCCGGAATCTGGATCGCAAAGCTCGGCAGGCCTCGCTTCAAGGGCGCGACCACAGCTCCGCCCCTCCAGGAAAGACCGGAATGAATCGACCGGTGGTATGGGGGGCGTCAATCGCGCCCCCTTGGCGATCGCCGCGCGAAATTCTTGGCGAAATGTTAGCAGACCGCGTTGCGAAGCGGGCCGCTCAGCGACCACCGGAGCGAATTTGACGATTCCTTCCTTCCTCAAGTAGCATCGTTCCGCGCACCGAATCTCACTCATGGAGACCACCAAGCACGTCATCGTTGGCACCGCCGGCCACATCGACCACGGCAAATCCGCGCTGGTCGAAGCTCTCACGGGAACGAATCCCGATCGGCTTGAGGAAGAGAAGCGCCGCGGCATCACGATCGACCTCGGTTTTGCTTTCCTCGATCTCCATGGCGCGCGCCTCGGCTTCGTCGACGTTCCCGGCCACGAGCGCTTCGTTAAAAACATGCTCGCTGGAGTCGGCGGCACCGATTTCGTGCTTCTGGTCATCGCCGCGAACGAATCCATCAAACCGCAGACGCGTGAGCATTTTGACATTTGCCGCTTGCTCGGAATTCCCCGGGGAATCGTCGCCGTCACGAAATCGGATCTGGTCGACGCGGACATGCTCGGCCTCCTGCGGCTCGAAATCGAGGAATTCGTGCGCGGCTCGTTTCTCGAAGGCGCACCGATCGTACCCATCAGCGCCCGCACCGGCGCTGGCCTCGACGCGTTGAAGCAGGAGCTTTTGCGTGCTGCCCAGGCCGTCCCCGCCCGCGACGCAACGCGCCATCTCCGCCTGCCCATCGATCGCTCCTTCGCCATGAAAGGCTTTGGCACGGTGGTCACGGGAACGCTGGTTGCGGGAACCCTTCAGCCCGAGGACGAAGTGGAGCTCTACCCGATCCGCAAGCGCGTCCGCGTTCGTGGATTGCACTCCGGCGGAAAAGCTGTCGCGCGCGCCCTGGCCGGCCAGAGAACCGCCGTGAATCTTGCAGGACTTGAACGCGAGGAGATTCAGCGCGGAATGGTGCTGGCCCCGTCGGGAATTTTCCAGCCCACCAACCGCTTGGATGTTCGCATCACGCTTCTCGATTCGGCGCGCACGCTTAAGAATCGCGCCCGCGTGCATTTCCATCAGGGCACAGCCGAGCGCATCGCCGAAGTCGCCTTCCTCCTCCGCGACGAACTTGCGCCTGGCGAATCCGCGCTCGCGCAACTTCGTCTCAACGAACCGGCGCTGTTGCTCCCCGGCGACCGCTTCATCCTTCGCCAATTCTCGCCAGTGGTAACGATCGGCGGCGGCGCCGTTCTCGATGCGCGCGCGCCTCGCCACCGCCGCTGCGACGCATCCGTCGCCAAGTTTGTCGAAACCTTGGAGCGCGGCAATCGCGACGAAATTCTTGCGGCGCTGGCAGCGGCTTCCGCGCGCGGGCTTACGCTCGACGAAATAATCTCCCGCACCGGCTGGACCGAAACCGAAGTGCGCGAAGCCGTAAAGAATCTCAACGCCGCAAAGCAATTGCGAATCGTCGCAGATCAGCCGCTCACCATCGCTTCCACGAAAACACTCGCAGACTTGTCCGCCGCTATGAAAACCGCCGTCGAGGAATTCCATCGCGCAAACCCGCTGCTCCCTGGCATCCCCAAGGGGGAGCTTCGCGGCCGCGTGAAAAACTCGCGCCCGGAAGTTTTTCAAGCGGCCCTCGACGATCTTGTCCGCACAAAAGTTGTTAGCGTCTCTGGTGATCTCGTGCAGCGCGCGGGCCGCGAAATCGCCCTCTCCGCCGACGAAGCACGCGCCAAGGATCTCATCGAAGCAGAATTCGAGCGCGCCGGGCTCGCCGTTCCCAGTTTCGCCGCCGTGCTCGAAAAACTCCCGGTCGAGCCCGGCCGCGCGCAAAAAATTCTCCAGATTCTTCTGCGCGAAAAGGTGCTCGTGAAGATCGCCGACGACCTCGTCTTTCACCGTTCCGTGGTGGCCCGCTTGCGCGAAGTACTAGTCCAGTACCGCAAAGAGCGCGGAGAAAGGCTCCCCATTCCTGCATTTAAAGGCCTTACGGGCGTCACCCGAAAATACGCCATCCCGCTGCTCGAATACCTCGACCGCGAGCACGTCACCCGGCGCGTCGGCGACGACCGTGTTATACTTTAGTTGTTCTAGAGCTCATCATTGGCAGGCCAGGCCTAGGCCGGGCTTGAAAGGCAGGTACCCATGTGGGACAGCCCGATGCACCTACTCATTATCGCGGTTGTCATTCTCGTGCTCTTCGGCGGACGCAAGATCCCCGAAGTGATGCGCGGTCTCGGCCAGGGCGTTCGCGAGTTCAAAGAAGGAATGCGCGGCGATCAGACGAATCAGCCAAACACCCCAACCACTCCGCCGCCGTCGACTTCAACGCCCGAAGAAAAGAAGTAAGAAACGCATCTTCACTGCCTGCCCGTTCGAGATCCCCGACGCAAGCTAACCGTTTGTCTACAAAACGCCGCAGGTTAGGGGGTCAGAGCTGTAGCTCCAACTTATCGCGCCCTCTCATCGGGGGTTCAACCTCGGAGGCAAAGAATTTGATTTTCTCCGCAATCTACTGTGGTGCGCGCCAGCGCAACGTCTCCAGCAGTTCATAAAGCCGCGCGAGCGGCAGCCCCATCACGTTGAAGTAGCAGCCCTCGATCTCGGTCACGTAACGTCCCGCGATTCCCTGAATCGCGTACCCGCCCGCTTTTCCGAACGGCTCGCCCGTTGCAATATAGTCGTCAATCTCCGCGTTCGACATTCTGCGGAATCGCACGCGAGTCGTTTCTACGTGCTGGCGCTCGGCGCCATCCGGCAGGCTCACCGCTGCCAATCCTGTCAGTACGCGGTGAGTCTTGCCGTTCAGCAGACGCAGCATCCGCCGCGCATCCTTTACGTCCGAAGGCTTGCCCAAAATCGTTCCCTTCGCCAGCACAACCGTGTCCGCGCCAATAACGATCACCCTGCTGTGCTTCTCCCGGAATTTCTCCGCTGCGGCGCGTGCCTTCGCCGCTGCAACCCGTTGGGCATACCGCGCAGCCGTCTCTCGCGCGCGACGGCTTTCGTCCGCGTGTGTTAGGTGAACGTCGAATTCAAATCCGGCGTTGCGCAATATTTCCGCGCGGCGTGGCGACCCCGATGCCAGGATCAGTTTCGTCTGCGATTTCCGCTTTCCAAATATCAAGTGTCGCTCCCCGCTTTCGTGTGTATCGCGCCGCCGGTCTCGACCGATTTCAGCGCTTCATCCTTTGACCAGCCCATCAGCCGCGCCACCTGCGCCGGCATGGCTTCACGATACGACCCGAGATACTTTGCCGCTACGGCCGCACGTGCCTGCTCCGGAGAAATCCGCCGCGCCGCCCTGGTCTCCTTCGGGAATGCCCGGCAAGTTAATTCATAGCGTCCCGACGCCCACGCCGCCGTCTCCTGCTCGGCGCCGAAATGCGCGACGGCCAGCAAGCACTGCAAATCGAGAATCGCGCGCTTGAATCGCACATTGCCCGCTTTCGCATCCATCCCGCACGCGTTGCGCAATTCGAGCGTCGCCAGCGGCCCGTGTTTCGCCAGCGCTTGCCAGATTAGGCGCGCGTCATCGCGGATGCGTCCTTCGGCATAGAACCGTTCGTAATCGTCCGGCGCCGCCGCCGCTTCTCGCATCGCCAGAAAATACGGCAGCATCTCCAGCGAGATAAACGTCCCGCGCCCGCGGAAGTATTTCGCATAGAGCGCGCGCTTTCGCCGCGGCAGTTCGTCCTTCCAGCGCCACACCATCTGCGAATACTTGTCCCAAACCATTTTCTCGTGTGGGTTCCTCCGCGTCACGGCGTAATACAGCGACGGCAGCGCCACGTTTCTGACGGGTAACAGCAAACAGAACCCGGTGGCGTCGATGTACTTCACCGCGTCGCCAAGCGTCAACACGCGCCTCGGCCATCGAATCTCGTATTCGAGTGTCACTTTGCTTTTCATTTCAAAAAGAAACTTAACATGGAGCGCCGCGCGAAACACGGAGTCCTCATTTCCGAGACCGCCGCGCCTCGCACTCGGTGTGAACCCGAAAACTTCTTGGTTACGTCTTAGTAATAGGCCCCTTTCCAGTCAGGAGGGTTCCGATGAAAGTTTCTCGGCATCAAATTCTCTCACTCCTCGGATTTTCCAGTTTGTTTCTTTTCCTCGCAGCAGCCACACCAGCCTCCGATCAAGACTCGACACAGATGGTTCGCCTGAGCTTCGTGGAAGGTGACGTCCGCCTGTCTCGCGGCGACGGAATTTTCCCCGATCTCTCAAGGCCATGGCAACAAGCGGAGGCCAACGTGCTCATTGAGGAAGGCTTCAGCCTGGCGACCGGTTCAGGTCGCGCTGAAATCGAATTTGAAAATGGTTCGATCGTGTATCTCGCTCCAAACTCTCTTCTCATTTTCAAGAATCTGAGCTTTGCGGATCAACCGAAGCCAACCCAAAACGGGTTTCGGATCGGTTCGATCGTTTATGTCGCTCCGGACGAGAATCCGGGCTCGGCGGATCAACCGCTGGCCGCGCAAATCGAGCTTGCCACCGGCACGGCAACGATCGACCTGCATCCGATTCTCCACCAGTCATTTTCCATCGAGACTCCTGGAGGCTCTGTTCACGTCGCTTTCCCCCAAACTGCCTTTATTCGAGTGGACAGTTACCTCGACGCGATGGCGCTCACCCCCCAGGAAGATATGAAACTAAACGAGCTTGCTTCCCGACAAAAAGCGGCGAAGGGGCAGACGGCCTATTTCTCCGCAAACTCTACTGCTCCGATCGCTGCGCCAGTTGCTGGGTCAATCACTGGCCCAGCTGATTCCGCCTCTTTCGCTGATTGGGATCAATGGGTTTCTGCTCGCGTCGAACACAGAAGGACCGACACAGAGGCTGCGCTCAAAGTCTCAGGCCTTTCTGCTCCCGTCCCGGGATTGGCCGAACTCTACCAGAACGGAACCTTCTTTCCCTGCGCACCCTACGGCACGTGCTGGCAGCCGGCGCAGGAACCGTCCGCGAGCGCGCAGTCGCCTGCAAGTCAACCCGCTAATGTGGCGGCACAGTCTTCGAGCGCGCAATCGATGCGTGTGCCGCAATCATCGACGGCACAATCAATCGGCACAACACCGCATCCACAGGTCACCCAAGAATATTTTCCTCCGACTGAATGTTTCCCGACCGGCCAGCTTGTCCAGATCTCCCTTGATCCGGCAACCGGCAAGAAAATCGTACGTAAGCGCGCGATTCCGTCCGACCTCTGGATGTGGCCATGTAGAGAGGGAAGCTGGATTTATGGCAACGAGGGATTTGCTTTGGTTGTCAGACACCGTCATCACCATCATCACCATCATCGGCCGCCCGTGACATGGGTGCACGTCGGGAAGCAGGTCGGATACGTGCCGAGGCACCCGAAAGACATCGAAGGCAAGCCACCCATCAACCTTAAATACGGAATCTTTGTCCCTCCATCCAAGTCCGGCGAAACCGTAAAGCGCGTTCCTTACGACCCATCGGCAAAAATGGAGATTCTCGCCGTGCCGCGGAAGCAGTTTCGCGGTGAGTCTCTCCCGGCTCCCCACAAGACCGAGCGGCCAGAAATTGAGGCGCATTTCTTGGTCCGCGCTCCTGCTTATTCAGGTCCAGGGAACAAGATTTACAGTTTTCCCATATTGTATGACTTCAAATCGCAGAAATTCGTCGAGAAGGAAAGGGAAACGGACAGCCACCTTTCGAGAACTGAGGTGGCTGCAATTTTCAACTCCCGCGGAGAATTTAGCAGCCCAGAGACTGGTCGCTACGCCGGATACCATTTCGCATCGAGCGTCTCGAGTGCCGCCGGGAGTGGAAGATCCTTTTCTCCGCGAAGCTCCGCGTCTAGTCGTAGCTCTAGCGGAATCGGTAGCAGTCCAGGCAGCGGAAGCGGCGCAGCGGGTCGCAACAGCGCAAATCGCGGAAGTGGAACCAGCGCGGGAGGAGGCACAAGCCACGGCGGGGGAGGAGGGGGCGGCGGCAGCAGCGGGAGCCACAGCGGCGGAGGCAGTGGTGGCGGAGGAGGGGTAGGAAGCTCAGGCGGTGGCGGCAGTTCCAGTAGCGGCGGTAGCCACGGTCCGCATTAGAGCCTGTAAATGCGCGGATGGTCAGTGTCTTGATGGGAGATCGGAATGCTCGATTAGCGGTTGTTTCTTATCGTTGCCGGTGAACAAGGAGGTTCGCAGCCGGGTCGTTAGACGCTGCGCAGAATCAATGAGCACCTGACGACGAAATGTTCGTGATGATTCGGCGCCGCGGGGCCCGTCGCTTGCGGCGGCGGGCCTGTGCGGAACCGGCTTGGCACCCTCGCTATGTCTAGAACTCACGCTTTGCTTGGTCCGCTTCGTTAGCCAGATCCATGAGCAAGTCGATGAACTGTTTCGGTTGGCCGATGAACAGCCCGTCATCCACGAAGCTCTGAACGGAGGCGACGGCGCCGCTGAACTTTGTGGACGTTGGGCGAACGATGGCGACCGGCTTGAGGCCCGGGTCGATGAAGTGCGTTGGCTCGGGCATGATCAGGTTGGCCTGCAATGTATCACCGTTGAGCGACTCAGGGTCGGTTTCTCCCTGCGCTTGAGAGAGAGTTGAAAACGTGACAGTTGCCCCCGTTCCGCCGGGCCCATTGTCGGTGTCGGAGATTGGAAGCGCGTTCCCGGCTTTGTCCTGCCAGGTTTGGAAGTGCATGGTCTCGCTCGGGCCTATGCTGAGCAAGATTCGCAGGACCTCGAGGTTCGTTACCTTCTGCGCCAGTGTGGGATAGAGACTGCTGCCGCCCTGTTCGATAAATGCAAAGTGGAATCCGGCGGTAAAGGCAATGGCCTGGAGGTGAGTAGAAATGCTCTTCGGGTTGTTGTTGGGGTCGGCGCTGATCGTGCTGCCCTTCGTGTCGGCATTGGATCTGGGAATCGCTGTATGCTGCTTCATATTCAGGCTTGGGACGGCTTGCGCGAACGGTGCATCGGGATCGAAATCGGGATTTGTGATGCTGCGGTAACGCGACCAGAAACTGGTGTCAACAGTCAGTTGCATGAGGTTTGTAATGCGCTTAGCTCCGGTTGAGCCGTCTGCCGTGCTGCCTTTGAGCTGGGCGAACGGACTCAAGTCCACTTTCTTGGCGCCCTTCGAAGCCAGATAATTATTCAAGAAACGATGATGGCTGATTTCATCGTCGGTGTTGTCGTGGATGTACTGGGCCATGTCGCCGTCGAGAATCTGAAGAGCGGCGGTGTAGAGCGCGTTTCCGCCGCTTTGGCCGGAGACTTCTTGGTCCTGCACGCCGCCGAGCTCGGAGTACTGCGTCCAGAGATCCTCCTCGACCTGCTCGAGAGCGCTGAGGAACGTGAGAATGGCGATATCGCCTTTGGTGATGGGGGCGCGATCGCCGTCCTCCTCTCGGTCACTGCCGAACGCTGAGAGCCCACCGATGAGCGTTCCGGCGCCGACGGTTGCCGCCCCCGCAGCGAGCATTCCATTTTTCAGAAACTTACGACGATTCGACCTGCGATTAAACACACCTGTAGCGTCATTCATTTCTCGTCTCCTTTTTGGACGAAGATCAGCGTCGTGCGATCAAACGATGTGTTTGAAGCGCACGGATCGGCATAGGTTTTTGTTGTCCGCGCCGCGGCTCAGTTGGTGGAGGCTCGCCGGTCCTCAGATTTGATGGAGCCTGGGCAGCTCCCGCTCAAAGGACGGCCTGCATCCGTGGAATATGAAACGCTGGGAAATTCGATGCGAGATGGTTTCCGCCGGTTGCCGAAAAAAGCGTTTTTAATTCGAACCACGAACCGGGGAGTCCGTTGCAAGATGGCGGATAGCCCGCGCCACTCCGTAGTCTCCGTTAAAACATACAAATGCGGCGGTGCGAACCACACGGTTCGTGCTGCGGAAGCTTAAATGATAACAGATTCCTGATACTCGCCGAACGCGCGGCGGAGCGCGTCCGAAATTTCTCCCACCGTGGCATACGCTTCCACTGCTGCCAGAATCGCGGGCATGAGATTTTCTTTTCCGCGCGCGCGCCTTTCGACCTCCACAAGCGCCACGCTGGCCTTCGCTGCATCGCGCCGCGCTCGCAACGCGTTCAATCGTGCCACCTGTGTGCGCTCGATGTCCGGATCGACCTGCAGCGTGGGGATCACCCGCCCCTCATCCGCCTGGAACCGGTTCATGCCAACCACCACTTGCTCGCCGCTGTCCACTGCCTTCTGGTATTCATACGCGGACTTTTGAATCTCCTGCTGGACGTATCCGGTCTCGATCGCGCGAAGCACTCCGCCCATCGCGTCGATCTTCGAAATGTAATCCTGCGCCGCCGCTTCAATCTCGTTCGTCAACCTTTCTACAACGTACGACCCCGCGACGGGATCCACCGTGTTCGCAACTCCCGTCTCTTCGGCAATGATTTGCTGGGTGCGCAGCGCGAGCAGCGCCGCTTGCTCGGTGGGCAGCGCCAGCGCTTCGTCGAGCGCGTTCGCGTGCAGCGACTGGCATCCGCCCAGCACAGCGCCCAGCGCTTGCAGCGCCACGCGCACCAGGTTGTTTTCCGGCTGCTGCGCCGTCAGTGCGGAACCGGCCGTTTGCGCGTGAAACCGCAGCATCATCGAGCGCGGATCGCGCGCCCGGAATCTTTCGCGCATGGTACGCGCCCACAATCGACGCGCCGCGCGGAATTTCGCGATCTGCATCAACAGCTCGTTGTGCGCGTTGAAGAAAAATGAGAGCTGCGGCGCGAACTCGTCCACCTCGAGTCCAGCCGCGATGGCCGCTTCCACGTACGCGATTCCGTTCGCGAGCGTGAACGCCACTTCCTGCACATCCGTCGAGCCGGCTTCGCGGATGTGATACCCGGAAATCGAAATCGCGTTCCAATTGGGGACTTCGTCGCGGCACCACGCGAAAATATCGGTGACGATTCGCATCGCTGGCCGCGGCGGATAAATGTAAGTCCCGCGTGCGATGTACTCCTTCAGGATGTCGTTCTGCACCGTTCCCGCGAGCCGCTGCAGGTTCGCGCCCTGCTGCTTCGCCACCGCCACGTACAGCGCCAGCAGAATCGCTGCGGTCGAATTAATCGTCATCGACGTCGAAACTTCTTCGAGCGGGATGTCCTCGAATAGCGTTTGCATGTCCTCCAGCGAATCGATCGCCACGCCTACTTTGCCCACTTCGCCCTGCGCGAGCGCGTGATCGGAATCCATCCCGATCTGCGTGGGAAGATCGAACGCCACGGAAAGCCCGGTCTGCCCCTGCGCGAGCAGATAGCGATAGCGCTGGTTCGATTCAGCCGCGGACCCGAACCCCGCATACTGCCGCATCGTCCACAGCCGCCCGCGGTACATCGTCGGGTAGACGCCGCGCGTAAACGGAAATTCGCCCGGATAGCCGATATCGCGCCCTGGATCTTGCTCGCGCAAATCCTCCGGCGTGACGACGGCCGCCATCCTCAGGCCGGTCGTCGACGCGGCCTTGCGCTCGGAGTAATCGACGCGCTTCTTGGTGTCTTCAATCATGTTGGAAAATCATCGAACGCGCCGCGCGCGGCGAAATGCGCCGAACGCGAACAACGCCATCATCACTGCGTAGATCCCTGCGAGTCCCATAATCCAGAGAACCGGATGGTTTCTCCACTGACGCCAAACCGCGAACGCGCCGTACACGGCAAATACCGCGAAAAGCGCGCCGGTGGCTTCATGGAACAATTGACGCGCCACTCGCCAGAGGGTTTGCAGAGTGACGCGGGCGGAGCGCCACAACACCACGACCATGCCGCTTGCCATGCAATGATTCTAGTACATCCTGCTCCGTCCCGCGGCGGTTAGAGCCGCCCTCGGCGTTCATTCATGTGATCGGGTACCGGCGCAAACGCAGGATCGACCGTCCAGGAGCCCGTGCGAAGGTACAGGTAACCGGCGCGGCTCGGCCCGTGAATCTGGGTCTTGTTTCGAAGCCGCGGCGGCCCTAGAATTGGGGCCAGGAAGGGCTTATCGGGGAGGTGCCGCCCTTGCAACTCGACGACAAAATGAAGCAGTTGCTTCGAGAGCTGGGTCACGCGATCAACGATTCGGTGTCGGATTCCGAGCGCATCGCCGAGGCCATCTCCAGCGTGCGCGCCGCGGGTTTCGATATCGTTCTCAAGCTCGACGCAACCATCGGCTTGGCGCGACGCCAGCCCAACGACGCCAAGATGACCACGCAGGATCGCCGCTTCCTGGAGTCGCTGCACATTCGCGTGGACGAAGAAATCCTCGACGAGGATTCTTCCGATCCAAAAATCGAAATCACGCCGCAGGACATTAAATTTCTGAAGTCGCTGAAGATCTCTTTCGATGAAGAGCTCTAACGCAATGAGCTCTAAAGCGATTCGCTCGAGAATGACGAGCCCCACGATTTTCGCAGCCGCCCTCGCCGTCGCCGCGGGTATCGCGCTCGCCGCCCCGCCCGTCCGCGCGCAGATGAGCGACACTCCCCCCATCGTCGTGAAGCAAAAGCCGGTGAAGCAGACTTGGCTGAACGCAGTGGTGATCCACGCGGACAACAACTCCATCATGGTTCACGACGCCAAGAATTCGCTCAACGTTCTCACCTTCACGTACTCGGCGGCACTCCGCGATAAAATGCAGAAGATTCTCGATAACGGCGGCTATCAGAGCGGCGACAAAGTGAAGATCCTTTACGAACCGGGGAAGACCGAAGCCGTAGGCATCCGCGGCAAGCCGTCGAAGCCGCTCTGAATCTCGCCGCCTGAGCAGCAATTCCGAAATGCAGTTCCGAACGGCAATTCCTGACCGAGTCACGAAACGCATTCCTGAAAAATGATCCGCCCTCCCGCCGTCGCCGGACACTTCTATCCCTCTGACCGGCAAGAACTCGCTCATCAAGTGGAAGAATTCGCGTCCGCCGAAACGCCGAAAATACCGGCGCGCGGCTGCATCGTGCCGCACGCCGGCTACATGTACTCCGGCCACGTGGCCGGCGCCGTCTACGCCTCGCTCGAAATTCCTTCGCGATGCATCCTGCTTGGCCCGCGGCATTTTCCCCGCGGCGAACGCATGGCGATTCTCACCGAAGGAAGTTGGGCCACGCCGCTCGGGAACGCGCGCGTGGACGGGGACCTCGCGATGGAACTGGCGCGCGCCTGCCCGCAGCTGCGGGAGGATTCCGTTGCGCACGAACGCGAGCATTCACTCGAGACGCAGCTCCCGTTTCTGCAGCGGCTCGCAAAAGGTTTTCGTTTCGTTCCGGTTGTGCTGGGGATTGATCGCTACCCGGTACTCGAAGAGCTGGGCCACGCGGTTTCGCAAGTGGTGGCGGCGCACGCCGATCCGGTGCTGGTGATCGCCAGCACGGATATGAATCACTACGAGAGCGATAAGATCACACGGTGGAAGGACCAGCGCGCCATTGCGCGCATCCTGGCTCTTGATCCGCGCGGGTTATTCGATACCGTGCGGGAAGACGGAAACACAATGTGCGGTTACGCGGCCACGGTTGCACTGCTCGTAGCGATGCGGGATTTGGGCGCCGCCGAAGCGCAACTCGTGCGTTACGCTACTTCCGGCGATATCACCGGCGATCGCAACGAAGTCGTCGGCTACGCCGGCGTCATCATCCGGTGAATCTATCCCCTGAAATCGAACCTACTTCGATTACACCGTCATGGTGCAGCCGCCTTGGTGAACCTCAAGCAGCCATCACTGAATGTTTATCATCACCGCCGTAGAAGTCGAACCCGTGTAATTCGTATCTCCACTGTACTTCGCTGTGATGGTGTCGGTGTGTGCACGGTTATGGCCACCGCCGCCACCGCAGGCTGCCATTCCCGCCAGCAAAAAGACGGCGAAAATGAGGCCCACATACGCGTATCTCCGCCGGTTCGCCGAAGCGTATCGGAGCACGAAGAGCAACGCGCCAAGCGCGAAGAGCGTGAGTGGATAGGGGCGAAGCAGATTCGGAATCCTGGTCGGTCCGGCACCCGGAACGGCGCTGAGCGTGGTTGTGAGCGTGGCCGTGAGTGTTGCGGAACCCTGTAAGAAAAAGGAATTAGGTCGGAAGGGAGTCAACACCACGTTGCCCTGGATCATTGTTGACCCGTTGAAAAACTGCACCGTGCCGGTCGGAGCAAGACCGCTGCTGCCGGTGTTGACGACGGCGGTCAGCGTGACGACACCGCCCGACGCTATGCTGGACGAACTGGACGTCAGCGCGACGTTCGTGGGTCCCTGCGTGATCGTGATGGAGTCGGCGGCAGTCGGGCCGCTCGCGTTGAAACTGGCGTCGCCGGCATAGGATGCGGTGAGGCTGTGATTCCCCGGCGCTAGCAGAGCGGCCTGATCTTCCGTGTTTCCGTTAGAATTGAGGGCAAAAGATCCGCCGTCGAGCGTATTTCCGCCGTCTTTCAGCGTGATAGTTCCGGTGGGGCAGCCGGAAGCGCCGGGAGCGTTCCCGCCGCAACTGCCCGACACGCCGGTGACGTTGATGCGGATAACGTTTGCTCCATAGGTCGCGGTGGTGGCGTTGTCGGTTTCCTTAAAGGTGTTCGGATCGAAAGCGATGAAATCGACCTGAGTCCTGCTGTTCTCCTTCCCAACCGTCACCGTCATCGTAGCGGAATCGCTCGGCAGGAACGTAGCGTCCCCTTCGTAGTGCGCGAACACCGTGTAGTTGGCGCCCCCGGGAAGCGCCGTGGTGGTTCCCGTAGCGGTCCCGGCCGCCAGTGTTGCTGTCGAGAGCGTGATGCCGCCCGTCTCGCCGCTGGCACCCGTATTCGCAATGAGAGAAACATCGCCGGTGGGCACACCCACACCGGTTTTGGCGGTGACCGTGACGCTATAACCCGCCGATCCGCCATGCGATGCCGGCGGCACCAGACTAACCAGCGTCGTCTTGCTCTGATTCGGTTGCGCCGTGTGCCACTGACCCAAGAGATTGGCCACGTTCACCGACCCAAGCCCCGATGCCTCGTCGTATCCAGTGCCAGCCTGAAACTGCGCGTTCGCGTTTCCGAAGCCAACCTCGCCGGGTACCGCGTTGTTTCCCGACGTAACGTCGTTGAAAACGCAATTCGCGCTTGTCGGCCCACTGCCGGTCGATGCGTTGCACGCGGCCAAACCCGGATTTGCAACTTCGGCCGCAGCGAGCTTGTAGAGTACGAATCCGGCCTCGCCCTGACGGGAACCCGTCACCTGGTTGACCAGAGCCATAATCCCGGCAAAGGAAGGAGCCGCCACCGAGGTGCCGCCCACCAGCGCAACCGAAAATTGGTTGTTGACAGGTACACAATTCGGGCTGCCCTGCTGATCCGCGACGCAAATGGCCGTGGAATCGTGGAACACGGCAGCATTCAAAGCTACGTCGGGAACTTCTCGATTCAGGCCGGATAATCCTGTAACTCCCGTCTGAAACGCAGGCTTGACGAAAATAGTGCTGGCTCCGCCGCCGCCCGCAAGAATATTGGGACCGGCGCCGGCATTGATTACGTCCGCGAAACAAGCATTCGCCGTCAAACAGCTTTCGTTCCAGACATCCTCAGGGATGTAACTCGTGGCGGACTCCTCTGTGCCGCTGGCGTTGTTCGCGTTCCAGAAAGCGGCGTCGTTTTGGGTGAACTGATTGCCGCCCAGAGCGACGGTGAACGGCAAGGCTGCCGGGATCTGGACCGCGATCGGACCGGTTGCCACGGTTTCAGAGTTCGGATCGTCGCACCCCTCCGCCCCGGCGTCACCTGTGGATGCAATAAAAGTAATGCCTTGAGCGGCAGCTTGCTCCGCGAGACTCTCCTCGGTGGTCGCTTGACCGGCGACCGTTTGTTGTTCGCAAAGGCCGAAGCTCTCGGTCATAATCGGAGCCAAATTTTCATCGATGATGAAGACTTCCGACAGATCCACGCCATCTGTGGTTTCCGTGGTCTGGGAGACCACGAACTTAACGGTGGCATTGGGCGCCACGGCGCCGGGCCACGTCGCATCGAGGACGGCTTCGAACTCCTCGCCATCGCCCAGATTCGTCGGATCCGGACCATTCAAGATGATATTGGCGGCAGTGAAAGTGGACGTGATTCCCGGGGCGGTGGTTATTCCGAACAGGCTTCGGAAGTCCTGAACGTCCGTGACGTTAATGTTCGAACGTCCTACCACGGCGATCGTAACTCCATCGCCATTCGTCGCGCCGCCATTCAGTACGTTCGGAACGTTGTAGATCTTCGCAAAATCCGCCGGACCGACTCCGTGATTCCCGTTGTTGAACGTGATGCTCGGTCTCGCGCTGGCCTTCACCGAGCCGCGCCCCACAAATCCCGCCATTCGGATATGCGTCTTCTTCACGAAATTGTGCAAAGTCGAGAGGCCCGCCACCACCCCCGCGAGTGCCGAGGGAATCTGCGGGTCGCTCGCATTCGCCCAGTGCTCTTCTCCCCGAACCAAGTACTTGTGAATCTGCGTGTGGAACGCCTCACTCACCTGGCTCACGGTGCCGGTGAACTCGATGACCGTGCGGCCTTTCGAGACGTTCGTCACCTGGAAGCCGTGCGACTCGAGCCACGAAGTCACCGTCTGCATGTCCTGATCGGACGGGCCGAACTGCTTGCCAAACTGCTCGGGCGTCAACCACTGGTGATAATTCGGCGAAGACTTGTCCTGCAGGTTCACGAGCAACTGATGTAACGCGGCTTCCTGGTCCGGGCCGCGCTTCAAGCTCAACAGCATGCGGTGCAGCGTCATCCCGGGCGTTGCCGCGCCCCGGTCGAATTCCGCCCGGGCTAGCGGGTGCGTGTTTCCTTTCAGCACAGTCCATTGTGCCTCGTCGATCGGAAGCGTGATTCGCGACGGCACGATTCCCGCCTGCGAAGAAACCGCGTTCCCCGTTTGCGCGAAAGCGAGAACTGGAAGCACGGCAAAAAGAATTGCAGTAGCCAAACTCTTGGAAAGCAGCGGATTTGTTCTCATGGCACCTGTATCCTGCATTCTAGGATCCCTCAAATCCGGCGGGAGCGCGCGCCTCCACCGGACTAATGCCTTTCCCCTGGTTCGCTTTTCGGAAACTTTGCACAAGAGCCTAATGTCACTTGGCGTCGCTGTCAAGTTCCCGCCTTGCTATCGCGGAAATGCTCTTCTAAACCGTCAATGCGTCGACCGCATGCGGCTTGCCAGAGCGCGCGCCCGCTGGCGCGCCAGCTCCAGAAGTTTCTCATCGCCGGCAATCTGATCGAGCGTTTGCAAAAACTGCTCCGGTTCAGGCAGCAATTTGTTCGCGTAATCCGCGTCGATTTGTTTGAGCACCTCGTTGACTCCGAGGTGATCGTAACGCATGGTGCGCTGCAGATCGCCCAGATCCACTTCTTGCCGTGTCAGCGCTTCGAAGATGTTGAGCAGTTGTGTGGCGGAATCATCCAGCGTGTAGTTGAACGTCACTTCGTGGCTTTCCGCGCCTTTCTCGTACCGGAAGGTTTTCTCGCCGAGGTTGGCGATTCGCCGGTGGACAGCCAGATCCACGCCCTCAAAATCGTGCAGCTTGCTGGCCAGCTCGAAAATCCTCTGCGCCAGCAGCGCGCTCACGGCGAACGTCTGCGGGCTCGCTTCTTCGTCCAAAGCGCGAATGTCATATGTGCCCGTGCCGCGGTCGCTGACTTTGATCTCCACAAATTCCGGATAGCTCGTCTTGAAAACTTTCCGGAATGTAATGGTTGCTGATCCGTTCGGAGCGTTAATGGCTAGCGCGACACTTGGCGCGCGCACGGAAGCGTGCAAAATCGCTGGTGATATAGCCGCAGAAGCTACGGCACAGAAACAAAACATCCCTGCGGCCCCAGTTTTGCGCGCTGTTCTGAGCGCAGTTCTGAGCGCTGCACGGAGATTGATGAGGCTGGGCGTGCTCATCGCCAATCTTGGATGCCGGTGCCGGGATTCCGGCTGCCTGGTCTGTTGCTCACCTGGGTGCGTGAAAGTTTCTTCGAAGTAGACGCTGCCGTTCGCCCGTGCCTCGCGGTCGCGGCCGCCATGCGGTCTCGTACGCGCGAAAGATGCGCGTGGCAAAGCGCCACCGCCAGTGCGTCGGCGGCGTCGGTCGGTTCGGGCGCTTCGGCCAGGCCGAGCGAAGAGCTCACCATGTGCTGCATCTGCTGCTTCGACGCCGCGCCGTAGCCCGCGACGCTGGCCTTCACTTCGCGCGGTGAATAGCTATGCGCCGGAACTTCCGCCTGCGCTGCGGCCAGCAAAACCACTCCGCGCATTTCCGCCAGTTTCAACGCTGTTCGCGCGTTCAACGCCGTAAATACGGATTCCACCGCAACCGCATCCGGGGCGAACTCCTCCACCAGCTGCGCGATCAGCTGATGAATGATGCGCAGCCGCGATGCGAACGTCGTTCGCGCCGGAAGTTTCAGCGCGCCGAAGCGCACCAGCCGCTGCGAGGTGCCCTCGAATTCCACGATGCCGTAGCCGGTCGCCCCGGCGACTGCCGGGTCAACCCCCAGCACGCGCAGTTTTTTCCCGTTGGTGACAGGCAGCGAACCCATTGGACGGCCACAAGTGTACTTTCGCGCCGGAATCAGGGGGTAGTGTTATTTGCAGAAGAGCGACTTGAAGGAAACTAGCCCTGCGGACCGCGAACAAATTTCTACCTAGCCCGCGACAGCCGCCTGGATTTCCTTCTCGTCGATATCGAAGTTCGCGTAGACGTGCTGCACGTCGTCGTGATCCTCGAGCGTTTCCATCAGCCGCAGCATTTGTTGCGCCTGCACGCCCGTGAGTTTCACGAATTGCTTCGGGATCCAGCCGACTTCCGCCGACGCGGGCGTAATTCCCGCGCCGGTAAGCGCCTCGCGCACTTTTTCCATCGTTTCCGGAGGCGTCGTAACCTCCCATGCCGAGCCGTCGTCGCGCAAATCTTCCGCGCCGGCGTCGAGGACGATGCCCATCAATTTATCTTCGTCGGCCGCTTCTTTGGGCACCAGAATGTCGCCCTTGCGCTGGAACATCCAGCCGACCGCGCCGTTTTCGGCCATGTTGCCGCCGTTTTTCGACATCATGTGTCGAATTTCGCTCACGATGCGGTTTCGATTGCTGGTCACCACCTGGATCAGCACGCCGACACCGCCCGGGCCGTAGCCCTCAAACATCACTTCGTCCAGCGTTTCACCTTCGAGCTGCCCGGTGCCGCGCAGGATCGCGCGTTCGATGTTGTCGTTGGGCATGTTTTCGCCCTTCGCCGCCAGAATGGCGGTGCGCAGGCGCGGATTCGTCACCGGATCGGAACCGCCGGTGCGCGCTGCAATGGTCAGCTCGCGGATGATTTTGGTGAAAATTTTGCCGCGCTTCGCGTCCGTGGCGGCTTTTTTATGCTTGATTGTGGCCCACTTCGAATGTCCGGACATGGATGAACCTTTTACAGGAAGTATGGCAGGAGCAACCGTGTAGCTCTTGCCGCGACAGTGTAGCAGCAGCGCCAAAAACTGGCAAGCGATGCGCCCCTGGAAATGTTTTTGGAGAGTTGAAATATCTTTTCCGAATAGGCGATCAGGCGACGAAGAACGATTATCGTTTCTTTTCCTGAAGCCGTTTCCATTCCAACTCGGAAACTTCTTCAATCAGTTCCTGCACCAGGTGATAGTCGTTCACGGCTTGGCGAACGCGTTGTTGCCAGGCTTTGGGGACACAGATCTGGCGAAGCTTCCCCGCTTGGCTCTGCACCAGGTACAAAGACTTATGCAGTTCCCCTCGGGCGCAACGGCAATTCGCCTTGCCACAAGTGCCCAAACGTTCCGAGAGGGTGCCACGAAGAAACCATTGACCGGAGGAAAGCTGCGCAATGCGGGAACGGAAGTTGCGCTCGACGAGGCTTTATGGTCGCGTTGGTAACGCGACTCTTGGCCTTTGTACCGACGGGCTTGCCACATCGCCCGCTACACACCGGCGCGCAAAAGTGTTACTTTGACCGCTCGAAGCGCGCTGAGAAATGCAAGGCGCGCCGCTGCCTAGGATGTCTCATACTCTCACCGCCGTTCTTGAATTCGCGCTGCTTGCGCTGACATCCGTATTCTTTCTCGTCGATCCCTTCGCCGTGATTCCCCTGTTTCTCGCCATTACCGAAGGCTCGCCCGATTCCGAGCGCCGCCTGCTGGCGCGGCGTTCCGCCTGGACCTGCGCAATCGTCCTCAGCACCTTCTCCGTCGCCGGCAGCCTGATCTTCCGGGCCTTTGGTATCACGTTGCCCGCGTTCAAAATCGCCGGTGGCATTATCTTGCTGCAAATTGGCCTCGACATGCTTCAGGCGCGCCAATCCAGCACGAAAAGCACGCCCGAGGAAACGCAAGAAGGCGTGACCAAAGCTGACGCCAGCATTATTCCGCTCGGCATGCCCATGCTGGCCGGGCCCGGCGCGATTTCAACCGTCATGGTGCTGGTCGGCGAGTCGCACTCTTGGTGGCAGCACGCGATCGTCTACGCCACGATCCTTCTCTCGTCGTTCGCTTCCTATTTGATTCTCGCTGGCGCAGGCAGCGTCCGCCGCTACATGGGAGAGACCGGGATTCGCATCCTGATGCGCTTGATGGGATTGCTTCTCGTCGCGCTGGCTGTGCAGTTCGTCGCCAACGGCCTCATCGATTTCGGCCTTCTCAAGCCGCTAACGAGGCCGTATTAGTCCGGTTTTCGTAGCGCCGGCTCTTCTGTCGTCGTCTCCCATCTTTCGTAGCGACGCGCTTCAGGCCTGTCGTCTTCGGTCTTCTCCGTTCCCGTCGCCTTTGGCGTTGCCGTTGTGCCCGTCATACCGAACCCAGCCGCGCAGTTTGCGGATGGCGGTGAGGGATCTGCTTCTGCCGTTTCCTAACGTCGGCGCAGCTGGGTGATTCTAAAACTCCTCGTCTTCGTTTTTCTTCAGGCGCGTTATCTTCAGCGCGATGCGAAAATCCCGCGAACGCGCTTCCGCCAGAATGACGCGCCGTACATCCGCAGGCAGCGCTCCCGGACCTAGCACCCCCGCCGAATCGCGCGGAAAATGTTTTATGAACAGAGCCGCCATGTGCGCTGTCGCATACACGATCGGCGTTGCAATCAACCCGCGGCGCCGGATTTGATACAGCGTCGGAAAGCTTGCGTCCCAGCGCACCAGCAGTGGCTGATCGTCTTTCATTCCACGCACTAATACCGACGCCGCGAAGCGCGCGTTTTCCAGCTGGCCTTTGCGGATCAGCTTCGCCACGCCTTTTGGCGTCAGAGTGGTCGGGAACCGTTTTCGCACGATGCCCTGCGAACGGTTGAGACGCCCCTGCCGGTACCACCGCCGCATGCGCTCGAAATCGTTTCCGCCGATCTTTGCGTCCACCTCGCGCACCGGAATTTCATACGGCAGCATGCAAACCTCGTCCTGCGCCGCCAGGTAAACGGCAATCTCGCCGATCGGAGGGGGAAACCGGAATTTCTCGCGCCCGTCGAAGCGGCGCGCCAGCGCGAACTTGCCTTCGCGATAGACGCGCGGCCGCGAAATCGCCTCGTCGTAAGCCGCCTCGGGAGACCACGTCGACACCGGGTCCTTGCTCTCCGTGCTTTCGAGCAGGCGAATATGGATCGCTTCCACCGAATCGAGCAGCTCGGCGCCGCGCTTCCCCAGAAGGTTCGTCAGTCCGGGCGCCACGCCGGTGCAAATCAGCGCCGCGCGATTCTTGGCCACGAATCGCTTGTGAAAACGGTACTGCTCCGGCCGGTAAAGGCTGCGCGTAAGATGTGCGTTCAAATCGAGGTAATGCGCGCGCAATCGCAGCGCGGCACGCAGGATAATCTCGTTGTAAACGGGAGGCGATGCGTTAACGATCAGGTTTGCGCCCCGACCGGAGCGCACGATCGCCCACAGGTTGCGCGCATTCGTCTCCACCACTTCGATGCCGCTGTTCTTGCCTAAAAACCGGCGGCCGCGCTCTGGGTCGCGATCGCCGCACCACACCGTGTGTCCTTGGCGCTTCAGCAGATGTGCCAGCAAGGAGCCGGTCCCGCCCGCGCCCAGTACGAATATCCGCATCGGCCCGCAACTCTACCATATCCAAACAAGTATCCGGGGTAGCCTCTCCTCGCTCTGAACCCTTAGCGGCATCATTGATACTCATCACGCGCCGGCGTAGAATGAATTTGATTTCTCCGATCCCCGCAGCCTACGGGAGACACAACCTACGGCCTCGGGGGCGTTGCCCGGTTTTCGGGCTAAGGGTTCGGGTGGAAACGCCCGTTCCTCCCGCGCGGAATCACCCGCGTTTGGAAAGGAGACGGCCCGGCTCCCCACTCTGTGAGCTGGCACCCTCGCCCAAGTCCATCCGCGGACTTGGGTTTTTGCTTTCTGGCTCTGGATCGATGCCGCTCATCGACAAATTCGGCCGCCAAATCACCGACCTTCGTGTCTCGGTCACCGACCGCTGCAACTTCCGCTGCGTCTACTGCCGCTCGGCCGATCCCGACAATCACATGGCAGCCGGCGAGCTTCTCGGCTGGGACGAATACGAGCGCCTCGCTCGCATCCTGGTCGGCATGGGCATCCGCAAAGTGCGGGTCACCGGCGGTGAGCCTCTGGTCCGCCGAGGCGTCGAAGATTTCATCGCGGGACTCAAAGCCCTCGGCGTTCGGGATCTCTCGATGACCACGAACGGTCATCTACTAGCCGAGCGCTGCGACCACCTCGTCGCCGCCGGCCTCAACCGCATTAACATCAGCCTCGATTCGCTCGACCGCGCAAAATTCGAGCAAGTCACGCGCACCAAATCCTTCGACCAAGTGATGGCGGGTATTGACGCGGCGCAGGCTTCGCCTCTGCGCCCCGTAAAGGTGAATGCCGTGCTCGTCCGCGGCCTTAACGACGATGAAGTCGAAGCTTTTGCTGCGTTCGCGCGCGAACGTGACCTCATCATGCGCTTCATCGAATACATGCCGCTCGACGCCGACCGCACCTGGACGCGTGCGTCGGTCGTCACCGCCGCCGAAATTCATCGCCGCATCTCGGCGCGTTGGCCGCTGGTGCCCATCGCGCACGAGCTCAGCGAAACCGCGCGAAAATACCGCTTTTCCGACGGCCCCGGCGAAATCGGCCTCATCGCGCCCGTTTCGCAACCCTTCTGCGGCCACTGCTCGCGCATCCGCCTCACCGCCGACGGGAAACTCCGCACCTGCCTGTTCAGCAAAGACGACCACGACTTGAAGTTCCTGTTGCGTGGCGGCGCGGGTGACCAGGAAATAGAAAGCGAAATCCTCTCCATCATCTCCGAAAAAGAGAAGGGCCACCGCATTAACGAACCCGGATTCGTTCCTCCTTCGCGTACAATGGTCTACATTGGCGGGTAGGATCGCTTGGGACGGCCACATGGCGGATGAAGAATCCAAACTTTTCTCGTTGACCGAAGCCGAGCGCCTCCGCGGCCAGCTCGAGCCCATTCTCATCGAAGCGATGGAATCGCGTCGCAAGATGGCCGACGTCGATCAAATCCTCGGCGCTCTCCAGGAACGCATCCAGCGTTCCGGCGGCCTTCAGGTTCCCTACGAGAAGACGGCGAGGACGCGCCTCGAACGCAACCGCCTCGAGGCCGCTATTCAGTCCGCGCTCGAACGCATTACCTCCACCGGCTGCGTCGTGAAAGATCTCGACGTCGGCCTGCTCGATTTTCCATCGCGCCTCAACAACGAGGAAGTTTATCTCTGCTGGAAGCTCGGCGAAGATCGCATCCGCTTCTACCACCGCCAGGACGAAGGCTTTGCCGGCCGCAAGCCCATCGATCCCCGCGACGCCGGCTACTCCAACCCCATCCAGTAGAGCCGCCGTTTTCGTCGTGTTTGCATGGCTTTACTTCGGCGACAGCATCAAATGGAACCACGCCGTCTCGTTCCTTTCTCTCGTTGGCGCCGTCGTCTTCGCATTCATAGGCAAAGCATGACCGCCGCGACCGCAACGCTTCGCAGCAAACTCCCGCCAGACAGCACGCGGCTCCTCGTGCTAGCCTGATCCCGTGACCACCATGAATCGCCTCAAGGATTCCGCCAGCCCTTATCTTCGCTCCGCTGCGCATCAACCGATCGACTGGCACGAATGGGGCGCGGAAGCATTCGATGCCGCGCGCGCCGAAGGCAAACCAATTCTCCTCGACATCGGCGCCGTCTGGTGCCACTGGTGTCACGTCATCGACCGCGAGAGCTACGAAAATCCCGAAATCGCTGCGCTCATCAACAGTTCCTACATTGCCGTGAAGGTCGACCGCGACGAGCGTCCCGATGTCGACTCCCGCTATCAATCGGCCATCAGCGCCATCTCCGGCCAGGGCGGCTGGCCTCTCACCGCTTTTCTTACGCCCGACGGCAAGCCGTTTTTCGGCGGCACCTATTTTCCTCCCGACGACTCGATGGGCCGCCCGGGTTTCAAGCGCATCCTCATCGGTGTCGCCGAAGCTTTCAAAGCGCGCCGCGTGGAAGTCAACACTTCCGCCAACGCTCTCGAGGAAGCCGTTGCCAAAGCCGAAGCGTTTCGCACTGCCGCCGGCAAGTTTGACGCCGGCGTGATCGACTCCGTCATCGAATCCGCTCTCAGCCTCTTCGACGAGCGTCATGGCGGCTTCAGCCACGCCCCAAAATTTCCGCACGCCGGCGCGATCGATCTGCTCCTCGAACGCTACCAATCCACGCGCGACGTAAAATTGCTCGACGTCGTCGACCGCACCCTCACCGGAATGGCCCACGGCGGCGTCTACGATCAAGTCGGCGGCGGCTTCCATCGCTATTCCGTTGACGAGCGCTGGTGCGTCCCGCATTTCGAGAAAATGACCTACGACAATTCCGAGCTCCTGAAAAATTATCTGCACGGCTATCAAGTCACGCGCAATCCGCTTTTCCGCGAAACGGCCGAAGGGATTATTTCCTGGGTGGGCGAGGTCCTCTCCGATCCCGAGCGCGGCGGTTTTTACGGCAGCCAGGACGCCGATCAAACTCTCGACGACGATGGCGACTATTTCACCTGGACGCTCGCGGAGGTTCGCGCCGTGCTTTCGCCCGAGGAATCGCGCTCCGTCGAGATTTATTACGACGTCGAGCCGCGCGGTGAAATGCACCACAACCCGGAGAAAAATGTCCTCTGGGTCGCCTCGACCATCGCCGGCCTCGCGAAAGATCTCGGCCTCGACGAAGCGAGCGCTCGAATCCTCATCGCGCGCGCCAAAGGAAAGCTCCTCGCCGCGCGCCGCCAGCGCCGTCCCACTCCCGCCATCGACGAAACGCTTTACGTCGCCTGGAACGCGATGTTTATTTCCGCGTATCTCGAAGCATCGCGAGTTTTGGACCGAGCGATGGCCAAGGATTGCCGGGCCTTCGCACTGAAAACTCTCGACCGCATCCTCGCCGAAGCGTGGGATCCAACGAGGGGCTTCTTGCATCGCGTCGGCGGCCCGCGCCTCGAAGGCTCGCTCGACGATCAAGTCTTCGCTGCAGCCGCGCTCCTTGACGCTTACGAAGCCACGCTCGATCACCGCTACTTCGATAGCGCCGAGCACGCCGTGCAGCTCACCATCGAGCGCTTCGGCGACCCCGAAGCCGGCGGCTTCTTCGATCGCGCCAAGGACGCCGCGCCCATGGGCGGCCTCGAAGTACGCCGCAAGCCGATTCAGGATTCGCCGACGCCCGCCGCGAATCCGGTCGCCGCAATCGTCCTCGACCGCCTCTACGCCTTCACCGGCAATCACGCATATCGTGATGCCGCGGAGAAAACGCTCGACGCATTCGCGGGTTTGGTTCCGCAACTGGGATTGTTCGCCGCCACCTACGGTCTCGCAGCGCTGCTCCACGCGCGCCATCCGCTGCAGGTCGTCATTACCGGCGCGAGCAACGATCCCCAAGCAGCGCAACTAGAAAAAGCCGCCGCCGAAACGTATCGCTTCGGCAAAGCGCTGCTGCGCGTCACGCCGGAACAACTCGCGTCCGCGTCGCTGGCGCCCGCGCTCCGCGAAACTCTGCCGCATCTCAACGCCGCTGCGCCGCAAGCTTTCGTCTGCGTCGAGACCACCTGCCACCCGCCCATCGCTGATCCCGAAAAGTTGAAGTCGCTCCTCGCTGCAATCGCCGCAGGCAAAGCCGGCGAATCCGGCGCCGCCGGCTAGCATCACCGAAGGACTTCTTCCTTTTGTCGCCCCCGCCCCACGTTGTCATCCCGAGCGAGCGCGGCGAGGAGGGATCTGCCGTTTCCCCGCCTTCGTCGCACCAGAGCCTGTCCCACACTCCACACTGACTCAATTCCAGGCACGCGTGAAACCCGGCGATGGTTTTTCTCGTCGGAAGCGCGGAATCGCGCGCCACTCCGGCGCAGCTTGGCGGAAATTCGGGAATGCCTCACTTCCACTTGCGCTGACTCACCCGCGCAACATCACCCCAGCCGCATTTCGTCGCGGTTGCTGAGCGGGTGGCGCGGTGACATAATGAAACGTTTCGCGGGAACCGCGTCGCGGTTCCGCGCGAACGGGGAGATTTTTTATGGCCATGAGGGATTCCTGGATTGAGGCTCGTACGGCAGCAATGAGTAGCGGCACGCGCAATTTTTCGCAGATGCACTACGCGCGCCTGGGCGTCATCACCGAAGAAATGGACTACGTCGCCAAGCGCGAAAAGCTCGAGCCCGAATTCGTCCGCAGTGAAGTCGCCCGCGGACGCGCGATCATCCCCGCCAACATTAATCACCGCAATCTCGAGCCCATGGGCATCGGAGTCGCGTTCTTCTGCAAGATCAACGCGAACATCGGAAATTCCGCCACCACTTCGAACATCAACGACGAACTCGAAAAGCTGCATCGCTCCGTGCATCTCGGCTCCGACACCGTGATGGACCTCTCCACCGGCGGCGACATTCCCATGATTCGCAAAGCCATCATCAACGCCTCGCCCGTGCCCATCGGCACCGTGCCGATTTACGAAGCGCTTTCGCGCGTCCGCCGTCCCGAAGATTTGAGCATCGAGCTGATGCTCGAAGTAATCGAAGAGCAAGCCGAGCAGGGCGTCGACTACATGACCATTCACGCCGGCGTTCTCCGCGAATTTCTGCCGCTGGTGCGCAACCGCATCACCGGAATCGTCAGCCGCGGCGGCGCGCTTCTGGCGCAATGGATGAGCTTCCACAAAAAGCAAAATTTCCTTTACGAAAATTTCGACGCCATCTGCAAGCTTTTTCAGAAGCACGACGTCAGCTTTTCTCTCGGCGACGGCTTACGTCCAGGCTGCCTGGCCGACGCCAGCGACGAAGCGCAATTCGCCGAGTTGAAAGTTCTCGGCGAATTGACGAAAAAAGCGTGGGAACACGACGTGCAAGTGATGATCGAAGGCCCCGGCCATATCCCGCTCGACCAAATCGAAATGCAGGTGAGAAAAGAAAACGAGCTGTGCTACGAGGCGCCGTTTTACACGCTCGGCCCGCTCGTCACCGACATCGCTCCCGGCTACGACCACATCACCAGCGCCATCGGCGCCGCGATGATTGGCTGGCACGGCGCTTCGATGCTGTGCTACGTCACGCCGAAAGAACATCTCGGCCTGCCGAACGCCGACGACGTGCGCCAGGGCGTCATCGCCTACAAAATTGCGGCGCACGCCGCCGACGTCGCGCGACATCGTCCCGGCGCGCGCGATCGCGACGACGCGCTCAGCTACGCGCGCTTCCTCTTCGACTGGAACAAGCAGTTCGAACTTTCTCTCGATCCCGAAACCGCCCGCGCCATGCACGACGAAACATTGCCGGATGATTTTTACAAAGAGGCCAAGTTTTGTTCCATGTGCGGACCCAAGTTCTGCTCGATGAATACGACGCAGATTGCGGAGGCGTACGCAGGACAGACACAGGAGGACCGCGAAGCAAAATTCGTTCAACTGCTAGCGAAAGTGCAGCCGCAAAAGGTGCAACCGGACAAGGCGCGGCCTGACGATGTACAGGCTGCGGGAATGCCTGCCGAGGCGCAGACGGCGGCGTCATCGTAGCGCCGCGGGCGCCGGGCATGTTCGCATCACAGCTGAAATCCCTGGGAAAATTCATCCGCGCAACTGTCACCCCTGCGCTCGTGTGCGCGCTTGACGCCGTCTGCGTGGTTGCAAGCGCTGCGGCGCTTGCCGGCGTCTTCCCGCGGGACACTCACGCGGAGGAATCCGGCTACCGCGCGTCGGTCGAGAAATGGCGCACGGACTACGAGAGCGATCTGAAATCCGACCGCGGCTGGCTTACCATTTCTGGACTTTTCTGGCTGCACGAGGGCGAGAACCGCTTCGGTTCCGATCCGCTCAGCGACATCGTTCTGCCGGAAGCCGCGCCGGCTGACGCCGGCTATTTCGAATTTCGGCGCGGCAAGACGACGGTGCACGTAAAGGCAGGCGTGCCCACCAATTTGGGAAACCTCCCGTTTACGGCGGCGTTCAACGGTTCGATCCTCGTGCCCGGCCAGAGCGTGTCCGTTTTTTCCAACGGCACGTTCAACCAGCAGGCCGCTGAATCGGCCTCGACGATGACGCTCGCGCCTCAGACGCTCAATGGCACGGTAACCGCAATCTCGAGCAGCGGCGGCTTCAACGTTTACACCATCACGCTTGCGTCTTACGATCTGTTTCCCGTCATTGCTGCGACTCCCGGCTCGTTCGTGCATCCCACGAGTCCGACGACCGTCACGGTGTATGCGGACAACAACACCCAACTCCTGAGCACCACGCCGATCCAAATGGGCAGCCTCGCGCGATTCAGAGGCGTGGTCTTCAACGACAACGGCGCCCTGCGCATGGATTGCGGCGAAATCCTCGACGGCGTCCCCGAGTAGCCTCTGGACGGCTGGCCGCGCCTTGGTGCACTCTCTAGCAAGCAAAACACGCTTGACATGAGGCGAACAAAAAGCGAACATAGCGAAACCCTCATGAGGGAAATCCCATAACGCTAAAGGAGAACTATCGTGGCGATGAATCAAGCACTACTCGGTGAGTACGATCAAGAAATGGCCAACACGCGCAAGGCTCTGGAACGCGTTCCGGACGCCAAGTGGGACTACAAACCGCATCCCAAGTCCGGAACGATGGGCTGGCTGGTTAACCACATCGTCCTGTTTCCCAGCTGGGCCGCCGACATGTTTACGTCCGACTCCTTCGACGTCGCGCCCAGCGGCAAGCAAGTTGAATTTCCCACGGCGCGCAACACCAAGGAAGCGCTGGCGATTTTCGACCAAGGAGTGCCGGCAGCCCGCAGCGCTCTTTCAAAGGCCACCGACGAGCAGCTGATGAAAGTGTGGTCGCTGCTCAGCAGCGGGCAACCGATGTTCAGCATGCCGCGCGTGGCCGTGCTTCGCGGGATGATCATGAACCATTTGATCCATCACCGCGCCCAGCTGTGCGTATATTTGCGCCTGAACGACGTTCCGGTGCCGGCGCTTTACGGTCCGTCCGCCGATGAAGGCACGATGACCGCCGCCGCGAAATAGGGGGCAGCGGAGGCGGCTGGGTCCGCCGCCGCGACGCGGAACAAATTTGCGCGCGCGCACGTAATTTCTTATATGTATTTACATGTAAGAGAGGCGGGCGCCGAAGTCTGGCCCGCTTCGACGCTGAAAATGGTGCGCACATGACTTTGCTGCTTTTTGCAACGCTGCTGTATTTCATGCCCACGATCGTCGGGCACAAGCATCGCAACGTGCTGAGCATCTTCCTGGTCAACTTTTTCCTTGGCTGGACGGTGATCGGCTGGATCGTCGCCATGATCTGGGCGTGCTCGGCGGACGCGCCGCCGCAAGTTCTGGTGATCGCCGGCCCAGCTGCAGGCGCGGTGCGTTACTGCTGCCACTGCGGAACGATGAGTGTCGCGGGCGCGCGCTTCTGCGCGACCTGCGGCCGGACCGTTTGACGGGTTAACCACACGAAGGCCGAAGAAAAGCAGATCCCTCGTCCGGCTATCCTCCGTCGGGATGACAGCGCAACGGCGACGACAACGACAGGATCGCGCCTGGTTTCGTCGCGGAGTGTGCTTCGCATTTCGCTTTCAGCCGCCCTTCCAAGGTAAAATTCTCGAATGTCTAGCTCGCAACAACAAGAACAGCTCCGCGAAGAATTCAACCGCTGGGCCGACGCTGGCCGCGGCGAAGGGATGGAGCAGGAACACTGGCCCATCGCCAAGCCCGCACTCGAACTGATGCGAATCGCCAAGGACGAAAACGTCCTCGACGTGGGCTGCGGCGCGGGCTGGCTTTCGCGGATTCTGGCGATAGGCGTCCCGGAAGGCCGCGTGGTCGGCATGGACATTTCCGATGAAATGATCCGCCACGCGCGGCGCGCGAGTGTGGACATCGGCAATTTGGTTTTTATTGTCGGCGAAGTAAACGAAATTCCTTGGGAAGCGAATCTCTTTTCGCGGGCCATCTCGGTGGAGTCGGCGTATTACTGGCCCGATCCGGCAAGGGGCTTGCGCGAGATTTTCCGCGTCCTGGGCGAAGGCGGCTCGGCGTGGATCCTGATCAACTACTATCGCGATAATCCGTATTGCCACCAGTGGGGCACGGAGCTGAAAGTGCCGACGCATCTGCTATCAGCCGCCGAATGGGAAAAACTGTTCCGCGACGCCGGCTTCGCAGATGTGGCACATCGCCTCATCCCCGATCCAACGCCCACGCCCGAAGTTTACTCCGACCGCTGGTTCCGCGACGCCGCGCAGTGGCGCGCGTTCCGCGCCATCGGAGCGCTGCTAGTCCACGGCGCCAAGCACGAAACCTAGCCTCGCGTTTTTTCTCGGCTGTCATCCCGAGCGCGGCCGGTGTGTGGCCGACGAGGGACTGCTGTTTCCTGGTCCTGCCTTCCTAGCGGCGGCCTTCAGGCCGCCTGCCTTTTCCGCGCTGGCGCTGCATTGTGGTTTAACGGAATTGCGTCTACACATAGATATGTGTAGAATATTACACATTCGAGAGAATTATGCCTACGAACCTGGCCATCGACGACCGGCTTCTGGAGCAGGCTCAGAAAATCGGAAGGCATCGCACCAAGAAAGAGACGGTCAACGCGGCCCTGGAAGAGTACATCCGGCATCGCGAGCAGCAGAAAATATTGTCGATGTTCGGAAAAATCGGGTACGACTCCGCGTACGACTACAAACGTGAGCGCAAGGCGAAGCGCGCTTGAATGTGCTGGTGGATACCTCGGTGTGGTCGCTCGCCTTGCGGCGAAATGCCGCACAACTCAGCGGCGCCGAAAAGCCGCTGGTAACGGAATTGTCCGAGTTGGTCCGCGAGGGACGCGCGCGAATGGTTGGCCTGGTTCGGCAGGAATTGCTGTCCGGCATCCGCACCGCGGAGCAGCATGAAAAACTTCGCGTCCATCTGCGCGCGTTCCCCGACGAGCGAATCGAAACCGCAGATTACGAAGAGGCGGCCAGGTTCGGCAATCAGTGCCGCGCGAAGGGAATCGTGGTTTCGATCGTGGACGTGTTCCTTTGCGCCGTCGCGTTGAGGCGCGAATGGGAAATTTTCACTAACGATCCCGATTTCGCGCGCTACGCGAAAGTTCTTCCCATCGCGCTCCACGCCGTGCGCAAGTAACGCGCCAGGATCAATCTTCCAATTCCGGGCAGGTATCAAAACTAAATCGCAGATCCACGGTTCCGCTGTTCACGTTTCGGTGCAACCAGAGATCTTCAGGTAAGGGAAGGACAAAGCAGGGCGAACACCACACCCGGCAGGACGAATCTCAACGCTCTCCCAGGGCGCATGAATCAAACTATAAGCCTGGTTATAAGAGCAGGCAACAGCTGAGGAGAGTATATTGCGGGTGCCTGCAGAACGACTTTAAAAGAGCCGGCGGGACGCCAGCGCTACGAAATGCTTCCCCTACCCAAGCCCCACGTGGCTACCGTTCGAGCCAATTCTTCGGGAACATCCGCGTCAGTTCTGCCGGAACTTTTCAGGACGTGAAACGAGTGATCGGCTGTTTCGATGACGTGCAACGTCGCGCGCGCGCCAAGCTCGGCGCAGATGGGACGCAGGAGTTTTAGGTCCGCGAATGCGTCGCGCGTGCCCTGGAAGAAAAGCATGGGCAAGGTGACTTCGCGAAGATGCTCCGCGCGTTTCGTTCCTGGCTGGTTCGGCGGGTGTAGCGGGAAGCCGAAGAAAATCAGCCCCCGAACGTTTCCGAGCGGCTGTTGCGAGGCTGCGAGCGAAGTCATCCGTCCGCCGAGCGATTTCCCTCCTGCGAATAGCGGCAGCTCGGGAGCGTCCTTCGAGGCCGCGTTCAGAGCCGCGAGAATCGCCGCTGTGAGCACTGGCGGCCTGTCGGGAATCGTCCGCCGCTGCTCCATGTAAGGAAATTGGAAGCGAAGCGTGGCTACGTTCGCCGCCGCGAGTTCAGTCGCGAGTGACTGCATGAACGGATGAGTCATTCCGGCGCCTGCTCCGTGCGCCAGCGTCAATAGACATTGGGCGTTTTGGGGCCGCAGGAGAATTGCGGACACCTCCCCAGCATTTGGAACAGCAAAGCGGATGTTCTTAGTGGCCGACATTCTATTCGGAGATTCTAGCAGTCCTGCTGCGGGTGTCGATGGCGGCCAGGGCCAAATTGTGGTCCGACGAGAGCCGGCGGAACGGCGTTATTCATAGACTCAAGCTTTACGGTGCAAATAGAAGCCATAGAGAGTTAGGCCGAGCCCGCTCAAGAATAGCAAGGGCGCCAAATAGACGGTCACCACAGGCTGAATAGGGAAAGGAAGTTCCATCGCGCTGTAACCACCTGCGAAGAAATGAATCACCGCAGCCAGAAGCATGTACAGCAGCCCCTGGCGAATCTTTCTCCGCCCGGCGTTCGAGCGGACAGGGGCACTGACGCGAATCTCCGGAATTGTTTCGTGACAATACGGACATTCAAGCAGATGGTCCGAGATAAGCTTTCCGCAGAAGGGGCATTGGCGGGTAGGCACAGAATCGCCTCCGCTGGGCTCTTTGCGGAATAGTGTAGGTTTCGGCCGTGGGGGTTGTCAAATTTTTGGGTGGCGCGACGGCAAAAGCAAAAGAGCCGGCGAGACGCCGGCGCTACGAAAAGCCTACTGGGCACCTATGGGGAGAACTTCACGACGTCGCCTTCGAGCGGGATTTCCATTTCGTGGCGCACGGGCGCGGCCGCGGTGCGATGCGGAGTAGGCTTGTCTTCCCAGGGTTCCGCTTCGAAGGAGGTGAAGGCGTATGGCAAGCCTTCGCAGCCGAGAGGCGAGTTGGCGTTGCAGATGTGGAAGTGGAGATGCGGCTCAGTGGAATTTCCGGAGTTGCCGACCAGGCCGAGAACATCGCCGCGCTTCACTTTGTCACCGACTTTCACGCGCAGCGAGCCCGGCTGCATGTGAGAGTAGAGCGCGAAGCGGCCTTCGCCGACGTCGACGATCACGTGATTGCCACCGATGGTTTCAAGTGTGATGGGCACGGCGCGGGAATTCGCGCCGGGCGCATTTTGCGGAATGCCGTCCTTGATTTCAGTGACCACTCCATCGGCGACCGAAAGAATTTCGGCGCCGTAAGCGCGGTAATTTTTGTTGTCGGCCGCGTCTCCGGTGTGCGTGGTTCCATTCGCGGCGAGCTCGACCCAGTCGATGGCGAAGCGTTGCGAAATGTAGGCGCGGCCGTCGACGGGAACCAGCGCGCGGCGATGGATCGAGGTGTTCGACGGGCCGTTTGCGGCGACCCAGCTGTCGCCACGCAGCGGCGGGGCGATGGCGGCGACCGGCCGGCGGTCGACGAGTGTGGCGGGAGTTTCGACCATCAGCCCTTCGGGATAGTCGCCGATTTTCGAGCTGATGCGATGGCTGATTGCTTCAGGGATTTCTTCACGCTTGTCGATGTTCACCCAGAGAAAAATGACCACGAACGATCCGGGTGCGATGCGGGAGGCGTCGGGCGCCGTCTGTCCCGGATGGACGATCGCGGCCGCGAGGTCGGCGCCCGAAAAGTTTGCGAGCGACTTGTGCGCGGCGCCTGCCGCGACCACCTCGACGCGCGTGAGCGCGCATTCCCAACGCGCGAGGTTGGTGACGTGAAGTTCGTAAGCAAGATGCCATTTGGCATCCGCTTGAAAGGCGGTGGGCGCAATGGGTACGACGACGTCGAGGGGCGCCGTGAGAGGCTTCGGCGTGCGCGCTACGGGTGCGGTGGAATTCGACGCTGCCGACGAATTCGGAGGGGGTTGCGCTGCGCTGAGCTTTCCGGTGCGCGTTAACGCCAGCGGCTGCGAGACCACGCCAGTCTGCGTCCATGTGCCTTGAATCGCGTTTACCTTGATGCGGACGCCTTCATAAACTCCGCCGACTTTTTTCACTTCGAAACGCACGGCGTCGCCATGGGCGGTGGCGGTTTCGATGGGAAGGATGGCGCTCTGGTCGACGCTGTTGAGATTGCCGGAGTAGGTGCCGTCCGGCTTTTTCTGAAGCGTGATGACCAGATGGAGTTTTACGGCGCCGGAGCCGAGCGTGCCTTGCCAGCTGCCCGCGATGTCGTCGTCATTTTCTTCGGCGGTTTTTTCGGCGGCTTTCTGTTGTGCGAGAGAGCGCGCGGGCAAAACCGCGGCGAAGAGTGCGGCGAGAATCAGAAGCGCGGCGAACCGATTTGTGTGGACGAAGCCGGCGCGGCCGCTGGCGTCGGCATATCGACCGAGATGTGCGGTATTTTTCATGAGTGCGTCAAGACTGCTTTATGACTGCCTTTCACGAAGGCGGCAGTTGGCGTGTAGCTATTCTGTCATGCGTTTATGCGTTGCCGGCCACAAAGGTTTCGCGCGAAGGCAATTCGCCGCTTTTGTTGGCGACGATGAGGGCGACGACGATCGATACGATTGCGAGACCTGCGCCGAACTCGGTGGTCCACAGGTCGCTTACGCGCGCGTGGCGCGTCTGCGGGTCGAAAAACGCCTGAACGAATAAATTGTGGCTCGCGTGCAGAAGCATGCCGGTCCAAACGCTGCCGGATTTCAGGCGCATCCATGCGAACAGGAAACTCCCCGAGACAACCATCACCGTGAAACAGACCAGTGAATACCACAAAGGCCCGGCACCGTGATAGCCGGCAAACAAAATTATCGGATAGTGCCACAGTGCCCAGATGACGCCACTGATCATCGCCACGCGGTGGAAGGGAACGATTTTCGCGAGCTGCGGAACCAGGAATCCGCGCCAGCCAAGTTCTTCTCCCAGCGCCGAAATGCAAGAGAGCGCCACGCCAACGGTTGCGAGATAGAGGAAATTCAACAGAACGATGGCGGCTTGCCCTTGCACGCTTCCGAACGGTCGAACCAGCGGCGGATCCAAGCGGTCGCTGAGCTGAGCGTAGCCCGCAAACCAAATGGGCAGATACACGGCGCTGGCGTAGGCGAGCGGAATCCAGTAGCTGGCGAACTGATACTTCGTCTTGCCCCAGTGGAAACCGTGCCCGCGCAAATTCCCCTGGAAAATCAGGCGCGTGGCGAGGCCGGAAACTCCCGGGCACCACATCAAACCGAGAATTAGGAGTCCCAGGCTTTGACCGGCGTGGGTGCGGCGAATCACAAGAACGTAAAAAATCAAGCTCAGCGCGAACGTGAGCAGCAGATAAACGGCGATCGAAAGCTTCGTGCGCCGTGATTCTGTTTCCATCGCGCGGCCTCCCCTGGCCGTCGAGGCGGACTATAGCGCAATTTGCGCCGAAAATCGCGGAGCCGGCGCGCGTGATTTGCGAGGCTTGACAATGCGCGGAGGCGCTGCGTAGTGTCGGCGGCGGACCTCAAACGCGAACGCAACGCGGAGGCGAACGATTGGCGAGAAAAACGTGCGTGTGGATTCTCGGCGTGCTTGCTGCGTACGCGATGGCGAGAAACGCGGTGGCCGCTGCGTCGAAACCGTTCTGGTACGACGAGATTTTTACGTGGGCCATGGCACACCTGCCCAGCTTTTCGGCGCGGTGGGCCGCGCTGGCGCGTGCGGCGGATACGAACCCGCCTATTTATCATCTGGTTGAGCACACCTTCGACAGCTTCGCAAAGAATGAAGAGGTGGCGCTGCGGCTGCCGTCGATTCTCGGATTCGTTTGCGCATTTATCTGCGTATTTGTGTACCTACGGAGACGCAGCGGAAACTGGATCGCGCTGGCGTGCTCGGCGATCCTGATGCGCACGATTCTTTTCGATCGTTATGCGATCGAGGCGCGACCTTACAGCCTGGTGGTGGCGTGCATTGCGATGGCTTTGGTTTGCTACCAGCACGCTCCGGAAACTTTGTGGATGATCTTCCTCGGAGCGAGCCTGGCGCTGGCGACGTCATTCCATTACTACGCGGTGTTCGTGCTGGTTCCGTTCGCGGCAGCGGAGGGCGCGCAATTTCTGAAAGCGGGGCGAATTCGCTGGGGCGTTGCGATGGCCATTGCTTGCGGAATTTTGCCGTTGGCAATTTTCTGGCCGCTGCTCGCGAGCTTGCGGAGATATTTCGGGCCCCATTTCTGGGGCCGTCCGACGCTAGAGAGCACCGCGGACACCTACGGCTGGTTTTTTGAGGCTTCGCATGCCGCGAACGTCGCGATAGCAACGGTGTTGTTACTGTGCGCTGTGGCCGCCGTGGTGATTCTTGTTTTTCGAGGCGACATTCGCGAGAAACTGATTCGAAGCGAGCGTTTCCATGAATATGTGATGGTGGCGACGGTGCTTTTTCTGCCGTTCATCGCGTTTGCAGGCGCACGGACCGGGCATGGCGGCTGGAACCACAGGTATGCGCTCGCCGGCGTGCTCGGCATTCCGCTCGCTGCGGGATACATTCTGCCGCGGTGGAAACGCAGCGCAGCCGCGGTGTTGGCGATTTTTATTTTCTCGGCGGTGGGGGAACAGGAGCTGCGCTTCTGGAATTCTTACCGGAAACACGGCCTGGGATTCACGTCGCCTGCAGCTTCCGTAGAAGATTTCGTAAGCTTGGGCGGTCACGCGGATGTGCCGGTGGTGATATCGGACGGCATTCAGTTTCTTCCGATCGCTCACTACGCGACATCATCGAGTTCGGGGTCGAGTTCAGGCTCAAGCTGGGACGCAAGTTCGGGCGAATGGGTAAAACGGTTTGTAGCGCTGGTCGACCCGGCTGAGTCCATAGCGGATATGGGAGACGATTCCGTTGACAAGGGACTTCTCGCTTTGCGAACTTACATCCCGATTCAAGTAGAGGAATTCGAAATTTTCGCCAAGGAGCACCCAGTTTTTTTGTTGTTCTCCGATGGCGACATCGATTTCGATCGCTGGCCCGAGCGGCTCACGCGAAAAGGGCATCCGTTGCAGATTCTGACGCGGGACGGAAACTGGAACCTCTACCTGGTGAACCTGAGCGAGAGGCTGGAGTAGAGACAAGAGCGCGTTTGCAGGAACTACCGACTCGCGTACGTAGTTATTCACGCTCGGCTTGCTAGGACACTGCCGCACGCGACGGCGCTCGCTCGGCCCGGGCTTCCCTTCGATGGACCCCGGCCAGTACTTGGGATGCGCTGCGGAAAAGGAGCTAGCGCAAGCGGAGGCGGCGGGTTCCCGCTTAATAACGTGGGGAAAGCCAGAGGATCGAGTCCGTCTACGCGAGATCAGGACCCACCGCCACTGCTCTATGTCATTGGAAATGCTGAACTTGCTAACCGCCACCTGATTTCCATCGTTGGCGCGCGTCGTCTGACCCCCTACGCGAATCAAATGGCTGAAAGGTAGGGGAGGGATCTCGCCGACCGAGGTATGGTGGTCGCGAGCGGCCTGGCGCGGGGAATCGATGCCGGCGCGCGCCGAGAGGCGCTCAGCTCGGCGCTGGGGCGGGACGATCGGCGTCCTGGGCTGCCGGATCGATGTGGTTTGCCCTAAAGAGAATAGGAGGATTTTCGAGATGACGCGGCAGGGAGCGATCGTCTCCGAGTTTCCAATGGGGACGTTCCCAGCTCCGCAAAATCTCCCGATTCTGAACCGGATCATCTCTGGTATGGCATTGGAGTTGTTCCCGTGGAAGGCGGGCAGTGATTCTGGTTCGCTGAGCACGGCCCGGCTGGCGATGGAATTTGGCCGCGAAGTCTACGGACTGCCTGGAAACGCGACGCAACCCTCCAGCTTTCGGCCGAATCAGCTGATAAAACACGGGAGGCTGAGCTGGTGACGGGCTGGGAAGATGTTGTCGAAGAGCTGCCGACCCCGGTGCGAGCTGAACATACCGGTCGAGACGGCGATGTCGGTAGAGCGGTCATGGCTCATCGAGCAAGCGCTCGGCCCCTACGAGCAGCCGCTCTACGAGTTGCTGAGCCTGGACGAAGCGCGACAAATCGATGAAATCGTGGAGCTTTCCGGGTTAAGCTGGTCTGAGGTGCTGGCGGCGCTCTTTGAGCTTGAGCTCAAGGGTGTGGTGCGGCAGTTGCCGGGTAAGCAATTCCTGAAAGTCCTGTTGTAATTGCCACAGGCATTCCAGGGGTAGGATGGTGAGGCGCAGGGCGTCATGCGTGCACGCAGGGCAGCGCGAAAGCAGGGCAAAACTGGTTTCTGTCTCACGGGGAACAAAAGACAAGCATGGCAAGGTCACTCGTAATCGTCGAATCGCCGGCTAAGGCGAAAACTATCGAGAAATATCTTGGCAAGAACTATCGCGTGAAAGCCTCGTATGGCCATGTGATGGACCTGCCGAAGAAAAACATCGGCATTCTGCTGCCCGGTGCAGAAAACGGAAACGGCAAGAAGCGCAAGCGGAAGTTCAAGGGCAAAGGGAAAGCAGCCGCGAAGTCGGCTCCCAAGGCCGTGGCCGTGACTTCGGAAAACATCTTCGACCCGACCTATGAAGTAATCCCCAGCAAACTCAAGGTGATCGGCGACCTTCAGAAAGCGGCTTCTGGCGCCGAAGCGGTGTATCTGGCGGGCGACCCGGACCGTGAAGGTGAAGCCATTTGTGCGCACCTGGCGGAAATACTGGGGAAGCCGAGGAAGTATGTGAAGGTTGTGAACGAGGCGAAAGAGGCGCAGGCCGAAGCCGAGGCCGACGCGAAAGCCGAAGCCCAGGGCGACGCTCGAGCGGCCGATAACGGCGAAAAAACCAAGCCCGAGAAGAAAGCTTCCAAGGCCGAAGCCGCCGACCAGGCGAGAAAGGCTCCCAAGATCTATCGCGTGATGTTCAATGAAATCACGCAAAAAGCGATTCGCGAGGCTTTCGAACATCCCACCCAGGTGAACGAAAACCTGGTCGACGCGCAGCAGGCGCGAAGGGTGCTCGACCGGCTGGTAGGTTACAAAATTTCTCCGCTGCTGTGGGACAAGGTCCGGCGCGGGCTCTCGGCAGGCCGGGTGCAAACGGTGGCGCTGCGCGTGATCGTAGAGCGCGAGCGCGAAATCCGGGCGTTCGTGCCAAAGGAATACTGGACGATCCACGCGCTGCTGGCTGCGGGCGAGCCGCCCGTTTTTGAAGCGAAGCTGACGAAATACAAAGGCGAAGATATTGAAGTCGCGAACGAAGCCGAAGCGCAGAAAGTGGTTACGGCTGTCGAGCGCGCTGCCTGGAAAGTAGCGGGCGTCACGCAGAAAGAAAAGCGCCGCTTCGCGCCGCCTCCGTTTACCACTTCCAAGCTTCAGCAGGCGGGTTACAACCGGCTTCGCTACACGGCCAAGCGCACGATGATGCTGGCGCAGCGGCTGTATGAGGGTGTCGAGCTGGGGGATGAAGGCTCGGTGGCGTTGATTACCTACATGCGCACCGACTCGGTGCGGGTTTCGAACGACGCGCTGGCGCAGGTTCGCGAACACATCGGCTCAAGCTATGGCCCGAACTATCTCCCCGAGAAACCGAATTTCTTCAAATCGAAGAGGGACGCGCAGGACGCGCACGAAGCGATTCGTCCTACGGACGTCGCGCGAACGCCGGAAAGCGTGAAGCGGTATCTGGATGACGACATGTTCAAGCTCTACCAGATGATCTGGCAGCGCTTCGTCGCCTCGCAGATGGTTCCGGCAGTGTTCGATCAGTCCACCATCGATGTTTCGGCGAACGATTACACGTTCCGCGCAAACGGGTCGGTAATCAAGTTCGACGGCTACCTGGCGGCTTACCAGGCGGTGAAGGAAGAAGAAGAAGAAAAGGACGATGAGGGCGATGCGGACAGCCGCACGCTCCCGAAAGTGAACGACGGCGAGAAGCTGCGGCTCGAAAAGATCCGCCCCGACCAGCACTTCACCGAGCCTCCGCCGCGCTACACGGAAGCGACGCTGGTAAAAGAACTGGAAGAAAAAGGCATCGGGCGTCCATCCACGTATGCCGCGATCATTTCAACGATCGTCGAACGCGAGTATGTGAACAAGGAGCAGGGCCGGTTTACGCCGACGTTGCTCGGCGAACGAGTGAGCGACCTGCTCGTCAAGGCGTTTCAGGATATTTTCGACGTGGGATTCACGGCGCGGATGGAAGATGAGCTCGACGAAATCGAGGAAGGCAAACTTCCGTGGAAGACTTCGGTGAAGGAATTCTGGGACCGCTTCGAGGTGGATCTCGAGAAGGCCGATGACGAGATGCAGTCTTACAAGGCCGGTATACCCACGGGAGAAAAATGCGAGAAGTGCGGGCAGGGCGAGCTGCTCGAGCGGATCAGCCGGCACGGATTTTTCCTGGGCTGCTCGCGTTACCCGGAATGCGATTTCATACGCGATCTGGCCGACGTGGCCGGTGATGAACCCGAAGGCGAACCCAAAACGGAGTACTGCGACAATTGCGGCAAGGTAATGGCGATCAAGCGCGGCCGCTTCGGGACTTTCCTGGCTTGCACCGGTTACCCGAACTGCAAGACAACGAGACGCCTGGTAACCGGCACGAAGAAAGCGCGCCAGCCCGATGTGGTACTGGATGAAAGGTGCCCCACCGACGGCGGCCAGTTACTTAGGCGCGAAGGCCGCTTCGGAGATTTCATCGGCTGCCAAAATTATCCGAAGTGCAAGTACACGCGGCCAATCACGCTCGGGATCAAATGCCCGAAGTGCAACGAAGGAGAATTCGTCCGCCGCGGAACGGCCAAAGGACGCGGGCGCGGCCGAATCTTCTACGGCTGCAGCCGATACCCGGAGTGCGATTTCACGTCGCCGCACGAACCGATCAACGAGCCGTGCCCAAAATGCGGCGCGCCGTTTATCGTCGAGAAGCGGTCGAAGCAAGGCAATTTCCGCGCTTGCATTCGCGAAAATTGCGATTGGGAAATCCCGGCGCCCCTACCGCCGCTGGAATCCATCGGTCGGGGCGCTCCCAGCAGCGAGCCGCAGCCCGTTGGCGCAGGCAGCCCGTCGAAGTCTTGATTCTCGCCGCAGACTCATACCCGCGCTGAATCCGTAACGCATCGTTCTCTCGCGGTTTGAAGGAAGATCTTCGTGAATCTACGGGTTATCCCCGATGCGCGAATTTCCGGCATCTAGATAGCCTGCATTGGCGAGGGACAGCTATGCTGAGAACGCTCTTGATCATCATCATCGTTCTGGTTCTCCTGGGATCTTTGCCAACCTGGCCCTATAGCACGGGTTGGGGCTATTACCCGAGCGGAGGCTTGGGCCTCATCCTATTGATTGTCATTCTGCTGGTACTGTTTGACCGGATCTGAAATCGAAGCCTCTCTTGCCCGGCAGCAAAGCAACTGATTGGGCACTGCTGCCGATGGCATGCGCGTCGTCCTTGGAGAGGGTCTATAATCGCGGCATGCCCATTGTGCCGCTGTGAAGCAACTGATTGATAACTTCGTCGATTATCTGCGCTACGAGCGCAACGCTTCGCCGGAAACGCTGGAGAATTACCGCAGCGACCTGGAACAATTCCGCATGTTCCTCACACCACCCGGCGAAGAAACGCTTCCGCTTGGCGAAGTGACGCATCGGGTGATCCGGGAGTTCATCGGCTGGCTGTACGACCGAGGTTTGCAAAAGACGTCGGTAGCCAGAAAACTCGCGACGCTGCGCTCGTTCTTCAAGTTTTGCACGCGCGAACGAATCGTGAAGCAGAACCCCGCGCGTCTAGTGAGCACGCCAAAACTGCCGAAGCGCGTTCCCGCAATCCTCAGCGCCGAGGAGATGAGCAATTTCCTGGACAGCCTTTCAAAGCATACCGGCGGGTCGAAACGGGCCCGCCGGAGCGGCGAGCCTCGTTCGCAGCGCGATATCAAGCTGATTCCGAAGCGGGATCGCGCCATCCTGGAGCTGCTGTACGCCTCGGGGCTGCGCGTAAGCGAACTCGTGGGCCTCGATCTGGGCGCCGTTGATAAGAACGGGCAAATGCTTCGTGTTCTTGGAAAAGGCCGCAAGGAGCGCGTGGTGCCCTACGGCACGAAGGCGCAGGAGGCGCTTGAGGCGTATTGGCCGGTGCGCGCGGAGATACTGAATCGTCCGCTGACCAAACCTGCCTTTGAGGCGGTGTTTGTGAACCATCTTGGAGGGCGGCTGGGAACCCGCGCGATTAGCACGCTGGTGAAGAAATATGCGCGGCTCGCCAACGTGAACTGGGACCTGCATCCGCATTCGCTGCGGCACGCGTTCGCTTCGCATTTACTTGCTGACGGCGCCGACCTGCGCGCTATCCAGGAGCTTCTCGGGCATGTTTCGCTTTCCACCACCCAGCGCTACACGCAGACGAACATCCAGCAGTTGATCGCGGTCTACGATAAAACGCACCCGCACGCCTGAAGCAGGCGCGCCATGAAATTCGTTCTTCAGTTGACAGCGTTCACGGACGGAAGCCGCAAATTTCAGACGCCCTTTGCAACTCTCTGGCACACTAGCCGCGCCGCCTTCACGGCGCTGACAACTTTGCCCGAGAAGATATGGATTTCACCGGGCGCAGTTTCTTTTACATAGAGGGTGCGGCGGTCCTGCTTGGGATTGTCCTCAACCACGCGAATCGTGAAACGCGAGCCGAGATACACGGCGTCCCTCGACGCCGGAACGCCCAGCGCAGAATCTTTTCGCATCGCTTCGAACCGGCTGAATGCGATCGGTTCCCACTCTCGCTTGTTCAATAGCCCGGCGTAGGGTTCGGGAATCGGCTCATTGGGATTCGTGGTGGTCCAATGATTCGTGTTCTTGGCGGAACCGAAAAGGGAGCGCGCCGAGCCGCCGTAGGGGTCAAACGCAGTAAACGGGCCATCCACAATCACGAGCGATATGCCCTGCAACTCAGCCGGCAATTGAATCAGGATTTTTTCAGCCACTTGATACTTCGCGGCTTGAAACAGGCCACGGCTGGAGCCCAACCCGTATGTCGCCCACACGACGAAATCGTAGACGCTGCGCATGTCTGGAGAGAACGCCCGCTGTTCAAATGGAATCTTGAGCGCTTCGATTCGCGACGTGACGATATTTCTCAAGATATCCGGATCGTAGATATTTTCTTCGACTTCGTAACACTTGTCGATGAAACCAAAACTCATCCAGGCGGGGTGGCTCGGACGGAACGCGATGTTGAATTGCGTCATGACACTTTCGAACAGGTCGGGAGACGTCTGCGAGCCTTCCTGAGGAATGGCGTAGTAATGCCGACTGTTTCGAACAATGGCAGGCTCGAAGGTTTCGGTGAACTCGGCGCGAGCCTCGAGCGTCTCGCGAATCGTTTCCGGGCTGCGGGGGTAGTGATACCCGGAATGAATGCGGTACTGATTGATGGCCGACGCGGCGCGCAAAATTCCCAGAGGATCGAAAAGATGCACGTCGTGACCTTGCTCGGCAAGGCGAATCGCGATCGTTGCTCCGTAAATCCCGGCGCCCGCGACGGCGATTCTTGATTTCATGATTCCCATTGGAGGAGCCCCTACTGTGGAGCATCTGGGGCCGTAGTAGGGGCAACGGGCACGAGCATTCCTTGCCGGATGTAGTAGTCGATGCCGCGCCACCGGATTGTCCGGCGCCCGAAACTGATCAGCCAGATGATGAATGCCATTGCGTCCCAAAGAGGAATCAGCGGCATTTTTTTCCAGAGGCCGCGCTGCTTCATGCCCCACACTCCGATCATCCAGGTAATCGCAATTCGAAGCGCGAGGTAGCCGCCGAGATATGCGGCGGCCACGGTAGCAGTAGGGTGAATCGCGATTGCCACGAGGGCCCAGGGTAAACCCCACGTCAGGATCAGCCCGAGATGGCCCCACGGTCGCATCAGCCGCATGACCGTCATCCAGCGAACGCGCTTATAGAGCAGGTCGTGCAACGATTGAAAATCAGCCACCGATTTCACGACGTACGGCAACAGCTTCACCTCATATCCTTTTTCGGCAACCAGCCGTCCGGCGTACACGTCGTCGGCGGGACGATTCTCGATCAATTGATAGCCACCGTAATCCGCGACGGCTTTGCGCGTGGTAGCGATTGTTTGCCCGAAGGTAAATTTGATGCCGTCCAATTTCCACGCCACCATGACGCCGGCAAAAAAATCGGAGATCATTCCGATCGATTGCAGCTCCTGGACTAGACTTGTTTCCTTGGTGGAAACGTAGAGGCAGGTTGCGGCGCCGACTTTGGGATCGCGAAAGGGCGATACGACTGTCCGGAGATAATCGGGCCCGACGCGGATATCGCCATCGGTAATGACGAAAAGGCCGTATTTGGCTTCAGTCGTCAGCCGAACCAGGCGAGCCACTTTGTCATTGATAGCATTGCGTCCAGAGCCAAAAAGCAGACGAATCTGGCGCTCGGGAAAATCGTTGATCAGCTTCTCGAGCACCGGGAGCGCGGGGTCGTCTTTGTCAACGCAAAAGACGATCTCGTATTCGGGATAGTCCTGGCGGCAAAAACTGGCGTAGTTTTCATAGGCTTCGACATCGAGGCCTTTAATCGGCTTGAGACAGCTTACGGGAGGCAGAAAGTCCGTATTGCGTCCGCTGTGCCTCCTGGCGTCGGCAAAATACAGCGCCGTGGTGTAGAGGGTCAGCAGGTAATAAATGGCCGGAATCGCGGCAATGGCGAGGGAAATATATTCGGCGACCGTCAAAATCTTCGCACCCGAGCGAAAATATAGCATAAAACTATAAAATCCCGTGGGGCGGGCACCTGAGTATCACGGAGCGCTGGAAGGATGTAAGAAACAAGCGAAACCAGATAATGCCCAAAATCATGGAAAATCGAAGGCCATGCGCGTCTGTGTAACCGGCGGCACCGGATTCCTCGGCGGCGCACTGGTGCGGCGCTTGCTCGGTGACGGAGTCCCGGTGCGCGTCCTCGCACGACCGTCGCGGCGCGCCGATGAACTCGAATCTCGCGGCGCCGAGGTGGTGCGCGGCGAGTTGGGCGACCCGGAAGCGGTGGAGCGCGCCTTCCGCGGAATCGAGCTGGTCTATCACGTTGCTGCGAAGGTTGATTCCGCAGGAACCATCGCGGACTTCTTCGAAACAAACGTCGGCGGAACGGAGCGAGTTCTCGCCACATGTCACGAGCAAGGTGTCCGCCGCGTAGTGTACGAAAGCTCGATTGCCGTTTATGGCCTCGTAAAGAACAGCGAGCGCATAGACGAGAGCACACCTTACGAGGAATTCTCCAAGTTACGCGATTTCTATTCGCAGTCGAAGCTCGCAGCCGATGAGATGGCGGTTTCATTCGCGCGCAGAACGGGATTGCCGCTGGTGATCATGCGTCCGGGAATCATTTATGGCCCCGGGAAGCCGCTGCCGCTGGGCCTGTTGTCGGTCAATATCGGGAAGAGCAATTTCGTTTTTGGTGCGCCCGATTTGCACTTACCGCTGAACTACGTGGAGAATTTAATTGATGCGATGCAGCTCGCTGCGAATCTAAAGGGTGACCAGCTTCGTGAATTCAACATCGTGGACGACGAGGAGCTTACGCTGAGGCGTTACCACGGAACGAAGTCGAATATGGATCATACGCGCACGAGATTCTTCCCCGGCTGGCCGGTGCTGGCGGCCGCACCGGTCGTCGATATGGTGATGCGCGTCCTGCCACTCGGCGGCACGCGTCTTTCGAAGCATCAGCTTGAGCGCTCGTTGCAGGACCGGTTCTACGACACGCGCCGGATCCGCCAGGAAACCGGGTGGACGCCAAAGGTGCCGCTCGACGAAGCAATTCGGCGCACGCTGGGAGCGGCCGCACATGGCTGAAACGCTTTCGTATGCAATTCTCGGCCGCGGCCGTTGGGCCAAGCGGATGCACGGCATTCTGGCGGGCGAAGGGCGGCAAACCGCCGCGGTTGAAGACACCCGGCGACAAACATCAGAAAGCGAATCCGAATACCGGTCGCGCCTCGCTCGATCGCTCGCAGCGAGCGGTGCCCAGGCCGCCTGGGTATGCGTTTCGCCCGGCCCGCATGTTCCGCTGATTGTAGAAGCCGCGATCGACGCGGGCCTGCACAGCGTGGTCGAGAAGCCCTGGCAATGCTCGCGCGCCGAAAGCGAATCTCTCACCGCGCTAGCACGCGCGAAGAACCTGCTAATAGCGATTCACAATCAGTATTGCCTGCTGAAGGCCGTCGAAGGGTGGCGCCACGATTTCTGCGGCGCAGATGGACTTCAGTTCGGCGGCCACTTCGCGGTAAGCCATGCGGGTCGGCTGGGGATTCCGGCATTGGACGATCTGGGATCTCATCTGCTCGCGATTCGCGCTTATGCCGTGCCGCAGTCAGCCGTTTCGGAAATTCGATGCGGCTACGATCTGCCGGACGAGCGGCGCGTCTGGATCGAAACACGCGGTGAAAAAACGGCCGCAATCGACTTCATCGGCAGCTCCGAACCGCTGATCCAGCGGTACATTCACAAGCTCGAAGCCGGAATAGCCGGCGCTGAATTTCCATTCCGACTGGAGTTCGCATCACGGGTGGCGGACGACCTTACAGCTTTCAAAACGAGCCGTGCGCGGAAATCGGGATGAGGCTTCCCGAGATTTGGCCCACGCAAAAATCGCAGACCCGCCATAGAGTAGCGCCTAGAGGGGTTTGTTCGTGAACACCAGCTTGTTTCCTTCGCGGGCCAGCACGTACACCGTCCGCGGATCGAGATTCGCGAGCGCCTGCTGCTTGTTGAATTCTCTCGTGAATAGGTAAACGCGTTCGTTCCCGTTCCACAAACGCGCAAACGATTCGCTGGTTTCGAAAATCTGCGGTGAATCGGGGAACAGAGAGCCAAACCACAAGTTATTCCGCTTGCTGTTCAGCATGTGCAGCGGGACGCCAGTGTAGAAGTTCAACGTAGAGCCCCAGGCGTACTCGCCGTTAAGCACGACGGTTTGCCCCGGCTGGTAGCGCTGCGCGATGGCCACGGCCAGACGCTTCGCCGAAAGCTCCGGCGAAAATGTTACGAAAGCCTGATGCACGCAGAACAGCACGCCCACCATCATGGCGCCAAGCGCCAGATTGCCTTTGTACGGGGACCCGCGTCGCCTAAACCACCAGCCTAAACCGGCGCCCAGCAGCATCACCGCGCCGATTTCCCAAAGCGGCGCGCCAAAAATCCCCAGCGACTGCAGCGTCAAATCGCTCACATGCCCGAGCGATAGCTTGTAGTTCGCGGGTTGTTCGACGAGCACATCCGAAATATGCGTACCGGCCGGAACGGGCTTCGACAAAACGAAAAGCGTCTCGGATGCTCCGAAGCAGAGGATGCCAATCGCGAAGAGAATGCTCGCGATGCGCAGCCCGGAGCGTTTCGTAGCACTGCCGGCATCGGCTGAGGACTCACGTTCGAGCCAGCCGCCAACAAGCAGCGCTAGAGCAGGAAGCGCCGGCACCGTGTAGTACTCCTGGCGGCTCGAGAGCGTGAAGAAGCCGACGATCACGACTGCCCAGATCGCCATCAGTAAATTAGCGCGGCCGCGCGCGTCGAGATTCTCGCGAAGGACGCGCAGCTTCAGGGGAATTTGCTTCAGTGCAGGAAACAGAAACGCCGCCCACGGAATGAGCCACAAAAAGGTAAGGACCCAGAAAAGCAGCAACGGGACTTTGTCGTAGTCGTGCGGGATGCGCTCGTTCAAGTAGCGCAGCAGGTGCTCGTTGACGAAATACTCCCACAGGAACCCCTTTTCGGGCCCGCTAGGCTGCGCCGGATTGCGTATCGCGGCGAGGATATGCCAGGGCGCGGCGATCAGAAGAAAAACAAGGGCGCTCGAGAACAGGCGCATCTTTTTCAGGTAAGCGAAATCGCCGACGGCTAGCAGAAACAACAAAATAATCAGACCGGTAAACGCGAGGCCGATCAGTCCCTTCGTTAGCACGTTCAACGCGGCCGCAGCAGCCAGTCCCCAGCACGTCCAGCGGGACGGAGTTTTTTGCTCGTAGCCAACCAGGAAAAAATAAAATCCGACCGTGAGCCACAATCCGACCCATGTATCCGGAATCAGAAATCGTGTGTAGAGATAAATCCCGGGAGCTGTCGCGATAATCAACGCCGCGTAAAATCCGCCTTCATCGCCGTAGAAGCGGCGTCCCCATGCAAATACGCAGCCCATCAACGCGAGCACGCCGAGCACCAGCGACAGACGCGCCGACCATTCCGATACACCAAAAACCTTAAAACTTGCGGCGACACTCCAATACATCAGCGGCGCTTTTTCAAGATACCGGAACCCGTTGATGTAGAGCGTTACCCAATCGTGCCGCAGAAGCATTTCGCGCGCCGCTTCGGCGTGGACGGAATCGGCGTCGTCAAGCAGACCCGGCTGAAACATCCCGGCGACGTAGACAAAGAGCCAAGTTAAAAGAAGGATGGTAAGAAGAGTTGTTCTCGACGCGCGAGGTTGTGCGGAAGATGCTGAGCGTTGCGGTATCAAAATTTTATCGGAAATCCGAGTTCTTCGCGCCTAAAGTCGATTGCGCCTAGGGCCAGATAAAATCTCCGCGCACCACGAACGCCAGCTCAAGAGCGGCGATTCTTGCCCGTCCTGCTTGCCAAAACGGTTTCTTTCTCTACCGGCAACTCGGACGGCGACGGGGAAGCGCCTGGGGCCTGAACCATCGGCCGGCGCCGGTCGTTGCGCGCATTCCGCCAATTTACCTGCGGCAGGTAAAGCGAAGTGTCGATCCGGTCGCGGTACTTTGCCGCGACGTTCATCAGCGAGTCCAGCAGCGAATCCGAAAGAAAATGGGGCTGCAGGCCCAGATCGATTAACTTCGTGTTTTTAGCGTTGTAATAGTGTTTTTCCGACTCGACACGCGGGTTGGGCAAGTGATTGACCTCGACCGTCAGGCCCATCTTCGCGCCCGCCGCTTGCACCATGGTTGCCAGGTCGAGAATCGAAAAACGCTCCGTGAATTGATTAAAGACGCGGAACTCGCCGGGATTAGCCGGATGCAGGCAAGCGAGCTCGATGCAACGAACCGTGTCGCGAATATCGAGGAACCCACGAGTCTGTCCGCCGCTGCCGTAAACCGTGAGCGGATCGCCGGTCATGGCTTGGGCGCAGAAGCGGTTCAGCACCGTGCCGAACACTTCGTCGTAATCAAATCGGTTGATCAAAGCTTCATCGAGCGCGACTTCATCGGTCACCGTTCCGTAGACGACGCCCTGATTCAAATCGGTAGCGCGGATTCCCCACGCGCGGCAGCAGAACATGATGTTGTGGCTGTCGTGCACCTTCGAGAGGTGGTAGAAGGAGCCGGGCTGCTTCGGATACGGCAGTACGTCCTTGCGCCCGTTATGCTCGATGGTGATGTAGCCTTCTTCGATATCGATGTTGGGCGTGCCGTATTCGCCCATCGTTCCCAGCTTGACGAGGTGGCATTCCGGCCGAATTTGCCGCAGCGCGAACAACAGATTGAGCGTTCCTACCACGTTGTTCACCTGCGTGAACACCGCGTGCTTGCGGTCGATCATCGAGTAGGGCGCCGAGCGCTGTTCGGCAAAATGGACCACCGCGTCGGGTTCGATTTCCTCAATCGCGGCGGCAAGAAACTCGTAGTCGGTGACGTCGCCGACGAAGACATCGATCGTTTTCCCGGTGAGTTCCGCCCACGCTCGAACGCGTTCGGTGAGCGAGCGAATCGGCGTCAGCGTCTGTACGCCCAGTTCGGAATCCCACTGCCGGCGAATAAAATTGTCGAGGATCGAAACGGTATGGCCCTTTTGTGACAAATACAGGGCCGTAGCCCAACCGCAATAACCGTCTCCACCCAGCACGGCAATTTTCATGTCGTCTCCCCCAAGTCTTACGATCAATAACTAGAAGTTCTCGGTCGAAATATCGTGCTGCCGCGCACCAACCTGCAGCGCGAAAACACACCCTCGCGGCAGCGCAATCCGTTTCGTCTTTTGCCAACCCCAGCTAAAAGCGTACCATAAGTTGTGATGTCTTTGCCGGGCAAGGGAGTTTCTGTCGCGTGAAATGGCAACGCCTGTTCACTTATGCAATCTCCATTTTCTTGCCCTCCACGGGAGCCTCTATCTTTGCACCCCCGGCGTTCGCGCAGGACAACTACGAAATTCAGGTCTACGACGCCGAAACGGTTGAACCGGGGCACACCATGGTGGAGCTGCACAGCAATTTTACCGTGGACGGTTCGAAGCAGAAGACCGACGGCGTCTATCCCACCAATCACGCCGAGCATGAAACAATCGAAATCACGCACGGTTTTACCGACTGGTTTGAAACGGGCTTCTATATTTTCACTTCGGCTCGCTCCGGACTGGGCTGGCAATGGGTTGGCGACCACATTCGCCCGCGCTTCCGTGTTCCGGAACGCTGGCACTGGCCCGTCGGCGTGAGCATTTCGAACGAAATGGGCTATCAGCGGCGTCAATTTTCTGTCGACACCTGGACGTGGGAAATCCGCCCTATCCTCGACCAGAAAGTCGGGCGGTGGTATTGGTCTCTGAACCCCACGCTCGACCGCTCCTGGCACGGGCAGAGCGTAAATCGAGGCGTGGTTTTCTCGCCGAATTTCAAGTTCAGTTATGACTTCACGCCGAAGATCGCGGGGGGACTGGAATATTACGGCTCGGTCGGCCCCATCACCGGGTTCGATCCCGTAGCGCAACAACAACATCAGATTTTTCCCACCGTCGATTTGAATGTTGCGCCGCAATGGGAAATTAATTTCGGCTTCGGCGTCGGACTGACTCGTTCGACGGACCACTTGATCGCCAAAATGATCCTCGGGTACCGCTTCAATTTCTAGTCGCGAAATTTGCCGACAGTTCGGAAAGTGCGACTCCGATTCCTGCGCGAGGGCTTCGGTTGCCTGGTCGGACACTCGATCCGCTCGCGGGCAACACGTCATCAGTCTTTAGTGATACGTTTCTATCGCCCCATTTGTGCAACCCCGGAACCTTCACCGTAATCCAACTTACAGCGCTATCTGCCGGGACGTTTGGGGAAACTGAGGAGCGAAGTCATTCATGAAGACAGCCACCATAAAAGCAACCAAGCCCATCGCGGGGCCCCGCCCCGCGGGCGGCCTCCAGATGTATCTCGAAACGCTGTGTTACAAAACGCGCGAGCGCCTTGAACTTATCAACATCACCAGCGATTTGAACGAAGTCATTCGCAAGAACGGCCTGAAGGCTGGTTTCGTCCTCGTGCAGTCTCTCCACACCACCACCGCGATCTTCATCAATGAATTTCAGCAGGCGCTGCTCGACGACATTAAATCTTTCCTCGAACGCCTCGTGGGCCGCATCGACTATTGGCGCCACAACGATCCGAAGCTCTCGGAGTGCAATCGCAAGAACGCCGACTCCCACCTTCGCGCGATGGTCCTGGGACACACGCTCTCTGTGCCCGTGCGCAATGGCGAGCTCGCGCTCGGCTACTGGCAATCCATTATTCTTGCGGAACTTGACGGCCCGCGCGAACGCGCCATTCACGTGCAGGTTCTCGGCGTGCCTCAGGATTCAAGCGAATAGCACTACAGATTCAGCGTAAGCGAGGATTCTGGAACAAATCCGTCCAAGTGGCGGGGCGCCCGGGTCGGCGAGAACGGCATCTTCGTGCGGTCCACCGCGTTGTAGAGCGTGTCGCGCTCCACGGGAACGCAGCCCGCGGCGCCAATCAGCCGCTCGAGTTCGCCGCGCGTCAAGTGTTCGGGCGTAGTCGCGCCGGCATCGTGATAAATCTTTTCCTCCACCACGGTTCCGTCCAGATCGTTCGCGCCAAATCGCAGCGCAATTTGGGCGATGCGCGGCGTCAGCATGATCCAGTAAGCTTTGATGTGATCGAAGTTGTCGAGCATCAGCCGCGACACCGCGATCGTTTTCAGGTCGTCCATCCCCGTCGGCTTTGCAACGTGCGAAAGCGCCGTATTGTCCGGATGAAATTCCAGCGGGATGAAGGCGACGAAACCATGCGTCTTGTCTTGCAGGTCGCGCAACTGAATCAAATGATCGACGCGCTCTTCCAGCGTCTCGATGTGGCCAAACAGCATCGTTGCGTTCGACCGCAGTCCCACTTCATGCGCCGTTCGCGCGATTTGCAGCCACATCTGTCCGCTCACTTTGTGGTCGCAAATAATTTTGCGCACGCGCGGATGAAAAATCTCCGCGCCGCCGCCGGGAAGCGAATCGACGCCCGCCAGTTTCATCGCGAGAAGCGTGTCGCGAATCGACTGCTTCGAAATGCGCGCGTAATAACCCACCTCGACCATCGTGAACGCTTTCAAATGCACCTGCGGAAAGCGCTGCTTCAGCCCGCGTATCAGGTCGAGGTAATACTCAAACGGCAAATCCGGATGCAGCCCCCCGACGATATGAAATTCCGTCGCGCCCTCCGCTACGCCTTCCGCCGCGCGCGCGTAAATTTCATCCAGCGCGTACGTGTAAGCTCCAGGCGAATCCGGCGAACGCCCAAACGCGCACAGTTTGCAATGCGCCACGCAAACGTTCGTAGGATTGATGTGCCGGTTCACATTGAAATAACAAATTTTGCCGTGCTTTCTCTCCCGCACATGATTCGCCAGCCAGCCCACAGCCAGCAGATCGTGCGACTGATAAAGCGCGAGCCCGTCTTCAGCCGCTAGGCGCTCACCCGCCAGCACCCTGGCTGCAATCGGCTCCAGCCGCGTGTCGTTAATTTGAAGTGCTGCCGTCATTTGGTTGCTCACGTTAGCGCCGCTCAGGGACGCATCGCCACCACCGCCGCGCCCCAGAAAAGCAGGAACAACAGACTAATATAGCCATTCACGGTGAAAAACGCAGCATTGATTTTGCTCAAATCGTTTGCCTTCACCAGTGAATGCTCGTACCCAAGCAGCACTGCCACCACGCCAATTCCAGTCCACGCTGGCCACGCCAGATAAAAACTCCACGCCAGCCAGACGAGCAGTCCAATCACTAGCACGTGCATCACCCGCGCGATTCGCAGGGCCCCCGCAATTCCGAATTTTTGGGGAATCGAGTACAGCCCGACAGTCTTGTCGAATTCCACGTCCTGGCAGGCGTACAGCACGTCAAATCCGCCCACCCACAGCGTCACCGCCGCGCACAGAATCAGCATCCGCCAATCGAGCGAGCCGCGAATCGCAATCCACGCCGCCGCAGGTGACATCCCCAGACAAAACCCCAGCACAAGGTGCGCCCACGACGTAAACCGCTTCGTGTAGGAATAAAAGAACACCACCGCCAGCGCCACGGGAGATAGCTCGAGCGCCAGCGGATTTAGTTGCCACGCCGCGACCACAAGCAGGGCCGACGCCGCCAGCGTAAACGTCCACGCGAATCCCAGTGAAAGCTGGCCCGTAGGCAGCGCCCGATTCGCCGTCCGCGGATTCCGTCGGTCGTACTCCAGGTCCGCAATCCGGTTGATGGTCATCGCCGCCGACCGCGCCCCCACCATGGCCACCACAATCCACAGAATCTGTCGCCACGTAGGCAGTCCGCCGCCTTCGCGCGCCGCCAGCAGCGCCCCCACCAGCGCAAACGGCAGCGCAAACACGGAGTGCTCGAACTTGATCATCTCGAGCACAATTCGAATTCGGCTCTTGCTCATATCGCTCCGGGGAACATCCTGGAAAAGCCATTCTCCCAAATGGCGTCTTTCTGCCCACCAAATAGCAGCTTCAAACCGCCCGCTTCAGCACCGATTCAATAAACTCGGATTTTGCTTCCGTGTAACCCGAGCGATTTTTTTGGTGCTGGACCGCCAGGTCTCTTTTCAGCTTGCCGTACTCGCGCGCCGCATCAGGATGGGCCCGCAAGTAATCGCGGAAAAGAAGATGGCTCCGGAGCGCCGGACTTTCTTCCGCGCAAACGTAAAGATGATGGCGCGCAGCACCAACCGGACTACGGAAAGCATCGCGACCCAGCACTCCGAGATCCCCTAGGTGCTGGTAGCCGAGCGTCTCCAGCGCCGCAATCGCTGCGCGAACGTCTTCCGCGCGCACAACTACGTCGAGGTCGATGATTGGCTTTGAACAAAGGCCTGGCACGGCCGTGCCGCCAACATGTTCGATGGCGATGGCCAGCGAGCGGAGTACAACCGTTCCCCGCTCGCGCAAGCTTTCGAACGCCGCGGGCCAAAGAGGATCGTATTCGACGATCAGGACTGGCTCCGTTTGTTCCATGCGCATGAGTGTCGATTGCAGCATGGGATTTACGCCTTCCCGCCCGGCCAGCGAAACTGTTTTTCTTGCGGCAGCCCGAGCTGTGCGACCACACGATAGGCGAACTGCTCGACCATATCTTCGATAGTCTTCGGCCCATAGTAAAACGCAGGCATTGCCGGCATCACTACGGCCCCGGCATCATGCACCCGCGCCATATTTTCAAGGTGTATGCGGTTCAGCGGAGTTTCGCGCAAACAAAGCACCAGCCGCCTCCGCTCCTTCAAGCAAACATCCGCAGCGCGCGTCAGCAAATCGCTCGCGATTCCCGCCGCAATCGCTCCCAGCGCGCCCGCCGAACAAGGCACGATCGCCATGCCATCTACCAGTGCGCTTCCCGACGCGATGCTAGCGCCAATATCCTTATTCGGCAGAAATTCAATTTTCTTCGCTGCCTTGCCCGTCAGCAGCCCAGGCAATTTCTTTCCGTCCGCCGCAACCACGCCCAGCTCGGTGGCAATCAACCGCAGCCCGGCATCGCTGGCAACCAGATACACGCGCCGGACGCGCCGATCGGTCTCCAGCAATCGCAGCACGGCCCGCGCGTACACAGCGCCGCTCGCGCCCGTAACTCCCACCGTAATGATCCGTCCGCCAGATATCGCCATGAGGGTCGGTCGAATCTTCAAGTCTAGTACCGTTCCATTCGTTTGAGAAGCGCGTCCACGCCCGCCGCCGTTGGCGTGTCTTCAGCTTTCGACCGTGGCGGGAGCAGTTGCGTACGGACTCGTCGCGCGATAGCGCTTTTCGAATTCCTCGCGCGTGCACAGGCTCTTGAGGTCGCTGATGCGGTCGACGGCCAGGATGCCGTCAAGGTGGTCGGTTTCGTGCTGCAGAAGTTCGGAGAGATTGCGGTCATCCCCGGCGCGAAATTCATGGCGTTTACCTGCCAGGTCCTGATACCGCACGGTAATCTTGCGGTGCCGCTCCACCTGCATGAAAATCGAAAGAAAGCTGAGGCAAGCATCCCAGACGATAATCCGTTCTTCGCTGCGTTCCGCGACCTCGGGATTCACCAGCGGCCACGGTTGTTCGCCTGGCAGCTGCAAGAAGATTACGCGCTGTCGCACGCCGAGCTGGGGAGCGGCGATGCCACGTCCGTAACCGGTTATCGACCGCCAGTGCGCCAGCGTATCGGCGAGGTCTTTTACCAGCGCAGCCGTTTCAGCGGCCGACGGATCCTCAACCGGCAGCGCTACTTCGCGCAGCCGCGGATCACCAAGTTGGAGGATTGAGCGGAGCGGCACGATTCGTCCGTTTGCCGGTTATCAGTTCAAATTCATCTTTTCGAATTCCACAAAATACCCTCGAGAAATGGCGCCGGCGAACCCAGATTATCACGAAGGCCAGTCCTGCATGCTTGTCGAAAGCCCTTCGACCAGCACCGCCCTCGCGGCGTGAATGTGCCAATGCGAATTTGCAGTTAAGATGAATCCATGCCAAAAGCCATTGTGGCGATCGGTGGCGGCATTATCACAACATAGGCGACCGCTCCCACGGGCGAGTCTTCGTTGACGGAGTCGCGCGAAAGCCCGTATAATCATCGTTTGCCATTCGGGTTGGGAGGCAGCATGTACGCCGTCATTCGCAGCGGGGGAAAGCAGTATCGCGTCGAGGCCGGGAAGACCGTGTGCGTCGAGCGCCTCGAAGGAAAGGTCGGGGGAAAAGTGACCTTTGATGTAGTCGCTGTCCGCACCGACGAGAAAGACGACAAGAAGAGATTCGCCAGCGCCGCCGAAGCCAAGGTGACGGGAAAAATTGTGGGCCATGTGCGTGGTCCGAAGCAAAAAGTTCTGAAGTTCAAGACCGGCGGGCAGTACAAGATTCAGCGCGGCCATCGGCAGGGCTATACGTCCGTCGAAGTCAGCGACATTTCGCTTTCTTAGGGGTTCGCAATGGCGCACAAAAAAGGTGGCGGGTCGTCAACAAATGGACGCGACTCGCACGGACAGCGGCTCGGGATCAAACGCTTTGGCGGGCAGCTGGTCACCGGCGGCAGCATCCTGATCCGCCAGCGCGGCACGCGCTACAAGGCGGGACGCAACGTCGGCCGCGCGAAGGACGACAGCCTCTACGCGCGGATCGATGGCGTGGTGCGTTTTGAAGACAAGGGCGGGAAGGGTCGCTTCATCAGCGTCCTGACTGCCGAACAAGTCGTAGCTTCCGCTGCTTCTGCATCTGAGAAAAAACCTGCCGCGCCCGCTGCCGACTAAGGTTTCGCGCTGCGTCGCGCGCCGGTCAAATGCGCGGTCGAATTTCTCCGGCGCAACTTTTTTCTGCCGCAATTCTTGGGCGCATCGAATTTCGGCCCATCGAATTACGGCGCGTTTTCCGGGCATTCATATTTTTCCTCGCATCCTTAGCGTATGCTCTCTCTAGCTAGCTCTCGCAGCGAGTGACTCGTGTTTGTTGACGAAGCGAAAATCCTGGTGAAGGCAGGCGACGGCGGAAACGGTTGCGTCGCGTTTCGCAGGGAGAAGTACGTTCCGCGCGGCGGCCCTTCGGGCGGTGATGGCGGAAACGGCGGCGACATCTACCTCGAAGCGAATCCGCACGACAACACTTTGCTGCGCTATCGCTACAACCGCGAATTCCGAGCCGATCGCGGCGGTCACGGAGAAGGCTCGAATTGCCACGGGCGCTCCGCCGACGAGATGGTGCTGAAGGTACCGGTGGGAACGGTCGTCTACGATTCCGACACCGGCGAGCAACTCTTCGACTTCACGCAAGCAGGCCAGCGATTTCGTGCGGCTCGCGGCGGGCGAGGCGGACGCGGCAACGGCAATCCTGCTTTCGTGCGGCCGTGGCACCAAGCGCCGCGCGAACACGATGATGGACGTCCCGGAGAAGAGCGTCACCTGCGGCTGGAATTGAAATTGCTGGCCGACGTCGGCCTGGTGGGATTCCCAAACGCGGGAAAATCAACTTTGATTTCGCGCATTTCGGCGGCGCGCCCGAAAATTGCGGCGTATCCGTTTACAACTCTGGAGCCGCATCTCGGCGTTGTGTCCGCCGATCCGGACGCGGCGCCCGGCACGGGGCGCGTGTTTGTTGTCGCCGACGTGCCGGGATTGATCGAGGGCGCGCACGAGGGCGCGGGGCTTGGCACGCGTTTCCTGAAACACCTGGAGCGCACCCGGCTGATCGCGCATCTAGTGGACACGAGTGATGCGAACGATCGCGATCCCATTCACGATTTTGAAATTCTGGAGCACGAACTGGCGGCGTTCAGCGCCGACCTGGCCGAGAAGCCGAGGATGGTGGTGGCGACCAAGCTCGACGCGACAACCAACCGCGAGCACCTCGATGAATTGCGCGCGTTCAGCGCGAAGCGTGGTTTGGAGTTTCACGCGATTTCGTCGGCGAGCGGCGAAGGAATCGTCGAGCTGGTGCGCGCCATGGCCGCGGCGCTCGATCGCATTCCGAAGCCAACAGCACCTGCCGAAATACCGGGACGGGGCTCTGCTGAAAACTCGCAGACGCTGCCAGTCGCCAACGATGCAACTGAGAATCAGCGGGAGGAGCGTTGACGACGCATCCGGTGGCAAAACCGCACCCTCAGGGTCATGGTCCGGTGCACGGGCATAGTCATGCGCACGGACACGCGCATCGCCGCTCGGTGGCGCTGTTCGGCGGCACATTTGATCCGGTGCACGCCGCGCACATTGCCGTGGCGCAAGCGGCGCAGAAGCGGTTCCATCTCGACGCGATTTATTTTATTCCGTCGTCGCGTCCGCCGCACAAAGCGAAACCGGCACTGACGCCGTTCGTCCATCGTTACGCGATGGTGGCGCTAGCTTGTATGGGCCACGGTAATTTCCATGCCTCGCTCGCTGAAGCGCCCGACGGCGCCGCGCCGCACATTTTCTACACGTATGATACGGTGCGGCGATTCCATCGCGAGCATCCAGACGATCACCTTTATTTCATTCTCGGCGCCGACCAATTCCTCGAGATTCCGACTTGGAAGAACTACGAGGCGCTGCTCGATTCCTGCGATTTCATCATCGCCAGCCGTCCGGGATTCCGCCTGGACGCGCTGCGCTTGGTAATCCCGCCGGAAAGGCTCGGCCGGACGCAGGGGCACGACGCGCAAAAGATCACGCTGCGCAAATCCACGGTGTATCTGCTCACGACCGTGTCGAGCCACATTTCATCAACTGAAGTCCGCCATCGCCTGGAGCGCCACCAAACCGTCCACGGGCTTGTGCCGGCGGCTGTAGAGGAATACATTTTGGGACAGGCCCTGTACCGGTGACGCCCGACCCCCTTCGCCAGGAAATTCGCTGGGCCGTAGAAGCGGCTCAGGACAAACAAGCCGTGGATATCACGGCGCTGAAACTCAAGGGCGCCGGCGCGTTCGTTGAGTACTTCCTGCTGTGCTCGGGTTTCAGTTCGCCGCAGATTCAAGCGATCAGTGACGCAATCGAAGAACGGCTCAACCGGCACGGCGTGCGCCTGCGGCACCGGGAGGGAAAAGGCGAAGCGGAGTGGGTGCTGATGGATTACGGCGACTTCATCGTGCACATTTTCAGCGAGCGGGCGCGCGAATATTACGATCTCGAGCGTCTGTGGCGCACGGCGGAGCGAATCAACTTCCCGGCGCCGTCGCGTCCCGCCGAATCATCACAAGGCACCGCGCAGGAATCGACGGGCGAACGATCTTCACGAACATCCACGGGCACATCCCATCCATGAGCGATGCCATGAGCCAGATCGACGTTCCCTGGATCGCCGTCGATGCGGCCTCGCAACACGTTCTTGAAATCGCGCAAAAACTTTCCGAAACATCCACGACGATTCTGATCACGGGCGAAAGCGGCACGGGAAAAGATCAGCTCGCGCGCCGGATTCACGAGCGCGGGCCGCGCCACGACGCGCCGTTTTTGAAAATCGATTGCGCGAGCCTTCCGGCCGAGCTTGTCGAGTCCGAATTGTTCGGGCATGAGCGCGGTGCTTTCACCGGCGCCGTGGCGCGGAAGCCGGGGCGGCTCGAACTTGCTGAAGGCGGCACGATTGTTCTCGATGAAGTGGCGGCGCTGGCTCCCGGGATGCAGGCGAAGCTCCTGCGCGTGCTCGAAGAGCGCACTTTCGAGCGCCTCGGCGGCAACGATACGCTGCACATCGACGCGCGACTGATGGCGCTCACGAATACGGACCTGAGCAAAGCGGTAGCCACCGGACGCTTCCGCGAGGATCTTTTTTTTCGTCTGAATGTGCTGGCGATTGCGGTGCCGCCGCTGCGCGAACGCCGCGGAGACATCGCTTCTCTCGCCGCGCATTTCCTTGCGCGCCTTGGTCCAGTGCACGGCCAACCGAGCGCGGTTCTCGATCCGGCGGCTTCTCGTTTATTGCAATCCTACGCCTGGCCCGGTAATGTGCGGGAACTTAAGAACGCAATCGAGCACGCGCTCGTGTTTGCGAAAGCCCCGCTTCTTCGCCCCGAGGATTTCCCAGAGATTTTGCGCGCTACCGGCGATGCGCCCGGGGCCGCAGGCACGATGCGCTCGCTCGAGGACCTCGAGCGCGAGACGATCAAGGCGACGCTCGAAGCCACGCGTTACAAAATCGGGCGCGCGGCAGAGATTCTGGGCATCAGCCGAAAGACGCTGCTCGAAAAACGCAAGAAATTTGGCCTGATTGAGTGAAAAAGGGCGGCAGGTTCCGGCTGCCGTTTCCAGCCACATCGTGAAAATCCGCCTCATCATGCTGGGCAAGACGCGCCGCCAAGAAACGCGCGCACTTCTTGACAACTACGTCGCGCGCATCCGCCACTACGGCGAAATCCAGATTAGCGAGCTTCGCGACGTATCACCCGCCGCGCTGCGGAAACTCAAACTCGATTCCAGCGCCGCGGTTGTATTGCTCGACGCCGCCGGAACGCAGCTCACTTCGCAGCAATTCGCGCGCTGGCTGGGCGATTTGCGCGACCGCGGCACGCGCGAGCTGGTGTTTCTTTGTGGCGATGCGGAAGGCTTTCCTGACGAACTCCGCACGCACGCAAAACAAAGAATTTCGCTCTCGACGCTCACGATGCCGCACGAATTCTCACGCGTGGTCCTCGCCGAACAGATTTACCGGGCGTTCGCGATCATGGCCGGCCACCCCTATCCGAAATAGACTTCGATGTAATATAGGAATCCGCCATTGGAGCTTGGAGACCGATTGATCGTCGCTACCACCGTGACCGCGATTACGCTTCCAGACGAATGGACGGGAACCATCGTAATTGTGACACCGAAAAAATTGCCGGAAACGAGCGCGTTGGGCAATAAGTAGAGGGAAAACCACAGATGTCGCTCAAAATTTCACACGATGCGGGTGCGCCGACGGCTTCTATCGAGCTGATGATCACGCAGCCGTTGCCTGACTATGATTTGGAGGAAGTGGAAGCGCCAGTGCCGCGTGAAGTGGACCCCTTGCTTGCGTCGCAGGGATTCAAGGATTTGCTCGATGAGGCGCGCGGAATTCTTGAGCGCGAGCTGGCGGGAAGCGGGCTTGAAATCGCGCAGCTTACCGGAGCGATTTGCCACGACAAAAGTGTTTATCGACCGGGCGTGTGGGTCGTTCTTCGCGAGCGTGGCGCAGCCAAGGAAATGTCGCCTGCCGCGCGCGAGCGCGTAGCCGTGGTTGCAGAATCCATCCGGCGGAATCTACAGCTTTCCTGATTCGGATGGCGGTGAGTCTCAGCCGCGGCGGGACCTAAAGCCGTCCCTGATCATCACCGATCAGAGGTCACAGCAATCCTGGAATCAACGCCCACGAGTTGCGCCGATATTCGTCGTACTGCGCGCCGAATAGCGTATGAAGGACTTGTTCTTCGAGCCGGATTTTGCGACAGTAGGCCGCCACGAGCAGGAATACACCGGCCATTGCGTGCCACTCGCCGGAGGTGACGGCGATGCCGATGTACATGCCGAGTATAGCCGTATAGATGGGATGACGCACGAGCCGGTAAGGACCGGAGCGAACCAGTTCGTGCTCCACTTTAGCAGCGACACCGCCGCTCCAGTTTCGGCCTAGATGCCGCCTGGCCCATACAGCAAGCAGAAAGAAACAAGCTTCAATGGCGATTCCGAGCGGCACGAGAGGCGACCATGCAGGCAGCCAACGGCCGGCTGATCCGGGAACCCGCAAGAACAACAACACCATCGAGACGTTTATCAGCAAACAGTGAATCAGGTACGACTGTGGGGATTCCGAACTTTTTGTGGGCGCGGTGTTTCTGGCCTCGACGCTCCAGTACAGATTGAAGACGAAGTATATGGCCAGGGATATCCAAATTGGCTGGACCAAGCCCTGGATTTGCGAAACGTCGCCCGGCACGGCGAGGAACGCGCCCATCATTGCGCCGACTCCGGCGGCCGCCAGAATAAGAATGATGGAGGATCCGGATTGAGTATGACGAGGCATCGTTACTCGCCGCGAAGTTACTTCTTTTCGGCGATCTCAACCGAAGCGCGCGTGGTTTCCCAATCAAGACGCATGGTACAAGTGGCGCCGGCGTGGTCAAAGGCGATCGTGAAGTTTTCGAGCGGCGATGGAAGCTGCGAGACCTTCATGTCGACGCGCGCAAAATCGTCCGCCTCTCCGGGATAGGGCTCACCCCACTCGCCGGTTTTCTTGCTGATCACGAGGGTCCATTTGTCCTGACCTGGAATTGCAAAGGTGGTATAGCTGCCGGCGGGGACATCTTTGCCGCCAACTGTGAGGTTTGCATCGGTGACGAAGGTGGTGGCTTCATTCGCTCCGGCGCGCCAAACCTTTCCGTAAGGAACGAGCACGCCGTAAATCTTGCGGCCCTTCATGCGCGGACTCGAATAGTTGACGGTGATTTTCTTGCCGTCGGAAAAGCTGCAGTCGGCTTTCGCCGGAGGGCTGGGGCGATTGCTTTTGTCTTGCTGGGCCCAACCGGTGGGAGCCAGAACCGCCAAGCTCATGATGATTGCCAAAAACGCGAATGCCTTCCTCATATTCCCTCCCAATCTGCGACAAGCGCAAAGTATAGCCCAGAATTCGTCCGCGGGCTCCGCCAGAGACGGTGGCGGACCGCCAGGCCGGTTACTTGACGTTTCCACGGCCTGCAGCCACTATGTAATTCGTTCTCGGGATTTGCGCGCATGCCGGAAGGCAAGGGACTTTTAATTGTTTACACCGGGCCGGGCAAGGGTAAAACCACTTGCGCGCTGGGCACCGCTTTTCGCGCGGTCGGGCAGGGGCTGAGGGTACTGATGGTGCAGTTCATCAAAGGCTCGTGGCATTACGGCGAGCTGGACGCGGCGAAAATGCTCGGGGACGACAAATTCGAAATTCGGCCGATGGGGCGCGGATTCGTCAAAGTGGGCGGAGCGGAAACGGACCCGGAGGATGTTCGCTTGTGCGAGCAAGCGTGGGAGTACGGGCGCGAGCAAATTTACAGCGAGAAATACGATTTGGTGGTGCTCGACGAGATCAATTACGTGATCAGCTATAAAATGCTGGATGGCGAACGCGTCGCTGAGGCGCTTGCGAAACGCCCGGAACGCGTACACGTGATTTGCACGGGCCGCAACGCGCATTCGAAACTGGTCGAAGCGGCCGATCTGGTGACCGAGATGCGGGAAGTGAAGCATCCGTACACGAAGGGCATTCTGGCGCAGCGGGGAATCGACTACTAGCCATGGCCTGGTTCAAGCGCGAAAGAGAAAAACTCGAGAATCCGACGCCGGTCGAGGAGCGGCGCGTCCGCACCGAAGGGATGTGGACGAAATGCTCGGCGTGCCGCGCGATTATCTGGAAGAAAGACCTCGAAGCGAACTGGGAAGTCTGCACGAAGTGCGACCATCATTTCCGGCTTGACGCGCGCCGGCGCCTTGAACTGCTGCTCGATGACGATACGTGGATCGAGCACGATGCGGAGCTCACCTCGAGCGACCCACTGCAATTCGTGGACACCAAGCCCTACGTGCAGCGCCTGAAAGAAGCGCGCCACAAACTTGGCATGAACGATGCGATCCTGACGGCCGAAGGAACCTTGAGCGGGCGTCCGGTGATTTGCTGCTCGATGGAGTTCGGGTTTATCGGCGGCTCGATGGGCGCGGTGGTCGGCGAAAAAGTGGCGCGGGCGATCGAACTGTCGCTCGGGCTCAAGCGTCCGTTAATTATCGTTTCCTGCTCGGGAGGCGCGCGGATGATGGAAGGCGTAGTTAGCCTGATGCAGCTCGCGAAAGTTTCGGCGGCTCTCGGGAGACTCGACGAAGCGCGCATCCCTTTCATCTCGATTCTCACCGATCCCACCACCGGCGGCGTCACCGCCAGCTTCGCGATGCTGGGTGATTTGAATATTGCCGAGCCCGAAGCGCTGATCGGCTTCGCTGGGCCGCGGGTGATCGAGCAGACGATCCGCCAGAAGCTGCCTGAAGGATTTCAGACCGCCGAGTTTCTCCTCGAGCATGGTTTTCTCGACGCCGTTGTTCCCCGCAAGGAATTGAAGCCTTACGTTTCGCAGGCGCTCAGCTTTTTCCTCGACTAGGCATGAACTACAACGAATCCGTCCGCGCGTTGCTGGCGCTGGGGCGCGAACTCGGGGCGCCGCGGCAGCCGGCGCGGAGCGATGCCACCGGCGCGCACGTGCAAAAATTCGGCCTCGAGAACATCACCACGCTATCCGCTGCTCTTGGAAATCCGCATCGCGCCGCGCCCTGCGCGCACATCGCTGGGACGAACGGTAAAGGCTCCACGGCCGCAATGCTCGAATCGATCTTGCGCACGGCGGGGCTGCGCACCGGACTTTATACTTCGCCGCACCTGGAACGCATCAACGAGCGCATCCGAATCAGCGGCGAAAACATTTCCGACGAAGATTTCGCCTCGGCATGGACGCGCGTGCACGCCTCGATTGAATCGCTGATGGCCTCCGGAACATTGGCGGCGCATCCTACGTTTTTCGAGTGCGTCACCGCCATGGCGTTTCTTTCTTTCAAGGAACATGGTGTGGATTTCGCGGTGTACGAAGTGGGCCTTGGCGGAAGACTGGATTCGACGAACATCGTCGAGCCGGAAGTGGCGGTGATCACGTCGATCGATTTCGATCACGAGAATTTTCTGGGGCACTCGATTGACGAAATCGCGCGCGAAAAAGCCGGGATAGTCAAACCAGGCGCGTGGGTGGTGAGTTCGGCGGAGCGTCCCGAAGCGCGCGCGATCATTGCGCGGCGGTGCGCGAACGTTGAGGCGCGGCTGATTGAAGTGGATGCTGCGTGGCGTTTGGAAGACGTCCGGGCAACGCCTGGTGGCTGTTATCGAGCTGTTGCGGCATCGAAAAATTCGCGAAAGGAAATTGCGCTCGAGCTGCCGCTCGCCGGGCGATTTCAGCTGCGTAACGCGCTGACGGCTGTCGCTGCGGCGCGACGGTTGGCCGAGCGCGGATTCCCGGTGACTGATGACGCGATGGTCCGGGGAGTCGCTTCGGTGCGATGGCCCGGGCGGCTCGAACGCGTGTCGGAGCGGCCCGCGGTTTATCTCGACGGAACGCACAATACCGGGGGAGCGCGGGAGTTGCTGAAATTCTGGGATGAGAATTTCTTGGGGCGGCGAATTTGGCTCGTTTACGGCGCCATGCGCGACAAAGCCGTTGACGAAATCGCGGGCCTGTTGTTTCCCCGTGCGGAAGCCGTGATACTCACGGAAGCGCGCCAGCCGCGAGCGATCTCTGCCGCGCTGCTTGCCGAAATGGCGGGGCATCACGCCAGGAAATTTGGTGTGGTCAGCGACCCATCCGAAGCACTCGATCGCGCGATTGAAATGGCTCGGCCTGAAGACGCCGTTTTTGCAACCGGCTCGCTATATCTTGTGGGAGACCTTCGCCAGCACGCGCTGGGGCGCTCAGGAGCAGGTTCCACTCGTTAGGGCCTTAGCGATTGATTCTCTTTGTCACCTTGTGGAATTCTCCGCCAATTCGTAGTGTTCGAGTTCCGATTTCGACATAGATGTGCGAAACCGCATATTTGCAAGCGAGTGAACGGCCATCTTTGTCACATCGACTCGCGCACGGCGTCCCATTGCTGAACAGGCTTGTCCCGGCTTCGAACGCCATCAAACCGTCAGGCCAAAAATAGTTGCAAAGTACGAAACAATTCGTGCTTTTTCTTCGTTTATTCATGTGGGCGTTGGCAGCGGAACTGCGGATTCTTGCGTCTAAGCAAGAAAGCCCGGGAGGAGTTTCAAGATGATGCGAGAGGAGAGAAGACAAAAACTGGAATCATTCGGACGCGCCCCTGCTTTGCTGTCTGCCGCGCTCCGCCAATATCCGAAGAAAATGTGGCTGTACAAGCCTTCGCCCGACCGCTGGAGCATCCACGAAATCATCCTGCATCTGGCCGATAGCGAAGCGACTTCTTACGTGCGTTGCCGCCGTTTCATCGCCGAGCCTGGAAGCCCGGTGCTGAAATTCGACGCGGCACGTTGGGCGGGAACGCTTGGGTACTTTCACCAGAGCACCCGGGAAGCGCTCGAGATTATTCGCCGGCTGCGCAAGATGACCTATCAATTGATTGTGACGCTTCCTGAGGCCGTATGGTCGCATACGGTGGAGCATCCCAGGGACGGCGAATTAAGCCTCGATCGCTGGATCGAGATGCAGGAACGTCACGTCCCGCACCACATCGAACAGATGAGGCAGAATTACGAACGTTGGCTGGCAACGCACCCGCCGCGAAAACCTGCGACGCCGTCCGCTAAGTCCCATCTGCCTTCGCGCATGATCTCGCTCTCGGCAGGAATCTGAAGCTTCGGCGTGGTGCCATTGAACCTTGCTTCTCGGACGCACCTATAAAGTGAACCACCGGACGCTTTGGCTGCAGGTTGCCGGGTTCATGGCGCAATGGTAGGATTAAGGTGCAATGAGCTTCGAGCTAGCCCACAAGCCGCGCATTGGAATCCCGTATCGTACACGAAATGAAGAACTTAACAATATTCGCAGCAAATACGAAAAGTATGTGGAAGCGGTTGAACGGGCCGGCGGAGAAGCGCTCGAAATCTCGCTGAAGCAAACGCCGGAAGCCTTTCAGAAGCTTGCGCGATCTCTTGATGCGATCGTCCTGCCCGGCAGCCCAGCTGACGTTGATCCCGCCCTCTACCATGCGCCGCCCCACCCGAAAGCCGCCGGTCCGGACAAGGACCTCGAGGAAACCGATGCTGCTCTTCTGAGCCACGCTATCGCGAAACACAAGCCGCTCCTCGCAATTTGCTACGGAGTTCAATTCCTCAACGTCGAATTCGGCGGCAGCCTTATCCAGCATGTTTCGACGGAAGACGAATCGGCGGAATTAAAAACCACAATTCCGCATCCGCTGTCGGAACAGAAAGCATCTGATTACCTTCATCCCATCCGGATCGAGCCTGGATCGCGGCTCGCGCATTTAGCGCGTGGGACAGAGGCGGCCGTAAACAGCTCGCATCACCAGGCGATTCGCACGCTGGGACGCGATTTGAAGATCACCGCGCGGGCCGCCGACGGCGTGATCGAGGCGGTCGAATGGACCGGCGCCGGAAACTGGATCATGGGCGTTCAATGGCACCCGGAAAAAATGACCGGGGACCCGCTAGCGGAAGCATTGTTCGGCGAATTGGTCGCGGTGGCTCGAGGGTCGGCTGTTGCGTCCTAGTCTCTAAGAAGCCAGAAAAGCTTGCAGACACGTCTCACTTTTAGCTCTCCACTCTCGACCGTAGTTTTGGGGGATAGATGATCTCGCTGGCGGGCAAGGCCGCACTGGTAACGGGAGGTTCGCGAGGGATCGGGGCCGCGACCGTGAAATTGTTTGCGCGCGCCGGTGCCGACGTAGTCTTCAACTACCACCGCAGCCGCGAATCCGCCCAGGCCGTCGAGCAAGAGGCGCGCAAGCATGGGACGCGCGTCGAATCGCTCAAGACGGACCTGGCGAAGTTCGCCGAGGCAAAGAAACTCGTCGAATTCGCGAGCGAGCGCCTGGGACACATCGACATTCTGGTGGCCAACGCGGGCATCTGGAACGCCGAGGACACGCCCATCGAGAAACTCACCCAGCGCGAGTGGGACCAAATGGTGCGCGTCAATCTCAATAGCGTTTACTCGATCGTGCATTTCGCCGTGCCGCACATGATTGCGCAGCGTGGAGGGCGGATCATCGCCATCAGCTCCACCGCCGGCCAGCGCGGAGAGGCTTTTCATACACACTATGGCGCCACGAAAGGCGCCATCATCAGTTTCGTCAAAGGCCTTGCAATGGAGCTGGCGCGCCACAACATCCTCGTAAATTGCGTCGCACCCGGCTGGGTGGATACGGATATGTCTGCGGCGGTCCTGCGAACAAAGTCCGGGCTGAAGTCCGCCCTCGTGCCGATTCCACTGAAGCGCGTTGGGACGGCCGATGAAATCGCCGGGCCCATCCTTTTTGTCGCATCGGACCTGGCAACCTTCATGACCGGTGAAGTGATCAATGTAAATGGAGGCGCCGTCCTGTGCGGATAACCTTACGCTTGATCTGGTTCGCAATTCTCCTGGCAAGCCTCCCGCTCGCGGGAACCCGCCGCGTCACAGCGCAAGAGCAGGATCAGGACACCACGGTACTCATGCCGGACCAGAGCGCCGCCAAAGCCAAGCAGTTGCTCCGGCAGGCCATCGAGACGCTCGGCGGAAACGCGTATCTCAACGTGAAAGACGTTACCTGCACGCTCCGGCTCGGGCAGTTCGGCCACTCGGGCGAGTTGAACGGCTTCGCAACCGTCATGGACTACGAGAAACCTCCCGATAAGGATCGCACCGAAAATCTCCCGAAGCGCAATCTGATAGAAGTTACCAACGGCGACAAAGGCTGGGTACTGGATCGCGGCGGCGTCTCCGACGCTCCTGAAACTACGCTCGCGCAGGCCGCGGACAATCAGAAGAAAGACATCGACAACATCCTTCGTCACCGCTTGAACGATAAGGACATTATTTTCCGCTACGCGGGTCCGGACCTGGTTGATCTGAAAGAAGTGGACTGGGTCGAGCTGGTCGACAAAGACAACCGCACCATCCGCATTGCAATCGCCAAGTCGACGCATCTACCGGTCCGCAAGGTGGTCACCACACGCGATCCCAATTCGCGCCTTCGCACGGAGGAAGTCGAGTACTACTCACTGTATCATTTGATCGACGGCGTGATGACGCCCTTCCAGATTACCCGCGAGCGAAACAACTTCAAGGTCTATCAAGCCTTCTTCGACAAGTGCGACTACAACACCAACCTATCGGACTCACTCTTTACCAAGGAATCCCTCGAAGAGCGCTGGCAAAAAGTCGGCAAGAAGAAAATCAACAAAGACAAGAAAGCCGCCGACAAGAGCAGCGATAGCGGCAAAACGGGCACCAGTCATAACTGACGCCGCCTCGCCTAACTCATTTTCGCTCCTCGCGTTCCCGTCTCCGTGGCAGAATCCGTCCGGCGGGCGCAGTCTCGATCCGCCGCCGGTCACACGGAGGTTCCATGTTTCCTCGACGCGAATTCATCCGCCGCGCAGCCGTTGCCGCAACTCTTTTTGGCGTGCCGCTCGCTCGCGCCGAGCAGTTCTTCTCGCAGCACTCCGCGCCGCTCCCTCCGCGTCCGCTGCTGGCAACCGATCCGCAGCGCTACTGGTCCGCCCTGCGCCGCCAGTGGCTGCTGGCACCGGATCACATCAACCTGAATTGCGGCTCGGTGGGATGCGTGCCGATGCCTGTCTTGCGGGCGACGATTGACCACATTCTCTACGCGGAGGAGTTTCGCGATCCGGAGTATCCATGGTTCGGCTACGAGGAAAGCCCGCGGCTGAAAGAAGTACACGAAACGGTCGCCGCTTTCCTGCACGTCAGCCGTGACGAGCTCGCACTGGTGCGCAACGCCACCGAGGCCAACAACGTGGTCGTGAACGGGCTCGATCTAAAACCAGGAGATGAAGTTCTTCTCACCGATCAAGAGCATCCCGGCGGCCGCTGTCCCTGGGAACAAAAAGCTGCGCGCTTCGGCGTGAAGTTGAACACCGTCTCAATTCCCCAGCCTCCTGCCACAGCCGATGAAATCGTCGACCGGTTCGAAAAGGCGCTCACGCCGAAGACTCGCCTGGTCTTCTTCAGCCACATCACCACCGTCACCGGCGTGATCCTGCCCGCTAAGGAAATCTGCGCAATGGCTGGCAACCACGGCGTTCTCACGCAGGTCGACGGCGCGCACGCCATCGGACAGATTCCGCTCGATCTCCACGATATCGGCTGCGATTTCTACACGACGAGCCCGCACAAATGGCTGATGGCACCGAAGGGCACCGGCACGCTGTTCATCCGCGAAAGCCGCTTGAAGGATCTTTGGGCAAACATTGCCACTGCCAACTGGAACAACTTCGACATGAAGGCGTACCGCTTCTCCTGGTTCGGCACTTCGAATCTCTCGGTGATGGTCGGACTCAAGGCGGCGCTCGATTTCCACCAGCAACTCGGTCCCGAAATCGTTTACGCCCGCATCCACGAGCTTGCTTCCCAGGTGCGCGAGCGCCTCTTGCGTTTCCCGCAACTTCGCGTCGTGAATGCCAGCTCGGACCGCTTCTATGGCGGCATGGTCACATTCGAGCCCGACGCCCTAAAATGGAAGGGCGACCTGAAACGCGTCCTGGAACTTTGCGCGGCGCGAAACATCCGCATTGCAGGGGCGCCCGATCATATTCGCATCGCCACCCACATTTTCACGCAGCCTGCCGAGCTCGATGCGTTCTTCGACGCCCTCACAACCGTGCTCGCTTGATAATCCCGCGTTTTTTCGATGCCCCCACGTCCGGTGGCTGATTTTTGCGCGGCGCAGTATAATCGGGGGATGCAAATAACTCGAAAATCACCACCGATGCACGGCACAACTGTCTTGTGCGTGCGCCGGGACAACAAAGTCGTGCTCGCCGCCGACGGCCAGGTGACTTTCGGCGATGGCGTAATCAAACACAACGCAAAGAAAACTCGCCGCCTTTTTAACGACAAGATTCTCGCAGGCTTCGCCGGCAGCACCGCCGATGCGCTTTCGCTCTTTCAGCGCTTTGAAGGAAAGTTGCAGGAATATCACGGCAATCTGGCGCGCGGTGCCGTGGAACTGGCAAAAGAATGGCGCACCGACCGTTCCCTCCGCCATTTGGACGCCCTGTTGATTGTTGCCGACGCGAAAGGCACGTTCCTGCTTTCCGGCAATGGCGACGTGATTGAGCCGGATGACGGCATCTGCGCGATCGGTTCCGGCGGTCCCTACGCCCTGGCCGCCTCACGTGCGTTGGCGAAGTTCACCAAGCTCAGCGCCAAGGACATCGCGCAAGAAGCCATGCGCATCGCTAGCGAAATTTGCATCTACACGAACGCCAATTTCAGCATCGAAGAACTATGACCGGAAAATCGGAGAAAGACATGGTGATCTATTTGTCGGGAGAATCGCAGCCCGCGGAGCCGGAACCCCCGCCGTCGTTTGACGAGCTGACACCGCGTGAAATCGTAATCGAGCTCGACAAGTACATCGTCGGGCAGAACGCGGCGAAAAAGGCCGTGGCCATCGCGCTGCGCAATCGCGTTCGCCGGCAGAAACTCACCCCTGAGCTTGCCGAAGATATACTGCCCAAAAACATTTTGATGATCGGCCCCACGGGTGTGGGCAAGACGGAAATAGCCCGCCGCCTCGCGCGCCTCGCTGGATGCCCATTCGTGAAGGTTGAAGCTTCGAAGTACACCGAAGTCGGGTACGTGGGGCGCGACGTGGAATCCATGGTGCGCGATCTCGTCGAAACCTCGATCGACATGGTCCGCGAAGAAAAACTGGACGAAGTAGCGGAGCGCGCCGAACAATCCGCCGAAGAGCGCCTGCTCGATTTGCTGTTGCCCGTATCTTCGTCGCCGACCGATGCCAATCCCGCCGCCGAAGCGGCTCGCCGCGAGCAGGTTCAACGCACACGCGAAAAGCTTCGCGCCCAGCTTCGGGAAGGCAAGCTCGATCAGCGCATGGTCGAAGTCGAGGTCCGCGAGCGCTCGATGCCCGCATTTGAAATCATCTCCAATCAAGGCGTCGAGGAAATGGACATCAACGTGAAGGACATGCTCTCCGGCATGTTCGGCCAGCAAAAAAAGAAGCGCAAGATGACCGTCTCGGAAGCTTTCGATTACCTCATCCAGGAAGAAGAGAACCGCCTCATCGATATGGACCAGGTCACGCGCATCGCCGTCGATCGCGTCGAACAAATGGGCATCCTCTTCATCGACGAGGTTGATAAAATCGCCGGCCGCGAATCGGGCCATGGCCCGGACGTCTCGCGCGAAGGTGTCCAGCGCGATATTCTCCCGATCGTCGAAGGCACCACCGTGAACACGCGCTACGGCATGGTTCGCACCGATCACATACTTTTCATCGCGGCCGGCGCATTTCATACCACCAAACCTTCGGACCTGATTCCCGAGCTTCAGGGCCGCTTTCCGATCCGGGTCGAACTCAGCTCGCTCACCGAGGCGGACTTTGTGCGCATCCTCACGGAGCCGAAGAACGCGCTCATCAAGCAGTACATGGCGCTGCTCGATACCGAAGGTTTGAAGCTGACGTTTACCGAAGACTCCATCGCGGCGATTGCGAAGTTTGCGGCCCGGGTCAACGAGCACACAGAAAACATCGGCGCGCGCCGCCTGCATACGATTCTCGAAAAAGTCCTCGAGGAAATTTCCTTTGAAGCCCCCGAAATGAAGAAGAAAACTGTGAAGCTTGACGCCGCCTACGTCCAGAAACAGCTCGCGAATATCGTGAAGGACCAGGATCTGAGCCGCTACATCCTTTAGAAAACAGAAAATGGGAAATTATCAACGGGAGCCTGCTCGTGGGGAGGCTGCGAGGAAGAAGTCGCTGCCGGCTTCAGTGTTCTATCTCCTGCTGCTCGCTTTCGCGTTCTCTTGTTTTGTCGCCGGCTGTGCCGCTCCGAGCGAGCCCGTCGAGCGCAAGCCCCCGGTGCCCGCTGCCGTCGCAGACCTCACCGCTGCGCAGCTCGGCAACAACGTAATCCTCACCTTCACGGTGCCAAAAGACACCGTGGACCGCCGCTTGCTCAAGCAGCCTCCGGCAGTCGAAATTTATCGCGCGGTTCGGCCTGCTACTCCGATCACTCCCCCTACTCGCGCGCTCGATGTGGCTCCGAAGCTCGTTGCCACGATTCCCTCGGACATGGTTGGTCACTACACCGCTGACGGGCGCTTCCGCTATCTCGACGCTCTCACGCCCATTGATTTCTCGCCTCCTGTCGACAGCATCGCACGCTACACAGTTCGAACGCGTTCCTCCGTCAAGCGAGAATCCGAGGATTCGAATATGGTCACCTTGTCCATTTTTCCCGCGCCTGACGCGATCGAAGACTTGAAGCCCGAAATTACGCACGCTGGCGTCGTCCTAACGTGGACGCCGCCGCAGAAAACCTTTACGGGTTCCGTGCCGTCCATCGTGGGCTATCACATTTATCGCACCGAAGAGCGGCAAGCCGCACAACCAACAGGTGTCGTGGGGAATCTCAAAGTAAGGGAACCACTCGTGCAAATTGCTTCGACAACGACGCCCGGCTATACGGACGTGCAAGCGCAGTTCGACCACACCTACGTTTATTCTGTTCGCGGCGTCGCGCAGTATGCGGACAGAACTCTCGAATCCGCCGACTCGAATTCCGTCATCGTCACGCCGAAGGACGTCTTCCCTCCAGCCGCGCCCCAGGGCCTGGTCGCCGTATTCGTGCCGACGCAGGGAGAATCGCCGGCTCGCCTGGAACTATCGTGGGCCATCAGCGCTGAAACCGACATCGCGGGTTACAACATCTATCGAAGCGAGCAGCAGGGCGTTGCTGGAACACGTCTGAACGCTGAATTGTTGCGCACGCCCGCATTTCGTGATATTTCCACAGTAGCCGGTCGCCGTTACTCCTATTCCGTCACCGCGGTGGATCGCGCTGGAAATGAAAGTCCGGCCAGCGACGCAGTCGTTGCGGGTATCCCGGCAGAAAGTCAGCCCCAGCCATGATCGAACCTCTTGTCCCGGACCGTCCGGCGCGGGCGGAAGAGATTCACCCCGCAATCTCAACCGGTCTATACACCGGCGCTCTATTGATGATCGTGATGCTGGGTGCGCTCGTCGCCGCCAACCGCATTCCCGGCCTCGAGCAATATGCCCTCGAACGAAATGGAGCGTCGTACACTCTTTTCGCGCTTTTCATGATGATTCCGGTTTTGCGGTTCCTGAACCGCCCGCTTCAGTTGTTTGCTTCCGCGATGATCGGCTGGACGATCTTCGTCCTCGCCTACGACTTCGCGGGAATGTACTTCCGGAATTTGTTCGAGGTTCTGCGGACTCCCTTCCAGGCGCTGATCGAGGGCGCAATCATCTATGGAGTGTGCGCCGTCGGTTCGTGGGTGGGCGAGATGGCCCTTCACGCGCGGCGTCATCCGATCTCGCCCCGCCGCCGCCGTGCGGAGAACCCCACCATTCACCATCCTTAACGCCCCGATTCCGAGCGTTTCTCTTGCCTGCTCGGCGCTACTGACCGCTGTATTGATTAAATCGTCCGCTCGCAAAACTAATTGCGCCCGCGCCCTTGCTGCAAACTTATAATCCAGGTGAAAAATTCGATCTCGCTGCCGGGCCTCCCGACTCTAAGGAGCGCGGTTCGGGGAGGCGGCCACTCGCAGCGCGATTAACACCATTTATTTTGGCGAGTTGAGTATCCATGAAACCGTTTCTGTCGGACTGGCATAACCTGCTTCCGCTTGCTGGCGTGGTCGTTGTGGCTGCCGTGGGAACTATTTTCTGGCTGCGCCGCAAACCCGAAGATGCCGCCGAAATCGAACGCCAGCGCCGCGCCTACTTGAATCGCGTCGGAAGAATCGTCGAAGGACAAGTGCTCGAAGTGGTCGACCACGGTAGCGGCAACCTGGAACCCGTGTCCTTGCACGCCGCCAAAGCTCCTAGGCGCCGCGCAGCCGCCGCGAACGGTGGCCAGCGCCTTCTCTACTATGCGTACTCGATCTCCGGGGTGGCCTACGAAACAGCGCAGGACATCACGGGTCTTGAGGAGCGCCTCCACTTAACCCGCGTTGCCGCCGGCCAGACCGCCAGCGTCAAGTACGACCCTTCGAATCCCAGCAACTCCATCCTGCTCGCCGACGACTGGTCCGGTTTGCACTAAAAGCCGGGAACGCGGCTGGCCTCAGGAAAGATACTTGTCCTCGCTCTTCTTCACCGCTTTTCTTCGAATCCTGGTCAACCTCTAAAAGTCATCCAGGCACTGCCGCTAGTGGTAAGATTTCTAGTTCCCCGGAGGCATGCAATGAGGCTCATTCCAGGCTGGCTCAGCTTGCACTCGATGCGCTGCTCAAGAGTCGCGCACTCAAGGTGCGGCGCAGCGCTCGCTGTCGCGCTGCTCGCGTCCTTTGCATCGTCACTCTTCGCGCAACAAAATGTGCAGCCATCTGCGCCGCCAGGCGCTCCGGTGATCGATCCAAGCCTTTACTCCGCCATGCGCTGGCGCTTGATCGGCCCGCACCGCGGCGGCCGCGTTTCGGCCGTCGCCGGAATTCCCGGCGATTCCGCGGTCTATTACATGGGCACGCCCGGCGGCGGGGTTTGGAAAACTACCGACGGCGGTTCTGTCTGGACTCCCATCTTCGATCGCCAGCGCGTCGCGTCGATTGGCGCCGTGGCCATCGCTCCCTCAAACTCCAATGTCATCTACGTCGGCACCGGCGAACAAACCGAAGGCAACGGCCTATACAAGTCCACCGACGCAGGCGCCACCTGGACGCACATCGGTCTCGACGACACGCACTACATTTCTTCCATGATCATCGATCCGCGCAATCCAGATGTCATAATCGTCGGCGCGCTCGGCCATCCCATTCTCGGTCCAGCCGCCAACCAAGCCGCGCGCGGCGTTTATAAATCCACCGACGGCGGCAAGACCTGGACGCGAACGCTCTTCAAAGACGAAAAAGCGGGCGTCTCCGACATGGTCGCCGATCCCGGCAATCCTCGCGTGCTTTACGCTGCGCTCTGGCATCCGCGCGATTTCTTCGGCGACGCTTCCGAAAAACAAGACTCCTGGATTTACAAATCGGTTGACCAAGGTTCTACCTGGAAGCCCGTCGGCGTCGCGGGCCTTCCCGCCGAGCCGCTCGACCGCATCGGCCTCGCCGTTGCGCCTGGAGACCGCGGACGCCGCGTCTTGGCCATCTCTTCCCGCGGCCTCTACCGCTCGGACGACGCCGGCGATTCCTGGCGCAAAATCACAGCTGACCCGCGCATCACCGGCAACGGCTACATTTGCCGCGTTTACGTCGATCCTCGCAATGCCGACACGGTTTACGTCATGCAGACCACCACATATCGCTCGCTCGACGGCGGCCAGACCTTCGCCGCCTTTAAGGGCGCGCCCGGCGGCGACGATTATCACGTCCTGTGGATCGATCCACAGAATTCGCAACGCATGATTCTCGGCGTCGATCAGGGCGCCACGATCAGCCTCAACGGCGGCAAAACCTGGAGCGAGTGGTTCAACCAGCCCACCGGCCAGTTCTATCACGTCATCACGGACAACCAATTTCCCTATGTCGCCTACGCCCCTCAGCAGGATAGCGGCACCGCCGCCGTCCCGAGCCGCAGCGACTACGGCGAAATCACTTATCGCGACTGGTTCTCCATCGGCGGCTTCGAGTTCTGCTACATCGCGCCGGATCCCACCAATCCCAACATCGTCTACTCGGGCGGCTGGTACGGCAGCGTCGTTCGTTTCGACAAAATTACCGGTCAGATCGCGCACGTTTTCGTCCGCGGCACGACTCAACGTACTTCTCAAATGCCGCCGCTCGTTTTCTCGCCGCAGGATCCGCACACGCTCTATTTCGGCACGCAAAACGTGATGAAAACCACGAATTCCGGAGATAGTTGGCAGCTGATTAGCCCCGATCTCACGATCAAGCCGAATCCGCCCGCTCCGGCTCAACCGCAAGGCGCGGAACTCATTGCGCCACAAATCGAGACGGAACAGGTGCGCGAGCGCGCGAGAGAGACGCCAAACGCCGCAGGAAACAAATTCGATCCTGACTCTTTCGCCTATGAAATGGACGACAACGACAAGGATTTCGACGCCGAGCAGAATCCACGCGGCGGCGCAGCTCTCTCGGTCATCGCGCCTTCTCCTGCGGCCGCGGGCGTCATTTGGGCAGGCGCCACCAATGGAGTAATTCAACTCACCCAGGATGGCGGCCTTTCGTGGCGCAATGTCTCGCCGCCTGAGCCCAGCGGCTTTATCAGCACGGTCGAGCCTTCGCACTTCGATGCCAACGTCGCCTACGCCACCGTCAACGTCCAGGCCAACCTAACGCCGCTGGCTTACCGCACGCGTGACGCCGGAAAATCCTGGCAGAAAATCACCGACGGCTTCGAGCCAGGCTGGATCGTCCGCGTCGTCCGCGAAGATCCCTTGCGCAAAGGACTCCTCTACGCCGGTACGGAAAACGCCGCTTACGTCTCCTTCGACGACGGCGATCACTGGCAATCGCTACAGCTAAATTTACCCACCGCCACCATTCGCGACCTCGCCGTTCACGGCAACGATCTGGTCGCCGCCACCTATGGTCGAGCGCTCTGGGTGCTCGACGATCTCTCTCCGTTGCGCCAAGCCGCGGCGGAAACGGCAAACGCGTCCGCCGAGCTCCTGCGTCCTTCCACCGCTATTCGTACGCGCTGGGACAATGACCAGGAAACTCCGCTTCCGCCCGAATTTCCCGGCGCCGACAATCCGCCCGATGGCGCTATCTTTTACTACTATCTCAAAGCGCCTCCCGCTGACACGATCAGGCTCGAAATCCGTGATGCGCAGGACAATCTCGTCAAGCGCTTCACCAGCGAAAAGCCTGCGCCCGACGCGGTCGTGAAAAATGTCCCCGACTATTGGTTCGGCGCGCTTCCGCAACTTCCCACGAACGCCGGCCTCAACCGTTTTGTCTGGGATCTTCATTACGATCCGCCACCGGCTCTGCAATACAGCTACTTCGGCAACACTCTCGACTACCTCGAATACACTCTCTCCGGCCACGCCGTTCCTGGCAACACGCCTCGCGAACAAACTCTCGGCCCGCTCGCTGTACCCGGCGAGTACAAAGTCGTTCTCCTGGCTGGCGGACAGAAACTCTCCCAGACTCTCAACATCGAGCTCGATCCGCGCGTCCACGTCTCGCGCTCCGATCTCGTTCTGCAATTCGAAGCCGCGCAAAAAATCAGCGCTGGGCTGAAATCGAGCTACACGACCTACAACGCAGCTGCTCCTTTGCGCGCTGCCATCGAAGACCGCATGAAGATTCTCACCGCGGCCGCAAAAGAAAAGCCAGAACCTCCCAAATCTGCCAAAATCATCAGCGTGCCCAGCGCCACTGAAGGTGGCAAAGCCGCGGTCACGCCAAGCGCTGGCGCCGCTCCTGACGGTCACGGAGCTGCGCCCAAAGATAGCGAAGCGCTGGCTGCCTTGAAACAGCTCTCAGCCAAGTTCGACGCCATTATCAACGGCACACGCACCGCCCCGGGCATCGGCCCCATCAATCGCGACCTGGCGCGCATCGACTTCATGATCGAGACGGGCGACGCCGCGCCAGCCGATGCCGCCCAAATCGCCATTCACGATTCCTGCGCGTCACTGACGGCCAACATCGCGCAATGGCAGGAACTAAACTCGAAAACACTGCCCGCAGTAAACGCCATTCTCGACAAGCAAAGAATAGCGCCGCTTCCGGCCGCCTCGGCCACCATGGCCGACCCGCCCGGCGTCCCACTCGACGCCTGTGCGCCCTGACGAGTAGCGCCACGCAGGGAGCGGTCAGCGTCCGGCTGTGCATTAACCAGGTCGCCTTCCGTTCGTTGACTTGGCTCTCAGCGCAACCTAAGATGAACGCCTCATGACGGAATACTCCTCTCTGATCGGCCAAACAGTCTCCCACTATCAGGTTGTTGAAAAGCTTGGCGGCGGTGGCATGGGTGTTGTCTATAAAGCTGAAGATACGAATCTCGGCCGGCACGTCGCGCTGAAATTTCTTCCAGATGATTTGGCCAAAGATCCGCAGGCGCTCGAACGTTTTCGTCGCGAGGCAAGAGCCGCCTCGGCGCTGAATCATCCGAACATTTGCACGATTCACGAGATCGGCGAGGAGAACGGGCAGACCTTCCTGGCGATGGAATGCCTCGATGGTAAGACTCTTAAGCATCGCATCTCGGGCCACCCGATGGATTTGGAGCTGCTCCTTGACCTCAGCGTCGAGATTGCGGATGCGCTCGACGCTGCTCACAGCAAGGGAATCGTTCACCGCGACATCAAGCCCGCCAACATTTTCGTTACCGAGCGCGGCCACGCCAAAATTCTGGATTTCGGACTCGCCAAGCAGGTCCGCCTCGCCGCAGTCCATACCATGACACAGGACGCAGGGCTCTCGGCGCAAATGACGGCGGGAGTTCGCCCCGAAGACCTCACCAGCCCGGGCGTTGCGGTGGGCACGGTCGCGTACATGTCGCCCGAGCAGGTTCGCGGAAAAGAACTCGATGCCCGCACCGATCTGTTTTCGTTCGGCGTAGTCCTCTATGAAATGTCTACGGGCGCCGTCCCGTTTCGCGGCGAAACTTCCGGTGTGATCACCGAGGCAATTTTGAATCGAGCGCCCGTAGCCCCGGTGCGGTTGAATCCGGATCTTCCCGCCAAGCTTGAAGACATCATCAACAAGGCCCTCGAAAAGGATCGCGACCTCCGCTATCAGTCCGCCGCAGAAATGCGCGCCGACTTGAAGCGTCTGCGTCGGGATACCGACTCCGGCCGAATTTCCTCATCGGCAAGCACGGCGGTTCAGAGTCAGGCTCCGGAGCCTGCGAGCAGCTCAGGCATTGCGATCGCCGCTCAACCTTCAACGGCGCTCACGAGCAAGAAATATATCGTTATGGCCGCTTGCTCTGTTCTCATGCTCGTGGCAGCCGCATTTGCGGCGTATCACTTCTGGAGTGGTTCGAGCGCTCCCAGCGGGCCTGCGAAGATTTCGCAGGTCAGCCATTGGGACAAGCCAATGAACTTTGCGCAGATTTCTTCCGACGGCCACGCCGTGGCATTCGACTCGCCAGTAGGAGGTGTCGGGCAGATCTTCGTCATGCTCACCTCTGGTGGCGAACCTCTTCAGCTAACGAATGACGAGGGTGAAAAGTTTGTAGATAGTTTCTCCACCGACGGGACTGAGATCTATTACCAGCGGGAACGCGGGGCCGATGAAGTCTGGGCCGTGCCGACCCTTGGCGGAACTCCGAGCCGTGTTGTCTCCGGCTCTGATTTAGCTCCATCTCCGGATGGCGGTTCCGTCTTTTACATAAAGCGGGGGAACCAGGCAATTTTTCGCAGCGGCAAATCCAGATTGAACGAGGAACAGGTGTATAGTTTTGACGCTACCGCCCTTCCTCCCCGGCGGATATTGCCTTTTCCCGACGGCAACCGCTTGTTCGTGCTTTGTGCCGACCCAGTTTCCTTGCTCGCGGTAGCCCACGCCTACGAAGTTGACTTGTCGAAACGAACGGCAATTGATTTGGGCGACATTCCCACGGATCGGTTGGAGGTCTCCTGGGCCGAACCCGGAAAGACCGTGCTTTTCAGCCGCACGCTAAACGGACTAACGAACGTCTGGAAGTTCAGCTTGAAAGACAAAGCACTAACGCAGATTACCCTGGGAACCGGACCGGATTCTTCCCCCATGCCGGCGCCGGGAGGAAAAGGAATCTATTTTGTGAGCGGCAAATCCACTGGTATTTTGACTGCCTACAACATCCGTTCGAAGCAATCCACGGACATCGCGTCGGAAAACGCGACGCAGCCTGCGGTTTCGCGTGATGGAAAGCGAGTGATGTATGTCACCGTCCCCGCAAAGGACCGGAACGAGCTTTGGGTATCGGACATCGATGGCAACAACAAAATCAAAATCGCAACTTCGCTGTCCTTGGCGACGGGAGTCTGGGCGCCGGACAATTTTCACATTTCTTTTGTGGAGTCGGAACCGGGCAAACCCGACAGAGGTTACCTGGTCGCAGCCGATGGCAGCGGACTTCGCCAGATTCCATGGTCCGGTGGCACCCTATTTATTACGCTTTGGAGCCCTGACCAGAAGACCCTCTATCTGAGCGGCTACGAAAAAGGTTCGACGGTGTCGACTGTTTGGAAAGAGAACGCAGAAGGTTCAAGTCCGGAGAAAATTGCGGAAGGTTGCGGCTTTGCTTTCGATGTTGCACCCGGAGGGCAGTACACTCTGAATGTAGTGTCGGCGGGAGGAAAGTTGGGAATTTACGAGCTTTCAGTCTCCGACAAAAAGTGCACGTCGCTGTTGCCCGGGGTCGTAACTTTCGGCATATCGTCCGCTCGCGATGGCAAGGCCTTTATGTACGCGGTCCCGTCGCGGCACGATGTTACGATTTACCGGCAGCCTTGGCAGGATGGAAAACTCATCGGCCAGCCCCAGGTTGCGCTGAAGCTTCCCTTTGCATTTCCCCTCCTCGCAGGTGGCAACGCCTACGACTTTGCGCGTGATCTCTCCGTTGTAGCCTACGCGCGCCCCGGCGGCCACGCCGACCTGTATCTCCTAAGCCAAAAATAACCCAGTGGCGGGCCGTCCGCTTCTTGCCTTGGTACCGTGGTAACAAATGAATCGCACGTACAGGTGGTACTAGGCCTTGTACCTTTCCTGTTACTTTCCTGCCGTCTACTTCTTCTTTAAGTGTGCTAGCGTAAGCTCTGTTTCATTAATGATGTTGGATGGCGATAACGGGTTCCCATGATGACGAACGCAGAACACGGAAGGCAACGGATGCGGCCGCCGGCAGTTGTGCAGCGAGCTTCCGGCGAAAATTCGCCCATTTCTAATCGGCGGGAATTAGCCATTTTATCTTCGGGCATTTTCACCCGGGTGAACTCGCGATGACCGATCTCACCAGCTCAAAACAGCACGATCGTCTTGCTGAACTTCGCAAGCGCAGCGACGAGGCCGAAGCGGGCGGCGGCGCCGAGCGGCGCGAGCGAGAACACAAGCAGGGAAAGCTTAACGCGCGCGAGCGCATCCACCTGCTGCTCGACGAGGGCTCGTTCGAAGAGCTCGACAAGTTCGTCCGCCACCACTGCACCGACTTCGGCATGGGCGACGACTCGCAGCGTCCCGCGGGCGATGGCTTCGTCACCGGCTACGGCCGCATCGACAGCCGCCTCGTTTACGTCTTCGCGCAGGATTTCACCGTGTTCGGCGGTTCGCTCTCGGAAGCAAACGCCGGAAAAATCATAAAAATCATGGACCTCGCCATGCGTCAGGGCGCGCCCGTTATCGGCCTCAACGATTCCGGTGGCGCGCGCATTCAGGAAGGCGTGATGTCGCTTGCTGGTTACGCCGAAATTTTTCTGCGCAACACGCTGGCCAGCGGCGTGGTCCCGCAGATCAGCGCGATCATGGGTCCATGCGCGGGCGGCGCGGTCTATTCGCCCGCCATCACCGATTTTATTTTTATGACGCGCGACAATTCCTACATGTTCGTCACCGGCCCTGACGTAATCAAGACGGTCACGCACGAGGAAGTCACCAAGCAGGAGCTGGGCGGAGCGATGACTCACAACGAAAAAAGTGGCGTCGCGCATTTCGTTTCCCGTGACGACGCCGAATGCCTGGCCATGATTCGCGAGCTGCTCAGCTACCTGCCCTCGAACAATCGGGAAGACCCGCCGCGCCGCGTGCCGGCGAATGGAGCGGGCGATCCCTGGGACCGCGCGCACTCAGCGCTCAACGCTCTGGTGCCGGAAGATCCGCAGAAGCCCTACGACATCAAAGACGTCATCCACGCAGTCGCCGATGACGCTGAATTTTTCGAAGTCCACGAGCACTACGCGAAAAACATCGTCGTCGGCTTCGCGCGCCTCGAAGGACGCCCCGTCGGCATCGTTGCCAACCAGCCCGCATTTCTCGCCGGCGTTCTCGACATCAGCGCTTCGGTAAAAGGCGCGCGCTTCGTGCGCTTCTGTGACGCCTTCAACATTCCGCTCATCACTTTCGAGGACGTTCCCGGCTTCCTTCCCGGCACGCAGCAGGAATTCGGCGGCATCATCAAGCACGGCGCGAAGTTGCTGTATGCTTACGCCGAAGCGACAGTGCCGAAAATTACGGTGATCACGCGCAAGGCCTATGGTGGCGCGTATTGCGTAATGGCCTCGAAACACATCCGCACCGACATCAACTATGCCTGGCCCACCGCCGAAATCGCCGTCATGGGCCCGGAAGGTGCCGTCAACATCGTCTACAAACGTGAACTCGATCGCGCTCCCGAAGCCGATCGCGACCGCCTGCGCCGCGAAAAAATCGAAGATTTTCGCGAGCGCTTCGCCAACCCTTACGTCGCCGCCGAGCGTGGCTACATCGACGCCGTGATCGAGCCCGCGCAAACCCGCGCCAAGCTAATCGCCGCCCTGCGCAGCCTAGAAAGCAAACGCGACACCAACCCCCGCAAAAAACACGGCAACATCCCCCTATGACGAGCCTCGCCATCGTCGCCGCTTCCGCTTCGGACGCTCCAGCGTTCGCATACCACTGGGCATGGATCGTTTTGGGGATCGTCGCCGGATATTACGTTTTGATGGCCATCGCGCTTCGATGGAGGCCGCAGCATCGCGTGTCCGTAACTCGGTATGAGCCGCCTCCCGGAATTTCGCCCCGCTGTGGCGGCTTATCTTTTTGAGAACGGCCGGTGCGAACGCGCCTTCGCCGCGGCTATGGTGTCCCTCGCTGCCAAGGGCTATATCAGAATTGTGCAAGTAAAAGATTCTTTCAGACTGACAAAACTTCGAGAGCGCGACTCTGCCCTTCCGCCGGAGGAGTCCAGCGTGCTTGCAGAGATTTTCTTGTCCGGCCCGGAGCCCTTCAAGTTCGATGGGTGCGAGGGGAATACACGGCTCAGCACGGTCTTCAAACGATTCGAAGTCACGGTTGAGAGCATCGCGATTCCCGAACTCATCTCCTCTCATCTTGGGTTCTGGCTCGTTGGTTTAGCGATCGCATCGCCCGCCGTTATTCAGGTCTTGACGAACTTTCCGCCCAGTCGCGATCGCACATCGCCGCTTGTCCTCTATCCGGGACTTTGGATCGTCCTTGGCGGTTTTTGCCTTGTTGCGGCTTTGCGCGCCTGGCCGGCCACACTTCGAAAACTGGCCACGTTCCTTCCCGGGAACCGTCGGCCCGCCTGCCCACCGGACCTTACCGATTTGACTCCTCTTTTCTTGACGACCACGGCGGCGTTGGCTTTCGGATATCTCGCATTTTTGTCGTCGCCGAAATTCGCAGTGCTGGTCACGTCGGCTGTCGTTCTGGGCGCCTCAACCCGCAATCTCTTGGAGTCACGCACGCGAGCGGGTCGAAGGATGCTTGCGGAGTTGAGTGGCTTTCGCGAATTTCTCGCGCGCGCCGAAGCCGATCGGTTGAACCGCGAAAACGAGCCAGGTCAGTCGCCGCGTGTACTTGAGAAATACAGTGCGTTCGCAGTCGCACTTGGCGTTGAACAAGGTTGGGGTGAAGCGTTCACCAGCAACTTGCTCCAACTCCTGCAGTTCGACCGCGCTTACAGCCCATCTTCTCCAGAAATATCGCTTCCGGATTTACCGTCCCGCGATAACGGCATAATTCAATTGAATCTTGGATCGCGAAAATGAAACTCTGCCCGGTCGCACACGGATTCCTACGGGGTCGGGGCTTCAGCCCTGACATACTCGACGTTGCGCGAAGCGCTTACGTTGCTGCCGCAGGCGGTCGCGTAGATCACAAGATCGGAGCGACTCTTGCCCTGCACGAGAGTGTTCTTTTCCACACGGCGGTTGGCGCAAGCTGTTGGCGCAAGCTGGCTTTTGGGGGCGAGTTCGCATACCATATCGCGGCTTTGCCTCTGTACACGAAATTATAGGATTTCAGGAGAACGGAATGCCTAGGAACGCTGCAAAGACTCGCACTCTGCTCGAATCGCTCGATGCTCTCGTTGCAAAGCATCATCTGCTCAAGCACCCTTTCTATCGCGCCTGGACCGAGGGAACTTTGTCGCAAGAAGCCCTGGCGCTCTATGCCGAGCAGTATTACCAACACGTCCGCGCGTTTCCGGAAAATCTGAAGCAGCTGGCCGGGCGCACCAACGGCGCAGTGAAGAAAATTGTGGAGGAAAATCTCGCTGAAGAACTCGACGCCGTCGGGCCGCACCCCATGCTGTGGCGGCAGTTCGCGCAGTCGCTCGGCGTAAGCGAAGCGGCGCTGGACGACGCGCGCCCGCTTCCGGGAATCGCCGCGCTGCTCGACAATTTCGACGAAATTGCCGCGCACGGCTCGCTCCCGCAGGCCGTCGCCGCATTCTACGTCTACGAAGCGCAGGTTCCGGAGATTGCCACGCAGAAAATTTCAGGGTTGCGGCGCTTCTACAACATCACCGAACCGCGCTCGCTGGCTTATTTCGCGGTGCACGAGGAAGCCGATGTCCGGCACCGCGCTACATGGCGCGAATGGCTCGCCGCGCAGAAGGATGCCGACACGGTCGCGGTGCTCTGTGCCGCCGAGCGGACGCTCAAAGCGCTTTGGGGCGCTCTCGACGCCGTCTATCTGCAAGGCTGCGCTTCGAAAAACTAAGTTCCAGTGCTGCGATAAATTCAATCGCTTCGAAGCGCTCTTCCTCGCGGCGTTTCGCGCATGGTTTGTGCGCGGCGTTTGCTTGCGGAGCTCGACCCTCAGCGCGCGCCGCTCTTCTTCAGGATTTTCATGCCTTCGCTTCCGCCAACGAAAACTTGCCAGGCTAAATCGAGAAACAATCCGTGTTCGACGACGCCGACAACGTGATCGATCTGCTGCGCGAGTTCCTTGGGATTCGCAATCGGTCCAAACGTGCAGTCGAGAATATAATGTCCGCCATCGGTGACGAACGGCTTCTGATCCGCTGCAGGACGCAACACGGGCTTCGCGCCGAGCTTCGTCAAACTTCGTTCCGTCGCTTCCCAACCAAACGGAACCACTTCGACGGGAACGGATTGGCGCGTGCCGAGATGGTCGACGAGTTTCGTATCGTCGGCGATCACGGCCATCCGCTTGCTTGCCGCGGCGACAATCTTCTCGCGTAGCAGCGCGCCGCCGTGTCCTTTCACAAGATAAAGCGTTCCAAGTTCCACTTCGTCCGCGCCATCGATCGTCAAATCGATTTGCCGATGCTCGGCGAACGAGGTGAGCGGGATTTTGAGGCTGCGCGCTTGTTCCGCGGTGCGCTCGGACGTGGGAATGCCGACGATGCGCAGCCCTTCTTCCACCACGCGGCGGCCCAGCTCGCTGACAACGAATGCCGCCGTCGAGCCGGTGCCGAGCCCGACGACCATGCCGGTTTCAACAAGCGCCGCTGCGGCCACGGCCGAAGCCTTCTTCCACTGATCCTGCGCCGAAAGTTCCATCGATTTGCGCTCCCGTTTGTGACCCTTGGAATGGCGGCCATGATAGCCCGTCGCCCGGAGCTTGCCAACCTTTGCACGAACTTGCGCGGCGCGTGAGCGCAACGGCGCGCGCGGAAACGGCGTGCTAGAATTTTGCGGGCATTCGTGCCCGACCCCATGGCGATGTTCAAGAAAATACTGATCGCGAATCGCGGTGAAATCGCCGTGCGCGTTCTGCGGGCTTGCCGCGAGATGGGCATTCGCGGCGTCGCGGTTTACAGCGATGCCGACCGCGCTTCGCTGCACGTGCGCCTCGCGGACGAAGCGTACTCGATTGGCCCTGCACCTTCGCGCGAAAGTTATCTGGTAATCGAGAAAATAATCGGCGCCGCGCGCTACTCGGGTTGCGATGCGATTCATCCCGGGTACGGGTTCCTTGCGGAGAATCCGACGCTCCCGCGCGCTTGTGCGGAGGCGGGGATTGCCTTCATCGGTCCTTCGCCGGAAGCGATGGAGGAGCTCGGGTCGAAGACTGCGGCGCGGCACATCGCGAAGAAAGTGGGCGTGGCGACAGTTCCCGGCACGCTCGACCCGATAGCGAAGTTTGAGGATGCGCTCCCGATGGCGCGGCAAATCGGGTTCCCGGTTGTGTTGAAGGCCGTGGCGGGCGGCGGGGGCAAGGGCATGCGCCTGGTCGAGCGCGAATTGGAAATTGCCAGTGCGTGGCGCGACGCCGCGTCCGAAGCGCAGAACGCGTTCGGCGATGGACGACTCTATCTCGAAAAATACTTGCTGCGGCCGCGGCACATCGAAATTCAGGTGCTGGGCGACCATCACGGCAAGATCGTTTTTATAGGCGAGCGCGAATGCTCGATTCAGCGGCGTTATCAGAAAGTGATCGAGGAAGCGCCGTCGCCCATTATGACCTCCGAGTTGCGGCGAGCGATGGGCGAAGCCGCCGTGAAGCTGGCGCGTACGGGCGGCTACACGAATGCAGGGACGGTGGAGTTTCTGGTCGACGCGGAGCGCAATTTCTACTTCCTCGAAATGAACACCCGGTTGCAGGTGGAACATCCGGTGACGGAGATGGTCACGTCGATCGATCTTGTGAAAACGCAGATACGCATTGCGGCGGGCGAGTCGCTGCCCTTCCGGCAGGAAGACGTCGCGATTCGCGGGCATGCCATCGAGTGCCGGATCTACGCGGAAGACCCGGACAATAACTTCTTTCCGTCCCCGGGAAAAATTCTCGGGCGGCGAGCGCCGTCCGGACCGGGGATTCGTCTCGATGACGGCGTTTATGGAGGTTGGACGGTCCCGAACGAATACGATCCGATGCTTGGAAAACTGATTGCGTGGGGCAACGATCGCGCGGAATCCCTGGCCCGTCTGGAACGCGCGCTCGGCGAGTATTACGCGAGCGGAATCAAGACGAACGTGGGCCTCTTCCGCCGCATTCTCGCGACGGAGGATTTCCGCAAGGGTGAATTCTACACGCGCTGGCTAGACGATTTTCTCGGCGAGGAGCAGAAAAGCTCCGGCGGCAAGGCAAGCGCGAAGGCGTCCGAGAACCCGTCGCCCGCCGAAGAAGCAGTGGTGTTGGCGGCGGCGTTCTGGCATATGTCGCGCAGCGGCGCGCAGGGCGTGAAATCCACGAATGGTACCGGCGAAAGAGAGTCGCAGTGGAAGCTCGAAGGCCGGCTGGAACAACTCGATCGCGAGCCGCGGCGCTAAAGGCAATCACGCAAGACAATGAAGGTTGAAATCGAACTCGACGGCAAGACGCGGAGGGTCGAACTGACGCGCATCGGCGAACGCGTGCAGTACGTGCTCGACGGGAAGGCGGTCGAAGCCGATGTCGTTGAAGTCTCGCCGGGCATCTACTCGATTCTCCTGGGCGGCCAATCTTTTGAGGCGCGCATCGAATCCGCCGCCACGGAATTGCGCGTTAGCGTCTGTGGACGCGAATACGAAGTGGCGATCCGCGACCCGCGCCAATGGCAGCGGCGTCGCGGCGGGGCGGTCGCAGTGGAAGGCCGCCAGCAGGCGATCGCGCCCATGCCGGGAAAAATCATTCGCGTGCTCGTGAAAGCGGGCGATGCGGTCGAAGCAGGCCAGGGGCTCGTGGTAATCGAAGCGATGAAAATGCAGAATGAAGTACGCTCGCCAAAGCGCGGCACAGTCGAGCGCCTGCTCGTCTCGGAAGGACAAACGATAAACGCGGGAGAAGTCCTCGCAATCGTTACCTAATGTCGGCCACGCAGAGCAAGCGCGATACGGGTTGTTGCAATCCGGATGGCGCGGGAGTATGGTTCTGCAAGCGAAATCAGGGCGACGCGCGTCCTCGTCCCTCGCGCGTGCAGGAAGCTTGCAATTCATTTAGGAAAGCTCCACTGCTTCTGCGTCGACCTGCCGCTACACTATTGGCAACAAGGAGATACCCATGTCCCGACGGCACGAAATGAACCCTTCTGCGGCACATTTGAATAGAGCGAAGTGGCTACGTGTGGCGTTCATCGCGGTTGCGATTACACTTCTCGGCGGAGGATTTGCTCCGGCGAGCCGGGCGCAGCGCGGCGACGAGGACCGCGATCATCATCATCACCACAAAGCCGATCTCTCAAAGGTTGTTTTCGTGGGCGACTCGCTTACGGCCGGCTTTCAAAGCGATTCGCTGATTGACACGGCGCAGGTGCACGGATGGGCAAACGTGGTGGCCACACAGGCAGGCACGCCGCTGGCGCTTCCGCTGATCGCGCCGCCGGGAATTCCGAACGTGCTGGAGCTCGTCAGCGCCGGGCCGCCGCCGATTATCGTTCCGGCTCCGGGAACTTCGACAGGCCGCGACAATCCATCTCTCCAGGCTACGGACCTCGGCGTGCCGGGCGCGTTGTTGAACGATGCACTGATCACCAAGCCGTCGTTTCCGATCGACGATCTGACGGACCTCATCCTCGGACTTCCCGGCCTTTTCGGGAATGTCTCGCTGACGCAAGTGGAGTGGGCGCAGACGCTACAACCGACCACGATTTTCGTGTGGCTCGGGAACAACGACATACTGGGACCGGCGGCGGCGGCCAATCTCTCGCTGGCGACACCCGTTGGAACTTTTCACACGGAATTCAAGCAGCTGCTCGACTCGCTGGCGGTAACGCACGCGACGATCGTCGTCTCCAACATTCCCGACGTGACGGCCATACCGTTCTTCACTTCGGCCGATACGATCGCGCAAGAGGTTGGCCTGCCGCTGTCCGTAATCGGGCCGATTCTGGGAATTCAGGAAGGCGACCTGGTCACGCCGGAAGGCGTGGCGTTGATACCGGGAATCCTGGCGAACCCGAGCACGGGGCCTCTACCCGCGAGCGTGGTGCTTACGCGGCAGCAAGTGATCGAAACGAAATCGATCGTCGATGCCTACAACGTGATCATCGCACTCGAGGCGTTCGAACACGGCGCCACCCTGGTGGATATTCACACGCTGTCGGTGCGAACCGCCGAACGCGGGATCGAAGTGAACGGGAAGCGGCTGACGAACGCATTCCTCGGCGGGCTGTTCTCGCTCGACGGCGTTCATCCGACGAACACGGGCTACGCCATCATCGCGAATGAGTTCATCAAGACCATGAACCGGGAGCTGAGCACGGACATTCCGCCGATTTCGATCGAGCAGGTGGCGAAGACCGATCCGCTGGTGCCTGCCAGCGTCGAGGGGGCTAACCGAGGCCACGTCGACGCGAAGACGGCGACCTCGATGAAGGCAACGGTGCTGCGTCCGGGACCACACTAGGAGAGAGTTGCATGGGGATGTCTGGGCTGCGCGGTTGATGTCAGTTCGGAGCCTCAGCCGCGCACCAACCTGAAAACGTTATTTGGGTGCAGGAAGCTTGCCTGAAAAATCGATAATTTCGCGCGCGAGGTAGTTTGAAACCTTCGCTTCGGTGCGCGCTTCCATCAGATAGGCGTTGCGAAGAAGCTGTTCCTTGCGATTCCGGAGCGTGTCGCGAATGGTCTGCTGAACTTGTGGGTCGGAAAGTTCGCGCTGTCCCGCGGCTTCTTTGGCGACCATTTTCAGGATGCGGTAGCCGCCACGGTCGGGGATCGGCCGCGTTACTTCGCCCGGCTTCATCGAAAGCACGGTTTTCTTGAGGAGCGGATCGGAACGATTGAGGGACGATTCGGAAACGAAGCCGATATCGCCGCCCGTGGACGCCGTTGAATCCTCGGAATAATCCATCGCCAGCTGCGCGAAATCGGCGCCGCCACCGAGCTTCTGTTCGAGAAGCGCGGCTTTTTTGCCGGCTTCGGCTTCATTCGCGGCTTTGTCGTTCTTGCGATTGTGCACGGCGGGATCGGGACGCGGCGTGATCACAATCTGCGCGATGTGGTACTGCTGCTCGACCACGTTGAACTGCGCGCGATTCTTGTTGTAGAAATCGGTGACGTCCTGATCGGTGATGGAAATCTTGGCCACAATCTCCCGATTCAGCAGCTTCTGGACGGAGAGCTGGCGGCGAATTTCACTTTTCAAGTCGTCGACCGTTAGGCCGGTGTCCCTTAGTTTCTTCTGGAATTCTTCCTCGGTGTAGGGACTCTTCGATTCGGTGAACTTGTCTTCCACTTCGGCGTCGCTGGCGATGAGGTTATTCTTGTTGGCGCGCTCGATCATGATTTCGTTGTTGATGAGTTCGTCGAGAATGCTGAGTTTCAGGGAGAGAGATTCTTCCTGCGAAGGGGCCGGCCCTTCCGAGTTCACGCGCGTGCGGTAGTATTTTTCAACGTCCGAGCGCGAAATCTCCTTGCCGTTGACAACGGCCCACACGTCCGGGCCGGGAGCAGTCTGGTTTTTACAGGACGCCGCACACGCGCATACGGCCAGTGTTACGAGAATGGCGATTCTGCGCTTCAATCGGAACTCCTTCCGAGGGAGTGTTTCAGGCGGCTTTCTTGACGCGGCCTGCACGAATGCATGCCGTGCACACGCGTACGTGCTTCCGCACGCCTTTCACCACGGCTTTCACCCGGCGCAGATTCGGATTCCAGCGGCGGCGAGTGACGTTGTGGGCGTGGCTGATCGTGTTTCCATAAAGCGGCTTCTTGCCGCAAAGTTCGCATGCCAGTGCCATGGTTCCGTTGCTCCTGCAAGAATTTTCTGAACGATGCAACATTTGATGCTACCAGAGATTGCGCCGAGCGTGAAGCGATTTGGCGCGCGACCGGCTGCGGGACTGTCTAAGAAGTACGCACGAACGCGGACATATTGAATGGCGCGCCATAGACCGACCGTTGTGAAAGCGGTGGCGCGACCAGATGCACTGCTTGCAGTAGACGCGCGGGCTGGCACGGCTTCATCATGCAAACGACGGCGCCGGGTTGACGGCTGGCAGCATCGTCGGAAGGCAGAGCGGAACTTGTAAGCAAGATAACCGGGACACGCTGTAGGCGAAGCATCTTTTTTGACGATCGCGCAGAGATGCTGGCCGGAGATATTGGCAAGTTCGACCTCCGCGACAATTACGTCGGGTATTTCGGTGGCGAGAATGGCAAGAGCTTGACGGACCGTGGAGACGAACACTACCTGATAGCCATCGGGAACAACAGTGTGGCGAATCGTTCTGGGAAATCATCAATGAATGTCAGAGATCTCTAAGGAATCACTCGGAGAAGACTATGCTTCGGGTGCGTCGGCTGATCTGCGCGCTGTAAACCTTACCGGCGGCTTACATTACGCGATCATTCGGGGCAAACTGCGCCGCCGTCAATCCAGATTTTCATTTGCGCCACCGTGTCCTCTCGCGAGAGGGACGGGAGCGTGCGGCCGTCGCCGGGATTCCAGCCCCATCCGACCAGATCGTCCGAGGAAACGTGCTTCAGCAGTTGCGCGAGTGAGCGACCGCCGGTTTGTCTTGGATCCTTGAGTTGGCGGCAAAGTTGAGCTGGGGTGCGGCCGACGAAGACCATCTTGTGTTCCGGCGGCGGGAGTCCCCACTTGGGATTCCCCGGCGGCATGTTCGCGCCGGCAAGATTCGCCTCTTGATGGCAGGTGTTGCACCGCATTCCGTAGAGGCCGTGGCCGTCGCTGCCGCGCTTCACATACTGCGCATGGACGTGGCTGTCGTCTCCTTGAAGAGGAGCGTCGCCTGCGGGATGGCAATTCTGGCAGCGCGGCGACGTGAAAACTTTGTGCACCTGCAAAAACGCCGCGCGCGATTCACTCGCGGAGGGCGCGGCGTTGGTGGCTGTCTTCTCCTTCGCGCCTGTAAAAGCGGCGGCAAGAGCGGCAGCGCAGATGAGTGTGCTCAGCACTGTGACTGTTGCACGAATTCTCCGCTTCACGCTTGCGTTCATGACTTCACCTCCGCGCCGGCCACCAAATCACTTGCGCGAATCGGCAGACGCCGAATTCGTTTGCCGGTAACTGCGAAGATTGCGTTGGTCAAAGCCGGTGCTACGGGCGGCACGCTTGGTTCGCCCACGCCCGTGGGTTTTTCCTCGCTCGGCACGATGTAGACTTCGATGGTCGGCGCTTCAAACATTCGGAGCATCGGATAGTCGTGAAAATTCCTCTGCTGCACGCGCCCATTTTCGAGCGTGATTTCCGTCTTCATCGCCGCCGTCAAGGCGAAAATGATCCCGCCCTCCATTTGCGCTTTCACCGTGTCGGGATTGATCACCCGCCCGCAATCCACCGCGCACACCACGCGATGCACGTGGACGGTGCCGTCCTTTTCCACCGACGCTTCGACCACCTGCGCCACGTAGCTATCAAAGGAGAAATGCGTCGCGATCCCGCGCCCGCGTCCCGTGGCCAACGGCTTGCCCCATCCCGCCTTCTGCGCGACGAGATCGAGTGTTCCCAGCATCCGCGGCTGCTTCGCGAGCAGCTTTCTTCTCAGTTGATACGGGTCTTTGCCTCCGGCATGCGCCACCTCGTCGAAAAACGCCTCGACGGAAAATCCGGTGTGCGAATGTCCCACCGAGCGCCACCACTGCACCGGCACTCCGATTCTCGGCGAGTGCAAGTCCACCTGGAGGTTCGGTATCCCGTAGAGCAAATCGGCGGCACCTTCCACCGATGCGGAATCGATTCCGTTCTGAATGCCGAATGCTTCGAACGGTGTACCTTGCATGATCGACTGGCCGACGATGGTATGCGTCCACGCGATCGGCTCTCCGCTCGCGTCAAGACCAGCGGCGAAGCGGTCGTGCCACATCGGTCGGTACCATCCGCCGCGTATGTCGTCTTCACGCGTCCACATCACTTTCACAGGCGCTTTCGCGGCTTTGGCGACGTGCACTGCCTCCATGACGAAATCGGAGGCCGGATTCGCGCGCCTTCCGAATCCGCCGCCCAGAAGCGTGGTATGGATTTGAACCTTTTCCGGCGCCAAACCGGCCACTTGAGCCGCATTCGCGCGGTCCACCGTTTGGAATTGCGTGCCGGTCCAGATTTCGCAGGACTCCGCTCGAAGATCAACCACGCAATTCAAAGGCTCCATCATTGCGTGCGCCAGGTAAGGCACGTCATATTCGGCCGTGATTTTTTTCGCGGCTCCGGCGAGCGCGCCCGCCGGGTCCCCGGCCTTTTTCGCCAGCAGTCCAGGTGACGCACTCTGCGATGAAAAGTCCGCGAGCATTTTGGCCGTCGAAGTGTTCGCGTTCGCGCCGTCATCCCAATTGATTTTCAGCCTTTCGCGGCCCAGCTTCGCCGGCCAAAATCCGGAGGCGATTACCGCGACTCCTGACGGAACTTGCTCCACCGCCCGCACGCCCGGAACTCTTAGCGCTTCCCCGGCGTCGAAGCTGACTACTTTGCCGCCAAACACAGGAGCGCGTGCAACTAATGCGGTAAGCATTCCGGGGAGAATCACGTCGAGGCCGAACTGCGCCGTACCGTTGGTCTTCGACGGTGTGTCCAGCCGCCGAGTGGGCTTGCCAACGAGCGTGAAATTTTTTGGATCCTTCAGCGGCACGTTCGCCGGAACGGGTGTTGCGGCAGCAGCGTTCGCCAGCGATCCATACGAAGCTTTCCTTCCTGACGCTCCATGAATCACTACGCCTTTCTCGACGTGGCAGCTATCGGCTGAAACATTCCATTGCTGCGCCGCAGCCTGGACTAACATGACGCGCGCCGCCGCGCCCATCTTTCGATAGCGCTCCCATTCGGAAGCGGTCGTGGTGCTGCCTCCCGTTATCTGGATGCCGAATACGGCGTGATTGTAAGCCGCGTTCACGGGCGCGGATTCCACGCGCACTTTCGACCAGTCCGCCTCGAGCTCTTCGTTGAGCAGCATGGGCAAGCTGGTGTAAACGCCTTGCCCCATTTCGGAGTGATTCGAGACCACGGTAACGATTTCGTCGGTGCCGATGCGCACGTAGGCGTTCGGCGCAAATACTTTCCCGACGGTCGCGGGTGACTCGGCGCGAGCGAAATCAAGCTCCGGCACGTACACGCTTATAAGCAGACCGCCGCCCACTGCGGCGCTCGCTCGCAGAAATTCGCGGCGGTCAAGACGAGTGGCAGTGGTCATTTCGCACCCCCTTGCGCAGCCATTTCGGCTGCGCGGTGAATCGCGCGCCGGATCCGCGGGTAGGTTCCGCACCGGCAGATGTTGCCGGACATCGCTTCGTCAATATCTTTATCCGTGGGCTTCGGATTTTCCTTGAGCAGCACCGCGGCGCTCATGATTTGGCCCGACTGGCAATACCCGCATTGCGGCACGTCGATCTCAATCCATGCGCGCTGCAACGGATGGCTCAAATCCGGCGAAAGACCTTCAATGGTGGTGACGTGCTTGCCTTCCGCCCGCGAAAGCGGCGCTACGCACGAGCGGATGGCTTGTCCCTCGAGATGCACGGTGCACGCCCCGCACTGCGCCATCCCGCATCCATACTTTGTGCCGGTCAGCCCCATCGATTCGCGAAGCACCCAAAGCAGTGGCGTCGCCGGATCGGCATCGGTTTGGACGGCTTTACCGTTCAGGACGAATGAAGTCATGCTGACCCCCTGTGATTCTGTTGTTGGCTGCCTCGCTTCCCAAATTTCATCGACGGGATTATTATAAGCACGACACCCAAGATCTAATGCCGAAAATCTCTTCGAAAAAAAAGCCGATTCTCGTGGCGCGAGGGAAGGGGGACATTGGAATAGCTTCTTGCCAGTGGTCCGGAAAAACGAAGGAAAAAAATATCGGGACGAAAAAGAGCCAGGAGAACAGCCTTTTTCGACCAGCCATTCATTCGTCCCCACGAGCGGCCAACTATACGCATACCCAGCGCCAACCCTCATGCTGTGACCAACTCAAAGTTGCGGCGACCTACGCCTTTGGCACAAATGCCGCCAATGAAGCATCGAGCAAACCTTGAACTATCATCAGATATGGAAGCACCGAAGGGCGCCAATTAATCAAGCAGGCGACGAAGAGGGCGAACGGCAGGAACATACCAAACCGCCAGAGCATGAACCGCGCATCGAACTGAAGTGGTAGCGTGACGTGTTGAAAGGCGTGGACCACGGCGACTAATATTACGGTTCGCCAGCCCGACTTGCTCATCGTTTTGAGACGCGGCATCACGTATCCGTAGTAGTTTGGCAGTTCAGAAAGTGCAATCGTAATCGGGAAGATGACGGCCACAACAAGGATGGCCCATTCGGGCAACGGTCGGAACATCATCGCTATGACAGCGCTGGGATTGTCGAAGAGCGCGCGGGCTAGGAGAGGATTTGGATAATAGCCGAGCGGTGCGGCGGCAACCGTCGCGGCGATTACGAGTGGAACGTCCCACTTCCACCTTCTTCTTTCGAAGTTAAAAAACTGGTTTAGCCGCAGGCCTTCACGTCGAGCCAGCCAGGCAAGCAGCGCGATGTTAGTGATGTTTCCGAGAGAGGCGCTGAGCAGCCACCACGACACCGAAGCCTCCCATGGTCGGACTGAACCAACCAGCAAGAACCCCAGTGCAAAAAGCAGCTGCCAGAAAGCAAACAATACCGTCCGCGAGAACAGCATTCCCCAGACATACCGCTGCTGAATGGAACCCGTGCTGACCCGGGCTGATATCGCCGACTCGGAGTTAGGGTGCAAAGAAGGCATCATCAGTGCGAGATTCTCGCAAACTACCTCAACGGATTAGAGAAGCTGAGCGGGCAATTCGGGAACGACTTTTCAGTACCTCACCAATTGGTCCACCCGAACAGCGCGCCTTCAAGGTGGTGCGTAACAGTGTGATTGGTTTCGTCTATGATGTGCGCACGAAAATATGCTTCGTATCCACATTTGGCTCAGCCCAGTATAGGGCACTTGAAGTCGCGTACGAGATTAACCGGGGGAAGTCGGGAGTTCCATTGTGAGCGAATGACCGAATTGGTTCCTGTTCGTTCTTACCGACCACTCGCCAAGAACTCGTCTTTCGGTTGCCGCATCGCCCCATTGAACGGAGCAGGGTTTTCTCATCCAGGAATTCGGGTAGAACGGTAAGTTCTAATTAGCTTTTGCATGTTGCCTCTGGGGTCTGGTAAGGCGTTTTGACGTAACTGGCGTGATCGGACGCAAGGAACGCCACCACGTCGGCGATTCTCCGCGGGCTGCGCATTCCGACCGAGAGGTACCTGTCCAGCGAGGTACTCGTAAAAGCCCTTCGGATCGGCACCCTGACCCGCAAGCCCATCGAGCCCTGGGGTCACAGTCCTACCTGGGCTAATTGCGTTCACACGAATCCCACGTCCCTTCAAATCGAGAACCCACGTTCGGACGAGATTGCGCAGGGCGGCCTTCGCAGCCGAGTAAACACCCAGCCCAGCATCTACCTTGAAGGCGTTGCTCGATGCATTCACGATGACGGATGCGCCTTCGCCGAGCAGCGGAAGGGATTTCTGCAAGGTGAAGACTGCGCCCTTGACAGTCTGGAACTTACTGTAAACATTCCAGGGTCTTCGCGTGCCCTTAACAAAGCCCGAACGGAGGTATCAATAAGTCCAGGATCTGAATGGACGGGGGATTCAAGTGAGCGCAATCAGCCCGGGCGCAGTGGTGACTCCGGGACCTGATGGGCTTGCAGGCCCACGGACCGACCTGAAAGGATTCTACGATTATCGCGGCGACCTCGTGTCCCTCCGTCGAAACGCATAGCCTCTCGAGATCGCCAATGAATCCGGGATCAATCACAGCTCTGGCTGCTATTTTCGGGATAACCCAGATGCAAACAGAACGCGGCTTTCCGCAACCAATCTCTAGATCTGGTATCTAATGAAGCGTTGCTGTACACATGTTACTTTCGAATTGTTCCTGGTCCCGAGTTGAATCGATGGCCAAGCCAATCTTGCTCAGCGTAGATGATGACTCCGATGTGTTACGGGCGATCGAGCGTGATCTCCGATCTCACTATGGCGCCGAATATCGAGTGATCGGAAGTGATTCTCCGGAAAAAGCGCTCGATATGCTCAAACAATTGAGGGTTCGCAATGACAGCGTGGCCCTTTTGCTGGCCGACCAGCGCATGCCTCGGATGAATGGAGTCGAATTTCTTCAGGAAGGGATGCGCATCTTTCCCGACGCCAAACGAGCGCTCTTGACGGCCTACGCGGATACGAGCGCCGCGATTAGCGCCATAAACGAAGCGAATATCAACTACTTCTTTATGAAGCCCTGGGATCCTCCCTCTGAGCATCTCTTCCCGCAGTTGGATGACTTGCTGGATGATTGGAGGGCGTCGTATCGACCAGCGTTCGAAGGCATACGAGTGCTGGGCACAAGGTGGTCGCCGCGAAGCTACGAGATGCGTGACTTCCTGGCTCGGAACCACGTTCCATATCAATGGATTGACGTGGAGCTTTCCTCTAGCGACCCCGAAACCAAGCGTATTCTGGAGATCCTTGGACCAGAGGCGAACAGTCTTCCCATCGTCTTGTTTCCCGACGGAACCAAACTCCTCGAGAGCCTGCCGGGCGATGTTGCGCAGAAAGTGGGGTTGCGCACGCGAGCTCAAACCGATTTCTACGATTTAGCCATCATTGGAGGAGGCCCCGCCGGTCTGGCTGCGGCTGTTTATGGGGCCTCGGAAGGCCTGAAGACGGTGATGGTCGAACGCGAAGCTCCCGGCGGACAAGCAGGAATGAGCTCGCGCATTGAAAACTATTTGGGATTTCCAAGCGGGCTGAGCGGAGGTGACCTTGCGCGACGCGCTGTGGTGCAAGCCCAGCGTTTTGGAGTCGAGATCTTGGCACCGCAGGAGGCCGTGGGCGTCCGTACTGAAGGTCCCTATCGAATCATCAAGCTGGCCGATGGAAGCGAGTTCTCGTGTCATGCATTGTTGGTCGCAACCGGAGTGCAGTGGCGGCGCTTGGAAGCTCCGGGAGTCGACAAGCTGCAGGGCGCCGGGGTCTACTACGGCGGTGGCGCCACTGAGGCACTCTCTTGTAAGGGCGAAATTATTTACGTCGTTGGCGGTGCAAATTCCGCAGGCCAAGCCGCGATGAACTTTGCCAGGTATGCGGAAAAAGTTGTGCTGCTGGTACGCGGTGACGGCCTCGCCTCTACGATGTCCCAATATCTGATTGACCAAATCCAACAAACTCCCAATATTCAAATATGGGCTCACGCCAGCGTTGCCGAACTCCATGGAGACAAGCGTTTGGAAGAAGTCTCGATATTGTGCTCGGATACGGACAAGATTGAACGCGTACCTGCCAGTTCGATATTCATCTTTATTGGGGCCCTGCCCCGGACCGACTGGCTGGCAGGCTTGGTCGAACGAGACGATCGTGGTTTTATCCTGACGGGTCCGGACTTGATACGAAACGGTGAGCGACCGAAAGGGTGGGTGCTTGACCGTGATCCGTTTCTGCTGGAAACGAATGTTCCTGGAATCTTTGCGGTCGGAGACGTGCGCCACGGCTCGGTGAAGCGAGTCGCGTCAGGTGTTGGCGAGGGTTCTGTGGCTGTGCAATTCATTCATCAGTATTTGAGCAAGGTCTAATGGTGACTCCGTCCGAGCTGTTGCGCTTTCCGGCGTTCGCTGATTTGCCTGACGATCAGATTGCATGGTTCCTCGGCCAGTCACAGGAAAAAAGCCTCAAGGCAGGCGAAATCTATGCGAGACAAGGCGATCCTCCCGAGGCGATGTTCGTGCTTCTCGAAGGCGAATTTGAATGGCGCGGCGAGTTCAACGGAGAAACCACCGTGATTCCCGGCAATGTGGGCGACGTGACCGGAGCGTTGCCATTTTCGCGGATGAAACAATTCACAGTCACGGGCAGGGCCGTCAAGGACGGCCGTATCCTGCGATTTCCCGCTGCGCTGTTTCCAGATCTCATTCAGAAAATGCCGGAGTTGGCCAAACGCTTGGTCGGTGTCATGTCCGATCGCATCCGCGAATTAACGCGCCTGGAACAACAGCGCGATCGGCTGGCCGGGCTGGGAAAACTCTCCGCAGGGCTTGCTCACGAGCTCAACAATCCTGCTTCCGCTGCCAAACGCGCGGCGGTCCAGCTGCGAGATACTCTGCAGCGCATTAAGGACGCAAGTCATGAACTTGGCCGGCGGGACCTCACCCCCACCCAGAAAGCGGAGATCGAGAAATTGGAATCTTCGCTTACTCAGCGAGACGAGCCTCCACCGGATGCTCTGACGATCAGCGACCTCGAAGACCAGATCGATTCTTTACTGCGAAGCCACGGGCAGAATGATTTGTGGCAGATGGCCGCCGAGTTGGCGCAAAGAGGAATCCAGCCGTCGGCACTCGAGTCACTATTCGAGAACCTCGATGCCGGAACCGCGCGAACAGCCCTGGTACGAATTGCGGCGTCTGTCGAAATTGCGAGCCTGTTGAATGAAATTGAGAGCAGCGCTTCGCGAATCTCCGATCTGGTCCGTGCCATCAAGGAGTACACGTTCATGGACCAGGCGCCCGTGCAAAACGTGGATGTGGTGAAGAGTCTTGAAACAACCTTGACGATTTTAAATCACAAACTCAAACGCGGTGTCACGGTGCGCCGCGAATACCAGCCTGTTCCGCTTCTCGTGAATTCGTTCGGAAGCGAGCTTAATCAGGTCTGGACGAACCTCATCGACAACGCGATTGACGCGATGAGTGGCCAAGGCGAGCTTCGACTCCGAACGTATCGTGACGACGGCTGCGTTGTCATTGAGATCGGCGATAATGGCACCGGAATCTCGCCGGAAGTAAGAGCACACATTTTTGAACCCTTCTTTACGACCAAGGGTGTGGGCGAGGGCACGGGACTGGGACTCGATACGGTGCAGCGGATTGTGAGGAAACATCGCGGCAATATCCAGGTCCATTCGAAACCGGGCGATACACGGTTTCAAGTGTGGCTTCCGCTGGCAGATGCGCGGACCTAATGCACAGGCAGCGGAAGGGCTGTTGAAGCCTGGGCTGTCGGTCGAACCGAAGGTGAGGGTGCGATGAGTACAACAGGAACTTGCGCGGCACCTCTCTTCTTTCGGCTGGGCACAATCGCCGCGCCAGATTGCTGTTCTCCCCGCTCCGGGATTGTCGCATCTCGGCCTTTTGACGCCCGCCTCCGGTCTCCACTAGCATCTCTCGCGCCACCAAATTGCGGTGTCTGTGACAGGAATTCGAGCGTTCGTAAAGGAAAGATTTCCTATATACAATAGTTTCCAGAATGAGAAAAACGAGTTACCGTTTCACGGTGTCGATACAAAACCGAAAAACGGTGCCGCCCCCATTGACATCGTCGGAAGAAGACGTTCTCGAGACGCGAAGCGCCAGTTGGCTTCGGCCGCCGCTGCCGCTAACGTCATAAAGCGCCCTTGGAAATCGCTCCGCATGATCAGCCCGGAATCGTGATCACGATCGCCCGGAATCGGTGATCACCATCGTCCGGAATCCCCAGCTTTGCAAGTAAGCAGAACAAATCACATAAGTGCCGCATCTGGTGCCACTTACGCGGATACATGCGGTGCAACCGACCTCTTCAATTGGACTGACGTTGGACCGAAAGCCTAACTACTGTGCTTGGGTACCACGACTTAAGTGCGAATTTCAGTTCGTTGCTGCATGGAGAACTCAGCTAACTTCCAGGGAATGGAAATTAGTCACTGGGCCAAGCGCTCGTGGCTCAATCGTCGCAGCCCCCCTGCACCCGCATCACCAGCAGGGTTACATCGTCGCGTTGCGGCTGCCCGTTCGCGAACGTGGAGACTTGGTCCAAGATCGTCTTGATGATCTCCTTCGGACTCTTGCGGCTGCAAGACTTTAAGAGGCCTTCGAGTCTCTGCTGACCCCAGAGTTCGTGTTGGCGGTTTTCCGCCTCTGTGATTCCATCGGTGTAGGCAACGAGGACATCATCAATTTCGAATTGGAAAGCTGCGGAAGCGAACTGAGGGTCTGCCGAAATCCCCACTGGGATGCCAGTGGAGGGCAGTCGGAAGATCTCGCATGATCCATCTTCCGGACGGAGGACAAGCGGCGGATTATGGCCTGCATTAACGTAATTCAGCATACGTTTGGCCGGTTCGTACTCTGCATAGAAAAGTGTCGCGAAAATGTTTTTCGGCGAGGATTCATAGACCAACTCGTTGACGTCACCAATCAGCGTCGAAAGTTTCAAATGCGGTTTCAAGGCCTGGAATTTCAGAGAGGCTTGGAGACTGGCCATAATCAGAGCGGCACCAATTCCTTTTCCGGAGACGTCGCCAATGGCAATCCCCCAGCGACCTCTCTGCAAAGAAAGCAAATCGTAATAGTCCCCGCCGATCCCTCTGGCCGGTTGGTAGAAGGTTTCGTAGGAGAGGCAGGGTATCGATATGGTCTGCGGGGGAAAAAAGGCTTGTTGGACTGCTTTCGCGTCTTCTAGATCCCTGCGGAACGCCCGCTGGAGCCCGGAGTCCGATTCGGATCTCTTGAGATACTCCAAGATAGTTTCGACGTGATTCCGCAGCAGGAGACCCGCTTCCCGTCCTCTGCCTTCTTCGAGAGCGTTCGCGATGGGCCGGTGCGATTCTGCACTATCATATAGGTCCCTAGTGACCTTGGGTATCGCCGCGCGCATGCGGAGGTCAATAGCCAGAGTGTCCCAGACCCGACGGAGGACGCCGTTCTGAGACGCTTCCAAAATGATCCTGTGAAATTTGATGTCATGCTCGGCGTAAGCGTCCAGGTCGTCACTGCGGACGGCTGCAAGCATCGCATCTACTTCCCCCCGAAGCTCTGCCGTGTTGCCTTCGAGGAAAGCGGCGGCGGTTCGTCCTGCGATTTCCTCCAGACTAGCACGCATTTCATAAGCCTCCTTCATCTCTTTCAGGCTCGGTGAAAGCACGGTGGCGGAATGGTTTCCTGAGAGCTTGACCACCCCGATTGATTCCAAGTCACCGAAGGCATTCAAAAGTGAGTCTTCGTCCAGTTCATACCTTTCTCCAATCTCGCGGAGGTCCAGGACTTGCCCAGAGCGATAGACTCCACTAAAGAGTTCTCTGGCTAATCGTGCCCGTCGGCGGCCTTTTGGTTGGCCACTTAGGCCTGCGATCCCGTCGTTTTCTTGCATTCGTGACTCAGCAACGCCAGTATTCATTTTTCAACACTCTCTATCCGGGGGGCACGCGAAGAAGTGTGCCCGCAGTTGAGTCCTACGCCGTTCTACGTGTATATAGGGCAGGCCTCAAAATTGATTGTTTCAATGCGTCTGCCAATCTGCGCCGGGCCCGCATGACTCTGGATTTGAATGCGCTCCTATGAATGCCCAGGGCCTGGACTGATTCCATTGTTGAATATCCTGCAATCTCACGAAGTCGAAATGCAGCCTCAACTCCTGGACTAAGTTCACGGAGTTGCTGTTCTATGAGAGAGTTCATTTCGGTAGCCACGCAGATTTCCTCGGGATTCGGCCCCTCCGCCACGATTCCATCGAGGAGCGATCCTGATTGAGAGTCCAGAATCTCGTCCAAGGAAGATTCCGCGCAGACGCCTTTCCTTCGGCGGAGCATCAAAGCTGAATTGATCGCGATCCGGGTAAGCCAGGTCGAGAAAGCTGATCGACCTTCAAAAGAGTCCAGATTCGTGTAAGCCTTGTACCAACTCTCTTGCACCGCATCTTCTGCGTCTTCTCTATTCCGCAACACGGCATGCGCCGTCTGATAAAGCCTGGGTGTGTACGTCTTGAAAAGTCGTTCCTGCGCGTCCGCGTTACCCGCCATGGCCAGCTGGACCAGATCCCAGTCTTTTCCGATGAGAGTTGAGGCGGCCTTCCCACCAGACGCCTGGGATTTTCGAATCTGCGAGACCGATCTGGTCAGCGTCGCGCTGCGGCGTGGTGCACGGAAAAGCGCTCCGATTGCCCGCGTCGACGCACCCTCTAGTGAAGTTTGCAATGCACCCATCGAACCTCCTCTCGAGAACTGCTTCACTTGATGGCAGTGCACTATCGATGCCAATTCACTTTTGAGCGAGATCACTCCGTAAGTAGTCGAGCGCAAAGGTTTTCAAGCGATCGGGAGGATTCGAGTGAATTGTCTTTGCAGCCTTCCTGGTGGCAGCCCGGCAACATCTGTCAACCGAGCGTCACTCGTGGATTCAAGTTTAATCCTGGCGATGCTACGCATTTGTGCCACACGGCGCGCACAACCACCGCGCCGGAATCGAACGATACCATGCGACCGCTTTTCTTCGAACTAGGGTGCACTCATCGCGCCCAGGTCCGGAGCGTGAGTTGCGAACCTGCGCCAGACAACGCGCAAGGCAGCGACCACTGGCAGGGCAAGATAGACTCCAACAAATCCCCCGACCGCGGCCCCGGCCATCAACGTGAAAATCGCGAGAAGCGGATGGATCTCGAGTTCGTGGCCCATTACTCGCGGTGCGATCCCATAGTCCATGAGCATTCGCCAAAGGCCGAGAAGCACGGCCATCCAGATCCAGTGGGCGTGGATGAGAGCGCCCAGGCTGACGATCGTTGCCGCCGCGATCATCCACCCCGCGATGGGGATGAATTCCAGGGTTCCCGCCAAGACGCCGAGCGCCAGAGGATGGGGAAAACGCAGGGTCAGAGACGCGATGGACACATACGCGAGAGAAAGCACGCCGAGCGTCACCTTGGCTCTGATGTAGTGCCGAAGCATCGTATTGAGCTCAGCGGCCAACGAGCAAAAGTCTTCGTAATTCTCCTTGGTCGAAACGAGGTGAATGACCTGGTCTGCCAGACTTTCGCCGGCGCTGAGGAAAAAGATCGCGAGGATCGGAATTACGACGACGGCCCCAATCCCCGTCGTCGCCAACCGCTCTGCAGTCCCGGTCATCTTCTCAATGTTTGAGCGATGCTGGATGAGAAATGTTTTCAAACGAAGAGTCTGATTGTCGTTCCAGCCGTACTTGTTACCGATATCCGCCGCAATTTCGCCGCTAGCTAGGCGATCGCTCAGTGTCGGGAGCTGCTGTAACAGTTTGACGCTACGACCGAGGGAGCCTGGCGCAAGAACATGAAAAATGAGCACGATGAAAATGAGCAGGGCGAGATAAGCTTCCGCAACATGAGGCCCCCGCAGCTGCTTCAAGAACAGAGAATGGCGCTGGATAAATCGAACGACCGGATCGATCAAATAGGCGAACAGGATGGCGAAGCAGAAGATGACGATGACCGCACGAGCGACGTAGACAAATGCCAGGGCGAGACCAAATACAAGGATCGTCAACAGTATGCTTGCGGTACGACGATCAAATGTCGACATGATGCACCTGGTGGCAAAGCAGCTTGCGCACTATTCGCTCTCCAGCTTTTCTTTGATGGACACGAGGGCCCGTTCAAGCGACGAGCGGGTCTTATCGACTGCAACTTTCCGCACTATGCCGCCTTTGATCCCGGTCAGCCCTGCTTGTTGAGAGCCCTTCAGGGTAATGAGATAAAAGCCGCGCTTCGCCGGCTGTTCGGAGTCATTTACACAGATCGATAGATCCAGAGCCGTTTCGAAGTAGTGGCTTGCGTAGAGCTGCTTTTCTGCAACCGCGTACGCCGGCTCATTGGGATTTTTGCCGCGGTACACGATGGTTTGGACGATGCGGAGAGTTGGCTTTAGCCCGAAATTAACCTTCTCCCAGTAAAATTGCGTCTCCACGTTGTCTAGATGAACGTTCGGGTAATCGAGGAGGTACCGATCCAGGTCCGGGAGATAAACAGGAAGAGCCTTAGACCGGCTCAACAGAGATTGAAATGTCTCGGCGACTGCCGCAGGGTGCCTTTTATCGCGGTAGGTTCCGAGCGCCGTGTTGCCTCCTTGCATATATTTCTGGAGAGCTTCGAGAGCCATCTGCTGCCCGAGATGGTCCACCTGGTCGGCCACGTCCGGCGCCGACCAATTCACCGACTGTTGGAACGACTCCATCGTCTCGGCCGGAAGCTGAACCTCACAGTGTTCTGGCTTGCAATTTTTCAGCTCCTTGATGTCTTTCGCTTCCAGAGTGAAACCATCGAGATCGGAAAGCTGAGGCGGATCGCTGAACTTTTGAATCGCGAGGTAGCTGGGAAGCTTGCGCAGGGAATCCAAGTCCAGGGCTAACTTCAGGTACTGCTGCGGGGAAGCTTTGATGTACACGGAGCCGAAGACGAAGACCTCATCCGGAGTCCGTGACTCGATGATTTTCGCGATCGCTTTTCCGCTTCGAATCTGTTTGATCTGATCGTCGCTCAGGCCGACGTACTCGCGAAAGAAGTTGTTCGGTTCGGCAGGCTGGTCCGTAGCGTGCACCGACCCCTTGGCGAGGGAGAGGACACAAAGCACGAATATGGATACGGCTGATATTCTGATGGTCATATGCCACCCTCGACTACACAACTTCGAGCATAGGAATCTCCGCCTCTTTCTTGGTCTGCTCTATGCTCGCGCTAAGACTCCTGTAAATCCCAAGCTTCTTCATCCGAAAGTACAGGGTCGAGCGATTCAATCCCAAGTGGCTCGCTGCGCCGTTTGGTCCAGAAAGAACCCATCGAGTCTCTTTCAGGGTCCTGAGGATGTGGTTGCGCTCGACTTCTTCCAGGGTTCGGTAGCGTTCCGTGTCTTGACCAGGAGTGATTCGCGAGTTTAAGTCCCGGGGCGAAAGCCGCAAGACAGGTCCGGGACTTAAAATCACTGCGCGTTCGATTACGTTTTCCAACTCCCGGATGTTGCCAGGCCACCGATACCGAATCAGAGCCTCCATTGTTTCCGAAGGGATCGTATCAATCGTCTTCCGCATTCGTCGTGTGGCCTGTTGCACAAAATGCTGTGCGAGAAGCGGAATATCCTCCGGGCGTTCCCGCAACGGGGGAACGTTGATGGGAAAAACATTCACTCGATAGTAGAGGTCGCTGCGAAATTGCTTCTCCAGGATCATTCCTTCCAGGTCACGATGAGTCGCGGCCACAATGCGCACGTCGACTTTTTGCGTCCGAGTGCTTCCTAGGCGCTCGAATTCCCGCTCCTGCAAGACACGCAGAAGCTTCGGCTGGAGCTCGAGAGGGATGTCGCCAATTTCATCCAGGAACAGCGAACCTTGATGTGCAAGCTCGATCCGGCCGATCTTCTGTGCGATCGCGCCGGTGAACGATCCCCGCTCATGCCCAAACAGTTCGCTTTCGAGCAACCCGGTAGGGATGGCGGCACAGTTGAGTTTTACAAATGGTCGATCCTGGCGAGGACTGTGACTGTGAATGGCGCGCGCGATGAGTTCTTTGCCCGTGCCGGTCTCGCCCAGCAAGAGCACAGTCGAATCTCCCCAGGCCACGTTTTCGACCATCTGCAGCACGCGGCGAAGACCCGAACTTTTTCCAATGATCCCTTCGAAACCGGTCTCCGAGTTCACTGGTTCGTCGATTCGGTCGATATCAAGCGTGATCTCTGGATCGATCCTTGGCCGCCAGCCCTCTTGGTGCAGAGGATACGTGAGACTATTGAGACTCATTGCCTTGCTCCTTTCTGTGAAGTTCGTCCATGCGACTGTTCATTGTTTTTTCCCCCTCGGCTCCCCACTTTCTCGCCCAACCCATTCACGAACGTAAGCCGGACAATTCTCAAGCTTGATGCTGTCCGCTTCGCAAGCAGCCAGAAACTTGACTGCATCGCGGTCCACGAGTGTTACGTCTTTCAAATCCAAGACGATCGGGCAGCCGGTCGCTTCCAACTCAAAGAGCCGACGAAGCTCGTCAATATCCTCTGCCTCGATTCGACCGCTCAGAGTAAAGATGACCTTTCCATTCGCTTTCCTCTGAATCTTTAGCATCCGAACTCCCTCTGTAATTGCTCGGTGGTCTGGGAGTAGCAGTCGGATGCCCACTTGTAAGCTACTGAAGATTAATAAGTTAATTCAAAGACGACTGGTGAGTTTTCGACAATTGGCGAAGTTCCGCTCAAAATGATTGACATGCCGTCAACCTCCATCACCCGCTGCTGCACCCTGGCCAATTCAATCTCAAGAATCTGTTCTAACTGCTCTCGCTGCAATGGATGGAACACCACGACCTTGTCGATCCGGTTCATGAATTCCGCAGCGAATTTCCGCTTTGCCGCTTCCGAGGCTGTCCTTTCGACTTTTTCATCCAGGCGCGGTTTCGCATCGGCCGGAACGGCCGGGGCAAAACCCACCCCGCCAGTCGTCAACTCGGTGATCTCGCCGCCGCCGAGATTCGACGTCATGAAGATCATCGTCTGCGATAAATCCACGCGGTGGTTGTCGCCGAGCGTGAGCGTAGCTTTGTCGAGAATGCTGCCTGACCGAATATCAGACTAGAGGGATCAAAGGATAGCGCTCAAGTCCCCGGCGCGGTCTTGAAGCGATTCTTGTCGATGTTCAGGGACCGAATTTTCGATTCCAGCGTGGAGCGCGGCATGCCCAACTTGACCGCTGCCCCCGACGGTCCGAACACCCGCCCGCGGCTTTCCTTCAGGGCCGCCTCAATCATGTTCTTCTCTTGCGTCAGGAGGCTTCGTGAGAGCTCAGTTTGGTATTTTGGTTCGGTCAGAAGCAACTGCTGTGGTAACCAGCTTTCGTCGATCGAGAAAACATCTGTTTCGCACAGTATGACAGATCGTTCGACGACGTTCTGCAATTCGCGTATGTTTCCAGGCCAAGGATAAGACTCCAGCGATTCGAGCGTTTTCTTGTTGATATCACTTATGTACTTACCCGTTTTTCGCGCGTAGCGATCAATAAAGTATTCAACTAGCAGGCGAATGTCTTCCCTTCGCTCTCGAAGAGGAGGAATGTCAATCGGAAAAACATTCAGGCGGTAGAACAAATCGCTACGGAAGGACCCCTCGCGGATGGCGACCTGCAAGTCACGATTGGTGGCTGCGATTACCCGAACATCAACGCGGATTTGACGGGTACCGCCCACACGCTCAAACTCGTGTTCCTGCAAAACGCGAAGAAGGGCAATCTGTGTCTCGGCTGGAAGATCTCCGACTTCGTCAAGGAAGATCGTGCCGCCATTTGCTAATTCAAACCGGCCCAAGCGCTGCTGAGTCGCGCCGGTGAAGGCACCCTTCTCGTGGCCGAACAACTCCGAGGCGATCAGTTCACGCGGGATAGCAGCGCAGTTCACGCTAACGAATGCGCGCGAGCTGCGATCTGATCGTCGGTGGATGGCGCGTGCAACAAGCTCTTTGCCCGTTCCCGTTTCGCCAGTTAGGAGGACCGTAGAATTACTTGGCGCAACTTTGGAAATGCGCGATAGCACAGTTCGCAAAGCTGGAGAGGTTCCAACAATCTCTTCGAACATCGAGGCCTTGTCGATTTCTTCTCGGAGGGCGACGTTTTCATGCTGCAGTCTCTCCTCAGCTCTCTTGCGGTCTTCAATGTCCGTAGCCGCAACATACCAGCGCATAATCTGTCCATGTTCGTCGCGCACCGGATTGAAACGAGTCAGAAACCAGCGATAACTCCCATCCGCTGCCTGCACCCGCAACTCCAACTCGTAAGCGGAGCCACCGGAGCGAGCACTATCGGAATAAGCGCGCGCCGCCCGCTCTCGGTCATCAGGATGAATGAACCAACCTGGGCGAAAAAACCCTCCTTGTGTTTGCCGCCACTCTTCAAGACTAAGGCCGAGGTGATCGAGCGCAACTCGGTTGGCATAGAGACGTTCGCCACCCGGTCCGAATACAGCAACAAGTTGAGGAACGAGGTCGACTATCTGACGGAGCTCCATTTCACTTCTGCGCAGTTCCTGAGCTAGGAGCTCGTGCTCCGTAACGTCCATGACGGTGCCGATGACTTCCGTGGCTTCACCCGATTGGATAACAGGATGAGCAACGGAATGGAGGTACTTTATGGTTCCATCTGGAAGAACGATTCGGAAATCACCGTACGAGTCGATCCACTCGTTCCGGGTGGCCTCCATTTTCGCCCGCTGCTCGATCTGTGGCCGATCCTTAGGATGAACCCTTTGCAGGAATTGCTCCCAGGTGGGACTGACTTCTTGCGGGTTATAGCCATAAATGCGATAAATTTCTTCCGACCAGAACAGAGCGCCGGTCCGCACATTCCAGGCCCAACTGCCCGTGTGACTGAGCCTTTGGGCTTCCGTCAGGTACGCTTCGCGCCTGCGGAGTTCCTGGATCAGGAGCTCGTGCCCGGTAACGTCTATGGCGCTGCCAACATACTTTTTCAGGCTTTTGTTTTCGGCAACAGGAGCACCGACGCAGCGAATGTACCGGACCTCACCATTGGGACGCACTATGCGCTTTGTGGCATCGAAGGGCGAAGCTTCCGCCAAAATTCCTTTGATCAGGTTCGCCATGGACTCGCGGTCCTGTGGGTGGACACAATCCAGGTATTCCTGAACACTTGGCGGTTTGCTGGCCGGATCGAGTCCGTGCATCCGAAATAATTCGGGAGACCAATAGTAGAAGCCGTCGGGATCGAAGGCCCAGCTTCCCATGTGGGCAAGACGCTGCCCTTCGGCAAGATAAAACTCGCTTCTTTGCAGGTCCTGGGAGTTGCGGCGAAACTGTTCTTCCGCTGTTCTGCGTTCCTCAATATCCAGACTCGATCCATACCACTTGACGATGTCGCCGTTTGCATCGCGAAGTGGCACTTTCCGGTGGAACATCCAGCGGTATTCTCCATTCGCCCTACGGACGCGAGTTTCGTACTCGAAGATTTCTCCAGTCGCGAGGCAGGCTCGCCACTTG